>WBZQ01000945.1_pt1 | contig 21100 bp, 22 predicted proteins | sample 5204251 | NCBI WGS metagenome assembly WBZQ01 (sample SAMN12412402, study PRJNA552823) | activated sludge metagenome | isolation source: activated sludge from nitrification reactor of wastewater treatment plant... | place: USA: Virginia | collected 2017-09
CAAGTCGGTCTCCGACGACGGCCGGATCCACACCACCTACCAGCAGACCATCGCCGCCACCGGCCGGCTGTCCAGCGTCGACCCGAACCTGCAGAACATCCCGATCCGGACCGAGGAGGGCCGCCGGATCCGGGAGACCTTCGTGGTCGGTACGGGTTACGAGTGCCTGCTCACCGCGGACTACTCGCAGATCGAGATGCGGATCATGGCGCACCTGTCCGGCGACGAGGGGCTCATCGAGGCCTTCAACACCGGCGAGGACCTGCACTCCTTCGTCGGGTCCCGGGCGTTCGGGGTGCCCATCGACGAGGTGGACGCCGAGCTGCGCCGCCGGGTCAAGGCGATGTCCTACGGCCTGGCCTACGGGTTGAGCGCATTCGGCCTGGCCAACCAGCTCAAGATCTCCACCGAGGAGGCCAAAGCACAGATGGAGGCCTACTTCGCCCGGTTCGGCGGGGTGCGCGACTACCTGCAGGCCGTCGTCGAACAGGCCCGCAAGGACGGCTACACCTCGACGGTGCTGGGCCGACGCCGCTACCTGCCCGAGCTCACCAGCAGCAACCGCCAGGTCCGGGAGGCCGCCGAGCGGGCCGCGCTCAACGCGCCGATCCAGGGCAGCGCCGCCGACATCATCAAGGTCGCCATGATCGAGGTGGACCGCGGCCTGCGGGAGGCGGGCCTGGCGTCGCGGATGCTGCTGCAGGTGCACGACGAGCTGGTGCTGGAGATCGCCGAGGGGGAGCGCGAGCAGGTGGAGACGCTGGTCCGCGACAAGATGGGCGGCGCCTATCCGCTGGACGTCCCGCTGGAGGTGTCGGTCGGCTACGGCCGCAGCTGGGACGCCGCCGCGCACTGAGAGCGAAACGGGGCTGCGGCACACTGGTCGCCATGGCGCATGTTTTCGACGAGGCCCTCGCGCTGGAACGGACCGATGCTCCGAACCGGCTGACCGGGGCGACGCACCCTGCCTGGGCGAACATGGTCGGCCCGTTCGGCGGGATCACCGCCGCGACGCTGGTCGGCGCCATCGCCGGCCATCCCGACGCGCTCGGTGACCCGCTGGCGCTGACCGTGAACTACCTGGCGCCGATCGCCGACGGGCCGTTCGAACTGCTGCTCAACCCGGTGCGCACCAACCGGACCAACCAGCACTGGATCGTCGAGTTGCGCCAGGACGGCGAACCGAAGACCAACGCCACCGCGGTGTTCGGCATCCACCGTGACACCTGGGCGGACACCGAGGCGCTCATGCCCGAAGCGTCCGGGCCCGAGGATCTGGAGCGTAACCGGCAGGAGTTCCCGGCCTGGCTGTCTCGCTACGACCTGCGCATCGCCGTCGGGGCGCCGGTCTTGGAGCTGGTCGACGCGTCACCGTCCTCGGAGATCCTGCTGTGGGTGTGCGATGCGGCCGGGCGGCCGATCGACTACGCCGGTCTGACCGCCGCCGCGGACATCTTCTATCCCCGGGTCTGGCTGCGCACCGGGCAGCTGATGCCGGCCGGCACCATCACCTTGACCACCTATTTCCACGCCTCCCGAGCGGAACTCGATGAGGTCGGTGCTGACTTCGTCCTCGGTTCGGCGCAGGCCAACCGGTTTTCCCGCGGGTTCTTCGACCAGAGCGCGACGCTGTGGAGCCGATCGGGGACGCTGCTGGCCAGTAGCCACCAGTTGGTGTATTTCAAGGGCTGAGTCGAGCCATAGGCTGGATCGGTGAGCGACACCGACCGACCGGCGCGGGTGCCGGCGCCGCTGCGCCATGCGGCGCTGTTGTTTTCCGGCCTGCTCGCCGCGCTGCCCGCCCGGTTCTCCGACGTGTTGACCGTGGTGATGGCCCGGTTCGTGTATTGGAAGGGCCACGCGCTGCACTCGCAGGTGCTGCAGGATTTCCGGGATAACGTCGACCCGACCGCCCAGCGTTCGGCGCGCAAATGGCGCCCGGTGCGGGCCATGTACCGGGCCCTGGTCCGCAATACCAACGATGCGTTGTGGTTCCTGACGGCCTCGCCGGAGCGCGCACGACAGCGCTTCCGGATCGCCGACCCGGCACCTTTGGTCTCGGCGTTGGTCGAGGGGCACGGTGCCGTCGTCGTCTTCCCGCACCTGGGTTCCTACGCGTCGCTGCCGGTGGTGCTGGCGTTGAACGGGTTCCCGACGACCGTCGTCGCCAACCGGCAGTCCGGCCCCATGCAGTGGGTAATGGAGCGCGGCGCGGGCAAGGCCGGGATGGAGCTGGTGTCCGTGGACAAGACGCGGGGGACCAGCGTCACCGGCGCGATGGCCGACGCGCTGCGGCGCGGCCGCATCGTCGTCGTCGCCGGCGACTATTTCCGGGCTCGTGAAGGCGGCGGCACCGGGGTGACGGTCGAGCTGGCCGGCACCAAGCGGCAGGTCGGGCCGGGTGCGGCGTTGCTGGCGCTGCGCACCGGAGCGCCGCTGGTGCCGGCCGCGGTGTTCCAGGAAAAACACCGCCGGGAACCCGTCATCGGCTCACCGATCCCGGTACCGGAGTTGCCCGACGACACCGACCGGGCCGACGCGGTGCAGCAGCTGTGCCGGCAGATCGCCGATGCGATGACCGAGTTCATCGAGCGCGAACCCGAGCAGTGGGTGATGCCCGGCGGGCTGGTGTCGGATTCCCTGGGCCGTCGGGCGGGTCGGTAGTCGTCAACTCGTAGTCACCCTGGCCTCCTGGCGGACGGCAATGCGTCTACAGATCCGCCGCCGGTATCGCTAGGACCGCTTGATCACCGAGACGGTGTTGTCACCCCCGTTTGTGACATACACGGTGTGAGTCTTGGTGTCGACGGCAACATTCTCTGGGCCCTTACCCGTGCGAATGGATGCGGGGTTCTTGGTGCCCGGTTCGATTACCGACAGCGTGCTGTCCGCAGAATTGGCCACGTAAACCGTATGCGAGTCGGGGTCGACCGCGATACTTCGCGGGCTTTCGCCAACGGCGATGGTCCGGGTGACGGTGCGGGACTCACCGTCGACTATGGAAACGGTGTTGGTCCCGGCGCCGGTCACGAACGCGAGCTGGGTTCGCTGGTCGAGAACGACATGGGATGGTCCATTACTGACGGCGATGGTGCTGGACACCCTGTTGGTATCGGTGTCGATTACGGCACGATCGGGAGACATCGGGCCGCGCTTGAGTTCGGTGGCCAGATCCTGGCCGTCGCTGAGCTGCATGGCGATGAACAGCCGACCGTCGATCTCTCCGGAGTCATGGATCGGTACGACGTGCGGATCACCGAGACTGGCGGCGATCCGGGCTTCGCGACGAAAGCGCTGTTCAAAGGTGTGATCGACGCTGGCCTGGGCGGGCAGGATCTTGATCGCGATCTCGCGGTCAAGTTCGGTGTCATAGGCCCGATACACCTCGCCCATCCCACCGGCGCCCAGCAACCCACGCAGCCGGTACCGACCGAACACCTCATCCATGGAGCCCAACTCTAAAGCTCGCTCATGGCTTCCCAGCGCGCGAAACGGTTCGGGAGTGAACGCCGCTGATTTATCCGCTCGCCGCCAGGCGCGGCGCCGTCGTCGTCTTTACCGCTCCGCCTTGGCCAACTCGCGGACCTCGTCGGGAATGGGGTCCCCGGTCTTCTCGCTGGCGGCGACGGCCACCTTCGCGGCTGCGATGCGCACGGCACGGCTGTACCCGCGAGCCTTGCCCTTGCGGGGCGCGTCCGACTGGCTAGGTGCGCTCATTGTCGTCCTCCTGAGTGAGCTTGGCCATCGCGACATGCACCGACATGATGAGCACGATCCGCTGGTCATCCTTGGTCGCCAGTCTAGAACCGACCAGGGTTTCGAGCACGCTCCATCCGAGTTCTTGCGGATTTTGATCGTCACTGAATGTTTGTTCCAGTGCCCACGTCACTCGGCGCCACCATTCGCTGCGGCGGTCCGCTCTGTTCTTCTGTTGCCACGTCACGATCACACCGAGCGCGGCGATCCCGCCTACGATCAGCGTCACCCATGCCTGAGCTGGCATATACCCTCCCCTCGCAACCGGTCGCGGTCGATTCGGGCGGCTGGGGCCGTCGTCGCGGACCCGCTTGAATGATCCAACCCAGGTCTGACAAGTTGACTTGAGCAGCGCAAACGTCGTTCGCATTGCCGGGGCCACCGAATAGACAGGGACGGGTTGGGATCGCGGCCGCGTGATCATCGGGACGACACCGTGAGCGAGGCGACAGGGGGCCGCCCAGGGTACCGGTACCGGGTTTGTCCAGCGTGCGACCGGTCGAGTAGGCTCACAGGTACTCACGCGCGATTTTCGCGTGGGTGCGAACCAAAAATCCATCCCTACGATTAAACCTGTCCGGAGCAACCCACCACATGCCAAGTCCCTCCGTCACCTCGCCGCAAGTAGCCGTCAACGACATCGGCTCGGCCGAGGACTTTCTCGCCGCTATCGACAAGACCATCAAGTACTTCAACGATGGCGACATCGTTGAGGGCACCATCGTCAAGGTTGACCGTGACGAGGTCCTGCTCGACATCGGCTACAAGACCGAAGGTGTCATCCCTTCCCGCGAGCTGTCCATCAAGCACGACGTCGACCCCCACGAGGTGGTGTCCGTCGGTGACGAGGTGGAAGCGCTCGTCCTCACCAAGGAGGACAAGGAAGGCCGCCTGATCCTGTCCAAGAAGCGCGCTCAGTACGAGCGGGCCTGGGGCACCATCGAAGAGCTCAAGGAAAAGGACGAGGCCGTCAAGGGCACCGTCATCGAGGTCGTCAAGGGCGGCCTGATCCTCGACATCGGCCTGCGCGGCTTCCTGCCCGCGTCCCTGGTCGAGATGCGTCGCGTCCGCGATCTCGCGCCGTACATCGGCAAGGAGATCGAGGCCAAGATCATCGAGCTCGACAAGAACCGCAACAACGTGGTGCTGAGCCGCCGCGCCTGGCTGGAGCAGACCCAGTCCGAGGTGCGCAGCGAGTTCCTCAACCAGCTCACCCGCGGTGCCATCCGCAAGGGTGTGGTGTCCTCGATCGTCAACTTCGGCGCGTTCGTCGACCTCGGCGGCGTCGACGGCCTGGTGCACGTTTCCGAGCTGTCCTGGAAGCACATCGACCACCCGTCCGAGGTTGTCGCCGTCGGCGACGAGGTCACCGTCGAGGTGCTCGACGTGGACATGGACCGCGAGCGGGTTTCGCTGTCGCTCAAGGCCACTCAGGAAGACCCGTGGCGCCACTTCGCCCGCACCCACGCGATCGGGCAGATCGTTCCGGGCAAGGTCACCAAGCTGGTGCCGTTCGGTGCGTTCGTCCGCGTCGAGGAGGGCATCGAGGGTCTGGTGCACATCTCCGAGCTGGCCGAGCGCCACGTGGAAGTTCCGGACCAGGTGGTTGCCGTCGGCGACGACGCGATGGTCAAGGTCATCGACATCGACCTGGATCGCCGCCGGATCTCGCTGAGCCTCAAGCAGGCCAACGAGGACTACACCGAGGAGTTCGACCCGTCGAAGTACGGCATGGCCGACAGCTACGACGAGGCCGGCAACTACATCTTCCCGGAGGGCTTCGATTCCGAGACCAACGAATGGCTCGAGGGCTTCGACTCCCAGCGCACCGAGTGGGAGGCCCGCTACGCCGAGGCCGAGCGTCGCCACAAGATGCACACCGCGCAGATGGAGAAGTTCGCCGCGGCCGAGGCCGAGGAGGCCGCCCGGCCGACCTCGAGCAGCTCGCGCTCAGACGAGCCGGTCGGCGGTTCGCTGGCCAGCGACGCCCAGCTCGCCGCTCTGCGCGAGAAGCTGGCGGGCAACGCCTGACCGGTTGCCGCGCAACACGATAACGACGAACTCCCCGGCTCTTCAGGAGCCGGGGAGTTCGTCGTATATCGGCCCTGACAGGATGGGTCCATGCTGCGAATCGGTTTGACCGGCGGGATCGGCGCCGGCAAGTCCACGGTGTCCTCCGCCCTCTCGGACTGCGGGGCCGTCGTCGTCGACGGTGACCTGATCGCCCGGGAGGTCGTCGAACCGGGCACCGAGGGGCTGGCCCGCCTGGTGGACGCCTTCGGTCGTGACATCCTGGCGTCCGACGGTGCGCTGAACCGGCCCGCCCTGGCGGCGATCGCCTTCTCCGACGACGAGAAACGCGCCACCCTCAACGGCATCGTGCATCCGCTGGTTGGCGCCAGGCGCACCGAGCTGATCGCCGAAGCCCGTGCGGCGCAGCGCAACCCCGTCATCGTCGAGGACATCCCGCTGCTGGTCGAATCGCACATGGCGCCGATGTTTCCGCTGGTGGTCATCGTGCACGCCGATCCGGAGACCCGGGTACGTCGGCTCGTCGAGTACCGCGGCTTCACCGAGGAGGACGCGCGGGCCCGCATCGCCGCCCAGGTCACCGACGAGCAGCGCCGCGCCGTCGCCGATGTCTGGCTGGACAATTCGGGCGGCCCCGGTGAATTGGTCGAAGCCACCCGGGCGCTGTGGTACGAGCGCATCGAGCCGTTCGCGGAGAACCTGGCCCAGCACCGCCCGGCCCGTGCGGCCCTTGCCGTCGTGCCGTATGACCCGAGTTGGCCCGATCAGGCCAGGCGCATCCTCGCCCGGCTCAGCACCACCTGCGGGCACCGCGCCAGGCGCATCGACCACATCGGCTCGACCGCCGTACCGGGCATGGACGCCAAGGACATCATCGACATCCAGATCACCGTCGAATCACTCGCCGTCGCCGATGAACTCATCGAGGCGCTGCTGGCTGCGGGTTATCCGCGGTTGCCCGGCGTCGTCGCCGACGTGGCGCACACCGACGATCCGGCACAGTGGCAGAAGAGATTCCACGCCTCGGCTGATCCGGGCCGGCCCACCCATCTGCACCTGCGGGTCGACGGCGCACCCAATCAGCAGTTCGCGCTGATGTTCGTCGACTGGCTGGCCGCCAATCCGGCTGCGGCGCAGGACTACCGCGAGCTCAAGCTGGCCGCCGCCGAGCGCACGGCCCATCCGGATCCCGAAACCCACCACGGTGCCTACGCCGACGCCAAGGAGCCGTGGTTCCTCGACGCCTACGGCCGGGCCCGCGCCTGGGCCGAGGGCACCGGCTGGACCGCCGGATAACTATTCCGTGGTGCCGGTGGGGGATGCGGCGTCCGCGGGGGAGCTGACGGTCGGGTCCACCGGCACGGTCGCCGCGGTGTCGGTCACCGGCGCACCGCACAACAGCGCGCCGTAGTCCGGATCGTCCTTGGGCCGGGTCAACCGGGGGGCGACGAAGGTGTCGGCCTGGGCAACCACCTCGTCGTCGACCTCGATCTCACAGTGCAGGTTCGCCGAGTACGGCAGGTCGATGGCCACCCGCATGCCGGCCTTGCTGGGGTGACTGAGCACGGCCTGGGCCTCGAAGACCCGACCGGGCAGCATGCTCGGGTCGGCCGACTGCACCTCGGTGTCGGAGAAGCGGTAGCTGATGGTGGCGCGTCGGGCCAGGCCGTCGATCCGGGCCCGGTAGGTGATGTTGTGCAGTGCGCCCTCGGGTGCCGGGGTCGCCGCGGGCTGATCGGCCGGGGTCGGCTCCGGTTCGGGTTGCGGGTCGGCCAGGGCCGTTCCGGCCGGCGCGGCACACAGCGCGACAACGGCGCAGCAGGCCGCCGCGCCGCGGCGGGCGGTGGTGGAGACGGGCAAGACGGGCCTCTCGTTGCGCCGGAACCGGCCGATTGCCTGTCGCGAGCATCGCGCATCGGCCGCCATCCAGCGAATCGCGTGATTAGCAGTTCTTATTATTGCCTATCGCCACCAGATCGGCATCTCGTTACCGGCAAGCCATTCCCCGAGGTCATGGTTGTGGGCAGCCAGGCCGGCCACCGCGGCCAGGGCGGTCGACAGTGCCCGCTGTGCGATCTCGTCGGCCAGCAGCCCGGCCCGGTGCGCCTCCAGGAATTCATCGATGTCCAGGACGTCGGTGCGTTCGCCCCGGTACACCACCAGGTCCAGGTAGTGGTCCTCGGAGCGCCACAGCTCGCCGAGTTCGCCCTGTTCGACGGTGATGTCCGCGACGTCGAGGTAGTAGTCCTGGGGGCGCTCGTGGCCGGGATTCCAGTCGTAGACCGTGGCGCGCAGACCGAGCGCGGGCAGCAGCCACGACTGCAGATAGTTGAACTGGGGCCGACCCGGGGTCTCCCGGGCCAGATACAGGCCCCACGGGGCTCGCTCATAGCGATCCACCGCCCGGACAAACCCCTTGTTGTCGGTGTTCGTGCCGGCGGCCACGTCGAAGATCTCGCGCTTGGGTGGGTGGATGCCCGCCAGCCTAGTGTCTCGCCGCAACCCAAACCCGCCGAACGTGAGCCGGAAACAACCCATGCGGCCAGTAGGCGTCACGTTCGTAGCGGGGCGGTCCACCTGTCGCGCCCCTGACGCGCCGAACGTGAGCCTGCACCAACCTCAACGGTCGGTAAGGCTCACGTTCGGTGGCCGATCTCCCGGGTGCATGCCCCGTGCCCGCCCTCGTCGCCGACGGATCTGCACGCGGTGATGCACGGTGCGCAATGCGCCGTGACCTGTGCGCCGTGCGGAGCTGCGTTGTGATCGAAGGAGTCGAACCCTCTGCGCTGCTCTCCGCGCGCCGACAGTGACCGGTCTTGGCCCGCCGGTCTGGGCTTGTGCACGCCTCCGCGACGACTACCTGCTTACACCCGGATCAGTCGAGCAGATCCACCTCCCAGTTGGCTCGCTGGATCCGCACGTCGAGTTCCCGCAGCTCGCGGGAGGCCCGGTCGGCGTCCGCCCGCACCTGCGATACCGGCAGCGCGGCGAACATCTTCAGTTCCGAGCGCAGCTGCCGCGCGTAGCCGGAGTTGTCCGCCCCGGCCGCGGCGTCGGCGGCGGTGGTCAGCAGGTGATGCCGCCAGCGCAGCGCGTCGCGACGGGCCAGCGCGTCGGTGAGGGTGCCGTCGACGCCGATGTTCGCCGCGGCGTTGGTTCGGTTGATCCGGCGGATCAGGGCCTCCCACTCGTCGATCAGCGCGTCGGCCTCGGCCATCAGCGCCGCGGCGTCCTCGGATGGGGTCTCACCCTCCTGGTAGCGCGCGTTGGCCTTGACCCGGGTGCGCAGCGCCTCGATCCGCCGCAGGGTGGTGGCCCGCAGCGACAGTGCCTCAGCCAGCTTCATATCTACACCTCCTCCAATCATGCAGTGCGCGTCGGCTTTTCCGATCCGCGCCGGACAGGAGTTCCATGATGACGAGGATCGGGGGAGTGAGCAACGCATTTTTCGCGGCACTCAGGCACCCCGGCTGATCGTTGCCGACGCAGCCAAGGGAGCGTCAGGCCAGCAAGTACTCCGGCGTGGAGTAGCAGACGCTAGGAAACCGTGCGAAGTCGCTATTGTGGCTGACGATTTCGCCGCGATGTTCGACGGCGAGCGCGTCCAGGTTCCCCCGGTTCCGACGGCAGTGATGAGGCCGGCCATCACGTCACCGTGGCGGGCCGTGGGGCCGACGAGGACGGCCCCGGGTGCTGAGCACCAGGCCAGCGCGCGGCGCATGGCGTCGGCCGGCCGGAATGGCGACGGAAACAGTCCGTGTTTGGTGGTGAGCCGGACAAAGGCCAGCATCGGCAGCCATGCCAGCCCGACGGTGTCCGCGCCGGACAGCCCCCGGTCCAGCCAGGTGCGGCTGGCGTCGTGGTGTTCGCTGGCTGAATTGACCGCGTACGGAAGCGCATTCGCATCGACGATTTTCATGCTCCGCGACGCTGCCGTCGTATCAGTTCCTCGTCTTCGGGTTCGGCGGACAGCTGCAGCGCGCGATCCAGGTTGACCGAGGGCACGCCGAGGTCGGCCACGGCGGTATGGAACGGCTCCGGCGCGGGGCGCAGTTGGGCGCCTGCCCGGATCGCCTCGTTGAGGGCGCGCTTGAAGGAGATGCCGCGTTCGTCCATGGTCCGGCGGAGCACGGTGACGACGTCGTCATCCAAGGTCACTGTGGTACGCATGTGACATGCATAGCATCAATACGGGTGATGCTATGGCGTCATAGCTCATAGCTCATAGCTCATAGCTCATAGCTCATAGCTCATAGCTCATAGCTCCCAGCTCACGGTGAACCCGTGCCGCAGCACCAGCCCGAACAGCACGTCGGGCCGGTCGGCGAGTCTCCAGGACGTTCCGGTGAACGGCTCGCTGCTGAAGAAGGCGACATTCAACGAGGATTCCGGTGTGGTGCGGGATCGGTAGACGATCCCGTCGAGGTCGGGCCACCAGCGCCGGGTCGCGTCGGCGAGCTGCTGGCAGGTGTGCCAGACCTCCGGATGCTGACCGGTGCTGATCTGGTCGTCGACGCCGAGCAGATCCAGGTTGCGCTCGGTGCGCAGGTCGAGCACCCGCAACGGTCGTACCGTGGTCAGCCGGACCAGATGATCACCGGCGTGATCGGCGGGGATCACCAGGCCGGTTGCCCGGTAGCGCTCCCGGAAGGCGCCGGTGGGCAGTCGCCCGGCGTAGCGGGTGCGGAAAGCGCCCGAGGCGGGATCGAAGCGGTACCGCGGTTCGGGAAAGCCGGCCCAGTCCCAGGCGGCGAAGGCGGCGGCCTCCACCCGCCACAGTTGAGTCCCAGCGGCTACCGACCGTCGGCGCAGGCCCAGGGGCCGATGCTCCGGCGGCGGATGCCGGTACCCGGCCGCGAGCTCAGGCACCGAGGGCGGCCAGCAGGCCCCAGGCGGCCTCTGCGTTGTCCGGTCGGCGCAGTGCCGCCGAGATGGACGACCCGCCCAGCTCGTCGTGGGTGATCCGCATGATCCGGTCCGCCGTCATCGCATCTCCGGTGAACCGGGCCAGCAGCTCCAGGATCCGCGGTAGCTCGGGGCGGATCCGGTCGTCATCGAATTGCCATGCGGGAAACCAGGTTTGATTGCCGATCGGCGCCCCGACCAACTTGCCCCGGCTACGCAGGCGATGCACGGCCTGCGGGGTGCGCAGCCCGAGCAGCGCCTGCACCGCCGGCGTGGGCAGCGCTCCGTCACGGAATTCCTCGGACAGCGCGGTGCGCCGGGTTCGGTTCAGGTTGGCCGCGGCGATCCGCTCCAGGGTGCCGTCGGGCCGCGTCGGCGCATCGACGAGCAGCTCGAGCACCTCGGCGAAACCCGGATCACGCTCGGCGCGCTGGGTGATCTCGCGAACCAGCGGGGTGACGGCGGAGGTCATGCAGTCAGGATACGCCGCGACGGGGTTGATTGAAACAATCGAATCACCACGTTTCCCGGGTCCGGCGAAGACGGCGGGATTGTCGCTCCGCCGGGCTCTTCGCGGTTCGCAAGCTCACCGCTGGACCCGGATGTCGGTGCCGCCGCCTACCCTGGAAACCATGGCCTTCGCATCCGAACACCCGGTGGTCGCGCACTCGGAGTACCGGCCGGCCGCCGACGCCGTCGACGGCATCGTGCGCTCCGGCGCCGCATTCGAAGTGGTGAGCGAATACCAACCCGCCGGTGACCAACCGGCTGCCATCGAGGAACTGGAACGACGGGTCAATGCCGGGGAGCGCGACATCGTGCTGCTCGGCGCCACCGGTACCGGTAAATCCGCGACCACGGCCTGGCTGATCGAACGGCTGCAGCGGCCCACCCTGGTGATGGCCCCGAACAAGACCCTGGCCGCCCAGCTGGCCAACGAATTACGGGAGATGCTGCCCAACAACGCCGTCGAGTACTTCGTCTCCTACTACGACTACTACCAACCCGAGGCGTACATCGCCCAGACCGACACCTACATCGAGAAGGACAGCTCGATCAACGACGACGTCGAGCGACTGCGGCACTCGGCCACCTCCAGTCTGCTGTCCCGGCGCGACGTCGTCGTCGTCGCGTCGGTGTCCTGCATCTACGGCCTGGGCACCCCGCAGTCCTACCTGGACCGCTCGGTGGAACTGAAGGTCGGCGACGAGGTGGTCCGGGATCAGTTGCTGCGGCTGCTCGTCGACGTGCAGTACACCCGCAACGACATGTCCTTCACCCGAGGCTCGTTCCGGGTGCGCGGCGACACCGTGGAGATCATCCCGTCGTACGAGGAACTGGCTGTGCGCATCGAGTTCTTCGGCGACGAGGTGGAGGCACTGTACTACCTGCACCCGCTGACCGGCGACGTCGTCCGTCAGGTCGACACCTTGCGGATCTTCCCGGCCACCCACTACGTTGCGGGGCCGGAACGGATGGCCGCGGCGATTTCGGGCATCGAGGCCGAACTCGCCGAGCGCCTTGCCGAGCTGGAGAACAAGGGCAAGCTGTTGGAGGCCCAGCGACTGCGGATGCGCACCAACTACGACATCGAGATGATGCGCCAAGTCGGCTTCTGCTCCGGTATCGAGAACTACTCGCGGCACATCGACGGACGGCCCGCCGGATCGGCGCCGGCGACCCTGCTCGACTACTTCCCCGAGGACTTCCTGATGGTGATCGACGAATCGCACGTCACCGTGCCGCAGATCGGCGGCATGTACGAGGGCGATATGTCGCGCAAGCGCAACCTCGTCGATTTCGGTTTCCGGTTGCCGTCGGCGACCGACAACCGGCCGTTGACCTGGGAGGAGTTCGCCGAACGGGTCGGGCAGACGGTCTACCTGTCGGCTACCCCCGGCCCCTACGAGCTGGCCCAGGCCGGCGGCGAATTCGTCGAGCAGGTCATCCGCCCGACCGGTCTGGTGGACCCGAAGGTGACCGTCAAACCCACCAAGGGGCAGATCGACGACCTGATCGGCGAGATCCGCACCCGCATCGAGCGCGACGAGCGGGTGCTGGTCACCACGCTGACCAAGAAGATGGCCGAGGATCTCACCGACTACCTGCTGGAGATGGGCATCCGGGTGCGTTACCTGCACTCCGAGGTGGACACGCTGCGCCGGGTGGAACTCTTGCGGCAACTGCGCCTCGGTGAGTACGACGTGCTGATCGGCATCAACCTGCTGCGCGAGGGCCTGGACCTGCCGGAGGTGTCGCTGGTCGCGATCCTCGACGCCGACAAGGAAGGGTTCCTGCGATCACCGCGCAGCCTCATCCAGACCATCGGCCGGGCGGCCCGGAACGTGTCCGGCGAGGTGCACATGTACGCCGACAAGATCACCGACTCGATGAAGGAAGCCATCGACGAAACCGAGCGGCGCCGCGCCAAACAGATCGCCTACAACGAAGAACGCGGCATCGATCCGCAGCCGCTGCGCAAGAAGATCGCCGACATCCTCGACCAGGTGTACCGGGAGGCCGACGATACCGAAGCGTCCGAGTCGGTACCGATCGGCGGTTCCGGACGCAACTCCTCGCGGGGACGGCGCGCCCAGGGCGAGCCGGGACGCGCGGTCAGCGCCGGCATCGTCGAAGGCCGCGACACCACCAATATGCCGCGCGCGGAGCTGGCCGACCTGATCAAGGACCTCACCGAGCAGATGATGGGCGCCGCCCGGGACCTGCAGTTCGAGCTCGCCGCCCGGTTGCGCGACGAGATCGCCGACCTGAAGAAGGAACTGCGCGGGATGGACGCCGCCGGGCTGAAATAGCCGCACCGTACGGTGTGATCATGGCCGGCGCCCCGAACTCCGCGGACGCCGGTCCCGGTAGTTGGGGCGAGTTGCTGTCGCGGCGCTACCTCGGCGCCTGCATCGTGCTGGCCGGCGGTGTCGCGCTGTACGCCACCAACGAGTTCCTGACGGTCAGCCTGCTGCCGTCCACCGTCGCCGAGATCGGTGGTCAGCGCCTCTACGCCTGGGTCACCTCGGTGTACCTGGTTGCCTCGGTGGCCGCTGCGACGACGGTCGGTGGCCTGCTGGCGCGATACGGCCCACGCCGCGCCTACCTGATCGCACTGGCCGTTTTCGGTGCCGGCAGTCTGCTGTGCGCCGGTGCGCAGACGATGGAACTGCTGCTGGCCGGGCGCGGACTGCAGGGCATCGGCGGGGGAGTGCTGGCCGGGCTGGGCTACGCGGTGATCAACGCCGCGCTGCCGCCGTCGCTGTGGACCCGGGGATCGGCGCTGGTGTCCGCCATGTGGGGCGTCGGCTGCCTGGTCGGACCGGCGGCCGGCGGATTCTTCGCCCAGATCGGCCAATGGCGGTGGGCCTTCGGTGTTCTGGTGATCCTGACGGTGCTGATGGCGCCGGTGGTGCCGTGGGCGCTGCCCGCCGGCCGGCGAGCCGGGGCCGCCGCGCGCACCGAGATTCCGGTGCGGTCGCTGCTGTTGTTGGGTGTTGCCGCACTGGCCATCAGTGCCGCAGGACTGCCCGACCGCGTTGAGGCCACCGCCGCGCTACTGGCGGTTGGGATGGCGTTGGTGGCGGTGTTCGTGGTGTTGGACCGGCGGGCGCGGGTCTCGGTGCTGCCGGCGACGGCGTTTCGGCCCGGTCCGCTCAAGTGGATGTATCTGACCCTGGGCCTGCTGATGGCCGCCACCATGGTCGACATGTTCGTGCCGCTGTTCGCCCACCGGTTGGCCGGGCTGACCCCGTTGGCCGCGGGATTCCTGGCCGCCGGGCTCTCGGTCGGTTGGACCGGGGGAGAGCTGATCAGCGCCATCGTCGACAGGCGCGCGGTGAGCTCGCGGATCGTCGCGCTGGCTCCGGCGCTGATGGCGCTCGGGCTCATCCTGGCCGCACTGACCCAGCGCGTCGACGCCGGCCCGCGCGATGTCGCGGCGTGGGTGGTCGCGCTGGTGGTGACCGGCGCCGGTGTCGGTATCGCCTGGCCGCATCTGTCGGCGTGGGTGATGGGCGCCGTCGACGATCCCGACGAGCGGACCGTCGCCGCGGCGGCGATCAACACCGTGCAACTGATCTGCGGCGCGTTCGGCGCGGGCCTGGCCGGGGTGGTCGTCAATATGACTGACGACGGCGGTGCCGCTCCGGCCCGTTGGTTGTTCGGGGTGTTCGCCGCCCTGGCGCTGCTCGGGCTGACGGCATCGGTGCGGGCCGCGAGGCCATAGCGATCAGCATGGGTAAAAGGCTGGGCCGGGCCGTGTTTCGACGGCAGAGTTACCGGCAACGCGGGTGTGACTGAGAGGCAAGGCACCGGCCTGCAAAGCCGTTTACACGGGTTCGATTCCCGTCACTCGCTCTCTCGGGCCTCCGGTACACCGCCGATCAGGTGCGGCGTGGGCCGGTGCGCAGCGCCGCCGCCAGTGCGTCGTTGGTCGCCGACGCATCGACGGTGAACTCGGTGGCCGATTGACCACCCGCCCACAGGACGAGCCCCGGCGCGCCCAGTCACTGGTGCATATTCGAAGAATATGGCGCGTCGCAGCCCGTTCCGCGCGCCAGTTTCCGCCTGCGCTGCGATGCACTACTTCGGTGCGGTCGGGAACACCGGCACGTCGCTGGGCGGCTTCAGATTGGTGCCCCAGTCGGACTGGGGATAGACGTTGACCGAATACGTCAGCCGGGTGCTCTTGTCGATGGCCTGGCTGCACAGCACGATGGTGTAGCCGCCGCCATCCTCGGGCCGGTCCTTGCTCAGCGCCCCCTGCAGGTCGCATCCGGGCGCGGCGCCGGCCTCTTTGTCGATCTTGAATCCCGCGTCGGTGAGCAGCTGCTGGGCCTGCTGGAAACCGTCGGCGCCGACATCGGCGACCCGTAGCGTCCACATCTTGCCGGTGGTTCCGGGCACGTCGAAGGATTTGCCGGTCACCGTGCCCTTGAGAATGGGGACGTCCTTCGGGAAGCCCTCGGGCAGATTGGTCTCGGCCACCGGGCTGCCGGGTGCCGGCGGATTCGCCGTGGTGCTGGCGGCGGTCGCGGAGGTGGGTGTTGCGGCACCCTCGTCGGCCTTGTGGCCCGAGCAGCCGGACAGCACCAGCGTTGCGGCGACGGCGGCGACGGACAGAGATTTTGCTCGAGTGAGTTGTGAAGCCACCTAAACAGGTTAACGTGTGTAGGGATAACCGTCCCGCCGGTGGGGTGGCGGTTGGCTCGCTGCTCTCAGCACTTCCACGCCGTACACAGTTGTGGGGTCATCGCGTCGAAAACCGCGGAGTCTGTAGGCATCGACCAGGACACCGACGGGGTGCCGCTGGACCAGACGGTCACTTCGGTGACGGTGCTGCCCGCGACGACGAGGTAGACGTGGGCAGTAACGTGGCGTTCGGGGTTTTCGATGGTCGTGGCCAGTTGATGGCAGCCACCGGTTTTCAGTGCGGTACAGAACTCCGATGGCGTGGTGACGGTGATCGTCGTTCCGGCCGCCGCCTTTTGGCAGCTACCGATTCTGGTCTGCAAGTCAGTGAAGAGGGCCTGAGCGGTTTGTCCCATGGTCCACGGGTCGCCTGGATAGTGGACGATCACCTGCTGAGCGGACCAGGAGTCGGTGCCGTTGTCCACCGTCGCTATGGCGTTGTTGCTCCCCGACATAGATTCGGGTTGGCCACCGCACAGGCTAGTTGATTGGAACGATTGGGAACTCACCGGTTCGGCGACATCTCCTAGCTCAGGCCAGTGCAGAGAATCATTGAGCGGTAACTGATTCGACGCGATCCAGGCTTTGGGCGGAATTTCGTTCACCGCCAGGGACGGTTTGGCAGGCGCGGATGCGCTCTGGGTCGGCGCAACCGTGCTTTCAGAGAGCCGGGCAGAGGGCTGGCTGGCGGATGTGTCGTCCGACTTGGGTTGCTCGGTCGTGTTGCAGGCCGCCGCGGTGGCGACGGCGAGCAGGACGCATAGCCGGAGAACCGCGCGAGATGCCTTGTGTTCCATCGATCAGTAGCCCTGCCGGGTCCCGGGATTGGCTTGTCCCACCTTGGCCAGTATGTCCGAACCGTCCGCCGCCACTCCGTACTGCCCTTCGAGATAGTTCATCGAGGCCGAGATGTTGGCCACGGGATCATAGATGTCGTTCGACGTGCCCGGCTGGTGGTACTGAGCGAAGGTCTGCGGGATGCATTGCGCAAGACCGCGAGAGCACCAGTTTCCGTACCCATCTGAAACGGTTGCGGTCGACTTCTGGGCGTTGGAATCCCAATCGTTGACGGCGTTGGGCAGGTAGCTCGACTCATGGTCGATAAGTGTCATGTAGGCGGTTTTCCAGCGCTCTCGGGCAGCCGGATCGGTGACGCCACGGGCGTCGAGCGCCTGGTCGATGTACTTGCTTGTGGCGTCCGAGCCCGACGGCCAATCACCCTGCTCGTAGGTGACGTCCTCCAGTGGAATCGCCTTTGCGGGCCCGGGCTCGCCAATCTTGGTGGTGTCGTGACCCTTTCCGTCGTCCTTGTTCTCGTCCATCTTCTCACCGGACTTGTTGAGGTCGCCGCTGGCATCGCTGTCGGTGTTCTCGTACTGCTTGGCTGCGCTGTCGATATTGGTGGACAAGCCCGACCAGCTTTTGCTGAGTTGCTCGGCCATGCTGTCGGCGGTGGCTCCGGCCTGCTGGCATGCTGAGGCACAGGCCAACCCGGTCAGCGATCCCGCCGTGCTCGACAACGACGCACCCACGCCCAAGCCGCCGATATCCTTGGCGATACCGGAGTACTGCTGAGATGCGCTGTGTAGTGCAGACGGGTCAACTTGCAAAGTGGGAGTCGTCACCTCTCAAGCGTAAACCCGAGCGAATGGTGCTCCGCACGCCAATTTTCACGCCTCAGAGGAGATGAGCGGATGGATGACTTTCAGAGATACAACTCGACCAGGCCGCCAATCCATTTGCTCTCTAGCGAAGGGCGGTCGGTGGCTGGTCTGCGCGTTACCGGTGGGACGCGCGGGCCAGCGCGTACGCGGGACCGCCGAGCGATAGCCGATCAAAGACATAGTGGCACAAGGCGACTGCCAACAGCAGCGTCGAGATGCCGGTGGCCTGCGGTGCGGGACAGTCAAGTTTGTAGTCGTAGTACCGGTCGTCGCCGCGCCACCCGCCGCCCCGGTATCGCCATTGTCTATCGACGGTGGCGATCGGCTCGCCGTGTGCCCCGTATATCGGTGCCCTGAGTGTGTCCCGCTCGCCGCCGCGCCGTCCGATCCAGGTGGAGCCTACTGGCCGCTGCTCGTATAGCAGCGTCATCGGTAGTGATCCGGCCGGCCCTCCGAAAGGCGCGGTCTGGCCCAGCAGGCCGAGGTCCTCTCCGGTCGGGCCATTGATTTGTACCGATTGCGGGTTGATCCCGTGCTTGGACAGATACAGAAGGGGGACTCCCGAGGGATTGCAGAGCACGAACTGCTCGGAGACGCCTCTGTCGGTCCAGCCCATGGGTTTGGTCGGTCGAAGCAGCGCCATTTGCTGGCTGTAGACGTTCTCGACCGAGCAGGCGATGTTCCTGTCGAGAGTGTCCGCGATGTGGCGGACGTACAGGATCGGCTCACCGAGCGGAAACCCGGGCTGCGGCGCGGCGATGGGGGGAGGGGTCCCGTTCGGGAATGCGTGGACCTCGGATGGCTGCATGTCGTCGACTATCGCAGTACCAGCCGGACAACGAGGACAATCATCCCCACGGCCAACGAGCCCAGCACGACGACGGCATAGGTGTAGTACTGCCAGGTGGGGTAGGCCGGATCCGGATCCCCGGGCCTGACGGGCACCGGTCCCTGCGCTGGGGACAGGCGCATTTGCTCGTCGTATGCCTGGGTCCACTGTTGAGCGGCGAGTAGTGCCCGTGGTTGTTGGGATCGATCGAATTGCTGCGCCTGCGCGGTCCACAGCCGGGCATTTCGCAGGCAGATGTTGGCTTCGATGCCGGGGAACGGTGCGCGTTCCGCTTGCCTATTGCCACGTGCTCGGGGGCCAAGCACAAACACCGCCAAGACCGCTGCACTGATGAGCAAGATGAGCGGCACGACGGCCAATACTGCCTTCACAGGACTACCGCGCTGACCGAGCCACGACCCGCAGGCCGGCGAACCGACTCAACTCGGGTGCACCTGTTCGCCGAGGTTCTCCGCGGCGGTGGTGTCGGTCGCGTCGTACTTGGCGGCGGCCGCCGTCAGTTTCGTCTGCAGGCCGGTGGAGGTCGTCGCCATCGCGGTACACGCGGCGCTGCGCAACTGCTCAGCCATGGTCACCGCGGCGGCAGTGGATGCACAGACCACACCGTGATTGAGCAGCATTCGGGCACCCGTGCCCTCGGGCGACGCCGTGGCGGAACTGATCTGGGCGGCTATCGCGGTCTGTTTGGTTGCCAACTCGCGGACATGTGTGGTGGTGACGCTCAGTTCGTCGGACATGCCGTTGTCCCTAACTTTGTTGTCTCAGTGAATGTTTCAGACAATCTTGATGTCCGTCGGCTCAGACGGATGCTGCGGATCGAAGGTCACCTGAACCGGACCCTGCACCTGGTCGCGATCGATGTCGACGGAGAAGTGGATCGGTGCCCGTTCGCCGGGACTACTCGCCGCTACCTGCTGGACTCCAGCCGTTCCGGGATGCTGACTGTCCGCGGCATCCGACTGGGCGACTCCGTCGTTGCCGGTTGCGTTGTTCGCGGGGTGCTCATTGCTCACCGGTACGGCTTGGGCGGCGTCCGCGGCCGTTTCGGCTGCGGTTCCGGCCCCGGTACCGCCCGTCTGGGCGCCCATCTGCCCGAATTGTTGGGCTGCCTGAGCAGCCATCTGCGCGAACTGTTGTGGCACCTGAGTCGCTTGCTGAGCAACTTGGCCGAATTGCTGGCCCATGCTGCTGAAGATGCTTCCGATGCTGCTCATGGCATCCGTGCCGCTGCTGGTGCCGGTACTCGTGGTTCCGGTCGTTGTTGTGGTTGAGCTTGGATAGCTGGACGTCGGTGACGTGCTGCTCGGTGAGCTTGTGCTCGATGACGTCGTGCTCGGAGAACTGGAACTCGGCGAGGTGCTGGTGGGTGTGGTGCTGCTCGGCGTCGTGGTGGTCGGCGACGTCGTGGTGGGTGTTGTTTCGGTGGGGCTGTCGGTGGGTGTCGAGTCGGGCTTCTCTTCAGGATTTTCCGAGGGGGACTCGTCGTCGGTCTTTGTATCGGGCATCGCGTTGAGCGCCCCGTTGCCGGTGGTGGACTGGGCGCCGGTCAAAACCTGCAGATATTGCTGGATGATCTGCGCAACCTGGGCGGCGTTGGTCGTGGCTTCGGCTGCCATCACGGTCATGGTCGGCAGCGCGACGGCCATCGCGATGGAGACCGCGGTGCCCTGAAAGGCCACCGATTCGGCGGTACCGACGAGCGGCGGCGTTCCATTGAGTGCGATGGCCACGGGAATGGCCAGTCCCAGCCCGGTCGCTGCGTACCCGAGCATGTCGCGGGCGTTGCTGACTTGACCGGCCTCGGTATTGATCAGCTGTGCGAGTGCGGCATCGGCCTTGGCCATGATGCCTGCTCGATTCAGCTGCTCACTGTTCTGTGTGTCGTAGGCGTCGGAGCCCGATCCTTCCCACTCGCTGGTCGGGAATGCCTCTTCGAGGGCGCTGCCGATTTGGTTGAACGCTTCTGCGCCCGCCTTGAATCCCGTGCCTTGTTCGATCGACTCGAGCGACTCGCCGAGGGTGAGAGACATGGCGGCCAGGGAGGTAAGACCGACACCGATGATCGGTGTTGCAGCAGACTCGCCGAGGAGCGGCTGAATCAAGCCCATGACATCGGCGCCCAGGCCGATGTCGTTCAGTGCGAACTTGACCGGGTTGAAGTCGTTGGCACTGTCATTGAGTCCTTTGCCATGGCCGATGGCGGAATACACACCGGTGCCCAAGTCGAAGATACTGCGAAAATCGACCATCCGAACTCTGGCTCCTCGTGTATCAGGCGACCGCGCGGGCAAGGAAGCACCGGCGGAATGCAAGGGTGCGCGAGTCGCTTAACCAAGCATAACAACGGGCACAGTGTGGTCGGTGCACAAATTTTGATGGCTCGGCGAGCACTGAGGTCGGTGGCGACGCGCAGTGCCGTTCCTGCAGGCGATGGACCCTCGGTGGGGTCGCTGCGCCACACAGGAAAGGTGGGCTTCTGCAACTGCCAGGCCGGCGGCGCAAATACGTGACGGGGAGTACCGGCTGACTGCACTAGTATTTTCAGCGCAATGCATATCCGCGGCTGTCCGACATCCATTCCACCGGCGCCCCGGATTGTCCTGACCAGCAGATTTCGGGGGGTACCTGAGTGCGCCGAGTAGGGGCGATCGTGGTTGCCGTCGGCATCACGCTGAGAGCGTGTCAATCGTGTATTTCG
>WBZQ01000779.1_pt2 | contig 21089 bp, 18 predicted proteins | sample 5204251 | NCBI WGS metagenome assembly WBZQ01 (sample SAMN12412402, study PRJNA552823) | activated sludge metagenome | isolation source: activated sludge from nitrification reactor of wastewater treatment plant... | place: USA: Virginia | collected 2017-09
GCGCAGCGACATCCATCTCGCCAACGATTCGTTCTTGGACTTCATGCGCAAGCGAGCTCATGACCTCACGGGTCTGCCGCTCCTCCGCATCTATTGGTACGACGGAACGGATGGTCCACCGACCTCGAAACACGTGGCCCTGGCATATCAGCCCGACGTCAAGCTTCGTTTGGGCCTCGTCAACCGACAGGGCGCGCAAAAAGGCGTCGACTCACTCATAGTGACCGACCTCATCAATCTGTCTCGCAACAGGGCCATGGCTTCTGCGGTTCTGTTGACCGGGGATGAAGACATCCGAGTGGGCGTTCTCCAAGCACAGGAGTACGGGGTGCGCGTTCACCTCGTGGGCATTGGCGCCCCTCCCGGAGGTGAGCACAATCAGGCCGCCCTCCTCAAGCAGGAGGCTGACGACGTGTGTGAGCTGTCCTTCGAAGAAGTTCGGGCTTTCATGGATTGCCCCGCGATGCGCGCTCCCACCGTGGATGGCGGCTTCACACCGGTGCCCCCCTCGCTGCCCCCAGAACCGCGGAGCGTGTCAGCAGCCGAGTTGTCCGAAGCGCAAATGGACGCCGTGGTCGAGGAGGTCGTGAACGACATTGGGCCTGAGGCGATTGGGCAGATCGCACGGACTGGGCGCGCGTCCATACCATCCGATCTGGACGGACGTCTCCTCAAGGCCGCGTCGAGCAGATTGCACGGCGGCCCAGTGCCTGACAAGCAGAAGAAGCACCTCCGAGCGCGTTTCGTCGCCGCTTGCGGGCAGCGTGCGAGCAGGTCGAACCCGTAGGCTGCACCTGTTGGCCCAAGCGCGCGCTCGGCCGCGCGCGGCTACGCCGAACCCGTGGCGATGGCGCGCAGCAGGGCCAGCGCGATCTCCTTGCCGCGACTGCCCACCTCGCCCGCCGGCCCGACGCACGACGGACAGCCCTCGCTGCAGGGGCAGGCTTCGATCAGCGCGCGGCTCTCGTCGAGCAGGCGCTGGTGCAAGCGGTAGAGCGGCTGCGAGAGGCCCATGCCGCCGGGGTAGTTGTCGTAGATGAACACGTTCGGCTCGAAGTCCTCGAAGCCCCGCGCGAGCTGCGCGAGATCGCCCTCGGCGCCACTCCCGACCGGACCGCGCGCCGGCCAGAGGCGCGCGAGGCCGCGTTCGACCTGCGCCTCGCCCTGGCCGTTGTCGCCGATGGCGACGCCCAGGTCGCGCCGGTCGCACAGCAGGAAGAGCGCGGCCAGTTGGCCGAGCGTGTAGGCCAGCGCCACCACGCCGTCGCGGCGCTCCTCGCCCGAGTAGGGCAGCACGCGCATCAGCTCGCGCGGTACCGTGAGCCAGTACGAGGTGGTGTGCATCTCGTTCTCGGGCATCTGCAACTCGCCCGCGCCCACGTTCTCGTGCGTGTGGAACTTGATCTTCTTGAAGCCCACCACCTGTGAGGTGACGTGCACCTCGCCGTGGTTGCGGCGCGCGTGCTGCACGGGCTCTTCCTCGAAGCGGTCGAGGATGCGCACCTTGGTCGAGACGATGGCGTCGGTGTAGTAGTCGACCTCGGCTTCGCGCACGTGCACGCGGCGTTCCTTGTGGTCGTACTTCTCCACGTAGAAGCTGCGCCCTTCGAGCATGTAGATGGCCTTCTCGTGCACCATCGAGGGGGCGCTGTCGAAGTCGACCTCGGCGATGATGCGCGGTTCGCGCGTGACGTCCTGCACCACGAAGTTGTCGGACGAGACGCTCCTCAGGCTGACCGCGTCGGCGGGATAGCTCTCGCTCGTCCAGTGCCAGCGCTGGCCCGCGCGATGCAGCAAGCCCTCCTCTTCGAGGAAGCGCAGCAGCTCGCCCAGGTCTTCCGCGCCGAAGCTCTCCTCGGCTCCCAGTGGCAGCTCGAAGGCCGCGCACTTGAGGTGATTGAGCAGGATCTGCAGGTTGTCGGGGTTGATGCGGCCCTGTTCCGCCGGCGCGCCGAAGAAGTACTCGGGGTGCTTGGCCATGAACTGGTTGAGCGGCGTCGAGTTGGCCACCAGCACCGCGACCGACGTGCCGGAGCGCCGGCCGGCGCGCCCGGCCTGCTGCCACGCGGAGGCCACGCTGCCGGGATAACCGAGCAGCACGGCCACGTCGAGGCTGCCGATGTCGACGCCCAACTCGAGCGCGTTGGTGGAGACGACGCCCAGCACCGACCCCGCCCGCAGGCCGCGCTCGATCTCGCGCCGCATGAGCGGCAGGTAGCCGCCGCGATAGCCGCGGATCACGCCTTCGGAGCCGGGCCGCGTCTCGATGGCTTCCTTCAGATACGTCACGAGCACTTCGGTGCTGAGCCGCGAGGGCGCAAAGACGATGGTCTGCAGGCCTTTGCCCAGGAACGACAGGGCCACGTCGCGAGCGCAGTTGAGCGCCGAGCGGCGGATGCCGAGCTGGCGGTTGACCACCGGCGGGTTGTAGATCGCGAAGTACTTCTCGCCGCGCGGCGCGCCGTTGTCGTCGATCAGCTCCATCTCGCGGCCCAGCAGCGCCTCGGCCAGCTCGCGCGGATTGCCGATGGTGGCCGACGAGCACAGGAACTGCGGCTCGGAGCCGTAGAAGCGGCACAGGCGCAGCAGGCGCCGGAACACGTTGGCCACGTGCGAGCCGAACACGCCGCGGTAGGAGTGCAGCTCGTCGACCACCACGTAGCGCAGGTTCTCGAGCAGCTTGACCCACTTGGTGTGGTGCGGCAGCACGCCCTTGTGGAGCATGTCGGGGTTCGTGACCACGATGTGGGCCCGGGCGCGGATGGCCTTGCGCGCGTCCTGGGGCGTGTCGCCGTCGTAGGTGAAGGTGCCGATGTCGGCGCCCAGCGCCTCGACCAGACCGTAGAGGTTGGCGAGTTGGTCCTGCGCCAGGGCCTTGGTCGGGAACAGGTAGAGGGCGCGCGTGTCGGCGTCCTTCAGGATCGCGTCGAGGACGGGCAGGTTGTAGCACAACGTCTTGCCCGAGGCCGTGGGCGTGACCACCACCGCGCTCTTGCCGGCGGCCTGCGCGTCGTACGCGGCGCGCTGGTGCGTGTAGAGGCGCTCGTAGCCGGCGCCCACCAGCACTTCGCGCAGCTTGGGATGCAGGCCCGCCGGGTAGTCGGCGAAGCGCGCCGGTTCGGCGGGATAGTGGCGCAGCGCGGTGAGCACCGGCTCGCTGCCCAGCGTCTTCTCGATCTCGAGCGCCTTGAGCACGGCCAGCATGGACTTCTCGGCGTCTTCGCGGCGCGCGACGAGCTGTGTCACGGAACCCTCCGCGGCCATCATGCCTCAAGTCGGGAACACGCCAGGTCCGCGGCGCGAGGCGCAGCGCCGGCCGGCGTCGGCTTGCGTCGTCGACGCCCAAGGCCACGCATTTCACGAAACAGGCAGCCGTGCTGCCTGCACTAGTCACCAGCACCCGGACGCAGTGCGCGTGCCTCGGGTGACCGTCCCGCGACAGCCAGTTGCATGCCGCAAGCTCGCGGCCCGCCGGCGGGACGGTGGAGGTGTGTATGGACATCCGTTTCCGGCGTCCCGCCGCGTGGCGAGCGGGCGCCCTGGGAGCCGTGGCCGGCCTGCTGGTGCTCGGCGCGGCGTTCCAGGACGTCCCAGCACCGCGCAAGGCCGGTCCGTCGCAGATCAGGCCGTTCGTGCGCGGCTACGTCGCCGCGGCCGTGGCCGAGGGCCGACAGCCGCTCGCCACCGCCGTCGTCGTGCGACGCCGGCTGCACGACGTGTTCCTGCCCAAGGTCGCCGTCCATCTGCTCGACCTAGCCACGAACACGCCGGGCGACCGTGTGACCACTGACCTCTCGGGTCGTTTCACGCTGCCGGCACGCCCGGGGCGCTACCGGATCTGCTGGAAGGCCGACGGCTTCGGCTCCGGCTGCGCCGATGACGTCGTCAGCGTCGGCAACTCGCCCGTCCACGTCAGCACCGTGCGCATCCCGCTGCCCAAGCCCGACAAGACCGCCGCCATCTTCGGCCGCGTGCGACTGAGCGACGGCCAGAGCTTCCGGCTGCTCGAGCCCCTGGGCGACCTCAACGTCTTCGGGCGCGTGCTGCTGCTCGACTCGAGCCGCAAGCAGCGCTTCGAGGCGCTGGTCAACAACTTCGGCGAGTACCTCATCCCGCAGGTGCCGACGCGCGAGCGCTTGTTCCTGTCCGCGCGCGTGGAGCGGGGCGAGGGCGAACAGGAGCTGCACCCGCAGGCCAACCTGGCGGGCGCGCCCGTGCACCGCATCGACCTCGCCATCCGCAACTCGGCCCCGCGTCTGGCGCCGCTGGTGCCGCAATCGGCCGGCAGCGGGCGCCGCGTGCAGGTGGCCGCGCCGGGCGAGACGGTGGTGCTGAAGGCGCAGGTCACCGATCCCGACGGCGACGCGGTCGAGTACCGCTGGTTGATCGAACCCGGCTCCGGCGTGCTCGGCGCGAGCACGGGCGAGGCGGTCAAATGGACCCTGCCGACGCTCGACGGCCTCTACTCGCTGGCCGTGATCGTGAGCGACGGCAAGGGCGGCCACGTACGGCGCGCGCTGTCTCTGGCCGTCGATCGCCAGGGCGTGGTCTTCTCCGGCCGCGTGGTCACGACGACCGGCACGCCGCTGCCGCAGGTCGAGCTGAGCGTCAACGGTCGCGCGGTCCGAAGCGACGCGACGGGCTTCTTCCGCCTGCACGCGGCGCCCGACGAGCGCTACGTGCTGAACGCACGCAAGACCGGTTTCGGGCTGCTGTCGCGCGTGTTCGACCGCGGCGTGTTGGGCGGCCGCTACGAGCTGCGCCGCGCCACGCTTCAGACGGTCGACCCGACGCAGGTGATCGACGTGCAGGACAAGCGCACGCTGCGCGACTGTCCAGGCCCGGCCAGCCTGCGCTTCGATGCGAAGACCTTCCCGGCCGGCCTCGAGCCTGTCTGGCAGGACGGCAAGGGCCAGGTCATCCGGCCGCCCAAGCAGCGCGAGCGCCCCGCCTTGCAGCCGCGACGGTCGGAGGGCTGCGGCCCCGGCGCGCGCGTGCGCATCCCGGCCAACGCGCTGGTGGACGCTTCCGGCAACCCGCCGACCGGTCCCGTGCTGATCTCGCTCTCGACCGTCGACGTGCAGTCGCCCGACCAGATGCCCGGTGAGTACACCGTCGCCCTGCCCGGCGGCGGCACGAACGTCATGGAGAGCTACGGCGCGGCGTCCATCGAGATCACGGGCGGCGGCAGGCAGTACAACCTCAAGCCCGGCGCCAAGGCCGAGGTCACGCTGCCGGTGGATCGCTCCCAGCTCGCGGCCGGCGGGCCGTTCCCGGCGACCATCCCGCTGCTCTACTACGACGAGACGCGCGGCGTGTGGAAGCAGGAGGGCACGGCGCCGCTGGTCGGCAATGCCTACGTCGCCCAGGCGCGCCACTTCTCCACGGTCAACGCCGACTCGCTGAAGGTCGAACAGGGCTGCATCCGCGTGGACGCGTCGCATCCGGGCTTGCCGGCCAGTTTCCGCCTGCAGGTGATCGTGCCGCTCGGCCCGGGCACGGCGCCGCGCGTGCGCGACGTGCTGATCACCAACACGGCACCCAAGGAGCACGCGGTCTACAACCTGCCGACGGGCGTGAACGTCACGCTGGCGCCCTACGATCCCGTCACGCGCGTGCCCTTCGGCACGTTCATCGTCAACACGGGCTCGCCGCAGAACCCCACCGATCCCAACGAGCCGCTGGGGCCGCCCTACCTGGCCTGTCCCACCACGGTCGTGCTGACGCCGCAGGTGCTGCCCGAAGATCCGGTCGGCGGCGAGTTCCTGCACGGCATCAACGCCTTCGCCGCCACGGCGCTGGTCGAGACGGACATCGTCGTCCCGGGCACGCTCTCCAACCAGCTCGACCAGGCCACGACCAACTACTACGCCAACGTCGATCCGAACGGCACGCGCGTCACGCTCGACGGGCCGAACGGCTTCAAGACGGTCCACGGCTTCGGCGCGGGCGGACCGGGCTGCTCCAACCTGGCCGCGGGCGAGACCTGCGCCATCTACGCCAACACCGGCGACCTGGGCTTCGGCCGCGAGATGCACTGCAAGAAGAACGCTGCGAACGTGGCCTGCTACGTGACCAACTACGGCAACATCGACACGCCCGACGACGACGACGTGGCCGCGGCCGTGACCGGCCTGGCCAAGATCGCGACGGTGGCGATGGAGTCGGCGCCCATCGAGGGCGATGCGGCGGCCGTGCCGGTGGTCAAGTTCTTCGTCTACGCCTACGACGTGGGCGGCGTGCCCCACCCCGAGGGCGCGCGCGTCAACGCCGCCAACCTGGACGGCAAGGGTCTGCGACCCGTGCCGCAGCTCTGCATGGTCTGCCACGGCGGCCACTACCCCGGCGGCAACAACGTGGGCGTGCCGCCCTTCGGCAACGCGGACGAGGTCAAGCTGGGCGCGGAGTTCATCGCCTTCGACCTGCACAACTACACCTTCGCGGCCGCGCCCTTCGACAAGGCCAGCCAGCAGGCGGCCTTCAAGACGCTCAACGAGCAGATGGTGCTGAGCACCAGCGTGACCAACCACACGCAGCTCTTCATCGCCGAGATGTACGACGGCGACAACGGCGTGCCCGCGAACGTCCAGGAGGAGTTGCCCGTCGTGGTCGACCCGGCGGCTGCCGCCGGCGACCGCTGGAATGCCCAGCCCTCGAAGGTCGAGATGTACAAGCACGTCATCGGCAACGCCTGCCGCACGTGTCACGCGACCCAGCCCGTGCCAGCGCTGCGCTTCGTCAACGCCAAGCAGGCCATCGACGTCATCGGGCAGATCGAGAGCCGGGTCTGCTCGCAGCACGTGATGCCGCACGCCAAGCGCACGCACGACCTGTTCTGGCTCAGCACCGACCGCCCGGATACGCCCTTCATCGACCCGCACCAGCCCGGCATCCTGCAGGCCTTCGGCACCGATTTCGGCGGCGTCGACTTCGACGGCACGCTGTGCGGCGGCTCGTTCACGCCGGCCGGACCGCCGGTGGCCTCGGCCTTCAACGACATCAAGACGCAGATCTTCACGCCGCTGTGCTCGGGCTGCCACGTGGGCGGCACGCCGCCGGGCAACCTCAACCTGCAGTCGGCCCAGGCCTACGCGCAACTGCTGGGCGCGGGCGGTCTCGGTCAGGACGCCTGCGAGCGGCCCGTGATGAAGCGCGTCAAGCCGCTCTCCGCCAACGACTCGTTCCTGTTCCGCAAGGTGGAAGGCACGCACGCGGGGCTGGGCGGCTGCAACGTGGCCGGCTGCAACCCGTTCGGCGGCGAGTCAGGCTGCGGTCAGCAGATGCCGTGGACGCAGGCGCCGCCGCCGGTTGCGTCGAGCAGCCCGCTCTCGGCGGCGCAACTGACGCTCATCCAGAATTGGATCAACGGCGGCGCGCCGAACTGACGTCGCCCCGACGAGGCCGGACGAGGCTCCACGCCTCGCCCGGCCGCCTCCCGCTCAGCCGCGCTGCGCGACGTATTCGCGCAGCGCCGTCAGCAGGTCGCCCCACCACATGCCGAGCATGCGGCTGAAGGCGGCACCGGCCAGGCCGTGACGCGCGGGGTGATCGTCGGGCAGCGCGGCGAAGCCGCTGTGGCGCACCGACACCAGCGTGCCGTCGCCCGAGGCGCGGAAGCTGACGGCCACGTGCGTCGTCTCGTGCGGCTTGAAGTTGACGCCGCGCCACTCGAGCTCGAAGCCGCGCGGCGGGTCCCAGGCCAGGACGCGCCCGACGACGAACGTGCGCGGGCCGGCGGGCAGCTCGACGGTCTCGAACAGCCGCCCGCCGAGTCGGCCTTCGAAACCCAGCACGCCCGGCTCGCGCCCACCGATGCGGTACCTCTTCCCGCGCCGCCACCAGAGGTCGATCTCGCGCGTGAAGACGTCGAAGGCGTCCTCCGGCGTGACCGCGACGAAGACCGTGGCCCCCGCCGCGTCCCCGGCGATCATGGACGTCGCGCGCGCCGAGCGCGCCTGCGCTCGGCGTGCTGCTTGAACGCGGCCAGTTCGCCGGCCCAGAACGTCTCCACGTCGTCGAGCCAGCGACGCAGGCCGCGGAAGGGCGCTGGCCGCAGGCGGTAGACGCGCACGCGGGCGTCGTCGCCGCGGCCCTCTTCCTCGATCAGGCCGCCGGTGCGCAGCACGCGCAGGTGGCGGCTCATGGCCGGCGGGCTCAGGCCCGTCGTGGCCGCGAGCTCGCCGGCCCGGCGCGGGCCGCGGCGCAACAGGTCGACCACGGCGCGGCGCGTGGGATCGGCCAGGGCCAAGAGCGTGCGGTCGAGGTCGGCCACGTCAGGCGCCTGGCGCCGGCGTGCGCAGGCGCTGCATGAACCACCAGTGGTGCCCGCCCGGATCGGCGCACGAGTAGCCGCGGTCGGTCCAGTAGTCGTCCCCGTAGTCGTGCGTCTCCGGCTCGTCGACGATGCGCGCGCCGGCCTCGCGGGCACGCTGGCAGTGCGCCTCGACGTCGTCGACGTAGACCATCAGGTTCTGCGTGTTGGCTCCGCCCAGCGCGCCCGGCGCGCGCAGGGAGGCGAACTTCTCGGGCTTGGGCGACGAGACCATCACGACGCCCTCGCCGTAGACCAGCTCGGAGTGCTCGACGCGCCCGCCGTCGCCCTCCACCAGCAGGCGCAGCTCGAAGCCGAACGCGCGGCACAGGAAGTCGATCGCGGTCCGGGCGTCGTCGTAGTAGAGCGCGCTGGCGATGCGCGGCCAGCCTGGCGGCGTGGGGTTCATGGGGCAGCTCCTCGAGGCGCACGATCACTTGCGCCTGCGAGCAATAGTTAACACATTCGGCAACTACTTTTCAAGGCCGCTCCGAAGACGCCCGTCAGGCGCGCGGCAGGTGCAGGCTGAAGGCCGCGCCGGGGTGCGTGCCACGCTCCAGGCGCAGGTCGCCGCCGATGGCGCGCGCCAGGCGGCGCGACAGGGCCAGGCCCAGCCCCACGCCGGGCGCCGACTGGGCCGCGTCGCGCGCGGACTTGTGAAAGGGCCGGAACAGGCGGCGCGCCTCGCGCGCGCTCAGGCCGGGGCCGTGGTCGCGCAGTTCGAGCCGCACGTCGCGCGGGCCGACGTGGCAGGCGAGCTGCAGGCGCGGGTCACTGGCGCCGCGCGCGTACTTGCAGGCGTTGTCGACCAGGTTGAAGAGCACGCGCTCGACGGCCCCGCGGTCGACGCTGACGCGCACCTCCTGCCAGGCGCCTGGCGGCGGCGCTTGCAGCTCGAGCGCCGCCCTGCGGGCCTGCGCCGCGAGCGTCTCGAACAACCCGGCGATCAGCTCGCCCAGGCGCAGCGTCTCGCGCGCCGCGCGGTAGCGGCCGCGCTCCAGCCGCGAGTAGGCGAGCACGTTCTCGACCAGATGGCCCTGGCGTTCGGCCTCGCGCCGCAGCGTGTCGAGATACTCGCCCTGACGCTCGGGCGGCACCATGCCCTCGGCGAGCAGGTCGGCGTACATGCGGAAGGTGGTGAGCGGCGTGCGCAGCTCGTGGGTCACGGCCGACACGAACGCCGCGCGCCGCTCGCCCAGCGTCGCGAGGCCGAACAACAGCGCGCCACAGGCCAGGAGCGCGAGCCCGGCCAGCGACCAGGCCGCGACGAGCGGCAGCCGCTCGGCGCTGGTGGACGGCGCGCCTGTCGCGGGCAGGTGCCCCGGCACGAGGCTCACGGGCAACGCGGCCAGACTGCGCGCCGGGTCGGCGTCGGCCACGCTGGGCGCCAGCGTGGCAGCGGGCAGCAGGTCTGCGATCGAGCGCAGCAGCATCGCGCGCAGCGCGGGCCAGTCGAGCCAGCAGGCCTGGACGCGGAGACGCGCGCCCACTTCGACGCGGCGCGCCAGCAGCAACTCGTCGCCCAGCCACACGGGCGCCAGGCGCGCGAAGCGCACGCGCACGGCCGCGGGCGTCCTCGCGCGCGGCACGCGGTTCGCTTCCGCCGGCAACACGGCCGCGTTCGACAGGCGCGCCTTGTACTCCTTCTCGCTCAGTGCCTGCTGCTGCAGGAGCGCGCTGGGCGGCGTTTCGGCTTTCGCGGGAGGGATCTTGGCGACGACGACGGGCGCGGGGGCCGGCGCGGGCGGAGCGCGAGGCTCCGTGACCGCGGGCAGCCACTCCGACGACAAGCTTGCAAGCAGGGCCTCGCGCGCGCCGGGCGCCAGGAACTCGCGGTACAGAGCCGCCTCGCGCGCGGACAAGCGCGCCGCCTGCGCCTCGGCACGCGCGGCCGGATCAGTCCCCGGAACCCACTCGACGTGTGCGCGCACGAAAGGCGCGGGCTCGGCGACGACAGTGTAGGCATGAGGGGAGCGAGCGTTCTCCTGCGCGAGCAGCGGAGCCAGGCGCGACTCCATGCGCCACAGCGCGAGCCGCACGCTCTCCTCGAGCACGGCCTCCTCGCGCGCGCGCCGCTGCTCGCGCTCCAGCTCGCGCACGCGCGCCGTGAGCCAGCCCATCACGGCCACGAGCGCCGCGGCGCACAGACCGAAGAGCGGCACAACGTGAGAGCGCCTCATGTCACGCCGCCCTGGCGCTCGTCGAGGCGCGCATCGTCCGAGAGCCGGTAGCCCTGTCCGCGCACTGTCACGACGACCTGGCGCTCGTCCTGCTCGCGCAGCTTGTCGCGCAGGCGCGCCACGTGCACGTCCACCGTGCGCGTCTCCTCGGCCGTCAGCCGCGAATGCCAGACGTGGGACAGGATCTCGTCGCGCGAGACGCTGCGCCCGGCGCACGCGGGCGCCCGAGTCGAAGCGCACCTCGCCGCTGCCCAGGTCGGCCTGACCCCAGCCGAAGCGCAAGCGCGCGGCAGGACGCGGGCGCTCGGGACTGCGGCGCAGCACGGCTTCCACGCGCGCCAGCAGCTCGCGCAGCCCGAAGGGCTTGACGACGTAGTCATCGGCGCCCAGCCGCAGCCCGCGCACGCGGTCGTCCTCCTCGCCGCGGGCCGTCAACACGATCACGGGACAGCTCGGGCGGGCCAGACGCACCTGCCGCAGGATCTCGAGACCGTCGACGCCGGGCAGCACGAGGTCGAGCAGCAGCAGGTCGCAGTCGCCCGTGAGGCCCTGCTCGAGACCGGCGTGGCCGTCCGCGGCCTCCACCACGTCGAAGCCCTGAAAACGCAGCGCGTCGACCAGGCCACGCCGGATCGCCGCGTCGTCTTCGACCACCAGCACGCGTTTGGCCACGCTCGACCTCAGCCCGCGCGGAGCGAAGGACGCGCCCGCGGCGACACACGATACCGCGCCTACGGCGGCCCGGCCCAGGGGGCGCGGGCCGCGCGCGGCTACTGCTTGTTGACGTAGGCGCGATGCACGAACCCGGAGGCCCCGTCGCCGGTCTCGACCAGCAGGCTTGCCTCGCTCTCGCGCGCCACGGAGCGCGGGCCGGCCGCGCGCGACGCGCCGCCCTGCTCGGCCTGGCGCAGGAACGTGTCGACGGCCTGCAGCGACGGCGCGGGCGCTGGCTGTCCAGCGCGCTGCTCGGCCACGGCTTCGACTGCGCTGGCGCGCAGCAGCTTCGGCCACAGCTCGGCGAACAGCGCGTGCGAAGCGTAGACTTCGGCCGAGTTCAGCGCCCCGTCGAGCGCGAACGCGTAGCCGATGGCGCGCGGATGACGCGCTGGCAGCTCGGCAAGCGCGTCGACGTAAGCGGCAACGCTGCGCTGCACGCGCTCGTGTTCGAGGCTCAGTTGCAGGCTCGAAGCCGATTCCCTGGCGCGCACGTCGGCGCCGACGCTGGCTTGCAGCTTCTGCTGCATCTTGGCGACCTGCTCCCAGACCTCGCCCTGCGCACCTTTGTAGTTCGCGAGCTTGAGCGCCTTGGCAGCGACGTTCGCCTGCGAGCTGGCGAAGCCCTCGGCGCGCTCGGACCCGCGCTTGCTCCAGCGGCCCGACTCGACGCAGTGCGCGGCGATGGGCAAGGGCCCCGACTTGGGCGGCAGCACGAGGTCGCTGCCCAGCACGCGATCCTGCTTGCCGCCCTTGACGATCTCGCCGGCCTGCACGAACACCTCCTCCTCCGACGTGTTCTCGACGATCAACTGGTTGACCTCGCCCGTCTCGCGCACCACGACCTTGTTCTCGCGCAGGGCGCGCTCGAGCGGCAGCAGCTTGCGCGCCGGAGCGGCCAGGGCCTGCTCGGCCTCGATCAGGTAGACGTGCAGGTTGCGGTGCGAGTAGGGGCCGGTGACGCGCAGCTTGGCAACCTCCCGGGCCGGCTCGGCAGCGCGCGGGCCAGCCGGCGGGACTGCCGACGACGAGAGCGCGATGAGGCACGACACTGCGGCAACAGCGCGACTGAAGAGCGACATGGATGACCTCCTGAGCCGCTCCGTCAGGCGCTTGGCGGCTCGACCGGCAAGCTACCAAGCCCGCGCCACGACGCAGGTTACAGAATTGCAACAGCTCGCCGGGCCCGCCCTTGACAGGCCTGCGTGAGGTCACGTAGCGTCGCGCCATGCATGTGTTGGAGGTTCGCAATTTCGCTCAGATCGCGCACGCGCGCATCGAGTTCGGGCACCTGACGGTGCTCGTCGGGCCGCAGGCCTCGGGCAAGAGCCTGCTGCTCCAGTGGCTCAAGGCCGCGCTGGACATGGGCGAGATCGTGGGTGCGCTGCGCGGTTCGGGGCACGACGTGACGTCCGCGGGCGGCCTGCTCGATCTGGTGTTCGGAGAGGGGATGCAGAGCGCCTGGCGCAAGAACGAGACACAGGTGCGCTACGACAACCGCCCTGTCGACCCTAAGGCGTGGACGCGTGGGCTCCGGACCAAGGCTCTCGGCAGCGTGTTCTTCGTGCCGGCGCACCGTGCGCTGCTGCTGTCCGAAGGCTGGCCTGCGCCGTTTCTGAAACTGAACGCGGACACGCCGGTCGTGGCGCGGCTCTTCAGCCAGAATTTGTATGAGCGCTTCAGCGGCCGCCGCGCTGCTGCGCTGTTCCCCGACCGCATTCTCAAGAAGCAGTACCGGACGCTGATCGACCACGCGATCTTCCACGGCGGCCGCGTCGAGCTCGACAAGGGGGGGCTGCGCTATCGCCTGCGCCTGAAGTACGACGGGGCCGAGCTGCCGTTCATGGCATGGTCGGCGGGGCAACGCGAGTTCACGCCGCTGTTGCTCGGGCTCTATCACCTCTTGCCACCACGCCGCGAAAAGAAAAAACAGCACATCGAGTGGGTCGTGATCGAGGAGCCCGAGATGGGCTTGCACCCGCACGCCATCACGGCGTTCATGGTGCTCGTCCTCGACCTCCTGTGGCGCGGCTACCGCGTCGTGTTGTCGACCCACGCGCCCGTCGTGCTCGACGCGCTCTGGGCCGTACGCCGCCTGGCCGAGCACGGCGGCCACTGGCAGGACTTGAGCCACGCCTTGGGCGTTCGGCCGACCGCGGAGGTCAGGCGCGTCATGGAAGGCGCTCTCGCGCGCGACTATCGCGTGCATTTCCTCGACCTGGACCCGAAAAAGGGGCGCGCGATGTCGCACGACATCTCGAACCTCGACCCGGAGTCAGCCGACCCCGGCGAGGCCGAATGGGGCGGCCTTACAGGCTTCAGCTCGCGTTTCGGCGAAGCCGTCCGCACCGCCGTCAACGCGGCAGAACGCTCGTAAGTGCCGCGCCGCCGCACGTTGTCGAGCGCGCTTGAGGCGGCCAGCAGCCTGCGCCAGCACGTGCGCCCGGGAATGCAGGCGATCCAGCGGGCCGACGTCCAACTCATCGCCGACTCGCAGCGCGCGCGCATAGGCGACAGCCTCGATCTGGACGCTGCCAGCCACAACGAGCACCCGAACGACCATCGTTGGGACTATCTCCTGTCCGTACCGGACGCAGGGCGCCTCGTCGGCGTCGAGCCGCACACGGCCAGCGATCACGAGATCGCCGTGGTGATCGCCAAGAAGAACGCTGCGCTGGACTACCTGACCGACCACCTCCGTCGCGGGCAGCGCGTCGACGCGTGGTTCTGGGTGACGCGCGGCCAGGTCGGGTTCGGGAAGATGGATCGGGCTCGCCGACGTCTCGACCAGGCAGGCATCGCCTTCGCCGGCCGACAGCTTCGCTCGCTCGACGACTGACGCCAGGCACCCGACGACAGGGGCGTGTAACGCCCGGCGCGCGAGCGTCACTACGCGAGTGCTATGGAAGCCTACGCGTTCGACCGCTTCGTGTTCGCGCCCGAGAGTGGCTGCCTGACAGGGCCGCGGGGCACCGTCGAGCTGCGCCGCAAGACGGCCCGGCTGCTGGCGGCGTTTCTCGATCATCCCCAACGGTTGCTGCTCAAAGAAGAGCTGTTCGAGCAGGTCTGGCCGAGCACGGCGGTGGTCGACAACGTGCTGGCCCAAGGCGTGCGCGAACTGCGGCTCGCGCTGGGGGACGACGCGCGCCAGCCGCGCTTCCTGCGCACGCGTTCGGCGCGCGGCTACGAGTGGCTGCTGCCGGTCGAACGCCTGGCCGCGAGTGGTCCGGCCGCCCACGCCTGGAGCGGCACGGACCCGTCGCGGCACGTCCACGCCGGCCCGGCTCCGGTGGCGGCCGCCGCCCTCAGGTGAGAACGGCGACCGTGATCCGCGGGCGCCCGCATGCCGGCGGGCGCCGCGCTCTCACTTGTACCCGCCCATGAAGAGCTGGTTCATGAGCCCCACCACGCCCTGCAACGAACCGGTCATGACCCAACTGTTGTAGGTCTTGGTCCCGCTCGGAATCGAGCCCAGGCGGATGGCGGTCCACTTGGCGGTGTCGAACTTGAACTCGCCCGCGCCGTCGCCGGCGCAGAAGAACTTGTACAGCCTGAAGTGCGTCAGCGAGCCGCCCTGTGACGTGCTGACCGCGTACGAGCCCATGGCGAAGTTGGTCGAGGCGTCCGAGATGATCACGCCGCCGAAGCCGGGCGCGAACGTCACGTAGTTCTGCTGGTTCGCGCAGGCGCTGGCCGGGAAGACTTCGGCCAGGGCGCCCGTCTGCGCGTTGTAGGTCCAGAAGCGGTTGAAGTTGGAGGGCAGATAGGCCGTGGGCAGCTCGACCTGGCCATAGGCGATCGAGGGCGAGGCCACGACGGTCGTGTACTTCGCGATCGGCCCCCAGCCGTTGAAGTCCAACGTCAGGTCCTTGCCCAACAGAATGTCCTTGTACACGACGGGGTTGTCGGCGCCGCCGCCGTAGCGATCGGGATTGAAGTCGAGCGGCACGGCGCGCGTCGACTGTGTGTTCCCGGTATTGCTGGCGAGGGCCAGCGGCGACCCATGACGCGCCCAGATGGGACGGTCGCGATCACCCCAGCGGTCGCCGGCCTCGGTCGGATTGGCATCCACGGCGTTGCGCGTGAAGATCAGCGACGACTGCATCTGACGCCCGTAATCGCGGTTGTTGATGTACTGCATGCCGTTGTGGGTCCAGTGCCACACGGCGCCACCCGCCGAGAGGTTGGACTCGACCGTCACGCCGTTGCGCGTCAGCGTGAGCAGCGGCGGGTTGATGGTCTCGGTCGGCCAGCGCGCCCAGCCCCAGGCGCTCAGCGCCTCGTCCACGTAACCGGCCATGGGCGCCTCGTTCGACGAGCGCGTGCCGTGGTCGCCATTGGCCGACTTGTAGGTCCGCAGGTAGCGGCTGAGGCCGTAGCCCGAAGACTGCGCCGTGAAGCCGAACCCCACGGGCGCTTCGGTCTGGTAGCCGCCTTCGCCGGGCGTCATCGAGTCCATGTGGTCCATGTGGCCGGCGATGTTCGGGTGGAAGAGGCGATAGATCGGCGCGGTGCCCGAGATCTGGGTATTGGGCAGGTAGAAGGTCTGCCCGTCCCGCGGGAACCCATCGCGTTCGGCGCTGGTGAGCGTCGTCATCAGATCGGGGCGCGTTCCCACCTTCACACGCCACAAGATGCGGGTCACCACTTGCGTGCCGCCCTGCGCCTCGGCGCTCGGCGCGGACCACAGACCAAGGGTGAGGAACGACAAGGCGATGGGCACGGCGCGCCAGGCGCGCCGCGGCGCGCGCGTGACCGGCGCGCCCAAAAGGGCAGGCTGCATGACTCGTCCTCCTTCGGGGAAAGCCAACGGCTTCGCGTGCTGTGGCGAAACGCCAAAAAACGTTGCAGCCCGGAAGCCGTGGCGGCTTTCGGAACGCTTCGCTTATTCCCAGGCGTGGGCGCTTTCGAAGCCCGCGGCCAGCTCTGGCTGGCTCTCACCCCCCGTGGTCGCCGTGGCCCCCGCGGCAGCGCCGCCGCGCGCGAGGGCACGGAGGGATCGACGCACGACGTCGCATGCCTGACCTCACGAGGAGGACACGTGTTGCACGCACACTCATCGTCGTCGAGGAGTTTCCGCGGGCTGAGGATTTTCTCGGGCCTGCTCCTGGCCGGCCTGTGCGCCGGCTCCGCCGCAGCCAGCAGCGTGACGGCATCGAAGGACTGCCTCACGCTGCCCTGCACGGTGGTCGAGGCCAAGTTCACGCTGCTCGCGGCCCAGACCATTCAGTGGCAAGCCGTCTACCGGGGCACGCCGACGCAGGGTCACAGCTTCTTCCTGTCGACGGTCGCGTCCAATCTGGCGGACATTCCGCTGACGACGTCGGGGCAGGCTTCGGGCACGAAGTTCCTACAACCCGGCACGTATTTCATCAGCATCAGGCTGGCCCTGATGGGCCCCGGAACCTACACGGTCACCTTCAACCCGTCGCGCGCGGCCAGGGCGCAGGCCCACGAGCGCGAAGCAGCGACGTCAGGCGGGCCCACGCCACCGCAGGCCCTGGCTCTGCCGGGCGCCGTGCGGCTCTCGGAGGAGCGGGCCGCGGCGCTGGACGTGCGGCTCGGCGCGGACAGCGGCGCCCGTGGGGAGCGCACGGCGAACGCCCTCCTGGCCGCTTTCGGGCCGCTGCTGCGCAGCTCGCCGCGCGACGAGCTGCGCCAGACGTCCGCCGAATCCGACGGCTTGGGCCAGACGCACCTGCGACTGCGCCAGTTCGTCGACGGCCGGCCCGTCATCGGAGGCGAACTGATCGTGCATCTCGACAGCGCCACGCGCGCCGTACGCTCGCTCGAGGGGCGCTTTCTGGAGTCGACGACGCTGCGCGCGCAACCCGAGTTGAGCGCGCAGGCCGCGCTCGAGGCGCTGCTTGCCAGCGCGCCACGCGCGGAGGTGGCGAGCGCTCCAGAGCTGGTCTACGTGTTCGGGCCGCAGGGCGACGGCCGGTTGGCCTGGGCCGGCGACGTCTCCTACGTCGATGAATCGGACGAGCGCCAGCTCGAGCGCGTCTTCGTCGACGCCGAGACGGGCGCCCAGCTCGACCGCCATCCGCGGCTGGCGCGCGCGCTCAACCGCGAGGTGTGGGACGCCCAGCACGGCACCGACATCTTCGGCATCGTGCGCCTGATCGCCGAGGGCGGCTCGTCGACCGACGCCGTGGCGCAGAACGCCTACACGTTCACCGGCGCCGCGTGGAACTACTTCAAGGCCCGTCACAACTGGGATTCCTACGACAACGCCAGCGGGCTGCTGCACGCGACGGTGCACTACGACGTCGGTCTCAGCAACGCGTTCTGGGACTTCAACCGCCGGCTCATGTACTTCGGCGATGGCGACGGCGTGACCTCCGGGCCGCTCGGCAACGCGCTCGACGTGGTGGCGCACGAGGTCACGCACGGCGTGACGCAGGCGACGGCCGACCTGGTCTACGCGAACGAGTCGGGCGCGCTCAACGAGGCCATGTCCGACGTCTTCGGCGCCGCCACAGAAGCGCGCGAGCGTGGCCTGAGCGCCAACACCTGGCTGATCGGCGAAGACACGTGGACCCCGGCCATCAGCGGCGACGCGCTGCGCTCGATGAGCAACCCCACGTCCGACGCCGTCTCGTCGGACTACTACCCGGAGCGCTTCACCGGCACCAGCGACAACGGCGGCGTGCACCGCAACTCGGGCATCGCCAACCTGGCCTTCTTCCTGACGTCGCAGGGCGGAAGGCATCCGCGTGGCAAGACGACCATCGACGTGCCGGCCATCGGCATGCCCGCCGCCGAGGCCATCTTCTTCCGCGCACTGCGCTTCCACATGGGCTCGAACGAGAGCTTCCACCAGGCCTGCCAACACACGGCCCTGTCGGCGCGCGAGTTGTTCGGATACGACTCGCCGCAGCAGCGCACGCTCTGCCAGGCCTGGCCGGCGGTCGGCGTGTCGTGCGCGTTCTTCGGGGACTGCCTGACGGTGGGTGGCGGCCCGCGCGCGCCGGCCTCGTTGAGCGTCGTCTCCGAAGCCTGCCGCGGCCTCAACACGGTGAGTTGGAGCGGCGTCGCCGGCGCGACCAGGTACGAGGTATGGGGCTCGCTCGACGCCAACGACTTCACCACCGGCGTGGTGTTCTACAGCGGCTCGGCGCTGTCGAAGCTGATCAACGTGCCGGGCACGCGCGAGATTCGCGTCAGGTCCTGCGACGCCTCCGGCTGCGGCCCCTTCTCGTTGGCCCACGTCGTCGCACGACGCATCGGCGGCTGCCTCTGAGCCAGCGCCGCTCGGACCGGACGTCCTCGTATGGCCGGCGGTGGCGTCGACGGTCGCCTCCCGCCGGCCGCAGCCTTTGCGTGCGCGGCGCTTGTCCAAGCCGGTTCGTGGCGGGTTCATGGCCGAGATTGCGTATTCCCGAGCAACGCGCGGTGCGAGCCCGCTGCCGGGGCGCAACTGGTCGCGGCCGCGCGCCGGCGTGCGCACGCCGAAAGCGGGAGCGGGATGGGGGCACGGGAGAAGATCCATGACTCATCAGGCGACCATGCGAGCGTTGCTGTGCGTGGCGCTCCTTGGGAGCGCGGCGCTCACGTCACGAGCCCGGAATCTGGCGGCCAACCCTGGTTTCGTCACCGACCTGAGCGGCTGGACCGTGCTCTCGGCCCCGAGTTTCGCCGACGCGCACGACCCATCCCAGAGTTGCTCCACGCCGGGCGCGCTACGCGCGACGACGAGCGGCGCGGGGCCTCCGGGCGACTTCGCGGTGGGTCGACAATGCCTGCCCGTGACGCCAGGGCCGACGCTGGATTTCGGCGCGAAGTACCGGTTCGAGTCGGGGCATGCGATCGGCCTCGAGGGTTACGCCCTGACCGTCTGGTTCACCGATACCGGCTGCACGACCGGCGCGTCGAGCGACGTGACCACGCACGAAGTCGCGGACGTTGCGGGCACGTGGCTGCCCATCCACGCTGCCAATGTCGTCGTCCCCTCGGGAGCACGCTCGGCGTTTTTCTCTCCTCGTCATCAAGATCGTCGGCGAGGGTCTCGCCTGGTTCGACGACGCGTACTTCGGCCCTGCGCCCTTGGCCATCGAGCTGACGTCGTTCGGCGTCGAACGAGCTGCCCCGGGCGCGTTCACGTCTCGTGACATTCTTTCAAGAAACCCTGACGGCCCGACCAACGTCCTAGCTCGCAAGAGCCACCGAGGGCTGGCGTTGGCGCGGATTCCCATGGCAGGAGAGTCGCCCGGCATCCGGAGTGTCCGGTTGCGGGACAGGAGCGCAGACCATGTCCGAAATCCAAGCGGGCGTCGCGGAGCGTCCCAACCTCAAGACCCTGGTCGACGCCTACGAGCGGCAGTTGATCGAATCGGCGTTGCAGGCCACCTCGGGCAATCAGCGGCGTGCCGCGCTGCGCCTGGGCTTGTTGCCCACCACGCTGCACGAGAAGATGAAGCGCCTCGGGCTGCTGCCGAGGCGCCGGCCTCAGGCCGCCTGACGCGCGTCAGTCGCGGCGCGCTTCGTCGAGCCGGCGACAACCTTCGAGCAGCAGCGCGTCGAAGCTGTCTCCGAGCGGCGGGGCCGTCGGATCGCTCTCACCCGGGATGAACGTGAACTGCCCTTCGGTCCAGGCCAGAAAGTCGTAGATCGCCTCCGCGCCGGCGTGCGTCACGGTCTCCGCAGAGATCAGCTCGCCGGCGCGCAGGCGCGCCTCGAAGCGCCCGGCGCGGCCGCGCGCATGCAACGTGCCCGACCACCGTCCCAGGTGGCCCATCTGCAGCAGGCCCGCGGCGCCCACCACGCCGACCTCGCCGCGCAGCGCGCGCCCGTCGTCGTCGCCACCCAGGTCCACGTAGCGGCGCAGCACGAGTTGCACGCGGATGAGCAGCTCGCGCACGGGGGTGGTCTTCGAGATGAACTCGTCGGCCCCCGCCGACAGCCCGCGGTAGCGCTCCCGGTAGTCGTCGAGCCCCGACACGAAGACCAGCGGCGTATGGCGCACGAGGGCGTGACGCCGGATGCGGCGGCACAGCTCGATGCCGTCCATCTCCGGCATGCTGACGTCGGTCAAGATCAGCCACGGGCGCTGCTCGAGCGCCAGCGCCAGCCCCTCGAGGCCGTTGCGCGCCTCGTAGACCACGAACCCACGGCCGCGGAGCAGGGTCGCCAGGAAGCGCCGGAACAGCTCGTCGTCTTCCGCGATCAGCACGCTGCGCAGGCTGGGCGGCACGTCGTCGAACTCGGGCAGCGGCGGCGCGGCCGGCGTGGACACGGCGACCGCCTGCTCCGCGAGGGCCGGCTCGGCGGGAGAGCTGGGAGGCGGCGGCGTGGCCGGCGACCCGGCCGCGGGGCTTTGCGCCAGGGCACCGGAGGCGGGCTCGCGCTTCTCGAGCGCGCGCGCCACGCGCAGCAGCAGGCCCTCGCGTGAGAACGGCTTGGCGATGAAGTCGACGGCGCCGTAGCGGAAGGCGCGCACGCGATCGTCGAATTCACTGCGGGCAGTGAGGAACAGCACCGGCAGGTGGGCCGTGGCCGGGTTCTGCTGCAGCGCACGCAACAGCGCGAACCCGTCCAGCACGGGCATCGTGACGTCGCTGACGATCAGGTCCAGCGGTTCCGAGCGCGCCAACCAGAGCGCTTCCTGCGGGTCGCCGGTGGAGTGCACCTTGTAGCCGGCCGAGTCGAGGAGTCGCGCGACCAGATCGCGCACCTCGTCCTCGTCGTCCACCACGAGCACCGCGGCACGCGCGATCATCAGAGGCCTTCGTCCGCCTCGAGCGCGCGCCGCGCGGCGTCCTGCTGGGCGGCCTTCTTCGAGTGCCCCTGCCCCTCGTAGCTTCTGCCTCCGGGAAGCAGGCAACGCACCCGGAACAGTCGCCGATGCTCGGGCCCCTCCGCGGCCAGCACCTCGTACTCGG
>WBZQ01000850.1_pt1 | contig 21084 bp, 12 predicted proteins | sample 5204251 | NCBI WGS metagenome assembly WBZQ01 (sample SAMN12412402, study PRJNA552823) | activated sludge metagenome | isolation source: activated sludge from nitrification reactor of wastewater treatment plant... | place: USA: Virginia | collected 2017-09
CATTCACATAGGCTAACGCAGCAAAAAAGCCCGAAGCGATCCCAATCAAACCTGCAAACCACTGATCCTCAGGCAATGCAGGCCGCAACAAAATGATCACCCCCATAAAACCGAGCAAGATAGCAAAAACCAGTGACCATTGAAGATGCTCTTTTAAGATCAATGTAGAAAACAAGGCCACAAATAACGGCCAAGTATAATTCAACGAAACTGCCGTTCCTAACGGGGGTTGCGTTAAACAATAAAAAAACATGAGCAAACTGATCAAGCCCGTTATGCCACGCCAGCAATGAATACGCCAATGCGGTGTCATAATAGAAAAACTGTATGAACGGATAATGGCATATGTCACCCATACACCAAATAACGAGCGGTAAAACACGAGCTCAATACTGGAAAAATGCATTGCGCCCAATTTGACCAATACACTCATGCAGGCAAACAAGAATGCAGCTAATAACATCCATAGCGAACTCAATTAACCATTCCCTCAATCGCAAAAAATTAATAAAGAATTACATGTAGCGCTGCATCTTCTGCCGCAAGAATTGATGAAACTGTTCCAGCCCAGCTTCCATTGGTATTTGATAGGGCCCAGTTTCATTAATGCCTTGTTCAAATAAAGCACGGCGTCCTGCAGTCATCATCTTGCAAATCTCATCATCTTCCAAAGCCGTTTCTTGATAAGCCGCCTGTTCCGCCTCAACAAAATCACGCTCGAATAATGCAACTTCTTCCGGGTAATAAAATTCTACAGTGTTTCTGCAGCTTTCCGTACCGGTAGGCCATATCGAACTAATTACTAGGGTATGCGGATACCATTCCACCATAATATTCGGATAGTAAAGCAACCATACTGCGCCATGCGAAGGTAATTCACCTGCCGTGTACTGCAATACTTGTTCATGCCATTTAGCATAAACTGCACTACCAGGTTTTTGGAAGCGCGCATGATCAATAGCCACCGTTTGTACGCTATACCACTCGCCAAATTCCCATTCCAATTGATGTGTATCAACAAATCCATTCAAGCCTGGATGAAACGGTTCTACGTGGTAATCCTCCAAATACACTTCAATAAAAGTTTTCCAATTACATGCATAGTGATTGGTTTGCACACGATCTAGAACATAACCGGAAAAATCAAAAGCTTTAAACGCATTCAGTTTTTCCATGTCTCTGGATACATCGCGTTTGCCATTGAACAACAACCCATTCCAATTCTTTAAAGGCGTTTTATCCAAATTCAAACAAGGATTACGTTCGAAATGCGGCGCACCAAGTAATTTGCCATCCAAAGCATATGTCCAGCGATGAATAGGACATACGATACTTTTCGTGTTACTTCTTCCTTTAAGTAAAAGCGCTTGCCGATGACGACAAATATTAGAAAGTAACTCAACACCATGATTATTTCGCACTAATACTTTGGCGTCATTCATCCATTCGGGTACATAATAATCCCCAATATTAGGCACCATTACTTCATGACCTACATAACCAGGCCCTTGATCAAACAAAATACGTTTTTCTATTTCGAGAACTTCGGGATTCAAATACCATTCGATGGGAAGCTGTGTTGCCATTTCTGACAACCGTGAGATCTCAGCTATATTAGACATATAAAACCTTTAACCACCTCCAAAATTGAATAAAAACAACCCATATCAGGGTTCATGTAAAAGAAAACAGATTGCTTGGTTATAATAACAATCTTGATAGTAAAATATCAGTGTTCACAGATACCCAAAACAAATCAAAAAAACAATTGTACAAGACTGAATTATTTAATTTAACTCAAAAGAGAGCATCTGAATGAAATCTATTCACCCATTAACAAAACTTTCCTGGCTAACTGTTCTACCTGCTGCATTGATCGCTAGTTTAACCGCTTGTGATGGAGGGAGCGAAAAAAGTCAGGATACTACCTCATCATCCAATTCCACTGCCACTGCCTCAGTTAAAAGAACCACCCAAACCGGCCCAGCAACCGGTATTTTAATTGATTCTCCTGTTTCGGGCATTTCCTATAATGCATCATCTGGGAAATCAGGTATAACTGACGATAAAGGCCAGTTCAATTTTAATCATGGCGATAAAATTGAATTCAAGCTTGGCAATTTGACTCTGGGTAATATCCCAGGTTCATTGATCGTCACTCCGATCGAACTCGCCGGAGACAGCGATAATAAATTGCAAAATTTACTCGTTTTATTGCAATCTTTGGATGCTGATAGCGATCTTACCAACGGCATTTCGATTTCACAAGAAACAGCCAATGCCGTCAGCAACAAGATCAATTTAGATAGTGACCCGGCAACCTTTGCTGAAATTACGCAATTGAAAAGCATCATGGAAGCAAGCGGCATCGATGGAGAGGCAATATCTCCTGATGAAGCACGCAAGCATTTCTTGTCGCAAGGTGTGGCCTTATTGAATGCGCAAATCTGGGTCAGTTTTGACAACCAAAGCGCGAGTGTTTTACGTGTGGCGGGTGACGGTAGCGGAGAATATTTGCATGGCGATGCAAGAGTGGACGATTCCTGCGATGAAAATCGCGTGTGTGGCGGAAGAACCATTTTTCAATCTGGTGTTGAGTACGGTATTGCCGAAGCCACCGATTTTGATAATCGAGGATTTAAATTAATCGGTAAACCCTCAGTGGACACCAACTTAAAAGGTGGGCTTTCCAATCCTGGCCCAACGCGCCGGATGCGTACTGACGGTTTTGAGTTAATCCACTCCGATATTGTGACTGTACAAAGAGCTCGTGAAAAAACCAGCGTTTTTGGTGAACTCTTCCACATTGCAAAACCAATTCAACTCAGCAATGAAGAGGAAGTAGCAGAAAAAGAAACTAAAGAAACACGCTTTGCCAAGATGGACAATGACACTTCTGGAATCGTAGGCGCTTGGGCTTATGACCAGGAAGCCATCAAAACACCGACATTGATATTTTTCCCGAATGGAAAATTTATGATGATTGACCCAACTGGCGAAACGCAAAAAACTGAGCAACAAAAATGCGCAAAACCTGGTATTGAGTTTTCTTCATACGCTTACAATAAAGGAACGAACAAACTCAATCTGACAAGTTTTACGTATAACACAAATGGATGTGCCGGTTTTTCAGATCTGGATACGGCCGTCGAGCTGGTTATTCAATCCGATGGAAGCACTGCAAAGCTGAATAAACCTGGAGAAGATGCTATAACGCTTTATAGAGTCTCTCATTAAAAACATCCCAAGCAATTTACAATTTCGCTCATCACCCACCAAAAGTTGATCCACTTTTCGTGGGTGAATGTTTTCGAATACCGAGGCTATTACATTTATCTGATCAATTCCCAAATCACGCCATCATGCTGATATCGCTGTTTGGGAATTCATCCGTTGAATTGTTTTTGGAGACAGTTAGCACAAGATTACTCAAATATAAAATCATTTAATTTTGAAGCACTCAATGAATATGCTGTAATAATCAATTCCTTTAAAAACGCAATCCGATTAAAACCAAACATCCGTTGATCCTATGCCCATCGTCCGTGTCGCACTTAATGTTCCTGTCGACACACTATTTGATTATTATGCGGAGCATGCAAGTCAAGAAAACATAGGATTGCGCGTTAGCGTACCTTTTGGGAAAAGACAACTTGCAGGCATTATTATGGAAGTGGTTGCTAATACTGAGGTTACTCCAGAAAAACTCAAAACAATCCAAAGTATTTTCACTGACAATCCACCATTACCGAAAAAACTACTGGATTTGTTCACGTTCTGCAATCAGTATTACCATCATCCGATCGGAATGGTTATCATGAATGGACTTCCTGCTGCTTTGCGTACGACTAAACCCATTAAGCTGCAGAAAGATCGTTCAGCAACATGGAACAACACGCAATTACATTTAACCGACGCCGGAAAGCAAATCGCTTTATCCAGCATCCCAAAGCGCCAACGGATTGCACGCAGTCTTCTCGTCCGTTTTCAACAAGCTGATTCGATACCCGGTGAAGCGTTTAAAGAAGACTCTTCGCGCATCAAGCAACTCATTCAACAATGGCGAGGATTAGGATGGATCAATACGAATGCTCCCCATTCTGCTCAAGATAACACAGTAATCGATAGCAATATCCCAACGCTTACGGTAGAACAAAACCATGCCGTCAACACCATACTATCCACCCAGAACTCCTACCAAGTTTGGCTTCTACATGGCATTACTGGAAGTGGCAAAACCGAGGTTTACTTACGCCTAATCGCTGCCGTGTTGGTGCAAGATAAGCAAACCTTGGTGCTTGTACCGGAAATTAATTTAACGCCGCAACTCGAAGCCATATTCCACAATCGATTTCCATACACAAATCTAATCAGCTTACACAGTGGACTTAATGATACAGAACGCTTGCAAGGTTGGCTGCAAGCACAAACCGGTGAAGCGAAAATTATATTGGGAACAAGGCTGTCTATATTTACGCCACTACCAAATTTGGGGCTTATTATCGTCGATGAGGAGCATGATCATTCATTCAAGCAACAAGATGGATTGCGTTATTCTGCGAGAGATTTAGCGATATTCCGCAGTAAGCAGGTGAATATTCCGATCATTTTGGGTTCTGCCACGCCTTCTCTGGAAAGTTATCACAACGCAATTACCGGACGTTATCGCGTCATTCAATTGACTTCCCGTGCAATCAAAAACGCGGCACTACCAACCATTCAAACCATCGATACGCGTATCTACAAAACATTCAATGGATTATCACAACCCTTGCTGCAGGCACTACGAACCAATTTATCCGAACAACAGCAAAGTATTATTTTTATCAATCGCCGTGGTTATGCGCCAACTCTGTTATGTAAATCCTGCACCTGGACAGCAGCCTGTGTACGTTGCTCCAGTCGTTTGGTTGTCCATCTACGCGACAAAGATTTACGTTGCCACTATTGTGGCCATCAAGAACACCTGCCAATCCATTGCCCTGAATGCGGCAATCAAGACCTTACACCGTTTGGACAAGGCACGCAGCGCGTAACCGAAACATTGAGTACCTACTTTCCAAATGCACGTATTTTACGCATTGATCGCGACAGTACTCGCCGTAAAGATGCATGGCGTTCCATTCTACAAAAAATCCACAAGCAAGAAATCGACATCCTGGTTGGCACTCAAATCCTAGCCAAAGGCCATGATTTTCCGAACCTATCACTGATAGGTATATTAAATTCGGATAACTCCCTCTACAGCACTGACTTCCGTGCTAGTGAGCGGTTATTTGCACAACTCATGCAAATTTCCGGTCGTGCCGGACGCTCCAATAACAAAGGACAAGTCTTGATTCAAACGGAATTCCCCGATCACCCGCTATATCAAGCGCTGCAAAGGCAGAATTTTGATGCCTTGGCTAAAAATTTACTCATGGAGCGAAAAATCGCTGGCTTTCCCCCATATGTGCATCAAGCGGTATTACGAGCCGAAGCGCATCGTATTGAAACAGTTATAGGTTTCTTAAACACTGCTGCAGATCTTGCCAAAGGCTATGAATCAATCGAACTATTCGATCCGGTTCCTGCACAGATGTTGCGTTTAAAAGGCATGGAACGCGGCCATCTCCTGGTACAATCTGCTTCACGCAAGCAGCTGCAGATTTTTTTGCTTCAGTGGCAAAAGCAGCTCAGCGCAGTGCCCACTCAAAAGATTCGTTGGGTATTGGATGTGGATCCCGTTGAATTGTAATAACCTCATATCCACAGATTACATTGATTGATTCAACAGTATCCCAGATACTTATTCCAATGGATAAAACAACGCTGCCGTCCAACTCCCCAAACACCCAACCAAAAACAAAGCCAAAGCGTAGACGTATCGCAACCGTACGAAACAATCATAACGATTACAAAAGTAATCACCCGAGAAAAAGAAACCCAAAAATACAACCCAGCGGATTACAAAAGAAAATATGGCTCACTATAATCGAAATTATCAGCCTGAGCATTACCGCTATTTTTGCCATCATCATGCTGCTCGGTCATTCTGCCAGCCGTTTGTCAGGCACTAGCTTTTGGAACAACCTACTACCGTTTGCCGTCGGCATACTGGGCTTAATCGTGGCAGCGAGTATTTTTCTGATCGGTTGGTGGAAATTTAAGAGATGGCTAAGCCAACACTCAGAATTTCTCAGCCCGGCTCTATCATTGGTATTGATGTTGCTGATTTCCTGGCTGGTAACGCACGATCAAGTTACATTGACTTATGGCCATTTTCGCACTTTGGTTGGTGGCAAGGCGGAAGCAGGACGCATGACGATTTCGCATCAAGTGTATGCAGCTTACCGTCGGCATGATTCAGCGCAATTACAAAAAATGATTGATCGTTCACAAGAATTCCGACAAGCAATTGAAGAAGCAGCTCGTTCTTTTAGAATCGATGTCAATCTGCTATATGGCATCGCCGCGACAGAATCATCTTTTAACCCGCGTAACAGCAATGATGGCGGCAAAGGATTGTTTCAAATCACCCGAGTTCCGACTGCAGCCATCATAGAAGCGCAAAAATGGCTCAGCTTGGAAAAAATTAATTTGGAAAATCATCGCCACAATACCTTTGTCGCTGCTGCCACATTCAAACATTACCTGACAGAAATGAATAATGACCTGTTCCTGGGACTTCTGGCCTACAACATCGGCCCTGCAAATGGAGGATTACGGTTTATCATGCAGCAATACGGCGCTACCGACTTCACCACGATACAACCCTATTTGCAAACGCTACCGCGTGATTATCCCATCCGAGTCCTGTCTTATTCCTTAGCATTTCGCATTTGGGGCAAAGAAGGCAAACTACTTGCATACGAAGAAGGTAATAATGCCATTCATATTCAACGTATTGGAATTCCAGGATTACATGCTGGCTTATAGTCTTTCATAAGAAACGGAGGATCCTCACTGGTTTCTGACCCACATCATTTTATACCATCATACTTAATCGCTAGCTGGTCCTTTGTCAACATATGCTTGGTGCAATCAACCAGACGATGCGTAATCACGCATTTGATATTGAAATGCACATTCGAAATAGCCTAGGTAATCATCATTACTCGAATATAATGATAATGCCTGCCTTAAAACAATAGACCTTTTGTTCAATTCCAATAAGCCATAATTGCGCTTATGATGCTTTAATTCTCCATACCTTCAGGTAGTGATTGGTGTTAGCACGCAATAAACTTTTAGCTTTTGTTTTAGGAACTGGATTACTTCAGCTACAAGCAGAATTACTATCATTACAGTGGCTATGGATTCTATTGCCAGCCGGACTATGCATTGGTTTGTGGCGACATTCTAATGAATCGACTGCTTTAATACGCCTCAAACAAATAATACTATGGTTTATTTTTCTCGCCTTAGGTTTTTTTTGGGCGACATGGTATGCTCACTGGCGTTTAGCAGATTCGTTACCCATTGAATGGGAACGCAAAGACATACAAGTCATTGGCGTCATCGCAAATTTACCGCAACGACATACTCATGCAGTGCGCTTTAAATTTGATATAGAACATATTCTTACTGAGGGTGCATACGTTCCAAAACATGTCTCACTATCTTGGTATGCACACCAGCAATCAGCAATCGTTACACCCACATTACCGGATCTAAAAGCAGGGCAACGCTGGCAATTAACTGTTCGCGTTAAACAACCACATGGCAGTGCAAATCCGCATGGATCTGATTATGAGGCTTGGGCATTGGAGCATAATATCCGTGCAACAGGTTATGTTCGATCTTCAACATTTAATAAATTATTGCAGTCAATTGTTCACCATCCGAAGTATTGGATTGAACATTTGCGCGAAACAATACAACAACGATTTGAAGAACGACTACCTAATAGCCCTTATGTCGGTATCTTGCAAACCCTGGCAACTGGGGATCAATCTGTAATCGCACGAGATCAATGGGAAACATTGACTCGTACAGGCACCGTTCATTTGATGGCGATTTCAGGACTACACGTCACTCTGGTTTCAGGTTTAGTATTTACACTGATATTGGCTTTATGGCGCAGAAATACTTATTTATTATTGCATCTGCCTGCACGTAAAGCAGCTATTACTGGTGGTTTACTGGTAGCTTTAGGTTATGTATTGCTATCGGGTTTCGCAATCCCGGCGCAACGTGCTTTCTGGATGCTTTTTGCGGTAGCCGTTGCAGCCTGGCGTGAACGCATGATTTCACCAGTGACAGTATTGCTATGGGCGCTGTTTTTGGTAGTGTTATGGGATCCCTGGGCAACCCAATCAGCAAGCTTCTGGTTGTCATTCGGAGCAATCGCCGTAATTTTATGGATTACAGTAAATCGGTTAAACACTGTTCAAGGATGGAAACAATGGTTTCGTATTCAATGGGCTATAACGTTAGCTTTGATGCCGTTGTTGTTAGGATTGTTTCAACAATTCTCATTGGTTTCTCCGTTTGCAAATTTGATTGCCATTCCTTTTATGAGCTTAGTCATCATTCCACTAACACTGCTCTCAACAATCCCTTTACTCGATCAAATTCTATTGCCGTTAGCCCACACTGTATTGTCTTTCGGTATGATGCTGATACAGTGGCTGAGCGAAGCTCCTAATGCAGTGTGGCAACAGCATATGCCTCCGCTTTGGGCAATATTCGTTGCGATTGCCGGAATAATCTGGATGCTACTGCCGGGAAGTATAGGACTCTATTGGTTCAGTGGATTTCCTGCGCGATGGCTAGGGCTAATTGCAGTATTACCACTCTTTGTAACGGCTCCATCCAAACCTCGCGATGGGGAATTATGGTTAACTGTGCTGGATGTCGGGCAGGGGCTATCGGTAGTAGTGCGCACCGCAAATCATAATTTATTGTTTGATACTGGTCCGAATTTCGGTGAAGCTGATAGCGGTAATCGAATTATTGTTCCTTACCTGCGCGGGGAAGGCATTCATCAGCTTGATGCACTGGTGGTATCGCATGCCGATTCCGATCATAGTGGCGGTGTTTTGTCAGTCATCAAAGCCATTAACGTTAAAGCAGTGGCATCGTCGTTGGAAGCTGCACATCAACTGCAACAACAATTCCCCAAGCATACACGATGCAGTAGTGAAACTATTTGGGAATGGGATAACGTCCAGTTTGAATGGTTGCATCCATCCATTACAGCTTACAGCAAGGCAACAGGTAAAACGAATGATCGAAGTTGTGTGTTAAAAATAACCAGCTCTCATGGAAGTGTACTGCTACCCTCCGATATTGGCTTTAAAGAGGAATATGCGTTGTTAAATCATTTTCCTGAAAAGTTGCCTGCAACGGTATTGATCGCACCGCATCACGGTAGCAATTCATCATCGTCAACAGCTTTTATACGAACAGTGAATCCAAAGCTAACGATATTTCCAGTTGGATATCAGAACCGCTATGGCCACCCACATCCTGATGTTTTAATGCGTTATCTCAATGAAAACATACCATTATTTCGCAGCGATACCCATGGTGCTATTTTAATACGTTTTACTGACAGCCACTATACAGTTGATCATTGGCGGGCGTTACGCAAGCGCTATTGGCATCATATCCACTAAATTTCTAACCTTAATTCACTTAGAATAGATAAGGCTTATGCATAGTAGACTAGACATAAGCCTTTACGTTAATCTATTCCCCACCTATCATCGCGGCGGGGGTGGAGGCGGTGGGTTGCCCGATGGTGGTGGCGGTGGCGTAAATCCTGGCGTTGGTGCTGATGATCTTTGATAATTATTACTTGGAGCATCATTGCTAATTCTACCATCCACTGGAACGCGATGCCCTTTTGCATACATGCATTGAATATAGCTAATGTCATAACGTCGCTGCGCCTCATAACCAGAAGTCGTAGCACTTCCCGAGCCCATCAACCCACCCATTAACAATCCAGCACCGGCACCAATTGCAGCACCCTCGCCACCACCCATGGCAGCACCTGCCGCAGCACCAAGGCCACTCGCAACAGCTGCACTCTGCACGCCACTCGTGTTATAAGCATACTGTGCAGACTTTCCCCCTAATTGTTCAGTAGCATATTGTCGGCAAGAAAATTCATCAGCACGAAATTGCTCAAAGCTTTTTCCTGAACCAGGCAAAGTCATGACGCTCGGCCCAGAAGGCATACTGACACATGCTGACAATAAAGAAATGACCGGTAGTATGTACATACTGTTAGCTATCTGTTTCAACATAATTTTACCTCTCATGATGTTATTGTTCGGGTGGTCGTGGAGGAACAAGTATCCAATCCCGTGAACAATTTTTAACGGTTGGATAATAGCCAGCCGGATTCTGGCAATAATACCAATAACCTGCTTGCGGTTGAGATACTTTAAGCTCCTCTCTTTGAATATAAACAGGCGGCCTTACCGGAACCGTCATAATCGGTGGCGCATAAATGGGAGGGCGCATAAAAAATGGGTCCCAATAATTATAAGAACGATAATTATAGAATCCCGGAGACCAGGCGCCAGGACTGTATATTCCTGCACCATAATAGCCAGGATAATATCCGCCGCTACCTAAGCTGATTCCCCAATTAACGTGATGATGTCGGTGTCGATGAGAGCCACTCGCCCAAGCAGTACTAATCATCATCACTATCAACAAAATGACGAGCCAACTCATCAAGCAGATAAAATGCGATCTGAGGTTTTTCATATTTTTGCCTTGTATTTTCGGATGTGACAAGAATTTTTTCTTTCTATCTGATTAGACAATAATGAATTACTTTTGGTTACTTAATGAAACAATATGAAAATTATAGGGTTCGAAACTGAATGAGAACTGAATTATGCTATTCATTTTTATTCCTAATAATTACCATTGAACTTTTATTTTAGGGATTTCCGTCGGCCATAGCCCATTATTAATAGCTTGTTGTCCCTCAAATGTTACGTAACTGCTTTTCTCATAATGTGGCAACTGAGAAATGAGGTTACTGAGCGATTCTTGATCTTGGGCCGCTATCAAAACGATAGGACTACCATTGGATAATCTAGTTACCCAAGCTTGTGCTGTGCTACCAGTTTTGATTTCATCGGATAACGGTGATATTTTATGTACGACAATGAAATTCTTAATTTCAGACTGCAAGCCGACAACGAGCATAGGCTCAACCAATAATTCCTGTGTTGCAGTAATAATCCTCGGTGTATATTTCTGTAATCGGATAGCAAGAACTGTAGCCAATTCGCGAACATCAGTTTGCTGCGACAATAAAACAGTTCGAGTAAGTGGATTGGACATCACTGTATACAGATTAAGAGGCATCTCACCATCAGCTAATTTCCTCAGCAACCGGAAATCACGATCAAGCATGACAAACAATGGTTTACTCAATGAAGTTAAAGTAACTATTTGTTGTTCTTGGGTTAAATCAACCCATTGCAGCTCGGTGCCAAATTGGCTTTGAATACTGATAGGAACACGGAGTTGATAAATTGGGCCTGTTTGTTGCAATGTTAGCGTTAAACCATGGGCGTCAGGAGACTTAGTCACACCTTTCGCTTCCTGGATCGAAATATCCGGCTTATCATCGCGATGAATCCATTGATTAAAAAAATTTTCTAATTTTTGGCCGGAAATGATTTCAAATAATTGCTGCAATTGTTGCCAAGTAACGACTTGGAAGCGACGCGTCGTCCAAAGCGCTTGTATCGTTTGCTGAAAAACAGTTTCACCTAAATAATCTTGCAGCATTAGGAAAAACATCGCTGCTTTGTATTTCTCTGTCAATTCTTCAATATTATGTGTGCCGGGCACAAATGTGCTCAGCGGAGCATCTTGCTTGGTCGATGACAGCGCTAAATCATGTATCCATGTTAAACGCATATTGCGTGCTTGTTCCGTGCTAAGCTGCTCTTTAATGGCATGATCAGCCATCAACATAATCAAGCCCTCGATCCAATTACCCTCGCGATGTTCAGAATATACGCCATTACCCCACCAGTTACGCAATACTTCACGGGCAATCGAAATATCACCATGGTTCAACGGTAATTTCAGTACATCGATACTGAGACAGGCAAGTGTTGGTGAGCTGAAGTTAATCGTTTCCAGATTAGAAACCACACTAAATTCAGTATAAGGGTATGCACCAACCCGAGATTCGTACAGCGACAAATACCGTTTAGCTAGATCCAAATAACTTTGAGAAAAATCCGTAATCTGTTGATGAAAATAAGTACGTAGCTGAATCTGACGCCCATTACTCCCTTGGTACGTTTGTGTGTTAATTTCATAGGGCCCCGCAACAAGGTTGATACCTTCTGCTGAATACAAAAACTCAAAAGTCGCTTGATATCCTAGCAGCGAATCCTGTTCATGAACGATTCGCCCCGGCACTAGCCCTCGTTGGCCCGATGGCAATACCAATTCTAGTTTATAACTGGCAAATTCACCCACGACTCGAGGGTACCACAGAGATGCATCCTGTAAGAACGTGGTTTGCTTACCGCCAAACTTGGTTAATTGTTCTGAATCTGAACCACCCAATTGAGTTAATGAGCCTTGCCAATGAATCTCAAATTGATGGTGTGGGCTAAAAATAAATGGGATATGCCAGACATGTGGTTGATCGATTTGCTGTCGGCCGATACCTAGCTCTCCATCGTTGAAACGTGCTTTGGTTACTTCAAATGCTGATCCAAGCATTAGCTTTAATTCTTTGGGTCTTTGTACAGTAATGATACTTTTGCCTGCCAGCGTACCTTTAATTGGATCAACCTGCACAGTAATATGATAATGGACATCATTGTTTTTAACAGCGAATGACTTAACAATAGGCGCAGCCACAACCCATTGTGAAACCAATCCGATCAAAAATACCAACAGCACACCACAGCGGCGAAAACGACCTAACATAATGATATTAAGTAAGTAATATTCGTTCCAACCTTAACCCTCTTGTATTAACGCTTAACTGGTGGAAATTTAGCGATAACTTGCATCTCTTCATGATTACGATTGATCGTCATCGGCAACCAAGTACCAGGCGCCTGACGTTTCACAATGTTAATTACATCTTCAATTTTAGTGATAGGCATACCCGCCATTTGTAAGATAACATCCGAATCCTGCAAATTCGCAGCTTCGGCAATACTATTTCGCTCAACTTGCAATACAACAGCACCACCACGGCCGATTTCATATCGAATGCCTAAACGCTGAAATTGCGGTTGAATCGAATCGGATGCATACGGCAAAACACCAAATATTGCATCAGCAAACCCTTTTGCGAGTTGTTTGCAAGAACGGTCGATATCCCACGGCAACAATGCGGCAATATTTTTCACGCCCAAATCTCGTAATTGATGCGCAACACCATAGCCATGTACGATATGACCTGAACCCATAATACCCACCACAAGTGGTGGCTTATGTTTGCCTGATTTTACCAAAGGCTGTTGTAGTACCTGCGCCATCGCGCGATCCCACAATTGTTGCCCACCGATAAAACGCCTAAAATCTGGATCATCCCGAGCAACTTCGCTTTGCTTATTATTTTTCCGATCGTGCTGTTTATAGATAGGTAGCAAATAATCCACATAAGCATCACTAGGTTCTGCCGGACGCGTCAATCCTTCACGTTCTTCGACTGGGACACCATAAAAACCTTTTGCTGCAACCTTATGTCGTAAGCTATGTTCAATGTTCAAAGCCAACATCGGGATACGGTTCATACGAGCAAAATGGAACAATGGCAAATACAAATTTGCATCGGTATTCCACACACGATCCCATTCGGCAACACGCAAAAACTCTTTTTCAGCCAATTCACCTGCAACCCAACGATCCAACACGGGCTGTATGCGGCGTGGGAACATTTCGAAACCTATCACCATATCCGGACGTTGCGCATGTAACGCCGCTAATGCTTGCAATTGCCAGCGATGATGATCAGCATTGATGTGTGTTTCTCCTAATAAAACGACAGCCGCCTTAGCGGCACGGGTAATGATGTTTTGCTGTGAGGCTTTACCAATGCCGTTTCCTGAACCTGGAACAATCCAATCCCCCAATGCAACGCATTGATCTGATTCCGATGTTTTACTTGGAATGGCTTCACTCCAGGCATAACTGCTATAACCACTCAGAAGCCAAATGGTTAAAATAAAAATTTTACAATAAGGCGTTATTTTAAATAGTGTCATGATCAATATCCTGTTACAGGTAAGTGTTTTTGAGGTTAACCGATCCATTTTCGTGCATTGCGGAATAATCGCATCCAAGGTCCATCTTCCTGTTGAACCGATTGGACCGGGTACCAAGAATGCTGTGAAATGCGAAACACCCGTTCCGGATGCGGCATCAACACATTGAAGCGTCCGTCAGGCGTAGTCAAGCCAGTAATTCCCGACATTGATCCGTTAGGATTGTAGGGATAATTCTCAGTAATTGCTCCTTGATTATCGATAAAACGTAGTGTTACAAGATTAGCTGCATTATCAGCCGCATTTGCCATAAAATCGACCTTCCCTTCACCATGCGCAACAGTAATCGGCATGCGACTACCCGCCATCCCGTCGAAAAAAATGGAAGCCGTTGATTGAACCTCTACCATAACAAAACGCGCCTCAAATTGTTCCGATAGATTGCGTTTAAAGCGTGGCCAGTATTCAGCTCCAGGAATCATTTTCTGCAAATGACTCATCATTTGACAACCATTACATACACCCAATGCAAAGCTATCTTGCCGCTGGAAAAACGCTTCAAATTCATCGTGTGCACGCGGATTAAATAAAATGGATTTGGCCCAACCTTCGCCCGCACCCAATACATCTCCGTAAGAAAATCCACCGCAAGCGACTATGCCTTGATAATTTTTAAGTGATGTCCGCCCAGACAAGATATCACTCATATGCACATCAATCGCCGCAAACCCTGCACGATCAAATGCAGCTGCCATTTCGACATGGCCGTTCACGCCTTGTTCGCGCAAAATCGCCATACGTGGACGAACATTGGTTTGAATATACGGTGCAGCAATATCATTTGAAACATCAAACGACAATTTAACGTGCAATCCCTGATCGCCCGTATCCAAAATACGATCGTATTCCTGTTGCGCGCATACCGGATTATCACGTAGTTTTTGCATGTAATACGTTGTTTCTGACCAAGCGCGATGCAGCTCACAGCATTTCTCAGATAGTACCACCTGATTATTGCGCATCAATCGAATCTCATCGACCGCGTTCACATGTCCAATAACAAAGCTCACTTCATGTAATCCCGCATCGTTCAAGATAGCCATCACTTCAGACCGTTGTTCAGCACGGATTTGTAGTACTGCACCCAGCTCCTCGTTGAATAAAACCTCCAGCATCTTTTCTTGGAAATACCTCCCTGATTGCTCAGGATGCAACTCAGATCCATCCAAATCACTGCGACGTGGGTCAAAACATAATTGATCGAGATTAATTGTAATGCCAATGTGTCCGGCAAAAGCCATTTCACAAAGTGTTACGAATAATCCACCATCGGCGCGATCATGGTACGCCAGCACTTTGGCTTCATTACTCAGGCGTTGAATCGATGCAAAAAACGCTTTGAGTCGTTGCGCACCGATTTCACCGTCAATGTTTGGAGCACTATTCCCGATCTGTTTAAATACTTGCGCTAATGCTGAACCACCCAAACGATTTTGCCCCGCACCCAAATCAATTAATAGTAACTCGGTTGCACCGCAATCGTTACGTAATTGGGGCGTCAGTGTATTACGCGTATCGATAACACTCGCAAAAGCCGATACAATCAGCGATAACGGCGCAGTAACTTCTTTATGTGCCACTTCACCGCGTTCCTGATCAATGTCTTGCCAGGTGGTTTTCATCGACATGGAATCTTTACCGACCGGAATGCTGATTCCCAGTTGCGGGCACAACTCCATGCCGATACTATAAACCGCATCATATAATCCGGCATCTTCGCCTGGGTGTCCTGCTGCTGCCATCCAATTGGCCGATAATTTGATCTGCGCAATATCTGCGATCGAAGCCGCGGCAATATTTGTAATTGCCTCACCGACCGCCATACGTGCTGCTGCTTTTGTATTGATCAGAGCCAATGGCGTGCGTTCCCCAATCGCAAAAGCCTCTCCTAAATTCGTCTGGAATCCTCGGCTGGTAACGGCTACATCGGCTACCGGTACTTGCCAGGGCCCAACCATTTGGTCACGCGCTGTCAAGCCACCAACACTACGATCTCCAATCGTGATGAGAAAAGTTTTATCGCCCACAGTCGGTAATCGTAATAGACGATAAGCCGCTTCACTCAAATCCATATCTGACAAATCTATCGCAGGTAAATGCTCGTTTTGATGTACCACATCGCGCAGCATTTTTGGAGGCTTACCCAGTAACACTGATAAAGGCATGTTAACCGGAACCATCGTAGACTCAGAATCAAGAACCACTAACTGCTCTTCCAAGGTCGCTTCACCTACGATTGCATATGGACAACGTTCCCGCTCGCAAATATCTTGGAATAAAGCCAATGATTCAGGTTTTATCGCCAGCACATATCGTTCTTGGGCTTCATTGCTCCAGATCTGCATCGGTGACATACTCGTTTCTTCGGATGGCACTTTTCGTAAATCAAAGCGCCCACCTCGACCGGAATCATGCACCAATTCAGGAAAAGCATTGGAAAGCCCCCCTGCTCCCACATCGTGAATAAATAAAATAGGATTCTTTTGATCAGTACTCTCCAACTGCCAGCAACGATCAATCACTTCTTGAGCGCGCCTTTGCATTTCCGGATTGCCACGCTGCACTGAATCAAAATCCAGCGCTTCGTTATTGCTCCCCGTATCCATGCTAGAAGCTGCGCCTCCTCCCAATCCTATCAACATGCCAGGACCACCCAATTGAACCAATAACGTTCCCGCTGCAAATTTTTCTTTATACACATGATGATCGGAAATTTGTCCAATCCCACCAGCCAACATAATGGGCTTATGATAACCGCGCATTTTGCCGGCAACGCGCTCTTCAAAAGTGCGAAAATAACCTGCTAGATTCGGCCGGCCGAACTCATTATTAAACGACGCACCACCGATCGGACCTTCCAGCATGATTTGCAATGCCGAAGCAATGCGACCTGGTTTACCATAGGTTGCACGATTGTTTTCCGACAAGGAATCGCATTCCCACGGCCGCAAACCACCCGGAATATTTAGATTGGATACCGAAAACCCGCTCAAACCAGCTTTCGGCTTAGCACCCCGTCCGGTTGCACCTTCGTCACGTATTTCACCTCCCACGCCAGTTGCAGCACCCGGAAAAGGTGAAATCGCAGTTGGATGATTATGCGTTTCTACTTTCATCAACCAGTGTGTTTTCTCGTGCGAGTACCCGTATGTTTGTTCATTTCCCGGGTAGAAACGCGCAATCGTACCCCCCTCAATGACGCTCGCATTATCTGCGTAAGCAACCAAAGTGCCCTTTGGGTGCGCTTGATGCGTATTACGAATCATGGCAAAAAGCGACTTATCTTGCGGTTTACCATCAACGATCCAATTCGCATTGAAAATCTTGTGGCGACAATGTTCGGAATTTGCTTGAGCAAACATCATCAACTCAACATCGGTGGGGTTACGATGTATTTGTTGATAATAATCGAGCAAATAATCAATTTCATCTTCCGATAAAGCCAGTCCCAATACTTGATTCGCTTCGTGCATCGCATTGATGCCACCAGAAAGAATATCAATAAGCTGCAACGGTTTCGGTGTAAATTGTTGAAACAATAATTCGGCATCCCCCAATGTATAAAATACCGACTCAGTCATGCGATCATGCAGCAAGCGCATCAATCGATGCCTATCCTGCGCAGAAAGCACCTGGGTAATTTGCAAGTGAAATGCAATGCCACGCTCGATACGCTCAATCTGACTAAACCCACAATGGTGCGCAATATCCGTAGCTTTACTTGACCAGGGCGAGATGGTACCGAGACGAGGCAATACGAGAAAGAATTCTCCAGGAGACTGACAATGTTGCTGTTCGAGATTAACATTCAATAACTCACCCAGAGCAGTCATTTCATCCGTTGTTAATTCGCTTCGAGAGGCACAAAAATACCAATACTCGGAGTGTATCGCTGTTACCGATGGATTACATGAAATAACTTGCTGCAGTAATTTCTGCAAACGAAAATCAGAATGTGCGGACTCGCCACGAAATTGAAGCATTAGTAGAATGTCGGTTAATAATAAAGAAAGAAGTAATTTTACACGAGAAGATACTCCAACCGGTTATCCTATAAAGTATTCATCTATAAATCATGAAATTCGTTCCTATGCAAAGCAATGCCGTTTATCTCACTGAACAAATACGTGACATTGAGCGCGCGGTTTTCACATCACCCAATCCACCGGACTTGATGGCACGCGCTGGATATGCGGCAGCGCGAATCACCCGCGAGCATTTCCTAAAAAACGTAACGAATGCTCAAATACTGGTATTAGTAGGGCCCGGTAATAATGGCGGAGATGCTTTTGTCGCAGCGCGTCATTTAAAAGATTGGGGACATACGATGACGGTTGTGTTTGCTGCAGATGTCGAGCGCATGCCACATGACGCAAGAAATGCCTTGCAAGCATGGCAAGCTATCGGAGGTGAAGTGGTTACGTCAATTCCCAATGGAGCCCTGTATGACGTGATTATTGACGGATTATTCGGTATCGGATTAGATCAATCTCAATCGCGCCCGATCGAAGGCACTTACCGGCAATGGATTGCAACGGCCAATCAGATGAAATGCCCTATTCTATCATTGGACATTCCATCTGGATTAGGTAGCGATGACGGCAACATATATGGAATAGCGATACAAGCCACGATGACGGTTACTTTTATTGGCTTAAAACCGGGGCTGTTCACAAATTCTGGTCGTGACTGTTGCGGCCAAGTGATCCTAGAAACATTGCATATCCACCCGGGTCATTTCCCTGCGCCGCATAGTTGGTTATTAACCGAATCCTTAATACAATCTTTATTACTGCCACCTCGCGCAGCCAATAGCCATAAAGGATCTTACGGTAGCGTTGCCATCATTGGCGGATCTGATGGCATGATAGGTGCGCCATTACTGGCCGGACGTGCCGCTTTACATTTAGGAGCGGGGCGAGTGTATGTTGGCATGATTGCACAAACAGCCCCTGTTGTAGATTTTTCACAACCAGAACTGATGTTGCGCGCACCTGATGATTTATTCACGATTGAATCCCTTAGCTGTATTATTGCCGGCCCGGGCATGGGTACTTCGGAACTTGCACTTAGGTTACTAGAACGCGCGATCGACCTGTCGATACCGTTGATATTGGATGCAGATGCTCTCAATCTCATGGCCCAACAGCTCGTGATCGCACGAAAAATCAGTCAACGTAAAGCACCAACCCTGCTAACGCCTCATCCAGCCGAAGCAGCCCGCCTGCTCAATTGCACTCCAGCCGCAATACAAAACAACCGCATGCAAGCAGCCTTACAGCTTGCACAACAATTCAATTGCCAAATTGTATTAAAAGGCGCTGGCAGCATTGGTTGTTTATCCGATGATCAACGTTATATCAACACCACGGGTAATGCGGGGCTTAGCACCGCGGGCACGGGCGACGTGTTGACTGGTATGATTGCGGCCTTTTTTGCGCAAGGCTTGGAACTTGGACACGCGCTATTATTGGGGGTCTATTTACATGGCGCTGCCGCCGATGATTTATTACAAGAAAATTACGGCCCAGTAGGTATGACTGCATCCGAATTATCTACTTGTGCGCGTAAGCTTCTTAATCGCAGAATATATCAACCCAACTTAGGAAACAAAAACCCTTTAGATTCCTAAGTGTCAGTATTAAAAGTATATTTTACTGCTGACTTGGTGTTATCATTTTCAGGGGTTCAATCATGTAATCATGCCTTAACAAGGTTCATTGAAAAACCATCTGCGTTGCCGCTACGGTGTTAGAAACAAGTTCATCATGCTTTTTTTCGTGCATAAACTACGCTTTTTCGCCTATTTTTTATCTTGCATCGCTTTTCTCGAAAACGTTTTTCAATAGCTTGCTAGCTGTTTAAATGATCGAAAAGTGCAAAATTTGAATTGTCACAGACATTTTTTTGCAATAAACCCCAGTAACTTATCGTGAATCGATATTCTCAGAATATTTCTAGAAATTGTATTCAATCATCAACAAAATAAGTAAAAGGAAAAAAGTAATGGCAACATGGCAAGACGTTTTGAAATCTTATAATGTAGATCAGAAAACCGCAGTGGATTTTTTGATGGCAAATGTTAATAATCCTGGAGCAATTTTTAAAGTTGCCCTTGATAATGGCATTACTGTTCAACATCTTAGTGATATTTCAGGTTACTCATCCAACACCATCAGAAATTACTTTGCAGCTTCTAATCTGGATAGCACATGGCTTGATGAAGTCAAAGTACTATCGAACCTCAAATTAGGCAATGTCGATAAGCTGGTGGATTTCAACAATCACACAGGGGCTCTGTCAACCTCCACTCTGAGAGATCTCGTTAAAGCATCCTTAGAAGATCCAGGAGATTATGAAAGTTTCTTTCGATCAGAGTATCTTTATCAAGAAGCCGATGGTTTATATACTCCCGATGAAACCGGCGTACCACACCTGGGCAACATTCAATCTACCCCCGAGAACTTAGAATCGATATTCTATGGCACTTTGATTAATATCTTAAGTGTGCTGGATGGTGAAGAATTCAATGAACTACTCAACCTCCCAGACCCGCCACTCGGCAATGTGGATGACTATATTACAATCTTATCGGAAGCAATGAAAGACAGCCCTGCAGTACCCTACTCCGATAGTTTTCTACAAGAAAACACGGTGAACTATGCTGCTAACTTGATCGACAACCATTGGAATCCGAACCCTACATCGATAGGCGTTCTCGATGGCAGTCCTTTTTTAGGGCTAGTGATCGCTTAATGTGTTAAGGAAACACTGATTAATTGCCTGTGCAAGCAATTTGCTGCGTTGGGTGGTGCTCAGAAAC
>WBZQ01000839.1_pt2 | contig 21030 bp, 17 predicted proteins | sample 5204251 | NCBI WGS metagenome assembly WBZQ01 (sample SAMN12412402, study PRJNA552823) | activated sludge metagenome | isolation source: activated sludge from nitrification reactor of wastewater treatment plant... | place: USA: Virginia | collected 2017-09
CGCCCGTACCTTTCTCACACGGCAGCCGGGACAGTGACTCGACGGCGTCGCTCCATCTCGAGGACCTCATCGCGAGCCCCGCGAGGCCGATACGGCATTGGTAGGCGAGGCGAACGAGACCACCCCTCATGGAGGCGGACAGGCCCTCGACATAGTCTCGATGGGCCTGGCCGGTGCGTCCAAGCCGCGCCGCCGCATCTCCTCGTACGAGGCGCGCCACGACCGCGGGAATCACGTTGACCAAGGAGCGAGCCTTTGGAGTGCCCAGGCGGGCCAGGGCGAGGCCGGCATAAGAAAGCGCGCGTCGTCCGTTCCCGCGGCCGAGCATCACGCGCGCGAGGGCGGACTCAACCCGGGATGTGAGCGCCTCCTGACCGTAGCCCGCGAGGGCGGCGAGCGCCCGCTTGAGGAGCCGTTCCGCAGCGCCGAGCTCGCCCGCGGTCGCGAGGGCCACGCCCTCGTGGAAGTCGCACAGGGCGTCCGTGACAACGCAGGCCGGGAGGCTCTGCCGCTCCTGGCGAATCGTCGCGATGGAACTCAGCGCGTCCCCCGGCCGCCCCGCTTCGTAAAGGGCTTCCGTGAGCAGCAAGCCGGCTTCAAGCCGAATCTCCGTCGCAAGCTCCGATCTCAACCCAAGCCTCTGGTTCTCGCGACCGACCCACCAAGCGAAGACCTCGAGCTCCTTGGGTCGAAACGCGGGACCGCTTTCGGAGAGCGCCTGACTCGCATACAGAAGCGCGCGGAGAATCGCCTGCGTGGGTTCGGTCTCCAGGGACGCCGCGGCCTTGATTCCCACGAGCGCCCGATCGAGCGCATCCTGGCCGCCCCCAACAGAACGAACGAGAGAGCCCGACAAGCACGCGGCGCGATCCGAAGCCGCGGCGAGACCGGGCACTGGACCCGAACGGTCCTTCCCGGCGCCGCCCGACGGGCCGTCACGATGAAAGGCGATCCTCTCGTCGTAAAGCTCGTCGAGCCTCCGTTTCTCTTTCCAGGCGCGCCGAAGCCGTTCGGTTCCCGAGAGCCGCCTCCCGCAGGTGACACAACCCCGTTCCAGATGAAGCCGGGCGGCTATGAGCTCCTCCCGAGCCCGCCCCGAATCCAAAGAGGCAATCGCGAGGAGCGCCGTCTCGTCAAGGTGCACGTCAGGATCACCGGCGGTGGGGGCCAGCCTCGGCCTCACGCGCTCAAACATGCCCTGACCTTTCGCACGCATGCCGTGATCCGCTTCCAGATCGTCTTGGGCGAATAGCCAGTCAGAGTCGCGGTCTCAAGGAGCGTCCTCTCCTCCATGAAGAAGCTGTTCAAGACCTCTCGGCAGCGGCTTGGAACTCGGCGGTAGGCGCTTTCCAAGATGCTCGCCGCCTCCAGGCGTTCGTGCGCGCTCTCGTCCGCCGGGTCAGTGTTCTCCAGCGGAAGCTCTCGCTTTTGTCTTCGGGACCGCTTTTCGAGAACGTCGCAGCAGTGATGCAGGAAGGCTTGCCTGAGGTAGGCCTCTGGGTTTCGCGCCCGCCGACGTTTCGTAATGAGGCGCATGTAAACGGCTTGGATGGCGTCCTCCGCATCCTCCCGGGAAAGGCCAAATCCCTTGGTCCCTAGGTCGACCAGGGTCGGCCACACCAGGGTATGGATCCTCTCCCAATCCCAATGGTCCGCGGCGAGACCGCTCGCATCGGCCTCCGGCCGAAGCCCCTCCGGGCCTGTCGCTCGAAAGATCGCAACGGCCTGAGCGTCTCCGCTGTTCAAGGACAGGTTCACGGCGTGGAATGAGGCGCCTCCGACTGCTCGCGGACCAAAGTCCGAATCAGCCGCCGCCGCCTTTGGACGGAACCGTGCACCCAATTGAGTAGCCTCCGCGCGCGACAGTAGTGCGGCGTCTCGCATGAGTCAACGGGATCGTCTCGAATCCTCACGCGATCGCGATCGGCTCGACGGCACGCTCCGGAGACACCTGGCGATCGACATCGGAGCTGTTCCGTTCTGTCGGAGAAACGACACCTAGAATTTCCTTTCACCATGGCTGTCGCAACGGCACCGCCCGCAAGAGTCACAAACAGCCGGCTCGCCTCGGCGTTGCTCGCCCTCGCGGCGGAGGAGGAGCCCGGAAGCCGGCCGGCCATGGAGTTCCGCGCGGCGGCCTGGACTCTCCGGCAGCTCGATCAGGACCTCCACGGCCGACGCCTTCCGGTGCGATCTCTACCCGACGTCTCCTCACGCGCGGCCGACGCGATTTTTGCTTTCCTCGCCTGCGGCTCGGATGAGTCCGTCGGCGACCAACTCGAGGCGATCCTGGAGCGCGAAGATCCCGCGGAGGCCAAGAAGCGGGACTTTCTTTCTCGCGCGGACGTGGATCGGATCCTGGCCGCCCGGGGGACGAGAAACGACAGCGCAATCCAAGATGAGGTGGTCTCTTCGATCGATCTCCGCGGAGACGTCCACCTTCATACCGACCGCTCCGACGGCACGCTTGGCCTTGCGACCTTGCATCGCCTCCTTCAGGCGCGCGGCGATCGCTACGCCCTCCTGACCGACCACGCGCGCGACTGCGCGGTCGCGGGCGGCCTCTTCCCCGGAGACTTCCGGGCCCAACGCAAGGAGATCGACATCCTCAACAGCCGGGCAGACGACGACTTCGTGATGTTCCTGGGTGCCGAAGCCAACATCGGCGAAGACGGCTCGCTCGACGTGATTCCGACCCGGGTCCCCGAGTTGTCGGCGGTCATCGCGTCGATTCACACGGAGCTTCGCAGCCCGCGCGATCAGACCGCCCGCCTCATACGCGCCATCGAGACGCCCGGCGTCGCGATTCTCGGTCACCCCCGGGGGCGTTTGTACAACGTGCGCTCGGGAATCGTCGCGGACTGGCCACGCGTGTTCGCACGGGCGGCCGCATGTGGCGTCGCGATCGAGCTCAACGGCTGTCCGGAACGGCAGGACCTGGATCCACGCCTGGCGAGCCTCGCCAACGACGCCGGGTGTCTCTTCGCGCTGTCGAGCGACGCGCACGCGCGGCGCCACCTCGATTCCATAAAATTCGCTTTGGCGTTGGCTCGATTCGTTTCGATCCCAAAGGACCGGGTGATCAACTCGTTCTCTACGGAGCGCTTCCGGGACTTTTTGGAGCGCTGCCGTGCCCGTTAGCCCAGTCCTCGTTCGAGCGCGAGCTCACGCGCCTCCGCCAAGGCCGTCCTGCACTTCGCCTCGTGGTCGTTGACCTCCTCGCGAAAGCCTCGGGCAAGCTCCGGATCCCGGACACCCGGCAGGTTGATGCGCACGTTTGCAAGCGCACCCTCGGTGGCCGCGCTCAGGAGGAGCGCTGCCACGAGCGCGTCCGAAGCGGCGTTGACGTTCCCTTTCTTCATCACTTGAGGGGCGAGCGCCAGAGCCTGGCAGGCGAAGAAAGCGATCTGGAGGGGCGTGGTCGTCGCGACAACCGTGGCGTCTTCGAGGGCTCTTTGCCGGAGGGCTCTCTCCTCATTCGTGGATTTGGGCAACGCCCGCGCCGCCACGATCCGCTCGTAGGCTTGGGTATCTTCGTCGACAAGCTCCAGCAGGCGGGACCGCGCCTCGTCGAGGCGCGGTCGAAGCGCCTCGAACTCTTCGGCCACGGCTTGGTACTTCTCCTTGCCCAGTGTCAGGCGAACCACCATCGTGAGGAGGCCGGCTCCCATCGCGCCGGCTGCGGCGGAGGCGGAACCCCCACCCGGCGCGGGGGCCGATGAGGCGAGAAGACCCGTGAACTCAACCAGATTGAGGAGCGTCAGTTTCGACATCGCCTTCCTTTTCAGATCGCCAAGCGACCCTCTTTCACGACTCGCCGGCCGCGGGCAAACACGTCGGTGACCGGGTTGACCCCGTAGTGGTACACGAGGTGCTCCGGGGTCGGGCCGTCGATCAGGACAACATCCGCGAGCTTGCCCACTTCGAGCGATCCGCGCCGATGCGCCTCCCCAACGGCAGCGGCCGCGTTGAGCGTCATCGCGGTCAGGGTCTCCTCAACCGTAAGCCCCATCCCGAGGGCCGCGAAAAAGGCGACCGCCGGCAGCGACTCGGTGAAAGAGGACCCGGGGTTGCAGTCTGTTCCAAGAGCGACGGCGACGCCCGCCTGGATTAGCTCGCGGGCGGGCGCATACCGGTTCATCCGAAGAAACACAGATGTGCCGGGAAGAAGCGTGGCCACGACACCCGAGCGGGCCATCGCGTCGATCCCCTGCGGCGTCACGAACAAGAGATGGTCGGCCGAGAGGGCCTGAACCTCGGCTGCAAGAACAGCCCCGCCGAGCGGCGTCAGCTCGTCGGCATGGAGCCGGGGGACGAGCCCGAGACGTTTGCCCGCCTCGAGGACTTGCCGGGACTCCGCGAGGCTGAAGACCCCTTCTTCACAAAAGACATCCACAAACGAGGCGCCCTCCGCGGCCAGGGCCGGGAGGATCTCGTCACAGCATTCGGCCACATATCGTTCCCGCAAGCTCGGGCTGCCGCGCCTCTCTGGCGGTAGCTCGTGCGCGGGAAGCGCCGTCGCCTGCACGGCGACGGGGTGGAACGACGAAGCCGCCCGAATCGCCCGCAGTTGGCGAAGCTCGGTCTCAACGTTCAGCCCGTACCCTGTCTTGACCTCACACGCGGTGGTTCCGTGTAGAAGCATCCGATCGAGCCGGGCGGCGACATTGGCCGTGAGAGTCGACGCATCGGCGGCTCGCGTGGCCTTGACCGTCGACAGGATGCCGCCGCCTCGCGCCGCGATCTCGGCGTAGGTCGCTCCCTTGAGCCGTTCGTTGAACTCAGCCTCCCGGTAACCCGCCCAGGGAAGGTGCGTGTGTGGATCTACGAAGCCCGGGAGAGCCGTTCGGCCCCGCCCATCGAGCACAGCGGCTTCCGCTTGTCCCCCGTAGAGGCTTTCGTACTCGTCGTCCGCGCCGACAAACGCAAGCGTTTCGCCTTCGATCCGGATCGCCGCGTCCCGCCACGCGCGGAGCGCGCCCTGCTCTCCGGCACCCCGCCTCTGGCTGCTGCCCGTCGGTGTCGCGAGACAGTCGAGATGTCGAATCGCGAGCGCTCGAGCCTGTCCGGCCTGGGCCTCGGTCAGGCCGACTCCCCTTCGCGCCGCCGGGAGCGCAGGACCGAGACCGAGGCGTCCAGCTCGTCCTCTTCCTTGTCGAAGTTAAGGACCTGCTGGAACATGTCGATCGTGCCCTGGAGTTTCAAGTGGAAGTTCTTGCGCTCCACCCGAAGCTCGCGGATCTTGCGCTCGCTTTCCGAGCAGCGGTCGAGCGCCTGTTGCATCAGCCGGTCCGCCTGGCGCTCGGCCTCCCTCACGATCTGTTCCGAGGCCTTCTCGGTCGCCGTCCTCAGGTCTCCGGCCGATTTCTGGGCCAAGACAAGCGTGTCCCGCAGCGTCGCTTCCGACTCGCGGAAACGCTGGTTTTCATCCTTAAGGCGGACGTTGTCGCGTTCGAGTTCATCGAGCGTGCGGAAAAGCTCCTCGAGATCGTCGGCGAGGGTCTCGAGGAACTGGCCCACCTCGTTGACATCGAAACCCCGGAAACGTCTGCTGAAAGACCGCTTGCGAATCTCGAGCGGCGTGATCGACGGTGAGGCGGACATCGCGAAAATCTTAGCAACCCCGACGGTTCGAATTCACGGCGGACCTAGCCGCGAGCCCCAAAGATCGCCGTTCCGACGCGCACCAACGTGGCGCCCTCCTCGACCGCGACCTCGAAATCCTCGCTCATTCCCATCGAGAGGCCGGGCAGTCCATGCCGCATGGCGAGGTCGCGCAGCATTGCGAAGGGCTGCCTCGACTCTCCACGCGGCGGAATCGTCATGAGGCCCTTCAGTCTCAGGTTGGCGTGCTCTCGAACCGCGTCGATCAGGGCCGGCAACTCCTGGGACGCGACGCCGGCCTTGGTGCCCTCACCGGCCACGTTCACCTCAATGAAAACGTCGAGGACGCGAGCCCCGCCGCCTTCAGCGACGGCCCGCGCGAGGCGTCGGGCGATCTCGGGCGAATCGATCGTCTGGACAACATCGGCGACACGGGCCGCCCGGTTCGCCTTGTTCGACTGAATGGGGCCGATGAGATGCCGGACAGCGCCAAGCGGAAGGCTCCCGTATTTCGCTTCGGCCTCCTGTACGCGGTTCTCTCCGAAATCGCGCACGCCCGCCTGGTAAGCGGCGAGAGCGTCGGACAGCGGCTTTCCCTTGGTCACGGCGACGAGCGTGATGGCGGCGGGATCGCGCCCCACGCGCCGTGCCGCTTTGGCCAAGCGGCCCCGGACCTCGCTCACCCGGCGACCGATTTCTTCCAACCGCCCCTGGTCGCTCAAGGGCGGCCGGTCCGATCGGCTTCGTCCCCAATCGACCTCTGCCGATCGAGGGCGGCATTCGCGAGCGCGTCGGCCTCGCGATTCTCTTCCCGCGGAACGTGAACAACCCTGAGGCTCGCGATGCTCTGCGAGAGGCGCCTGGCTTCTTCGAGGTAGGGAAGGAGGTGTCTCGCGCGAAGCCGATAGACGCCCTTGAATTGCAGCACCACGAGCTGGCTATCCGCACGGATCTCGACGTCCTTCGCGCCGGCCTCGACCGCCGCCTTGAGTGCGGCCACGAAACCCCGCCACTCGGCCACGTTGTTGGTCGCCTGTCCGATCGCCTCGGCGACCCGCAATCCCGAGGGCGAGTAGACGCCGTACGCCGAGGGCCCCGGGTTTCCGCGCGAGGCGCCGTCGAAATAGAGGACCAGTCGCCGGACGTCCGTGCCCGGCGCCCCGCCCCTGTCATGGTCGGGGCGGGTCACAACGGATCCCGTCGAGCCTTCAACCGTTCGCCGTGGAATCCCAATAGAGGAGCCGCTTGCAGCTCTCGCAGTAGATGGTGTCCCGCGAGAGGCGAAGGTCGGCGAGGAGCTGCGGACGCAGCCGGACGTGGCACACCGCGCACGCGGCGGTCTGGTTTGTAGAGGTTCCCGGTGTGGTCACGAGAAGCACACGGGCGATACCGATGCCCGCTCGGCTCTTGGCAATCCGGTCGAAGGTCGCGAGGAGCTTTTTGTCGATCGCCTTTCGGAGCTCTTCGGCTCGTTCCTCCGCGGTCCGGATCTCCTCATCCAGCACCTTCTGCTCGGCCCGCCAGCCGGTCATCTCGGTCTCGTAGTTCCCAAGCTCCTGCGGAAAGGACTTCTCGAACTCGAGGGACTCCTGGCGTGCGGCGCCGAGCGCCTCCTCAATCGAGAGAAGCTCATCCTCCCGGGACCGGATCTCGCGCTTGACGCCGTCGATCTCGTTCAAGAGAGCGCTGTATTCGCGGTTCGTTTTCACGAGCACGAGCTGGGCCTGGTACTTTCGTATCTGCTCGTTCAGGTCGCCGATCTCATCCTCCAGAGCCCTCTTTCGGCCCTCCGCCTGGCCGAGCTGCGCTCCAACCTCTTCGCGGCGTCTCAACGAATCTTGAAAGGCCGCCTCGATGTGAACGAGGTGGTCTGGAGTTCGCGCGCGACGTTCTGCCTTGCTCTTGAGCTCCAGGAGCACTTCCTGAAGGCGGAAAAGGCGATCCATCGGGCTGGGCGTTGTCTCGATCAAGGAGCCTCCCTAAAAGCCAACGAGCGCCTCACGGCGCTCGTTGAATAGACCCCGACGCGGACTTGAGCGGCGGAGTTTCGGATACTTCGTTCCACGCGAGCCTGGTTCCTCCACCGGTGGGTCCGCTCGGATTCGAACCGAGGACCAACCGGTTATGAGCCGGTGGCTCTAACCGCTGAGCTACGGACCCGAACCACCGACTCGCGATCCTAGCACCCGCTAGAGAGCGATGTCCACGAACGGCTTCAGCCTCTTGGCCCGCGAGGGATGCCGAAGCTTCCGAAGCGCCTTCGATTCGATCTGTCGGATCCTCTCGCGGGTGACGCTGAAGCTCTTCCCAACCTCTTCGAGCGTGTGCTCCGAGCCGTCCCCGACGCCGAACCTCATGCGCAGGACCTGCTCCTCTCGCGGCGTCAGGCTCTTCAGGGTCTTCTTGGTCTGCTCCTTGAGGTTCCCAACTATCACCGCCTCGATCGGCGAGATCACCTGGCGATCCTCAATGAAATCGCCGAGGTGGCTGTCTTCCTCTTCCCCGATGGGCGTCTCCAGCGAGATCGGCTCTTGGGCGATCTTCATGATCTTCCGGACCTTGAACGCCGGCATATCCATCCGTTTGGCGATCTCCTCCGCGGTGGGTTCGCGCCCAAGCTCCTGGACCAGCGAGCGCTGGGTCCTCGTGAGCTTGTTGATCGTCTCGATCATGTGAACCGGTATGCGGATCGTGCGAGCCTGATCCGCGATCGCCCGGGTGATCGCCTGCCGGATCCACCAGGTGGCGTAGGTCGAGAACTTGTAGCCGCGCCGATACTCGAACTTCTCGACGGCCTTCATCAACCCGATGTTTCCCTCCTGGATGAGGTCCAGGAACTGAAGGCCGCGGTTGGTGTATTTCTTGGCGATCGAGACCACGAGCCTGAGGTTGGCGACGATCAGCTCCTGCTTGGCCTGATCCGACTCGTCCTCGCCCTCGCGGATCTGGCGAAGCGTTCGCCGGATTTCATCGTGGGAGACGCCATACTTTTCCTCATATTCCGTCAGGACCTGGCGATAGCGCGCAATCCGCCTCTTGTAGAACTCCCTCCGAACCTCGTTCTTTTCCTTCTTGAGCGCGACGTTGTCCTGGCGGATCGTGGCCTCCGGCATCGCGAACTGCCGGTCGATGTCCTTGACGATGTTGATCATCCGAAGCAGCGTCGAGGGCGTGAAATCGATGGCGTGAATGAGTCGGGCGATCTCCGAGATCCGCCGGTCGACGGCCGGATCCACCGCCTGCGAAGGCTTCGCGGGACTCGTCGAACCGGCCTTGGTCTTCGGTTTCGCCGCGGTCTTGGGTGCGCTCTTGGCACTCTTCTTCTTTTCGGCCAGCCTCTTCAGCTCTGCGTCGAGCTTCGCGATCTTCTTGAAGTGCCCCATGATCGCTTCGATGCGCTGACTGGTTCGGGGATCGATCTCTTCGTGCTCCTCCAAAGCGGCGGCGGCAAATTCCAGGAAACCGCGGGCGACATTCTTGTCTTTCTTGGCGGCCTCGACGATCCGCAGGATCTCCGCGAGGACGATGCGGTTCGTCGAGAGAGCCTGGTAGATCTTGGCTTCGCCGCGCTCGATGCGCCTTGCGATCTCCACCTCGCCATCGCGGTCCAGGAGCTTGACCGTCCCCATCTCACGGAGGTACATGCGCACGGGATCGTTTGTCTTCTCGACCGCGGCAAGGTCCGGAACCGGAACTTCCGCGACCGCCGGGGCCGGAACTCCAGGCTTCTTAGCTGCCGCCTTCTCCGGCACGTCCACAACCTCAATCCCGAAGTCGCCGAATCGGATATAGATCTCATCCAACTCTTCCGGCGCGTTCGTGATCTCTTCAGGAAGCGCTTGGTAGATCTCTTCGTAGAGGAGATATCCCCGCTCCTTTCCCAATGCGATGAGCGTCCGTACCTCGGGGTACTTCTCTTCGATCGTCACCAAAGCCATCTCTCCCATATTCAATCGACCTCTTCCGGACGCTGCCGTTCCTGCTGGCGGATTTCTTGCTTCAATTTGCTTTTCAATTCCCTCACCCGGGTCGCTAGTTCCTTCTTCTCCAGCTCGAGCTCTTCCCTCCGCTCTGTATCGCCGGTCCGTTCGACGGACGCGATTTCCGGTTGGAGGGCGGAGCTTCTTTCCTCCAGTCGCAGTATCTTCAGCCGCAAGAGTGACTTATGAAGCCCGGCCCAACCGGTCTCCCCTGGCTCGTTCCTGGGAGTTCCCTGGAGTTGCGGCTCCTCGAAGAGGAGCCTTAACACCGCCTGACCAGCGGACCCCTCAAGATGGGACGCAAGCTCCGAAAAATCAAGGGCTCGGCTCTCATTTCGCTTGCCCTGAAGCAGCAACAGGATCTCCCGGGCCTTTGGATGTGAAAAAAGATCCGTTGGGATCCTTTCGACGAGGGGAACGCTTCGAGGCCACTCGGAGAGGAGGACGGCCAAGACCTTCTTTTCACTCTCCGGGAGCCGCGCCTCCCCATCATCTCCTTTCGCGCTAACGGATTTGGACAGGCTTTTCTTCCCGGGCTGCATCAGGGAGCCCAAGGGGATGTCGGTGCCGTTGGCCAGGCTTGCGAGAAGCTCGTGCCTCAGCACTCGATCCGGAGCCTGGCGGAGGATCTCAGCGGCTTCCTGAATACGCTCCGCCCGCGCAGTCGGAGAGGAACCGGATGGAGGGACGCGTCTTAAGAGCGCCGCGAGGAGCGGAACGGCCGAGCGCGCCACCGCCGTCCGAAAGCCATCAGGGCCGCTCTTGGCAAGGCAGGAGTCCGGATCCTCCCCCGCCTCCCATCCGAGGTGCGAAACATCGACCCCCCGCTCGACGAGGAGCGCCGCCGCCTTTAGGAACGCAGCCTGCCCAGCCGCGTCCCCGTCGTAGGCCACCGTCACGGCCGGAGCTTGCCGCGCCAGCATGTCTGCCTGGGCCGGCGTCAGAGCCGTCCCCATGGACGCGACACAGTTCGAAAGACCCGCGCGCGAGAAGGCGATCTGATCGAAGTAACCCTCGACCAAGAAGACCGAGCCGGCCCGACGAACCGCCTCGCGCGCGCGGTCCAGGCCGAAGAGGAGCTTCCCTTTGGAGAAGCGCGACGATTCGGGGGAGTTGAGGTACTTCGGCTGATCGGCGTCGTCGAGGGCCCGCGCTCCGAAGCCCACGACCTCCCCACGCGGGTCGCGGATCTCGATCGTGAGCCGGTTCCGGAATCGGTCGTAAACGCGTCCGGTCTCTGGGCTCTTCTGGAGGAGGCCCGCCGCCATGAGCGCTTCCTCCGGAAACTCGGCACAGAGCGCGCGATGGAGCGCATCCCAGCCGTCGGGCGCGGCACCAAACCCCAACGCCCCGGATTCTTCCAAGGCCACACCGCGCGACGCAAGAAAAGAGCACGCCTTGCCGTGCTTGGACAGGTTCTCACGGAAAAACCGGGCGGCCGCGCTGAGCGCGTCGTCCGAGGCCGCGGTCCTCGCGCGTGCGGCGCGCGACGTCGCACGCCGCACCGGCAGGGACACGCCCGTTTGGCGCGCAAGGTAGGCGATCGCTTCGACGAACTCCAGCCGCTCGGTTTCCCGCACGAACGTGATGGCGTCACCCTTCGCGCCGCAACCAAAGCAGTAATAGAAGCCCTTCGCGGGGTGTACATGGAACGAGGGCGTCTTTTCAGAATGGAAGGGACACAGGCCCTTCCACGAGCTGCCCAGCTTCTTGAGCGTCGTGACCGCGCCGATCAGCGCCACAAGGTCGACGCGGGACAGGACTTCCCGCTTGACCTCATCGTTGATCTCGTACACGGATTCCATTGACTGCGACTACGAGCTCAGACATCCAAAGTGGCGATCGTCACGGCGTTCCCGCCCTCAGAGGAATCGCCTGGGCGGTGGGACGCCACGCCGGGATGCTCGGAGACATACTCGCGCACCGCAGTCGCGAGCCTCCCGGTGCCAAACCCGTGCACGATCCTCACGGCCCCTTTCCCCGACAGGAGCGCCTCGTTAATCGCCTTCTCAACTTCGGGGATCGCCACATCGACCCTCAGCCCCACAAGCACGATCTCCCCGTAGGTGCTCGGCGCACGAACCTCGCGAGCTGGGCCCGTCACGCGGGACCCCTGGTCTTGCGGACGCGTGGAGGTGGTTGAGCCCGTGAGACCGAGAACAACGAGGTCTTCGGGCGCAACCTTCATCCGCTTCCCGGAGACATCGACCTCAACCTGTCCACGAGACATATCGATCGAGACGACACGGCCGGTCGCCCGGAACGGACTCACCCGTACCCGGTCTCCCAAAGCGGGGCTCCGACCGGGCTCTTCCTTGTCTTCAGGCTCGGTGAGGTGTCGGAGCGATTCATCCCGCGCGACCCTCAGGACCGCGTTCAGCGCCCCCGGCGCGACGCTCTTGCCGAGCCGCGCCTCCTCTCGAATCCGATCGAGCTCCCGACGTGCCTTTTCCCTCAGCGCTTCCAAAGCTCGGGCGAGCTCGCCTTCCCCTCTTTGACGCACCGCCGCGCGTTCCGCGAGAAGCGCGCTCCGCTGCCTTTCGAGTTCCCCCTCGGCGTCATCCAAGCGGGCTCGAAGCTCGGCGAGACGCTCCCTCTCGACGTTCGCGGCCGAGATCTCGCGCTCCAGCCTTTCGCGTGCGGCATCCAGGAACACCCAACCCGAACCGAGCCTGCTCTTCGCCGTGATCAGAACGCGCTCGGGAATCCCGGCCTTCCGGGCGACGCCGAGCGCATGCGAACGGCCGGTGGTTCCGGGTCGGATTCGAAAGGTCGGCCGGGCCGAAGCCTCGTCGAACTCCATGGCCGCGGTTAGAACCTCTGGGCGGTCATGACCCCATTCCTTCACGACCGACAGGTGCGTCGTGGCCACCGAGAGGCCGCCGCGCGCCAAATCCTCCTCCAGGATCGCGACCGCGAGCGCGGCGCCTTCGTCGGGATCGGTCCCGCTTCCGATCTCATCGAGAAGAACGAGGCTCAGCGCCGTGGCCTCGGTCAGCACACGCGCGGTTCGGGTCATCGCCGAGGCAAACGACGAGAGGTCGCCCAGAAGGTCCTGAGCGTCGCCCGCGACAACCAGAATCCGATCGAAGATCGGCAGCCGGGTGCCGCTCTTCGCGGGAACCGCGAACCCCGATTGCGAGAGGAGCGCGAGAAGACCGATCGTCTTCATCACAACGCTCTTTCCGCCGGCGTTTGGGCCCGACACGACGAGCAGCCTCTTTCCGAAACCAAGCTCTAGGTCCAAAGGCACTGCGTCGCTGGTTCTCTCCTCCGGACGTTCGCCAAATGTCTCCTCTCGTAGGGTCGCGAGGAGGCGGTCGAGAAGGGGATGGCGCGCCGCTACAACCTTCAAGTCGCTGCCCCTTTCGACGAACACTCCTTCGATCCGGCGGGAGAACTCGGCCCGGGCCTGGAATGCGTCAAGCTCGGTCAAGAGCTCGATGGCGCGTTCGATATCGCTGCGCTGCGCCGAGAACCGCGACGTAAGGGACACCAGGATGCGATGGACCTCTTCTCGCTCCTCCTCAAGGGCCCCGGCAAGCGCGTTGTTGGCCTCCACAACCGCCAGCGGCTCCACGAAGACGGTCTGTCCCGACCGCGATTTTTCATGCACGATTCCCGCGACGTTGTCCCGACGATCGGCGCGCACCGGAAGGCAATAACGCCCGCCCTTCTCGGTCACGTAGCTCTCGGAAAGCGCCTCGGCGCGGTCTCTTGAGAACTCCTCAAGCCGACGTACGACTTCGCGGCGAATGCGAACGATGGCCGCGCGAAGCGCGGCTAGCCGGGCCGTCGCGGTGTCCTTGATGCGGCCGCTCGGCTCAAACACGATCTCGCGTTCCGCCAGAAGGCTCTCGAAAGTCGAGAGCGTGGAGAGCCTGCGGCGTAGCTCGGGAAGAACCTCCTCGGGAACGGGTTCGGTTTCCGTCGCGGCGACGGATTTTCGGGCAGCCTCCGATCGCTCAAGCAGGAGGAAGAGATCGAGCAGCTCATCCGGCGACAGGGCCCTTCCAGTGGCTCCGAGCGCCGGGAGAAGCCTCGCCCCCTCATCGAGCCCCCCAAGAGCCAGCGGCCCTCTCCTCTCCCGAAGGGCCATCAAGTCCGCGGTCAGCGCGGTGCGTTCCCGGACCTCCTCGGCCTCCCCCGAGGGCAGGGCCTCCAGAAGGCGCGAAAGGCCTCGTTCCGTGGCACAAAAACGCCCGGCGAGCGCGAGCACGCCGGGCCAGTCCAGTTCCGTGTAAGGCATTTCTTTCGAAGGAAGGGCCGTCGGAATTCCAGGGCGCCCGGAGCGGCGCCCTAGGCGGGGTTACATGCCCGCCCGACGATCCTCAGCCAGCTTGCGCAGCATCTTCTTGCGCGCCGCTATGAGCTTCCGTTTGCGTTTTGCGGAGGGCTTTTCGAAATGCTGTCGCTTCTTCAGCTCGGAGAGAATCCCCGACTTTTCACATTTGCGCTTGAACCGGCGCAGCGCGTTCTCGAAGGATTCATCTTCCTTGACGTGGATCAGCGGCATATTTGGTTGGTTCCCCCCTCTCGGCCGCGAAGTACCCGTCGCCGGGATGCGGGCCAACTTTTCAGGTTAGATCGAAGGGTTGAGTGCGTCAAGAGAGGGCGGCCGTCAGAAGTCGCCGCCCGCCTGTTTATGATGGATTTTCTCGCTCCGAAGGATGCGACGTTGGAAGGGCTATGAGCACACCCGTTGATCCCGCCATCACTCGCCGTTTCATCGCGTCCCTCTCGATGCATCTCGAGGACGATCTCGCGTCCTGGAAGTCCTCGATTCTCGACGCGCAAAGGGAGGCCGAAGCCCTTCTCAGCTCGTTGACGGTTGTCGCGGGGAAGATCCCCGCCCAGGCTCGACCTCTCCTGCCGGAGGATGTTATTGGGTTGCTCTTGGAGGACATCCTTCCGCCGCCTCCAAAACCCGAGCGAGTCGTTGAAAAGGTCGTCGAGAAGGTGGTCGTACCCGGCCCGACGGTATCCGCGGATTGGACGGCGGTCCGCTCCGCGTTCTCCGCGATCGAGTCCTCCCGAACCCAGGTCGACGTCTTGACACGCTTCCTCGTCGAGGCCACGAGTCACGCATCCAGGGTCGCCCTTCTCGTCCTGCGCAACGATCGCCTGACAGGCTGGAAGGCACTGGGTTTCGATTCCACGGGGGGACGTGACGAGGCCGTCAAGGCGCTGGATCTTCAGCCCGGAGACGACGCACTCGTGGCCGAGGTGTTGAAGACCGAGCGCTCGATGTTGGCGGAGCCACCCTCGGAGAACTCGGCCCTGCGACGGGCCCTGGGCGGACGTCCACCGTCACGCTCGCTGCTTGTACCGATGGTCATTCGGGATCGCCTGGCCGGCATCCTGATCGGCGATGAGTTGCCCGCAGACTCCGCGCGCCTCAACCCAGCGGCGCTTGAGGTCCTGACATTCATCACCGGCCTCACCGTGGACCTGCTCGCGGCCCGCAAGAAGATCCCGTCGCCAAGCCTCACCCCTAAAGGTGCCGAGATCGCCCGCTTCGCCACGGGCGAAGCCTCCGCCGAGATGGAGCCAGGCGCGACCATGAGGGCCCCGGCCGTGGTCTCCGAACCCGAGCACCTCTCGCCTCAGGCGGGCCTGCGCCCTCAGGCCTTCGTCCCAAGTCCTCAAGGAGCGCCCCACTCCGGCCTCGGGCCGCTCGGCGGGCGTCCCGGCTTCGAACCGGCCATGGAAAACACGGGTCGGACCAAGAAGCGGATCACAGACGCTGGTGAGGCGCTTCGAGCCCTTGAGGAGTCCGCATCCGCGAGGCGCCGAACGGATGGCGCCGACTTGGAGTTCTCTCCAGGAGCGATGCGGCCCGGCGTGCTGCCGGTTCCAGGCGAGCATCGGGCTCCGGAGATCCGACCCGCGATCGACGATGCTCGGCCCCCCGTGCGGCCGGCGCCAATCGCCACGGCTCCCGGTCCGACCGCGCCCCCCATCACACCGGCGCCCGTGGGCGAGCTCACGATGGCGTTCGAGCAGCTCAAGACGGGTCCCGGCGCTCCACCTCCTCCAGCGCCACGCCCGGCGAACGCGCTGCGCGAGGCAACCGGTCCCCGGGTCAGCCCGCTCGCACCCCCGTCACCAGCCTCGCCGTCACCTCCTGTTGCCGACGCCCTAGCCGGCGGAGGCGCCACCCCTCTCGCCCCTCCCGCCGGCTTCGTGCCCCGGTCGCGGTCCGCGCGCGGCGAGAACCCTCAGAAGGCCATCGACGACGCCAAGCGGCTCGCGCGGCTTCTGATCTCGGAGATCAAGCTCTACAACGAACGAAAGGTGGACGAGGGGCGCGCGGCCGGCGATCTGTACCAAAGGCTCAAAGACGACATCCTGAGGAGTCAACAGGTCTACGTCGAACGCACACCCGAGGCCGTCCGACTGGGCGGGGATTACTTTCACGAGGAGCTCGTTCGAATTCTCGGCGATGGCCGAGCGGACGCTCTGGGCCCGCGCGACTGAATCGGAACGCCCTTGAGAGATCGCTGCCTCCAAGGCCTCGGAAGCGCGACGCTGGTCCTCGCCCTGTCAAGGCCCGTCAGCCTCTTCGCCGCAGGGGCCCAACCCGGGCATGCGACCGAAGCTCCATCTGAGGCGCTTGGAAACGCCGGCGCAGAGAACAGCTCCGCAGCGACGCTCGCCTCGCCCTTCGCCGATTTGCGGAACGAGTGGGCACTCACCAACGCCAGGCGTCTCGCGCGCGCTTGGAGGCGTCGAAGTCCGGAACGCCGCCCGGAACGCGCCGGCCAACCCGCCACGGACCCCTTTGCCGCGCTCGAAGTCAAGGGTGGCCTCTGGGCTGCGAGAGCGCGGCTCGCGAGGATGGCTCTGAGTCCAGGAGCGAAGAATGCCGAGCGCGACGACGATGCTCGGCTCGGTCTTCCCGGGCTGCGGGACTGGCTTGCGCTCACACAAGAGATTCAGGGTCCGGCCTCGAGTCGTTCCCGTGAAGACCTCGCGAAGCTCTTGGCCTTCGCGACAACCACCGCGAGTCCGATTCTTTCCAGGGCGGCGCTCAGCGAGGCCTCTTTCGTTGCGCGCTCACCGGACGAGAAGGACCGCGTGGCCGACGCTTTCCGCGCCATGCCAGAAGGCGGAAAGCGCTTCCGGATCGCACGCGCTCTTGCGGAGGCGCGTGTTGCGCGCGATGGGGTGCTCCGAGCCTCCATTTTGCGAAGGCTCGCGTCCGACTTGCCGAACGCCCCCGAAGAGGCGCCGGACCTCTTCCGAGCGGAGGCCGACCACCGGCTCTTCCAGGAGGCGCTCGCGGGATCGACGGCCGAGGTTCGGCTGCAACGAGCCGCCCATCTTCCAGCGCGCCTCGCCGACGAAGCGGTCCGGTTGGTCCTCGGTCTTCCGCAGGACGTGGAGCTGAGGCTCAGGGGAGCGGAGCTCCTCGTGGATCTCGGACGTTCGGCGGAATCGCTTCGGCTGTTGCGTACCGTCGCCTTTGAATCGAGTTCCGAGGCGACGCCCGCAATCCGGGCGCGCGTCGTCAAGACGGCGGCTCTTCTCAATTCGCCGGGCACCCCTGTTCATAGAGGGCGTCACACCCGATCACGCGAGGCGATCGTCTCCAAGAACCCATGGCCGGCCGGCGAGGCACTGCTGCAGGATGTGAACGACCTTCTCTCGCGAGGGCTTCCGGAAACACAATCCAGGCGGCTTCGGGAGGCCGCGTTTCGAGCGGAGCTGCGACTCGGGAACACGGCCCGTGCGCACGCTCGGTTGATGGACCTCCTCAACTCCAACCCGGGAGCGCGAATCTCAACCGAGGAGCTCTTTCAGCAGCTCTTCGCGCTCTACCGCTCCGGGGACGCCGACGCCCTCCGGTTGACGCTTCGCCTTTGGGAGGAAGAGGCCAGCAGGCTTCCCGAGGTGGCGGCTCGCAGGCGCGCGACCTACTGGGCGGCGAAGGCAAGAACGCGCCTGGGAGATCTCGGTGGAGCGCATGCGGGTTTCGCGTCGCTGCTCTCGGGAACCTCCGCAGACACCTACATGGTTTGGGCCGCCCAGTCCCTCGGAGTGGAGGCCCCAGGCGCACACATCGGGCTCGATCCGCCCGCCGGAGCCCCCGAAGAAGCGCTTCTCTCCGGCGCAAACCCGGCAGCCCCCTCAAGAGAGCTTCTCGCGTGCGGCCTGCCCGGACTGGCGGAGGATGCTGCCGAGCTCGAACATCCGTCAGACCTAGACCCAATCTTCCAGGCGGAAATCGCGGTCGAGAGAGACGACTACAGGGGAGCCACCAGCCTCTTGAAGTCGAGGTTTCCGGCCCTCGGGACGCCCGAGGAAGGTGCGCTTCTCCTTCGAGTGCGTCGGCTGTTTTATCCGGCGGCCGAGTTCGATCTTCTCTCCCGCGCGGCGGCCGAGCACAACATGGCTCCAGCGACCTTGTTCGGGCTCGTGAGACAAGAAAGCCTCTTCACCGAAGCCGCCCGGTCGCGCTCGGGAGCGCGCGGTTTGATGCAGGTCATGCCGGCAACCGGCCGCTATCTCGCTCGCAGAGAGGGCCTGAGAAGGCGTCCGGACCTCGACGATCCCGCCGAAAACGTCCGGCTCGGCGCTGGCTATCTCTCACAGCTTCTGGAGCTCTTTGGGGGTGACCGGATCGCCGGGCTCGCGGCCTACAACGCCGGCCCCGGCCGGGTTCTGCGCTGGAGAAGGGAACGCGGAAGCCTCGATCGCGACGAGTTCGTCGAGTCGATTCCGCTCTCGGAGCCGCGCGACTACGTCAAGAAGGTCCTTTTCTTTGAGGGTGCCTACGCGGCCCTCTATGGGATCTCGAAGGAGACACCCCATAAGAACTTGCTGCGGCCTCCGGCCGCGGTGGAGCTGCGACCCTCGGCGATCGCAAATCGCGGTCGGTCGGCGGCCCACCGCTCCTAGGACACCTTGCCCTCAGGAAGCGCTTGGCTGCAGGCGCTTCTTTTGGATCCGCGCCTGGCAGTTTCGGCAGACGCCGCGGATCTGATGGGAATGGGATGTGGCCATGAAGTCGTGCTTCTTGCAAACGAGCTCCTGGAGGGCCTCAATCTGGGGTTCCACGAACTCGATGACCCGCCCACATTCGCTGCACACGAGATGGTCGTGGTGTTCGCCCTTGCGAAGTCGCTCGTAGCGGTATTTCTCCTCATTCAGCCGGACGCGTCCGACCAACCCGCAGTCGTGAAGGAGCTCGAGGGTCCGATAGACCGTCGCCCTGCTGATCTTCTTGCCCCGGGATCGCATACGCGCAACCAGATCTTCGGCGTCGAAATGGCGGTGAGTCTCGAAGATCTCCTCTAGAAGGGCCGTCCGCTCTCGGGTGCTCTTGAGGCCTTTCTTGCGTAGGAACTCCGAGAAGAACACCCGCTCTTCAATGGTTCCGGACATGGCCGGGACGATAGCTCAGGAGCGGAATGTTCGAATTCAACGGATCGTCAAGTCTCCTCTGATGCATCTGATTCCTTGAAACTGAGATGCAATCTCAATATGCTTTGCGTGCGGGAGGAAGGCTGACATGTGGCAAGGATTCACGATCGCGCTCCGGGAAGGCATCGAGTCGTTTCTGATCATCGCCCTGACCGTGGCCTATCTGAGAAAGACCGGGCGTCGCGGGCTGTTGCCGGCCGTCGGAGTGGGCGCGGCCGTTGCTCTTTTCATTAGCTTCCTCGCCGGCTACGGCCTCTCGCGCGCTTCCAACCAGCCCCTGTGGGAAGGTGTCCTGGCGGTCGTCGCGGCGTTGTTGGTGGGGTCCTTGCTCGTTTGGATGCTCAAGTCGGCCCGAAATCTCAAAGCCGATATGGAGCGGCGACTCGGTGAGGCGGTCGGCTCCGATGCGAAGGCCGGCTTCTGGGGCGTCCTCCTGTTCACGGTCCTGATGCTCACGCGTGAAGGAATGGAGACGGCGCTCCTGATCACCACAGCGCTCTTTCAGCTCAAGTCGGCGACTCTTGTGACGGGCCTTCTCTGCGGTCTCCTAGCCGCCGCGATCATCGGCGGACTCTGGACGAGACTGGGCCGACGCGTCCCGGTCGGCGTTCTCCTGAACGTTTCCGCGGTTTTTCTCGCGATCTTTTTGGTTCAGCTCGTGCTGAACGCGATCCACGAGCTCTCGGAGGCGAACCTCTTGCCCCGCTCCGAGGCGATCCATGCGGCCACCGAGGTCTTCGGTCCGGATGGACGCATCGGCCACGCCATCACGTACCTTCTTGCCGCGGCTCCGACGGTGATCCTGCTCGCGTGGTGGCGAGGCAACCAACGCACGCCCCCAGCGGTGGCGCGTGTACCGGTGGAATCGCGGGACTAGCCTGCGCGGGATCCGCCCTTAGCCGCGGCGTCTTTACTGTTTGTTGATTCCCTTGTCGTACTCGAAGTACTTGACCTTGTAAGCACGAGGAACCTTCGGAAGGCCGCCCCGATACCGATTGACATAGTCGAGGATGTTGGGTTCCACGCTTCCGTTGGCTTTCTCGAACCCAAGGAAGTCCTTCTCGAACCAATCGAAGATCTTCGAGAGCGTGACCGTCCTGCCGCCATCGTCGATCGTGACGTTACGCGCTTCACCCACGAACTCGGTCATGCCCCCGTCCAGCTGCTGATCCAAGAGGTCTCCCTCGAAGGCGTTCTGGGGCAGGCGAGGGCACCCGAGTGATGCGCAGTTGAGGGCGGCGTGGACGCGGGGATCCTTGAAGCCTTCCCGGACCGTGTTGTCTTCCAGCGACTTCAGGCTCGTTTTCTCGCCTCCGATGAAGATGTCCATCCCGACAAAGAACTTGTACCCGCTGATAAGGCCACCCTTCCAGACGCTCTCCTTCTCGGGCCCGCGCGCGAGGACGCCCTTGAAGACCTGGGCGTTGTAGGCATTCAGGTAGTAAGCGAGCTGGTCATTGCGCGTTGGAAACAGCGCGGGCTTTGTCTTCGGACTGGTCTTCTCGACGGACGCGAGGTACCGGTCGAGATCCGCGCGGTCCTTCGCGAGCGCCTCGTAGTTCACGCGCCCACGCGCATCGACGAAACGCGAAACGACCTTCTGCCAGTCCTCGTGACCGAACTTCGAGTCGGCGGCCGCCGCCCGGGAATCAACCGTCGCGGCCATCGTGAGGAGCGCCGCCAGGAGCGGCGTTCGAATGCTGAATACGTTCACGGGTTACCTCCGTGCGGCCTATCCGAGCACGCCCCGTTCGCTGGATCAGAGGTCGCTCATCGGCTTCGGCCACGCATCCTGGATCGTAAGATCATCGGCCAAATGTCTCTCGACGCCGAATCTGCCGGTGTTCGTCTCGACCATTACAGGCTGAAGAGACGTCTCGCCGTTGGTGGAATGGCGGAGATTTATCTCGCGGTCGATGAGAAGACGGGACGATCGGTGGCCCTCAAACAGGTGTTGCCGCAGGTTGCGTCCGACCCCGATTTCATGAGCCGGTTCTTTCACGAGATCCGGATCCAG
>WBZQ01000951.1_pt1 | contig 20997 bp, 27 predicted proteins | sample 5204251 | NCBI WGS metagenome assembly WBZQ01 (sample SAMN12412402, study PRJNA552823) | activated sludge metagenome | isolation source: activated sludge from nitrification reactor of wastewater treatment plant... | place: USA: Virginia | collected 2017-09
GGCTTCGTGCTGCCGGGCGCCTCGATCATCATCGGCCTGGTGGCTGGCGTGATCTGCTTCTGGGCCGCAACCAGCCTGAAATACATGCTGGGCTACGACGACAGCCTGGACGCGTTCGGCGTGCATGGCGTCGGCGGCATCGTTGGCGCGATCCTGGTTGGGCTGTTCGCCTACGGCCCGCTTTCGGCGACCGAGGCGCTGCCCGACGGCATCAGCGGTGGCCTTGATCAGCTCAAGCTGCAGATCATCGGGGTCGTCGCCACGCTCGTCTATAGCGGTGTGATGACGTTCATCATCCTGATGGTCACCAAGGCCCTGGTCGGCCTGCGCGTGGGTGAGGAAGAGGAGCGCGAAGGCCTCGATCTGGTCCTACACGGCGAGCAGGTCTTCTAAGTAACCGTTGCCGGGACATCTTGACGGATGTTCCGGTATCGTTTTCACCGAAATCAGAAATGACGTGAATCGGAGCCAGCCAAGATGTCTCGCCATAATATCGTTCTGACTCAATCCGCCCTCGCGGCGGTCCTGCTGGCCGGCGTGTCGCTGCCTGCCCTGGCCCAGTCGACGGCGCCATCCACACCGCCGGCCGCGCCGGCGGCCGAGGCGCCGTCCACCGGGTTGATGATCGGCGACATCAAGCTGTCGGGCCAGATCAACGCCGGGTTCATGTGGAACCCATCCAACCCGTCGACCGGACTCAATTTCGGCCATTTGTTCACCGACCGCGCGAGCGGGTTCTCGCTGAACCAGGTGCTGCTGACGGCCGAGAAAGCGATCGACAAGGAAAGCATCAGCTGGCAGTGGGGCTTCAAGCTGCAGGGCATGTATGGCTCCGACGCCCGGTTCACCCAGTATCTCGGCCTGCTCAACAACGTGCTGCCGAACGCGCGCAACCAGTTCGACATCGTCGAGGCGAATGTCGTCGCGCGCATCCCGGTCCTGGCCGGGGGGATCGACGTGAAGGCCGGCATGTATTCGACGCCGATGGGCTATGAGCTGATCGATCCGGCGACCAACCCGTTCTACTCCCATTCCTACATCTTCCAGTTCGGCCTGCCGTTCAAGCACACCGGAGCGTTGGCGGTGGCGCATGTCACCGACATGATCGACCTTTATGGCGGCGTCGACACAGGCGCGAATACCACCTGGGGCCCGTTGGGTGAGAACAACAGCTCGCTGGGCGGTATCGCGGGTCTGGGTCTGAACCTGATGGGCGGCAAGCTGACGATCCTGGCAATGTCGCATTTCGGGTCCGAGAACTCGACCCGTGCCTTTTCCCCGTTGGGCGTCAACGCCAATGGCAAGTGGCGGTTCTTCAATGACGTCGTCGTGACCTACAAGGCGACCGAGGCATTGACGCTGGTGACCGAGGTGAACTGGATTCGCGAGCAGTTCAATCCGGTCAACGGCAAGGCCGCGAACGGCTTTGGCGTGGCGCAATATGCATCCTATGCGCTGAACGACACGCTGACCCTGAACGCGCGCGCCGAGGTATGGCGCGACGACAACAACTACTTCGTTGCCTCCTTCGCCGGCAACAACGATCCGATCCGCTTCCAGCAAGGCGGTATTCCGCTGCGGTCGACGGTTTATGCCGCGCCAGGCACCAACACCACCTATGGGTCACTCACCCTGGGCGTGACCTGGAAGCCCGAACTGCTGACACAGAAGATCGCGCTCGCGATCCGGCCCGAGATTCGGTGGGATCACGCCTTCACCACCAACCGGCCGTTCGGCGCCAATCTCGCCGCCGGCAAGACGGGACAGAACGACAACCTGACGATCAGCGCCGATATGGTGCTGAGCTTCTGACCAGCACCCGGGGCGGCCGCATCACCCCGGCTGCCCCGGGTTCTACGTCCGCATCCCCAGCGTCACTTCCCGCCGCCAGATATACAGCCCGGCACCGACCAGGATCGCGATCCCCGCCAGGGTCCACAGGTCCGGGTACTCCCCCCAGATCAGAATGCCCAGGATCGTCGCATAGACGATCGCGCCATATTCGAACGGCGCGACCAGGGTGGTTTCACCGCTGCGGTAACCCTCGGTCATCAGCAACTGCGCGACGCCCGACATGACGCCGGCCGCGACCATCATCGCCAGATGCGTGGGTGACGGCGTCACCCAGCCTGGAATTGCACAGACCGTCGCCATCAGCGCGGTGCCCAGGGTGAACCAGGCGACGATGGTGACGTTCTTTTCCCCGGCCTCACCCATCTTGCGGATGGTGATCATCGCCAGAGCCCAGGTGACAACGCCGGCCAGCACCAGCGCGACCGCCAACGGCTCCCCCGCCGAGTCCATGAAATCGTCCCAGGGGCGCAGCATGATCAGGACACCGAACAGGCCGACCACCACCGCGCTGGCGCGGCGCCAGCCGACCCGTTCCCCCAGCAGCGGGACCGACAGGATGGTCAAAAACAGCGGCATGGCGAAACCCAGCGCGGTGACGGTGACGATCGGCAGATAGGCAAAGCCGTAGACCGTGGTGAATGTGCCGAAGAAGCCATAGATCGTGCGCAGGAAATGACCGCCTGGCCGGTTTGTCCGCATCGCGGCCAGGCCGCCCGCGCGCCACAGCACCGGCGTCATGGCCAGGAACGCGACATAGCTGCGCACCATGACGATCTCGAACACCGGCACGTGCTCGGTCAGCGCCTTCACGAAGGCGGCGCCAAGGGTGAACGTGGCTGACGCGGCGAGCACACAGATGATCGCGCGCCGCCGTCGAGCGGTCAGGTCGGATTCCATTTGCGGAATTCTACGGGACCGCCGTGATCGCGTCAGGGTGCGACAATGACTGAGATCTGATGGCCGATCGGGCCACCGCCATGCAGGGTTCGGCGGCGATGGCTGAAGAACCGATCCTCCTCGGCCAGGGTGTCAACGCCGATGACGACCGCCGCGCCCACTCCAGCCGCTCGCAGCCGTGCCGCGCAGTAGCCGGGCAGATCGAATTGCCAGCGTTCCGGCCGCCGGCCATCGGCGAAGAACGCCGCATCGGCCAGGTCGCGCGCCAGCACGGCGTCGCGCAGATCGCCCGCGACCTCGTAGGACGGCTGGGCAATGCAGGGACCGACAGCGGCGACGACGCGCGCGCGATCGGCACCCAGCCGGACCATTGCGTCGATGGTCGCCTCAATCACGCCGGCGACGGCGCCACGCCAGCCCGCATGGGCGGCGCCGACGACGCCGGCCTGGTCATCGGCGAACAGGATCGGCGCGCAATCCGCGGTGACGATGCCCAAGGCTAGGCCGGGCCGGTCGGTGACCATCGCATCCGCCTTGGGGCCGGCCCCGGGTTCCCACGGGACGGTGACGTGGATGGCATCGGCGCCATGCACCTGGGTCAGCCCGACCATTCGGGCCGGATCGGCCCCCAGCGTGCGGGCCGCGCGGGCGCGGTTTTCCAGCACACGCTCCCGCTGGTCCTGGCCTGAGAGGCTGCAATTCAGGCTGGCGAACGGGCCGGTGGAAACGCCGCCCGCGCGCGTGAAGAAGCCGTGGCGCGCTGTGATGGCCCGGGTCGTCACGGCGTCCGTCATGGTCATGCCTCGGGCGCGGGGTCGGGGCGCATTGGATTCTCCCAGGTTTTCGCCGGTGCGTGATCTGCGCGGATTCGCCGAGCGGGGTCAATCGCCGCATTGCCCAGCGTCGCGTTGTCCAGTGTCGCATTACCCGGTGTCGCATTGCCCGGTGTCGCATTGCCCAGCGTCGCATTGCCCCGCCTTGGGCTGGCCCGTAATGTGATCACCATCGCGACAGGGGGAGTTCGATCATGCAGCGCATCATCTGGGGACGTGCGTCATCCAGCAATGTCATGAAAGTGCTGTGGGGCCTGGGGGAGCTCGGCCTGAAGTTCGAGCGGATCGATGTCGGGGGTCAGTTCGGCAAGACCGATACGCCGGAATATCGGGCCATGAACCCGACCGGGCTGGTGCCGACGCTGCAGGAAGGCGATTTCACGCTGTGGGAGAGCAACGCGATCCTGCGTTATCTGTGCTCGGCCCACGCGCCGCAGTCGCCGTTCTGGCCACAGGACGCCCAGGCGCGGGCCAATATCGACCGGTGGATGGACGCGCAGCAGACCTCGTTCAACCGGCCCATGAGCGCGGTATTCTGGGCACTGGTGCGCACGCCGGCCGACAAGCGCGACATGGCGGCGCTGCAACAGGCGGTCTACGACACCGTCAAGGGCTGGCAGTTGATCGAACCGCGCCTGGGCCGGCACGCCCATATCGCGGGCGATGCGTTCACCCTGGCGGACATCCCGTGGGGCGTGCACGCCAATCGCTGGTTCAAGATGGACTTCCTGGGCCTGGACAAGCCCGACCTGCCGCATGTCCGGGCGTGGTACGATCGCCTGTGCCAGCGCCCGGCCTACAAGCAGTATATCGAAAGCTTCCCAGTGGTTTGAGGATTGGTCTGAGGACTGGTCTGAAAACCGCTCTGGCCGACCGGCGGCCAGACCGTTCAGGCCCAGACGACGTCGGGGCCGAGCGTGGTGAATATCGGGTCGCCGGTGATGACGGCGGCGTGGTCTGACATGGCCTGCGCGGCCAGCATCCGGTCGAACGGATCGCGATGGAGGTTGTCCAACATCCCGGCAAGGCGCGCGTGATCGGTGGTGATCATCAAGGGGACGAAGCGGGAGCGGCGGAGGCTGGCGTCGAACTGGGCGATCAACTGCCCGACCTCCGGCCATTTGCCAAGGCGGTGCTTGGTCGCGATTTCCCACATGCTGGCGGCACTGACCAGAATCGTGTTGGCCGGGGCCGCGATCGCCGCCCTGGCCTTGTCAGGCAGGCGGCGGTCGTCGGTCCACCACCAGACCAGCGCATGAGTGTCTAGCAGCAGCCTCATTCCCACAGCGCCGCTTCGTCATCCGGCAGGGGATCGAACAGCGCGTCGGGAATGGCCAGGTTCTTCAGCAGGCCCGGGGTGCGCGGCAAGGCGTCCTCGATGGGGACGAGGCGCACCAGCGGCTTGCCGGAGCGCCCGATCAGGATTTCCTCCCCGGCCGTCGCGCGGTCGATCAGGCGGGAGAGCTGGGTTTTTGCGTCGTAGATGTTCACGAGCTCGGGCATAGCGGCACCAGGTAAACCAGGGGTTAATGGCGGACGGATTTTTCTGCCGACCTACTTGGTCAAGTTATCTGGTCTGGTCCGATTTTGCAAGGTGATTGCGGATGATCGCCAGCGCGGCGGCAAAGGCGGCGTCGGCGTCCAGGTCACTGGTATCCAGCACGACGGCATCGTTGGCCGGCCGCAACGGCGCCGCCGCCCGTGCCTGATCCCGCGCGTCGCGCTCGGCCATTTCCTGTTCAACCTGGGCACGGTCGGGGGTGGCACCGCGGCTGCGCAACTCCTCCCACCGGCGGCGGGCGCGTTCGGCCAGGCTGGCGGTGACGAACAACTTCACCGGCGCGTCAGGGAAGATCACGGTGCCGATGTCGCGGCCGTCCAGCACGGCGCCGGTATCGCGGCCGAAGGCGCGCTGGAAGTCCAGCAAGGCCGATCGGACCCCGGGGTGGATGGCAACGGCGGAGGCGGCGGCATCGGCGGGCGGGCCACGCAGATCGGTGCGGTTGAGGTCCTCGGCCACCAGGGCCTGCGCGGCGGCGGTAGCGGCGGCGGGATCGGTGGGATCGGCCGCGGCATCCAGCACGCGCCGACCCACCGCGCGGTACAGCAGGCCGGTGTCGAGATAGGGCAGGCCCAGCGCCGCGGCGAGGCGGCGGGCGAGCGTGCCTTTCCCGGCGGCGGCGGGTCCGTCGATAGCGATGATCAGGGGCTTCGGCATGGCGTCAGGCTGGCTCGATCATGGCGCCGAGGTCGTTCATGACCTGGCGGAAGGCGGGAAATGCGTGTTCCGACAAAGCGCCGTCCTCCACGGTGGCGGCGCGCCCCGAGGCCATGCCCAGGATCAGCCCGGCGATTGACAGATAGGCATCGCCGTCCGCCGCCATCCGGCCGCCGCCTGGCGGTGCGCCGCCGGCCCCGCGGATCAACAGGTCGTCCCCATCGGCGGTGACCGACACGGCGCCGGTGGCGCGTATGCGGTCAATGATGTCGTGTGCCCACTCGGTTGCACCGCCCAACAGCCGTGTTGTTCCGGATGCGCAGGCCGCCGCGACCGCGAACAGGCCTTCGTTGCCCGACAGGCTGTCGAGCGCGACCTCGATCGCATGCAGCGGCGTGTGATCGATCGTGATGTCGCCGATGGCGGGCGACCAGGACGGGGGGTCGGTCTCGATGCTGATGGATGCGCCCATCCGGGTCAGGACGGGAATCAGGCCGAGCGGGACGCGTGTCAGGTCGATGCCGGTCAGCGTGATGGCGGATCCGGGAATGATCGCGGCCGCAAGGACCAGGACCTCGGCCAGGTCCAGGTTGCCAGGCATGATCATGGTGGCGCCGCGGAGGTCGGGCTGGCCTGCCATCACGATGAACGGGCCGATGTCGTCGGTATCATGACGCACCGCCGCTCCCATATGGCGCAGCAGCGCCTCGGTCCAACCGCTGGTCGTCCCGCCCGGTTCCGCGATCCGCGTTTCGCCGCGCGCGTTCAGGCCGGAGAACAGAAGCGGCGCGGACATCCGGTGGTCGCGAGGCGGCCGCCGCAGGTCCAAGGGCACCGGGCGATGCGCGCCCTCGATCGCGACCGGCAGGAACGCGCCGCCTCGCGCGGTCAGACGCGCGCCGGTGGCGCGCAGGTCCGCCAGCAGGGATGGCATGGCGATGTGGTTCGTCGGCGGATCGGCTGCGATGACCGAGAAGAACGGATGGGTCGCGAGCAGCCCGCACAGCAGACGGGCCGCGGTGGTGACGCGCAGGACCGACCGAGGCTCCGTCAGGCCGCCGATACCGCGCCCGGCCACGACCCAGTTTCCGTCATCCTGGCGTTCGGCGGTCGCGCCCAGCGCCCGCATGGCGGCGGCGAGGTGGTCGGTGTGCACGCCGGGCCACGCATTGGCGATCCGGCTTTCCCCCAGGGCGACGCCTGCCAGGATCATGGCCGGTTCGGTCATACGGCGATCCCCGGGCACGATCACGCGACCCCGCAACGGTGCGGTCACGGGGTGGGAAATCCAGGCCTGGGCGGTGGATCGGCTCATGCGGCGCGAAGCGGAAAGATCATCCGGCCGCTTACCACGTGGTTTATCCATTTGACAGCGGCCCGCCATGGTGGCATGGGCGCGCGCTCTTGTCCGCAGCCCCAGTTCGGAGACGAAGGGCCTTTCGATGGCGAAGCCAGACCTCGGCATGAAGCGGGTATGCGTTTCCTGCGCCGCTCGTTTCTATGATTTGACGAAATCCCCGGCGATCTGCCCCAAATGCGGCACTGAGCAGCCGATCGAACAGCCACGGCCCCGGCGCGCGGCGGGCAACGTGATGGAGGACAAGCGTCCCAAGAAGCCATCCCCCGCACCGGGGATCGAGGATGTGGACGTGGAGGTGGAAGGCGTGGAGGACGACGGGGAGGAGGACGTGCTGGAAGACGCCGCCGACCTGGAAGACGACGCCGACGCGATCGGTCCGGAAATCGACGTCGATACCGAATCGGACGAAGTCGACCGCTGATCCGCCCCGCGCTGAAGCCGACCGACGCTACAGCCGACCGGCCAGGCGCAACGCCAGGACCAACAACGCGTCATAGGGCAGCGCCGGAAGCTCCCGCAGTCGCCAATACCAGCGTCGCCAGAACCGTCGCGACGCGGGTTCGGGCGGCGGCGGGCAGGCGCGGGCGGGTATTCCCGCAAGGCGGCACAGCATCAGGCAGCGCGGCAGGTGATAGGCGCTGGTCGCGACGCGCACCGGCCCATCGTGGCCCCGCGCGCGCAGCAAGGTCCGGACCGCGCGGACGGATGACAGCGTGTCGGTGGCGGTATCCTCGGTCCATATCCGATCGGCCGGCACGCCCAGGGCCAGCAGCGCGTCGCGCATGACCCAGGCCTCCGGCGGGCCATGCCGACCCTGGCCACCGGTCGGGATGAACAACGGCCGCGACCAGCGCTGTCCACAGCGATACGCCGCGGCGATGCGCTGGCCCAGCACCGCGCTGGGCTGCCCGTCCGGGCGCACCGCGGCGCCGAACACGATGATCGCGGTATCGAACGCGGTCATGGAATGGTTTTTTGACAATTGTCCTTGCCGGTCACGGAATCGGGGAGTCTACAGTGGTCGGCGCCTGGGCCGCTGGCCCGCGCAATCCAGCCTGATTCGCATGTGAGGACGTTCATGACCCTGATCCAACTTCGCCGGTTCCTGCCGGTCGTGGTGCTGATGCCCGTGCTGCTGCTGGCCGCCTGCGCCGACAGCACGCCGCCGCCTGCCCCACCCAAGCCCGCTTCCTTGTATGACCGGCTGGGCGGCCAGCCCGCCGTCGTCGCCGTGGTGGACGATTTCGTCGCCAATGTCGCGGCTGACAAGCGGGTGAATCGATTCTTCCGCAAGACGAACGTGGCCAATCTGAAGACTCGCCTGGTGGAGCAGATCTGCCAGGGCACCGGCGGCCCCTGCACCTATGGCGGGCGGACCATGAAGGACGTCCACAAGGGCATGGGCATCACCGACGCCCAGTTCAACTATGTGGTCGAGGACCTGCAGAAGACGCTGAACAAGTTCAACGTCCCAGCCCAGGAACAGGGTGAGCTGATGGCGATCCTCGGCCCGATGCGGTCCGATATCGTCACCGCCAAGGCCGCCGCCCCGGCCAAGAAGAAAAAGAGCTGATCCAGCCAGCCGAGCGGACATGCCTGTCCGCTCGGCTGTTCATGACGGTTGACGGACGACGCGCGCTTGGCCACGGTCCCGCTGAATGATGCGGAGACCACGCCATGAAAGCACTGACCGAGGCCGCCGTCCGCCAATACCAGGAACTGGGCTACTATTCCCCGATTCCGATCATGGAACGGTCCGAGGCGCTGGCCCTGCGCCAGTCCCTGGAAGGGTTCGAGGCGACGGCGGGCCGCCTGGCTGGCAAAATGCGCCAGAAGCCGCATTTGCTGTTCACCTGGCTGAATGACCTGATCCGCCATCCGCGCATCCTGGACGTGGTGGAGGATGTCCTGGGTCCCGACATCCTGTGCTGGGGCAGCTCCTTCTTCATCAAGGAACCGCGGACCCGCAGCTTCGTGTCCTGGCATCAGGATTCGACCTATTGGGGGTTGGACCCCGCGGATGTGATGACCGCCTGGGTCGCGTTTTCCGACAGCACCGCGGAAAACGGTGCGATGCGGGTGATCCCCGGCACCCACAAGATGGACCAGGTCCCGCACAACGACACGTTCCGGCCGGAAAACCTGCTGAGCCGCGGGCAGGAGATCATGGTCGACGTGAACGAGCGCGACGCGGTGATGATGCCGCTGCGCGCGGGGGAGATGTCGCTGCACCACGTGCGACTGATCCATGGGTCGGATCCCAACCCCTCCGACGAACGGCGGATCGGGTTCGCGATCCGCTATATCCCGACCTATGTGCGTCAGGTGGCGGGCGCGCATGACAGTGCGACGCTGGTGCGCGGGGTGGACCGGTATGGGCATTTCCAGGCCGAGGAACGGCCGGATGGGGACATGTCCGAGAGCGCGCTGGCGCATCACGCGGCGATTACCGGCGCGCATAGCGCGATCCTGATGCGCGGGACGGGGAAGGAAATGCGGGCGTAGCGGGGGCGGCCGGGCTTTCGGCGGGCCGGGGTCGGACGCCTTGTGGGGCGACGTCCGAACCCGGCGTTCCGCCTTACATCGCGGTCATGCCGCCATCCACGAACAGCAGGACGCCGGTGACGTAGGACGCATCGTCGGACGCCAGGAACAGGATCGCGGAGGCGACTTCCTCCGCCCGTCCCGGGCGTTTCATCATGGTGCCTTGCGCGGCCTTGGCGTTGTACTGCTCGACCGTCTCACCCGCCGCCGCGATGCGGCGCGCGTGGAACGGTGTGAAGATCGGGCCAGGGCCAACGGCGTTCACACGAATGCCCTCGGCCGAGTGGTCGGCGGCGAGCCCCCGCGTCAGGCCCGCGACGGCGGCCTTGGTGGTGTCGTATTGCAGGTTGCCGCCGCCCGCGACCACGGACCGGACCGAGGCGGTGTTGACGATGGCGCCACCCCCGTTGCGGCGCATCAACGGCACCGCGGCCTTGGCACAGAAGGCATAGCTCAGCAGGTTGACGCTGAGGATTTCATTCCAGCTCGCCCCGCTCGCCTCGTCGACCTTCTCGTATTTGCGTATGCCGGCGTTGTTCACCAGGATGTCGAGGCGCCCGAATGTCTGCGCGGCGCCGTTGACGAAGCCGAGGCATGCGGCCTCGGTCCCGACATCGGCCTGGGTGAACGCCACCTTCGCGCCGGCCGCGGTGAGTTCGGCCGCCACGCGTTGGCCGCGCTCGCCGTCGCGATCACAGAATGCCACGCTCGCGCCTTCGGCGACGAAACGTCTGACTGTTGCTTCCCCGATCCCTGATGCCCCGCCTGTCACCGCCGCGACCTTGCCGTCGAGCCTGCCCATGGTCGTCCCCTTTCATTGTCTTGCGAAACGCGTGCGTAGGATACGCGATATCCGTCCGGGGGGCACCGCCCTGTTGGTTCGCCTGGGTGTTCTGGCTTGGGGTCGGTCGCGATACTGTTGCCAGGGCAAATCTGTCCAGGCTGGGCGGGGCGAACACCGCGTTCACCATGTCGCACGATCATTGCGGCTTTCGGCTTGCAAGCAACTGATCCAATGATATGTGGACAGGTGCATCAGCGCCTGACGGGAGGGCCCCCATGCCCGACGACCACACAAGCTGGACGGTTTCCGTCTCCAAGGAGACCGACCTCACCGTGCGAAGCTTTCTCGCTCGGCGTGGCATGAAGACGGGCGACCTGTCGAAATTCATCGAGGAAGCCGTCAGGTGGCGCGTTTTCGACCAGACGATGGCCGAGGCTCGCGGCAAGTTCGATGACATGTCTCCGACGGAAGGGGAGTCGCTGGTCGAGGAGGCGATTGCGGCCGAGCGGAAGGACCACGCCGGCAAAGCCAGATAGGGCGTGCGGCTTGTCGTCGACACCAATGACCTCATCAGCGGTCTGCTGATTGAAACATCGCTGGCGGCGCATCTGATCGTTCTTTGGCGCCAGGGACGGTTCGATTTGCTGACGTCGGCCGAACAGGTGGACGAATTGAGGCGCGTGACCCGGTATCCGAAGATTCGGGCGCGGCTTGCGCCGGCATTGGCTGGACGGCTGATCAATCAACTTCGTGACATTGCTGTCGTCGTGGGGAACCTTCCCGTGGTGACGGTCTGCCAGGACCCGTACGACAATTACCTGCTGGCGATCGGCCGCGCCGGCGCGGCGGATTTTCTGGTGACCGGCGACAAGCGCGACCTGCTCGGCCTCAAGCTCCACGAGGGTACAAAGATTGTCACTGTGCACGACTTTCTGGCGTTGCACGGGCGGTTGCCGTGATGGGCGGGCGGCGCGACGTGGCCGATGTGCGCGTGGCGTCCAGCGGGCAACACTGCTGCGATGGCCAGGCAGCGTCATCGTGCGTTGCCATGCGTCGCATAGGCCATGGCAATGGCCAGAGCGATCCAGCAATGCAGGGCGTCGTCGCCAGCGTGGTGCGCGGGCGATCGGCGTGCCCGGAAGCCGAGCACCAGGGCCGCGATGAAGTGGACGACGGCCGGCGCGGGCAGGTGCAACATCGTCGCACAACCGGCCAGGACGCCATCCAGGCAAATCCGTATGCCATCCAGCACATGGGGATTGAAACCAGCGAAGACCTGAGCAATATCGACGGCCATGACAAACACCTCTTTCTCAGTCATTGACTGATCAAGGTCGATACAATGTGCCGCTGTGTGGGTATAAGGACGGAATATGTAAGTAAAACCGGTGACATTATCGCCACGAAACAGGTGGGGGATAGGGTGGAAAAAAGGGTGGGGAAATCCCCAGGCCGCAAGAAGCTGCCAGAAGCGGTCCGCATGGCGCGTCACCATCTTCGGGACCTGCTGACCCAGGACCTGGACGCCGGCCACCAGGGCGCCAGCACCGATAATACGCCCTGGACGAAGGCGGCGTTCTGCCGCGCCCTTGAAGCCAGCGATGATACCACGAAGGACTGGTTTCGTCCGAACGATCCTGCCCCGCCAAGACGTTATGCCAGAAAAATCCTGACCCTTCTCTACGGCGACAGACCGGAGCATGCCGAGCGCCGGGCGGCGATGCGGACTGCCATGCTGGCGGCCGGGATCGAGCATGACGAAATGGATGAGACTCTGCAGATCGACCTGAAGGTCTTGCTCTCGGCCACGCATGTCCCCGGACGACCGGAACTGACCCGGCTGACAATCTATCAGCCGCTGCGCGCCAACGAGTTCCCGCAGCTCAGGATTCCGTTCGACCTTGGTATTTTCCCGGATACGAACAAGCGAGTTCCCCTGAAAGGACAGAGAACCAAGGCCGTACTCAGCATCGGCTTGACCAAAGCGCGATTCGCGATCGAGTCCAAGGACTGGCGCCCCACCCAGGACTCCATCTTTGGTCCGGCTGGTCCGAAATCGCAGCAACCCGACGTGATCGTGAAGCGCGGATCGGCCGGCACATTGGATATCGAGGCCACCAAACCGGGCGCCATCATTCACGGTGACCCGTTCGAGGGTATCAACACCATCCCGCTGGAGCCGACGCGGCCCGATGCGGACGGCGGCGCCACATTCCTGGTCAAGTCACCCGAGGAAGCGGTGGCGATCACGGTATCGGGTGGCTCACCGATGGGGGAGGACAAGAAAGCCGACCTGCTGCGCATATTGTTCGGAAAATTGGTTCAAAGGGACGCCAATGACTGGTTCGTCCTGGAGCGGGAGGAGGTTGCGCCCATACCAGCCAAGAGCGGCCAGGAATGACCGAGGCCGCTGACATCTATCGGCGCATGGTTGAACTTGCCCGAGCGGAGACAGCGGGTTTCCCTGAATTGGTCCGTGCCGCCGGCCTCGATCCGGCGCGGGACTTTGTGCGCCAACTGCTGACCTGCGACTTGCGCGGCGAAGACTTGAACGCCTTCGACCTCACCGGCGCTCGGCTGCGCGGCTGCGACCTACGGGGCGCGGACCTGACACACACGACCGGCGTTACCCCGGAGATGTTGCGGACCGCGAGGACGGATGCGACCACGAAATTGCCTCGCGCATGGTTCTGGTCCGGCGGCAAGCCCCCAACCTGGGCCGAGGACTGGGGCCGCGACCGGTATGGCCCCTGGGTCACCTTCCGAGTCCCCGGCACCGACGTCATCCAACGCCTGCGCTGGTGCCCGCCAGGGACATTCTTGATGGGATCGCCCGACAGCCACAAGGACGCAAACTCGAACGAACGACCGCAGCATCCTGTCACCTTCGCGCACGGGTTCTGGATGTTCGACACTGTGGTGACGGTCGCCCTTTGGTCCGCAGTGATGCGCGACGATCCACGCAAAGCGCCCGATCCGGGCCTGCCGGTCACCGAGGTTGACTGGAACCAGGCCCAGGCTTTCGTGACTCGGCTGAACGGCTTGCTGCCGGATCTGAACCTGTCGTTGCCGTCCGAGGCCGCTTGGGAATATGCCTGCCGGGCCGGCACGACCACACAGTATGGTTTCGGCGACCGAATCACCAAACGGCGGGTGAATTTTGACAGCCGTGAACCCATGCCGGTCGCGAGCCTTCCCGCCAACCAGTGGGGCTTGCACGAGATGCACGGCAATGTCTGGGAATGGTGCCTGGATCATTACCACGCCAACTACAACAACGCCCCCGGCAATGGCGGCGCCTGGACCGAAGACAACGTCCCAAGCTCCGCGAGCCGCATTTTGCGCGGCGGGTCGTGGGTTGGTGACGCGGCCAGCGCACGCGCGGCAGTCCGCGACAGCCGCGGCATCCCGTCGATCCGTGGTATCGACCTGGGTTTTCGCTGCGTCCGAGTTCAGAGCGAAAGCGAAGCGGCGGGAGCGGCAATGCCGGCGCACCTGCCTAGTCCGGCCGAGGCGGAGCCGGCCGGGCCGGGCGGGCCGGGCGGGCGCGCGGGCGTTGCCGCTTCCCGCCGCGAAGCGCGGCCGGAATGGGCCGAGCACGCCGCCGAGGACGAATTCGGCCGCTATGCGATCATACGCGTCCCCGGCACCGACGTGACCCAACGCCTGCGCTGGATCGAACCCGGCTCGTGCCTGATCGGCTCACCACCCGACGAGGTCGGCCGTTACGACGACGAAGGTCCGCAAACCCAGGTGACCTTCGCCGACGGGTTCTGGATGTTCGACACCCCAGTCACCCAGGTGCTGTGGCAGGCGGTGATGGGCCAGAACCCATCACGATTCAAATCCCCCGACAGGCCGGTCGAACAGATCAGCCACACCGACGCCCAGGGGTTCCTGCGGCGCCTGAACGCGTTGATCCCCGCCCTGCGCCTGTCGCTGCCATCCGAGGCCGAGTGGGAATTCGCCTGCCGCGCCGGCACGACCACGGCGACCTATCGTGGCGACCTGGGACAGGGCGAGACCACGCTTGCCCCGGTTCTCGATGACATTGCGTGGTATATCGGCAACAGCCACGATGGCTTCGATCTCGCCAACGGTGACGACGTCGCCAGGCGGATAGGCAAGCCAAAGGGCAGCGCAAAAGCCGGTACAAGGCCGGTCGCCTTGAAGGCGCCGAACGACTGGGGGCTGTACGACATGCTCGGCAATGTCTGGGAATGGTGCGCGGATGATTGGCACGACAGCCATGACGGCGTGCCGCCGGATGGAACCGCCCGCTTGGGCACCGGCGCCGCGAGCCGCGTCGGGCGCGGTGGGTCGTGGTTCTTCGTCGCGGCCGGCGCGCGGGCGGCGTTCCGCGGCCAGGGCGACCCTTCGGACCGCGCTGACGACGTGGGTTTTCGCTGTGTCCGAGTTCAGAGCGACAGCGAAGCGAAGCGGCGGGCGGACGGCGTAAGCGAGGCGAGCGGAGCGAGACCGCGGCGCCGGCCGGCCCGACGCGGAGGGTAGCGGCGTTGCAGTACAAATTTTTTACGATACCGTATCATAATCCCGAGGAAAGTGTCGCGGAATTGAATCGGTTCCTGGCCGGGCATCGGATTCTGACGGTCGACCGCCAGTTCATCCCCGACGGGTCGTGGATCAACGTCGTGGCCAACGCATGGGCAGCGTACCGCAACCACAACGACCCATCGAACCGCAATGACAACCTGGGTTTTCGCTGCGTCCGCGCTCCGAGGCGGTTTGGATGACCCGGCTCTGAACAGGTCTGTCGCCATGGCGTTTTCCGGTGTAGTCGGCATTCGCCAAAATGGGCGCAGGCCGGCGTGCTGATAGGGTGCTGGATGGCGCCGCGAAGGCTCGCCGGCCGACAGATCTTCCTGGCTTCGCTGATCGTTACGAAACCGCGCAGTCCGTCGTCACCCGTCTCCTTTTTGCCGTGGTTACTTCCCGTGTCTGGGCATGTGCTGGCGCAGCACATCGTTCATGAGAGCCTGCCAGCCGGGTCCTTTCCGGCGATAGGCCTCCAGCACGTCGGGATCCAGCCGCAATGTCTGGTTGACCTTGCGGTCCGCCTTGGCCGGTCGGCCGCCACGTCGCAGCGTCCGCGCCGCCTCCGGACCGAATGCGCCCGCGATAACCTCCAACGCGGGGCGCGCGTCGCGGATCTGTTCGCGCGTCCACTCGGGATTGTCATCGTCGGGCCGCGAGGCGGCGTCATCCCCTTTCCTGTCCATACCACCTCACCTCCTTCCGGCTTGCCTTGCGGAAGCTGATCACATGCAGCGCATCGCCACGGGTCGTTACCACGGCGGCATGGAGCCGCCGCGCCAGGAATGCCAGCACCTGAATGCGTGTCTCACCATAGTCCTTGCGCGTGTCTTCCCGCGCCAGGGCGGTTTCCCAGTCGAGGTCGGCCACACGCTCAAACGACAGGCCGCGTTCGGCGATGTTCCTGGCATTCTTGGCCGGATCGAACGTCACCCGCATGCCTGTTTCCGCTACAGCGAAAACCAGGTCCTGTCAAGGCAATTCGCTGTCACGCTGTTGCGTTTACGGAAGCGGTTGACCCTGTCAGGCCATAGCCAGTCGGTTCAGCGGCTTGTCACGGGACTGGTGTTGTCCCGCGAGCCCCTACCCACCCAAAGCCCGCTTCGCCACCCCAGCCAGATACCCGGACGCCGCCGGCAGGATCGCGTCGTTGAAGTCGTAATGCGCGTTGTGCAGCTCGCACCCGCCCTCCCCCGGTCCGTTCCCGACCCAGACGAACGCGCCGGGCCGTTCGTGCAGGTACCAGGCGAAATCCTCCCCCGTCATCGCCGGCAGCATGTCGCGGCGCACGGGAATACCGGCCGCCGCCACCGCCTCGGCCGCCATGTCGGCTTCGGGCTTCGTGTTCACCGTCACCGGGTTGCCGCGGATGAACTCGGGGGTGATCTCCACGCCGAAGGTCTGCCCGATCCCGGTGCAGATGCGGCTGACCGACTCCTCCAACTGATCGCGCACCTCCATCCGCAGGCAGCGCATCGTGCCGCGCATCACCGCCTCACCGGGGATCTGGTTGGCAGCCGATCCGGATTGCAGGATGCCGAAGGACACCACCGCCGAGTCCAGTGGATCGACATTGCGCGACACCACGGTCTGCAACGCGATCAGCAGATGCGCCGCCGCCACCATCGGGTCCCGGGTCAGATGCGGCAGCGCGGCGTGGCCGGCATGGCCCTTGATGGTGATGAACAGCCGCCCGCCGGATGCCATCACCGGCCCGTCATGCACGGCGACCGTCCCGGCATCGAGGCCGGGCCAGTTGTGGTAGCCGAAGATCCGCTCCATCGGGAACCGCGTGAACAGCCCGTCGGCGATCATCTTGCGCGCGCCGCCGCCGCCCTCCTCGGCCGGCTGGAAGACGAAATGCACCGTGCCGGTCCAGGATGGATCGCGCGACAGCAGCGCGGCGGCACCCAGCAGCGATGTCGTATGCCCGTCATGCCCGCAGGCATGCATGACGCCGGGATTGGTCGACGCATGCGCCAGCCCCGTCGCCTCGGTGATCGGCAGCGCGTCCATGTCCGCGCGCAGCCCGACGGACCGGTTCGACTGCCCGCGCGACAGGGTGGCGACCACCCCATGCCCGCCGATATCGCCCACGAACGGGATGCCCAGTTCGGCCAGACGAGCGCGGACGAAGGCCGCGGTTTCCTTTTCGTGCAGGGTCAGTTCGGGATGGGCATGCAGATGGCGACGCCACGCGGTCAGGGTCTGATGCAGCGTGGAATCCATCGACGCGTCCCATTCTGGTTAAATCTTCCCAACAAAGACTGGGCTTGTGTGGCGATCTGTCAACCCCATACCACGGGCGCCCTTGCCCCAAGTGCCGCCCCGCGCCATCTAGGCCGCCATGCGAACCAACACCTCCGCCGCCGCCGACCCGATCGGGTGGCACGGCACCACCATCCTGTGCGTCAGGCGGGATGGACATGTGGCCATGGCCGGCGACGGCCAGGTCAGCCTCGGTCCCACCATCGTCAAGGGCAACGCGCGCAAGGTCCGTCGCCTGGGCGACCCGCGCAAGGGCAGCGTCATCGCGGGCTTCGCCGGCGCCACGGCCGATGCCTTCACCCTGCTGGAACGGCTGGAAGCCAAGCTGGACCGCTTCCCCGGCCAGTTGGAACGCGCCTGCGTTGAACTCGCCAAGGACTGGCGCACCGACCGCTACCTGCGCCGGCTGGAAGCGATGATGGCCGTCGCCGACAAGGATCGCAGCTTCACCCTGACCGGCAACGGCGACGTGCTGGAACCGGAAGACGGCGTCATCGCCATCGGCTCGGGCGGCAACTACGCGCTGGCGGCCGCCCGCGCGCTGATGGACATCCCCGATCTCTCGGCCGAGGACATCGCTCGGCGGGCCATGCGGATCGCCGCCGATATCTGCGTCTATACCAACGGCAATATCATTCTGGAGACGTTGTGATGGACGTGCCCACCTATTCTCCGCGGGAGATCGTGTCGGAACTCGACCGCTTCATTGTCGGCCAGAACGACGCCAAGCGGGCGGTGGCGATCGCGCTGCGCAATCGCTGGCGGCGGCAGCAACTGCCCGAGGCGATGCGGGAAGAAGTGGTTCCCAAGAACATCCTGATGATCGGCCCCACCGGCTGCGGCAAGACGGAAATCGCCCGCCGCCTGGCCAAGCTGGCGCAGGCGCCGTTCCTGAAGGTGGAAGCGACCAAGTTCACCGAAGTCGGCTATGTCGGACGCGATGTCGAAAGCATCGTGCGTGATCTGGTCGACGCCTCCCTGAATATGCTGCGGGACGCATCGCGCAAGCAGGTCCGCGCCAAGGCCGAACTCGAAGCCGAGGAACGGCTGATCACCGCCCTGGTCGGGGAAGACGCCGCCGCCGACACGCGGTCCAAGTTCCGCAAGATGCTGCGCGACGGCACGTTCGAGGACAAGGAGATCGAGATCGCGGTCAGCGAACCGGCGGGCAATCCGATCGGGCAACTCGACATCCCCGGCATGCCGCCCGGGCAGGTGATCAACCTGTCGGAGATGATGAAGGGGCTGATGGGCGGGCGGCCGAAGGAAAAGCGGCGGATGAAGGTCGCCGACGCCCGCAAGCTGCTGGAAGCCGAGGAGGCGGACCGGCTGCTGGACAATGACCAGTTGTCCAAGGACGCCGTCGCCCATGCGGAAAACCACGGCATCGTCTTCATCGATGAGATCGACAAGATCTGCGCCCGATCGAGCGAAGGCGGCGGTTTCCGCGGCGGCGATGTCAGCCGCGAAGGCGTGCAGCGCGACTTGCTGCCGCTGATCGAGGGCACCACGGTCAACACCAAATACGGTCTGGTAAAGACGGATCACGTGCTGTTCATCGCCTCGGGCGCGTTCCATCTGGCTAAGCCGGCGGACCTGCTGCCCGAATTGCAGGGCCGCCTGCCGATCCGGGTCGAACTGTCGCCGCTGTCGCGGGAGGATATGCGGCGGATTCTGACCGAGCCCGAACACTCCCTGATCAAGCAGTACGTCGCGTTGATGGCGACCGAGAAGGTGACGCTGGACTTCGGCGACGACGCGGTGGACGCACTGGCCGACCTGGCGAGCGAGATCAACGACCGGGTGGAAAACATCGGTGCTCGCCGCCTGCACACGGTGCTGGAGCGCCTGCTGGAGGAGATCAGCTTCACCGCCACCGACCGCCCCGGAGAGACGATCAGCGTCGATGCCGGCTACGTGCGCGACAAGGTGGCGCCGCTGGCACATTCGGGGGACCTGAGCCGGTTTATCCTGTAGCCTTTCGGTTCGGACTGATGTTATAACGGCTGCGTGTTATAACGTGCGTCCGAACCAGGAAGGTTGCCCACGATGCATACGCTGAAAGTGACCCAGATCGGCAATTCCGTCGGCGTGATCCTGCCGCGGGAACTCGTCGCCAAGCTCGGCCTTGCCAAGGGTGACACCGTGTATGCCGTGGAGCAGCCTGATGGCGTCCGCCTGACCACGGCCGATCCCGACTTTGAGGCGCAGATGGAAGTGGCACGCGCGGTCATGAAGCGCTGGCGCAACGTGCTGCGTGAACTCGCCAAATGACCGTCTGGATCAGCCGGGAACTGGCGCTGGGTATCCATGATGAGCAATTGGCCCAGCATGGTGGCGCGATCGGTATCCGGGACGAGGGCTTGCTGGAAGGCGCGCTCGCCCGCCCATTGAACCTCGCGAGCTACGGTGACCCGGACCTCGCCGAGATCGCGGCGATGTACGCGATCGGCATCGCCCGGAACCATCCGTTCGTCGACGGCAACAAGCGCACGGCCTTTGCCTGCATGGTCACGTTCATCTGGCTGAACGGCGGCGACTTCGCACCCACCGAAGTCGATGCGACCGTCATGACCTTGCGTCTGGCCGCCGGCGATTTGTCGGATCAGGAGTTCATCGGTTGGGTTCGCCAGCATGTAGCGATCCCCCCGCCCTGACGTCACCCACGAGCCGGGTCAGCCAAACCGACCCGACCCTCGACGTATTCGCGAACCGGCTCGGTCAGCGGCAACGCCCGTGCCTCCTCCAGTGACGCCAGGCGCGCCCCGATGATCTCGCGGTTATCCAACCGCAACGCGGGGGCCACATCCAGCCGCAGCGCGAACATATGCACATGGTCGCGCCGCCCGTCCCAGACGCCCGTCACCTCTCCCACCAGGCGCAGGGGTGCGCCGGTCACCAGCCCGATCTCCTCCGCCAGCTCCCGACGAGCAGCTGTCTCGGGCGGTTCGTTGGGGTGGAGGCCGCCGCCCGGGAAACTCCATACGCGCCGATAGGACGATCGGACCAGCAACAGCGCGTCCCCGACATGCACGGCCACCAGCGCGCCCTGGTGACGCTGACGCGTCAGTCGCCACCACAGGCGCGCCAGGGGAAATCCGATGCGATAAGCGGTCCGCCACGCGGCGTCGGCCAGCCAGTGCGCGGCTATCCCCAATCGCGTATCCCCGCGGCCCGTGCGCGTCCGACGACGAATGCCGTCCACGCGACCTGCGGCAGAATGACCAGCAGCGGCACGAACGGCTTCGCGGCCGGTGGAACCTCGGTGAACAGCAGGCTCGCCACCCCGCCGATTATCGCGAACCCCCAATGCAGCAGGGTCACCACGACCGGCGACACGCCCGACCGGTGCGCGATCTGATACAGATGCCCGCGATGCGGCTGCGTCACGCGCTTGCCCTGCCAGCCGCGGCGCACCAGCGTGAAGGCCACGTCGTACAGCACACCCGCCAGCATCATCGGCACCAGCAGGAACGACAACTCCACCCCGTCGAACCGGCTGGCCACCACCGCCAGCTCAGCCAGCATGAAGCCGCAGAACTGGCTGCCGACATCACCCATGAAGATGCGCGCGCGCGGGAAGTTGAACGGCAGGAACCCGGCGATCCCCGCGGCCAGGATGCCGGCCACGGCATAGGCGAACCAGCTCCCCTCCCGCATCGCGATCCAGCCCAGGAACAGGCAG
>WBZQ01000641.1_pt3 | contig 20990 bp, 22 predicted proteins | sample 5204251 | NCBI WGS metagenome assembly WBZQ01 (sample SAMN12412402, study PRJNA552823) | activated sludge metagenome | isolation source: activated sludge from nitrification reactor of wastewater treatment plant... | place: USA: Virginia | collected 2017-09
TAACATCATACCGGGGCCAGCTTTTTGTGCTGCTTCAGCCGTCAAAACAAAAATACCGGTGCCAATAATCGCGCCAACGCCCAATAATGTTAATTGCCATGCACCCAATGAACGATGCAAACTTTTCTTTTCTGCTGTAGCCAGAATGGCATCCAGTGATTTTACGCGCCAGAAAATCATGAATTTTTCCTTTTCGTTAATACCTTTGAAATTCTGGGGCCATAGTGTACAAGAAATGATAGTCCCGTAAAGATAAAATGAAATCGTGCAACGAGCACCATTGTCTGACAACAGGCACTACGATTCCTAATGACTACTCATTGTAAATGATTACTAAATTTCGTAATTTGAAGCAATTGCGGCATCAGAAAATTGCCCCGAAGCTTTGACCCCGACCCTCATCCATAAGGCTTAAAAACCATGGAGCCAGGATAATAAATTTTTCCCCATTTGACGAAAGCTTCCAAAACCGGTCTTAAATCCTCACCTTTTTTTGTCAAATTATATTCATAACGGAGCGGTTTCTGCTGATAAGCTTGCTGCACAACGATTCCAGCAGCTTCCAGCTTTTTCAGGCGATCCGCCAAGATATTAGTGGCTATCCGCTCGGGCGATGTAATCAATTCCTGATATCGTTTCTTACCCAGTAATAAATCGCGAATAATCAATAACGTCCATTTATCGCCAAGCTGATCCAATGCACAGGCAATTGGGCAACATGAACGCTCGAAAACAGATTGGTGCAAATTCTCATTCATCTAATGCTAAGCCTCATCATGTCAATTAAGTAGTCATCCAACAACGCATACTGTAAAACATTAACTTGCAATCAGCAAGTCTTCGCGGTAAAGTTTCTTGTAACTTGCAAGTTACATTCAGCCTTATTAACAACAACGAGGATCACTAACATGCTCAAGCTGTACCAATTTGAACGCACCTGGGGTATTCCAAACTTAAGCCCTTTTTGCTGTAAAGTCGAAACTTATTTACGCATGGCTAACATTGATTATGAAATCAAGCCAGCGCTTCCACTACGCGCACCAAAAGGCAAATTGCCTTATATTGAAGACAATGATCGGAAATTAGGTGACTCGCGTTTTATTGTCCCTTATCTAAAATCAGCTTATCATGATCTGGATCAAGAGCTAAGTGAGGTACAGTTAGCCGCCTCTGTTGCCATGCAACGCTTGCTTGAAGAACATTTATTTTGGGTTGCGCTTTACTCTCGCTGGCAATACAACGATGAAAACTGGCAAGTCAATAAGCAGGCTATTTTCGGAACGCTGCCAATCGTCATTCGCGATGTTATCGCTAATCACACGCGTAAAAAAATTCAGCAGCAAATTCTGGGTCATGGCACGGGCAGACACCAGGCTGATGAAATTTTCACGCTCGGCAAGCAAGATGTTGATGCACTCGCTGCAACCCTCAGTGATAAACCGTATTTCCTGCACAACCAGCCCACCACGTTAGATGCTTCGGCGTTTGGCTTGCTGGTCAATATCATTGCTTGCCCTATCGAATCACCACTAAAAGAGTACAGTTTATCCAAGGATAATCTGGTTCACTATGTTGAACGAACCATGCATCAATACTATTCGGACTTATAACTTGGATCATCAATCCAAATCAATTTGCAACAAAGTGGGATAAAATGAGCTCCAATCAATTTATCCGACCTGCTAATCATTATTATTGAAGGAGACTAGCATGCGCATTTTTTTATTTTTAATCACATTTTTTATAAGTATTCCCACTTTCAGTTGCAATAGCACCTTGTTGGATCAGAATTTCCGTAAACTTGCGACATCAGATACCGTGAATTTGTGTCAAACCTATTCCGGTAAAGTGGTACTTATTGTTAATACTGCTAGCAAATGCGGATATACACCGCAATACGAAGGTTTGGAAAAATTGCATGAAAAATATCAACAGCAAGGTCTTGTCGTCCTCGGCTTTCCATCCAATGACTTTATGGGACAGGAACCCGGAACCGAAGCAGAAATTCAGGATTTCTGCCGTCTTACATATGATGTCAAATTTCCGATGTTCGAAAAAACTGCGGTAAAAAAAGAACATGCTCATCCTTTTTATGTACAACTGGCTGAATTATCAGGTACCTATCCAACGTGGAATTTTCACAAGTATCTAATCGGCCGCGATGGCAAGTTCATCGCACAATTCAGTCCGCACACAAAACCCTTTGACCCTGCCGTAGTAACCGCCATCGAGCAAGCGTTACAGCAATAAATCAATGAAAAAACAACCGCAATCTTCTTGCGATGCACCAGACAAGCAGAAACCAGGAATCAGCATTCTTTCAATCCTGGTTTTATCTTTATTTATAGGACTGATTGCCGGTGCCGGTATCGACAAGTCGCAAATAGTTCCAATAGCGCTCATTTCAGCGGTCATATTATTCTTCAACCGACACAAAATCGCCGCAAGTGATGCCACGCCCTGGCCAAAAAACAATGAACAGCAACACAATGCGGCAAGCACCTATATCTGGCCAGAACGAGGACAATTCGCTTGCGCAATTTCAGCAGAGCCCTATCAAGGCACACTTCAGCAATTATTGCAGGAAAATATCATCAACTCTGATGATGGCTCAGATCCTATGGCACATATCCTGCAAGCGCAACTGATACCCGACAACAGTAATCCTTACGACAGCGAAGTTGTCCGCATCAGCATTCACAATCGCTCTGTCGGCTATTTAAGCCGCAAGCAAGCCCACAATTTTCTCCGCATACTCAATGAAAAAAGGTTATCCAATCAAATCACCCTTTGCAATGCAATCATTACGAAAAATGATGCGACAAACAATAAAAAGCCTAGCTATGGCGTAAAGCTGGATATTGAGATAGTTGAATAAGTTACTGAGGACAATTTCATTCAGAAAAATAAAAATGGGACACAAGCTCTCATTCTGACTGACCGCTTTTCCCGTTAAGACCACCCCACCGCCCGTCCGGAATTATGCATGCGCCTTGCCACGTCGTTTAGCATGATATTTCTCCAATCCTCTCAACAACCATTGCGGCGCATGCGCACGTTTCCAAGCACTTGCAGCATATTTATTAGCTTCCGACCAGGTCGGATAAGTGTGGATGGTGGCAAGAATCTTGTTCAACCCCAGGCCGTGCTTCATCGCCAGTATAAATTCAGCAAGCAAATCGCTAGCGTGTGCACTCACGATACAGACACCCAGAATGCGATCCTTGCCTGGCACCGTCAGTACTTTCACGAAACCATGCGCGGCTTCGTCGGCAATCGCACGATCCAGTTCGGCAAGATTAAAACGCGTCACTTCAAAGGCAATGCCGCGCGCTTGGGCTTCTTTTTCCGATAACCCCACGTGGGCAATTTCCGGATCGGTAAATGTGGCCCAAGGAACCACCGAATAATCCACCTTGAGTGACTTAATATTGCCAAACAAGGCATTGACCGATGCATACCAGGCTTGGTGCGCGGCCATGTGCGTAAACTGATAGGGACCGGCGGCATCGCCGCAAACATAGATATTGGGGTAAATGGTTTGCAACCAGGCATTGGTTTCAATAGCATGTGTATCGGATACTGGAATACCCAGTTGTTCCAACCCAAAACCTTCTGTTCGCGGCACCCGGCCGATAGCGCAAAGTAGCGCATCAAATGGCAGCCGCAGTGGCGCGCCGCTTTGATCGCTTAGCAGCAAAAATTGCGCATCGCCTTGTTTTTCACATCGCAACGTTTCGGTTTGCGCCAAGATTGTCACACCGTCTGCTTGCAATGCCGCTTTAACCAAGCTCACTGCATCGGCATCTTCACGCGGCAACAAATCACTGCGTACTACCTGTGTTACCTGGCAATCCAGACGTGCAAAAGCTTGCGCCAATTCGCAGCCAATCGGCCCACCACCTAGTACCACCAAACGTTGCGGCCGCTCGGTCAATGACCAAATGGTATCCGAGGTGTAATAGCGTACCGACTCTAGGCCGGGAATTTTCGGTATCAGCGGACTTGCGCCGGTAGCGATAACGATGGCACGCGTGGTCAATGGTTGCCCATTGACCTCTACCGACCACGGTGAAGTAATGATCGCTTCTCCTTGCAATACCTCTACGCCCAATTGCCTGTAACGTTCCTCCGAATCATGCGGCGCAACGGTTTTAACCACTCTATCAACCCTTGCCATCACCTCCGCGAAATCGTATTGTGTGCTGATCTGAGCAAGGCCTAGCGATTGCGCATTTTTTGCCTGGTGCAAGAAAGTGGCGGTACGAATCAAAGCCTTCGATGGCACACAGCCATAGTTGAGGCAATCTCCCCCCATTTTATGACGCTCGATTAATGTCACCTTGGCGCGCGTAGCCGCGGCAATGTAAGCGCTCACCAGCCCAGCGGCACCGGCACCGATTACAATCAGATTACGGTCAAACTGCACCGGTTTGGGCCAACGTGCATAAAACCGCCGGATCTTGATCTGTTCGACAATCCAGCGACCCAGCCATGGAAACAATGCCAGGACAGTCAATGAAATTACCAGTGCTGGCGACATGATATCCGATAACTCGGTAATCGCCGCCAACTGCGTACCTGCATTGACGTACACGGCAGTTCCGGCAAACATCCCGACCAAGCTGACCCAAAAATAAGTGCTGCTTCGCAGCGTCGTCAATCCCATCAGTAAATTGATCAGGAAAAACGGAAACACTGGCGCTAAGCGCAGTGAAAACAAATAAAATGCGCCATCGCGTGCCAATCCCTTATTGATAGTTTCCAGACGCCTGCCAAAACGCCGCTGAACAATATCCCGCAACAAGTAACGCGCCATCCAAAACGCCAGCGTGGCACCGATGGTGGCCGATAATAACACCACCGGCACACCGACCCACACGCCGAACATGGCACCCCCGGCCAGAGTCAACACTGTCGCGCCGGGAAACGACAATGCGGCCATGACGATGTAGACTAAGGAATAAATGCCGAGGATCAGCAACGGTTGTTGTTGATAGGCCTGATGCAAATCATCGCGGCTTTCTTTAAGTACCTCAAGACTTAGGAAACGATCCAGATCGAATATAAAAAAACAACTTATGGCCAAACCCAGCAATAAAGCAACCCATCCCCGTTTTTTCACGTTTTTCCTTTACGATATTTTATCGCCGTTACCCTCTCACCCCGTTCACATAAGCTGCAGTTAATTCGTGGCGGGGTGATTCAAAAATTTTCTGGCAGCGGCCAAATTCGATCAACTGCCCGGCATGCTCACTGACCCAGAAAAAAGCCGCATAATTGGCGATACGCCTGGCTTGCGCCAGATTATGCGTAACGATGACGACGGTATAGCGGCCACGCAAACGGCCAATTAGGTCTTCCACGATACCGGAAGCGATCGGATCGAGTGCGCTGCACGGTTCATCCATCAATAAAATTTGCGGCTGCAATGCCAAGGCACGCGCGATACAAAGCCGCTGTTGCTGTCCACCCGATAAATTAAGCGCTGCTGAATCCATGCGGTCGCAAACTTCATCCCATAAGCCAACGTCGCGCAGCGCCTGCTCGGAAATGTCGGCTACTTCCGCTTTCCGGGTGACGCCATGCTCATGCAGCGGCAACGACAGATTACGGCGGATAGAAAGCGGAAATGGCGTGGGTTTCTGGAACACCATGCCAACCTGGCGGCGCAATGCCTGAACATTCTCATCCGGATCATAAATATTGCGGCCTTGCACCAGAATCCGGCCATTCACGCTGCAACCTGGAATCAGATCGGTCAGGCGGTTGACTGCAGACAACAAGCTGGTTTTTCCGCAACCGGACGGTCCGATCAATGCTGTGATGCAACCTTTATAAATATCCAGCGATACTTGTTTCAGTGCAAGCTTGCCGTGATAACGCAACGACAAATTCTTTACTTCAATCACTGGTTGCGGATCACAGCAAGCCGGACCCGCTTCAAGCGGCCCAAGTGTAAAAGAATCGCATGGGTCTGTTAATTGTTCGATAGTCATGGCATAAGTTTACTGCGTTGCAAACCATAGGCAAACTTCATCGCCAAAATATTAATGCAAAGCAACAGACTCACCAGCACCAATGCTGAGGCATAGGCTGGTTCATCGCCGCCAGGAACATTCATCGACAAATCGAAAATATGCAATGCCAATGCGCGTCCGGAATCCAACAAGGAATCCGGCATGCGCTCGGCATAGCCGCTGGTAAACAGTAAAACCGCCGTCTCCGCCAGAGCTCGCCCGATCCCCAGTAGCAAACCGGCCGCCATGACCGGTGCGGCAGCGGGCAGTATCAAATGCAACAACGCCGCCGCGCGTGACAACCCAAGGGCTGAAGCAGTCAGCCGGTAAATATGCGGCACGGCGCGTAGACCCGCTTCCGCAGTACTCGCCAAAATCGGCAGTAACATACATGCCAGCGTCAAACCGCCGGATAAAATCGAAAAGCCCAATCCTAAATACACGCAAAAGAATGCATTACCAAACAACCCGAAAACAATAGACGGCACGCCTGCCAGCACATACAAACTGAATCGTACCGCTTTTCCAAACCAACTGCCGGTTGCAACAAATTCCGCCAATAAAATTGCCGTCATCCATGCGACCGGAACTGCGGTGAGCACCGCCACCAGTAGTATCAGCAGTGTTGATACCAGGATGGATGCGATTCCCCCTGCCCGTCCGGCATCACGAGGCAGTTCAGTGATAAATTCCCATGATAAATGCGAAAGACCGCCGCGTAGCAGATCAATTAACAGCCAGATAAAAACCGCACTGACCAGCATTACTGCAGAATAAATCACACACTGCGCGGCATTTTCGCGCAGCTTACGCAAGCTTCGTTTACGTGCCGCATCATGCATGTTGCTGTTTCTCCAACGCTTCCGCCAAAGCGGAAAACACCATGATCAGTCCCATCAATAACAGACCCGACACGAACAGCACGGCCCTATGATCTCCCATCGCATACGCTGTTTCCAATGCAATGTTGGCCGCCAAAGTACGTACCGGATCAAACACGGTTTCCGGGTATTGCACCACATTGCCCGCCACCATCAATACCGCCATGGTTTCGCCTAGCGCGCGTGCCGCCGCTAGCATGATGCCGGCGCTGATCCCGGCTTTCGCAGCAGGCAACATAACCCCCTGAATCGTTCCCCAACGCGACAAACCCAATGCAGCCGCGTTACGCGCTAATTCATCCGATACTGCCGCCAAGGCAGCGTGCGCCGTCACGGTGACCGTCGGCAAAATCATCAGCGTCAGCACCAATATACCAGCCAGCAAACTCGCGCCCGGCGGGTGCCATTGATTAATCAGCGGCACCAGCACGGTCAGTCCCCAAAATCCGAAAACCACGGAAGGAATTCCCGCGAGCAACTCGATGAGCCGCTTGTAACTAACCGCCAAATACCGTGGTGCATAAAACAGTGTGAACAGCGCGGATGCCAAGCCTAGCGGAATAGCCAGCAACAATGCGCCGGTGCTGGCCAGCACCGTGCCGGTTAACATGGGCATGAGATTGTACGCGCCTTCCAGCGGATGCCAGGATGAATCAGTAACAAGCTGCGCGATGGATAATTTCGATAATACCGGCCAGGACTCACCGATCAGAAAAATCAGAATAAATAACATGATCAGCAAGGCTATCAATGCACCCGCGCGCAATACGCCGGGTAGCCATTGATCAATCGGCATTGACCGGAATGAAATATTGCGCTTCCACGAGATCATGAACTTGCGGCGAGCGGGCGAACTCGATGAATTCAAGCGCCAAACCTTGCGGTTCTCCTAAAGTCACCAAATTCAGCGGACGCGATAAAGGGAAAATGCCTTGTCGCACAGCCTCCACGGAAGCCGCTATGCCATCCAACGGCAATAAGCGCAACGGCAAGCCGCGCCGTATCTCAAATTCCGCCGCACCGATGGAAACATAACCGATGGCATGCGGATTGCCGGTCACTGCTTTGATACCTTGCGCGTTATCGCCGATGATGACATGCGGCTTGATTTCACTATTTCTACGTTGAATATAATCCACAAACAGCTCCAATGTAGATCGGCCTTCGGCTTTATGGATCACGGTAATGCGTTCGTCGGCACCACCCAAGACTTTCCAGCGTGTGATTTTGCCGGTATAAATGTCCGCGATTTGTTGTCGACTAAATCCAGTAACTGGGTTACTAGCATGCACAATGACACCAATGCCATCTTGCGCAATCGTGAAGGCGTGCAAATTCCTTTCATCCGACTTCAACGCACGCGACACCATGCCAATCGCAGCAATTCCTTGACGTACCTCGGTGATACCGCGCGAAGAACCCCCTGTTTGCACATCGATACGCATCTCCGGATGAGTTGATTCAAATCGCCGGGCGATTTCATTCACCAGAGGTGCGATGGTACTCGAACCGGTCACAACCAGCCGTTGCGAAGTATTTTTTGTTTGCGCACCGAGCTGAGCGGCATAGCCCATAGCAAGCACAAAACAAAATGAATTAACCACTAGGCATCGTAAAATCTCTTGCATGACAACTCACATGCTAGCCATTCAAGCTATCTCTTTGGTCTTTATCAGTATTCATTTAATTAACAAGTAAACCGCTAGCGTTTCATTTCGCTGCACGAAGCGCCATAACGGAAACAACTATAGCAGCGATGATGCTTCAGGCTTACCGGCACTTGCAAGCTCTCCGCCAGGTTTTTTCCCAGCACATAATCACTATCATCATCCACCAAGGTACACGCATAAACCTTGCATTCGCCATCGCTTTTCACCACCATACGGCTGAAAGCGCACATGAATTCCCGGCGAGTTGATTCCGTTTGATAATCTACCATACAACTTTGCGTAATCTGTGGCGCAGTAACCGCAACACCTGGAGGATGAAACTCAGGAAATTCAATGCGCGGCAAATTTGCCGGCAAACCAGCGCGGCGAAATACTTCAGCAAAACTCTGCGCGATTTTATTCCCAGGCAATCCCTTGATAACCTGATTCGCCACCGATACGCTAAAACCCATACCGTGCAGGGCTCGCAGGCCCTGTAACGCCATAGCAAACATACCTTCACCGCGGCGCTTGTCATGCTCACTTGCTATGAAATGATCCAAACTAACTCGGAAATGCAATGAGTGAGGGTGTTTGCGCAACCCTTTTAGTTGCGGCAGGCGTTTAATTAATGGTTCAGTAGCGTTGGTTAACACCATGCATGGTCGTTGCCGCAACGCAACGTCCAAAATTTTTACCATATCCTTGTTGACAAATGGCTCCCCGCCGGTAAATGAAAATTGCTTAACCTCCAACGCCAGTGCCTCTTCAATAAATGGCATGACATCATCAAAACGCATCAATTGCAAACGATTATCGCCAGGTTTTGAGCCCTCAAGGCAAAATGGACAAGCCAAATTACATGCGGTACCGGTATGAAACCATAATTCATCCAAACCATGCGAATGAATGAAACCGCGTGGCTTATTATCAGGCGTCACATACCACAGTTTGGAACGATTCTGCTGTTCGCTAGAAATCAACGCAACATCAATATTCATTCTAACAACACCCGCTTTTCTGCATACTTACGTCAGCATCACTAAAGGGAATACCCATACCACAACCTGGAAAAATACCAAAATGCTGGTCAAAGTTGCCATAGAAATCAAAATGCTTGTTGAAACGTGTATCGTGCAGCATACGCCAGGTGTTGCCGCATACTGGAAATTGCTTACCAGTTTCAATCAGATGATGCTTATCAAAGTGAAATGCATGGTGATGATTTGGAATGGTGCCACGATACACTACCGCCTGCCCATGATCCTCACAAGCCCATTCCAGATTATGCAGCTTAAACAAACGATAAGTAGCTGAGTAAAAACGAATATTACCCGTTTTTTCCGCCAATTCCGGGTTCTCAATGGTGATTGAACGATCGTCGACCAAACGCGGATCTGTGAAGCCATGCTTGCGTGCCAGTTGCAAAAAATCGTTCCAATACAATGCGCCACTTAAACACTCGCCATACAAAACCGCATCGTGCATCAAGGCTGCTGGAATCCGCCGGTCACTATAAACATCGGAAAAATACAATTCGCCACCGGGCTTCAGGACACGGAAAGCTTCGCGCAAAACAGCTCCCTTATCGGGCGCGAGATTAATCACACAATTAGATACGATGATATCCACGCTAGCATCAGACAATTCAATTTCATGTAAGCGTTCAATGTAGCCGTGCAAAAATCGCACATTGCTGTGTTTGTAACCGAATGTTTTCTGATGATATTTTTCATACTGCCGTGCCAGCGCCAATTGCTCTTCGGTCATATCCACGCCGATAACCTGACCCTTCTCTCCAACCAATTGTGACAATACATACACATCGCGCCCGGCGCCGCAGCCCAGATCAAGAATGGTCAGTCCCTCCAGTAATTCGGGCAAAATCAAACCACAGCCATAATAGCGTGCCTGTACTTCGCCATGTACTTGCGCCAACAGCGATTTCACGTAATGCGGAAAACTTGCATCCGAGCAACATGCGTTAGTTTGCAAATCGCGGTTACTGGTCAGCGTTTCGCCATAATATCTTTGTACGATCTCTTGCATGATCTTTCTTCCTTCGGAATTAATTGCAACATTATGTCATTCATGAATCAATTTTAGAATGATATCGCGCAGCCAATTTGTGAGGCGAAACGCCGCACATGAAATAAAAGCTCAGCTTGCGATTATGCCATGTACGCCGCCACCAGCCGTCACGCTGCCAACGGCGGGAATCGATATAAATAGGTTCATCCAGCGGCAAAAACTTGCCTAAATGCCTTGCACCACGTACCAAAGACACTTCTTCAAACAATGGCCACGACGCATGACCGCCTATTTGGTGATAAGTCTCCCGCGTGATAAAAATTCCTTGGTCACCGTATGGAACACCGAAACGGCAACGCCATGCAATCGCCGCTTCCAAAATCGGGGCTGGCCACGCACGCGGCCTGGAAAAATTAAAACGAAAGTAGCCACCAATCGCACCTCGCGCCAATGCAAGCGCCATAGCTGTCAAAGGATCTGGCGATAATTGCGCATCGGCATGTAAAAACCACAAGACATCACCCATTGCTTGCGCCGCACCTGTGCGTAACTGTTGGCCACGGCAAGGTTCTGTTTTTATTTGCAATGCCCCGAACTGCTTACAGATTTCAGCGCACTGCGAAGTGCCGGCGGCATCAACGACAATAACCTGCCACACTTTATTTGGCAGCTGTTGCAATTGCGCAAGTAAGTGCGCGAGCTTATCATCATCGTGAAAACAAGGAATGATTACGCTGAATTTATGCATTAATGACTCACAAGGATGGAAATGACAGCGTTGTTACCAATTCAAGCAGTGCACGGCGCGCTGGCCGCGCATCCTGTTGCAGTAAAGATACCAGTTTCATCACGTCATGCGGTTCATCGACATCATAGTTTTGTTCCAAAGTAGCTACGGATAGGCCCACGCAGTGACAAGCATGTTTTAATGTTATTCCTAATTGTCCGCTGCTCCAAGGCAGTGCTGACAAATCCGGCCATGCGCAACGGTTCCCCATCAACACGACGCCACCATCGAGCGCGGGAATCAACGCCACATCACTGTGTTGCAATGCAACACGAGCTACTAAATAATCTGTTGCGGTCAACCCTGGCGCATCACTGCCGATGAAAATAAGTTGCTTCATGCCCTGCGCTCGCAATGTTTGATCCAGTGCATTCAAGCGCTGCCCCAGATTTCCCGCGATTTGTGGCACAATGATAACCGGAGAAGGAATTACCGCTGCTAAAGCTTGCGCCCACTCGGTGTCACTCACTTCAGCGGGTGCAATGACTACCGGATCCGGCCATTCGCACGCATCTTCTAGCGCACAAGCCAGTAGTGCACTGGCAACCTGCTGGGTTATTCCAATACCCAAACTAGCGACTAACCTCTGTTTGCCATTGCCGAGTATGGGTCGCTTGCACACTAAAACTAAGGCAATTTCTGTCATATGAGTGTGTTTTTTTGCATCTATTATTAAACTAATTCCTTGATATCCCTAACACCAAAAGGGATTGCCCAAACCGCTTTCGCTCCTTTTTAGTCTTTATAAATCAAATACAAAGAACATTTATTCCGATTGCTTATGATCTAAAAAATCTGAGGAGTTATAATACCGCTCAAGTAGTGAATAATTTGTTAAAAACTAAAATATGGTACACCCTTTATTTCAAAGAACACCTTTGTTAGATAGTAGCGATATCAACTTAAAACGATCAGAGATACGCAATTATTTTCATACCACATTGGATCGTTATGAAGAGCTTTTTGAAATGCTGCGTAACGACCAGGCTTATTACAAAAAGCCCATTTCGTTGCGCCACCCATTGATTTTCTATCTCGGGCATACAGCTACATTCTTTGTCAATAAGTTAATTTTAGCGGGACTTATTTCTGAACGCATCAACCCTAAACTGGAATCCATTTTTGCTGTCGGTGTCGATGAAATGAGTTGGGATGATCTGGACAGCACACATTACGATTGGCCTACTGTGGAAGAAGTCCGCAGTTACCGTAAAACCATGCGCAACATAGTCGACAAACTGATTTCCGACATGCCGTTGGTGTTGCCGATTACTTGGGAAAGCTCATGGTGGCCAATACTGATGGGCATTGAACACGAACGTATCCATCTGGAAACATCATCGGTACTGATTCGCCAGCATGCGCTTGAGTTCGTGCAACCCCACCCAAACTGGCAACCATGCCGGCATTCCGGTAACGCGCCACACAACGAACTGATCAACGTCACGGCAGGCACTATTACCATCAGTAAAAGCAGAACCGACCAACAACATTACGGCTGGGACAATGAATATGGCTTGCACACGGCCGACATTCCCGCTTTTCAAGCCAGTAAGTATTTGGTCAGCAATGAAGAATTCCTACCTTTTGTCGAAGCCAACGGCTATCGCACCGCCAGCTACTGGCAGGAAGAAGGCCGCTCCTGGCAAAAATTCACGCAAGCGGAGCATCCGACATTCTGGGTAAAGAAAGGCGATACCTGGTATTTGCGTTTGATGACCGAAGAAGTTCCGATGCCATGGAATTGGCCGGTAGAAGTCAACTATCACGAGGCAAAAGCCTTTTGCAATTGGAAAGCTGCAATCTCCCAGCAACCGGTAAGGTTGCCAACGGAAGACGAATGGTATCGCTTGTACGATGTGGCGCAATTGTTCGAAGTTCCGCTGCACGAAAGGGCTCGCGGCAATTTGCATCTGGATTATTATGCCTCCAGCTGTCCCGTTTCCGAATTCGCGCATGGCGAGTTTTTTGATATCGCAGGTAACGTCTGGCAGTGGACTGAAACTCCGACCTATCCATTCACCGGCTTTGATGTGCATCCGTTATACGACGATTTCACCACGCCCACTTTTGACAATCAACACAACCTGATCAAAGGCGGTTCCTGGATTTCCTGTGGTAACGAATCGCTGCGCAGCTCGCGCTATGCGTTCCGCCGTCATTTCTTCCAGCATGCTGGCTTTCGTTATGTAGTTTCGGACGCACCGGCAACACAACCAAGTTCGCATTATGAAACTGACAAATTACTGTCGGAATACGCTGAATTTCATTACGGTGACACGTACTTTGACGTGCCCAATTTCCCTAAGGCATTGGCAGAAATAGCCATCACTGCAATGGGCAACCGGCCTAAGCGTACTGCACTGGATTTAGGGTGCGCTTCCGGGCGTTCCACCTTCGAACTGGCACGCAATTTCGATCATGTCACCGGCATTGATTTTTCTGCACGCTTTATCGGTCAGGGCGTGCAACTGGCACAACAAGGTATTTTACGCTACACCTTGATCGACGAAGGCGAACTGATTTCCTACAAGGAACGTACCTTATCTAGCCTTGGATTGGATCACATTAAAGATCACGTCGAGTTTTTCCAGGGCGATGCGTGCAACCTGAAGCCAATTTTCACCGGTTACGATCTGATTCTTGCCGCCAATTTAATCGATCGCCTGTACGATCCGGCTAAGCTGCTCACCAGTATCCATACCCGCATCAATAGTGGCGGTTTACTCATGATTACATCGCCCTATACCTGGTTAACGGAACATACCAAGAAAGAATCGTGGGTGGGCGGATTTAAACGTGACGGTGAAAATTTCACCACGCTGGATGGCCTGAAAGAAATTCTCGGTAAGCATTTCCGTTTGATCCAAGAACCCGTGGCCGTACCTTTTGTGATTCGTGAAACCAAGCGTAAATTCCAGCACACGCTGTCGGAAGTCACTATCTGGGAGAAAATTTCTTGAGTTATGGCTTTGATTTCGATCAGGAAATCAACCGCGAGGGTAGTCATAGCGTCAAATACGATGGGCGGCAAGCAATGTTCGGCACCAGCGATGTCATTCCGGTCTGGGTGGCGGACATGGATTTTGCCGCGCCACCCGCAGTCACTCAGGCATTGATCGAGCGCGCCAAACACCCCATTTATGGTTACACCCAATTTCCCGATAGCCTGTATGAAGCGTTGATCGGTTGGATGCAACATCGTCACCATTGGAACATCCAGCGCGACTGGATCGTGTTTTGCCCTGGTGTGGTGCCGTCGCTTAACGCCGCCGTCTTGGCACTGACTCAACCCGGCGAATCCATCATCATTCAGCCGCCGGTGTATTTTCCGTTTTTCTCCGCCGCCACGCAAACCGGCCGGCACTTGATCGAAAATCCGCTACACTTGGAAAATGACCGCTACACCATCGACTTTAACCATTTAGAGCATTGCACCAAAGAAGCGAAATTATTGTTGTTTTGTTCACCGCACAATCCAGTCGGGCGCGTGTGGTCGCCTACGGAACTGGAGCAATTGCTACAACTTGCCTCAGCGCATAATCTGATCATTTTTTCCGATGAAATCCACGCCGACCTGATTTACCCCGGCAATCGCCACCATGCACTGGGCGCCATTTCACATGACGTTAAAATCATTACCGCCGTGGCACCGAGCAAAACCTTCAATATCCCTGGGCTAGACCTCTCAGCCTTGATCATTCCCGATAAAACGATCCGCACCGCTATCATCAAAGCGTTCAACACATTGCATGTCAGCGCCTCCAATCCGTTCAGCATCGCCGCGTTTGAAGCTGCATACTGCGACGGTGAAGCCTGGTTGGAAGCATTGTTGCACTACTTGCACGATACGCGCGATGAAGTTTGCGCCTACTTGACGCAACATCTACCGGAAATCAAAGTCATTCCCGCGCAAGGCACATACTTACTATGGCTCGATTGCCGCGCTTGGAGTATGACAGATAAGCAATTGAAATATTTTTTCATTCATGAAGCGGGTGTGGGCCTGAATCCCGGGGTGCAATTTGGCCAGGAAGGCAGCGGATTCATGCGCTTGAATATCGGCGCACCGCGTTGCGCGGTTCTCAAAGTACTAGAACAAATCAGTCAGGCAAGACGCATTGCAAAATCCACAGTTACACAAACGCCTCTGTAGCGTAGCTCTACTGAAGTATGTCCATACTCCCATAGTATCATCTGTATTAGTTCAGATCTAATTTTGTATTACATCTTCATATTACCCAACTTAAGACTAGCCTCGATAAAATTATTTAGATCTCCGTCCAACACACTTTGCGTATTTCCTATTTCCACATTTGTTCGTAAATCTTTAATACGTGATTGGTCTAATACATACGAGCGAATTTGATGCCCCCAGGCTATATCTGTTTTTGTATCTTCCATGGCCTGTTTTTCATCACGACGCTTGCGTAGTTCAGCTTCATATAATTTTGATTTCAACATCGCAAGGGCATCTGCTTTGTTGCGATGCTGTGAGCGTCCACTTTGGCACTGTACAACGATTCCTGTTGGATTATGCGTTATCCGGATTGCGGAATCCGTTTTATTAATATGCTGGCCGCCTGCACCGGATGCCCTGAAAGTATCAATTCTTAGGTCTGCCGGATTAATCTCAATTTCAATCGTATCATCCACTTCGGGATAAACAAAAACGCTCGCAAACGATGTATGCCGACGATTACCCGAGTCAAATGGAGATTTTCTAACGAGACGATGCACACCACTTTCAGTACGCAAATAGCCATAAGCATACTCTCCCGATACTTTAAAAGTGGCATTCTTTATACCAGCAATATCTCCGACTGATTCTTCCAGAATTTCAACAGTGAACCCTTGCCTCTCACAATAACGTAAATACATTCGTTCAAGCATCGCCGCCCAATCTTGCGCCTCAGTCCCTCCTGAACCGGATTGAATATCTACAAAACAGTTATTCGGATCCATAGGGTCAGAAAACATCCGTTTAAATTCCAGGCCAGCAATTATCTTTTCTAAATCATCGACATCATTTGCGACACTACCCAGAGTTGCATAATCAAGTTCATCTTTGGCTATCAGAAATAATTCTTGAGCATCATTTAATTGATGTTCAGTTTTCTCCAGAGTAACAATTGTATCTTCCAGAAGTTTTTTTTCACGACCAATTTCCTGCGTCCGCTTACTGTCATTCCATATTGTTGGATCTTCAAGTAATCGAGTAATCTCATCTAATCGCGTCCGTTTTGCATCGAAGTCAAAGAAACCTCCGTAACTCATTGGCCCGATTTTCCAAATTCTGAAGATGATTAGAAATTGCGTTTATCTGTTCTGCTTCCATAATTCCCCACCTTTAATTTAATTTTTAATTATACCTATAAGTGCATTTAAATCTTCAAACCATCAATCAATCATTTTTATGATGCATGATAATTTTTTTCTGGCTAAGTAAATCAATACCCTTAAACCACAAGTCAATATAAAATTATTATTCTTAATAAAAACTATAAAATTGTTCGATGTGTTCCTCGTTGACTGAACAATTTTCAACACAATTTTTCAGGTATTCAATGATGACAAAATTTCTTGCATTAATCCCAGCCGCCGGTTCAGGTTCGCGTATGGGTAATGAGCTACCTAAGCAATATCTGCCATTAGACAATCACCCAATGATTTATCACGCAATAAATACCTTATGGCACAATCCACTGATAACTCAAATTATTGTTGTACTTGCGCCGGATGATACTGTTTGGTTTAAATACGATTGGGCTCATTTTTCTAAAAAACTAATCATACTCAATTGCGGTGGCGTGACCCGAGCAGAAAGTGTACTCAATGGACTTCTTGCTGTAAAACAGCTGAATCTGGTTAATTCAAATGATTGGATATTGGTTCACGACGCAGCCCGACCGTGTTTATCAATGCATCAGCTAGAGCATTTAATTAACGAACTGGCAGAAGACGAAGTAGGCGGGCTTCTGGCAATACCGGTAGCTGATACGTTAAAGCTCGGCAATGCTAAACACCGAATCATACAAACCCAGCCTAGAGAAAATCTATGGCAAGCACAAACGCCACAAATGTTTCGTTACGGTATGCTCGTGAAAGCACTCAACAATATAGCACATGCTAATATAACTGATGATGCGAGCGCAATTGAAGCTTTAGGACTGCACCCCAAACTTGTACTCAGTGATGTCCGCAATTTAAAAGTGACCTATCCTCACGATCTAGTATTAGCCGAATTAATATTACAACAAAGGAGCGACTTGTGAGCACCATAAGAATTGGCCAAGGATTCGATGTGCATCAATTAGCGGATGATCGTCCACTCATAATTGGGGGAGTCACGATACCTTATGAAAAGGGATTGCTTGGTCATTCCGATGCTGATGTATTATTGCACGCAATTTGCGATGCATTATTAGGCGCAGCCGCATTGGGAGACATCGGTCAACATTTTTCGGATTCTGATCCACATTACAAAAATATTGATAGTCGTGTGCTACTGCGTAACGTATTAAGTTTAATTGAGAGCAATGGATATATAGTTATCAATCTCGATGCAACTATCATTGCTCAAGCACCTAAAATGGCTCCACACATTCCAGCGATGATTTTAAATATTGCTAATGATTTAAAAATTCAACCAAGCTGTATCAATATTAAGGCAAAAACAGCCGAACACTTGGGTGCAATTGGCCGCAAGGAAGGGATTATGGCAGAGGTAGTATGTTTAATTGATCGCGTCAGCCCATGAAACCAATTCAAAACCGCAACCCAGTCAAGCCAAAATCGATTCGCTTATTTTTAGGTATTTTTCCTGACAAAATTGTGCAAGATCAATTAGCGCATCACGCTGAAAAATTGGCAATTATCTGCGGCGGCAGAAAAGTCAGCCAGGAACAGCTTCATCTGACATTGGTATTTTTAGGAGAAGTTGCTGTTCCTCGAATTGAGATTTTGCAGCAAACAATAAGTAAAGTTAGCGCAAAGAAGTTTACATTGGAACTTGATAAAATCCGCTATTGGAAAAAAAACAAAATTGTATATATTCAAGCAATGACATTTCCTGCGGAACTTTTTTATCTTGTTGATTTGTTGAAAGATATGCTTAAAGATGCTGAATTCTTAATTGATAAACGTGACTATAAGCCACATATCACATTAATCCGTCAAGCCAATTGCTCATCTCATGTTGCTTTAAATGCCCCTACAATTTGGCATGTCGATAAATGGTTTCTTATTCACTCTAGGCAGACAAATAACGGCAGTAAATATATCTCACTGCAACATTGGAATTTAACTTGAATTGCAATATCCCATTGCATTAAAACCGATTTGAAGTTATTGATACCTTTATGATTACGCCCTTCCAATTGCCTTGAAAATTCTTGCTCTCGAAACTTCCACTGAATATTGCTCAATAGCACTCTGTATTAGCGAACAAATCTATGATAAGGAAATCCTTGCCGGGAATCGCCACTCTGAGATGATTCTGTCAATGATTCAAGAATTACTAGCGGAAACCGGATTAACGCTACACCAGCTTGATGGCATTGCCTTTGGTGCGGGGCCGGGCTCTTTTACAGGTTTGCGCATAGCCTGCGGGGTTGCCCAAGGCTTGGCGTATGCACTTGATCTACCCGTGGTGGGTATCAATACATTGGAAGCGGCTGCGCAGTCGATCAAAGCACAAAAAATCATTGTTGCGCTTGATGCGCGCATGGGTGAGATTTATCATGCTGCGTATGACAAAGTAACTGATCAAAGCTGGCAAATAATTAGTCCGCCTACACTTTGCCTGCCTCAACACGCACCGCTATGCGCCGGTCAAGATTGGCAAGGGTGCGGTAGTGGTTTTGATTTATATTATCAATTATTATCAGCACATTATAATGAGCATTTACAAAGAATTCACTGCGCAGTTCGTCCCCGGGCCAATGAAATAGCACAGCTTGCACGATTGCAATTCTGCAATGGTCAGACTACCGATGCAGCCAACGCTTTGCCTATCTATATACGTAATAAAGTAGCCCTGAAGGAAAATGAGCGATGAATAGCACATTGCAATCCACAGTTGAAATAAGACCAATGCAGACATCGGATCTTGATCGCATCATTCGTATTGAGCGGGAAATCTTTTTGTTCCCTTGGTCTGTAGCAAATTTTGCAGACTCAATCAAAGCTGGTTATGTATGTCAGGTTCTACAACAAACCAACATCCTTATGGGGTACGGGATCATGATGATGAGTCCCGAAGAAGCGCATGTTCTGACACTGGGTATCGCCGCAAACTGGCAAAGTAGAGGATTCGGAAAGAAATTACTTCAGTATCTTATTGACTATGCAAAAAGTGCACATGCAAAATCAGTGTTTCTGGACGTACGGGAATCGAATGACGGTGCTGCACAACTCTACAAAAAAATGGGTTTTCGTCATATTGCTACACGTAAAGGTTACTATCCTGCAATGTGTGGTCGCGAAGATGCACTTGTCATGCAATTGATGCTATGAATACGCGGCGCAAGCAATTACTCAAAGAATTGGGACTTACGCCCATATGGTATTTAAAATCGGACATCTCACAGCAAAAAAAACCTCTCGAATCGCCACCCATAGAAAACGACAATCTGATACTTCCGACAAGCGCTGCAAAAGATTCACAGCAACTCCAAGAAATCCAGCAGATGGATTGGGATCAACTCAAATCAACAGTGTCTCGTTGCACGGCGTGTCCTTTAAGTGAAACACGTACGCAGACAGTATTTGGAGTTGGCGACAAAAAAGCGGATTGGCTCTTTATCGGCGAAGGACCCGGCGCCAGGGAAGATGCAATGGGCGAACCATTTGTGGGGCAAGCTGGCAAGCTGCTGGACCAAATGTTGGCGGCCATCAGAATAAAACGCGGCGATGGCGTGTATATCACAAATATCGTCAAATGCCGTCCTCCTAACAATAGAAACCCAACTTCATTCGAAGCACGCCAATGCGAGCCTTATTTAACGCGGCAAATTAAATTATTACAACCCAAGCTTATTGTTGCCTTAGGAAAAGTAGCGGCACAAAATCTTCTAGGATGTGAGGATAACATTTCCAGCTTGCGGGGAAAGTTACATCACTTTTCAGGCATACCGCTTATTGTCACTTACCATCCAGCATATTTGCTGCGTGCGCTTCCCGAAAAGGCAAAAGCCTGGAAAGACTTATGTTTCGCTCTCACAACTATGCAATCACTGAAGTAAAAAAGTATTCAAATATTTTTTACTTTTCTTACTAGAATTAATGTATTTTTCTCGCACCAATAAGATGCAATGAATCTTCTATGCTTTGGTTCATTAGATGCCATTTTCGGATGAGTGTCATCATTACGGATACAAACATTCCAAAAATTACAATGACAGCGTAAATGTGTACTTCCAATAATATCAACATGGCATAAAGCGATAGCATTATCAAAATGCTTAGATTTTCATTGAAATTTTGTACTGCAATTGAATGTCCGGCCCCCATCAAAATGTGGCCACGGTGTTGTAACAAAGCATTCATTGGCACAACAAAAAAACCTGCTAAGACTCCAATTAGCATCAATAAAATAATTGCAATCCACAAATCTTTTACC
>WBZQ01000953.1_pt1 | contig 20979 bp, 17 predicted proteins | sample 5204251 | NCBI WGS metagenome assembly WBZQ01 (sample SAMN12412402, study PRJNA552823) | activated sludge metagenome | isolation source: activated sludge from nitrification reactor of wastewater treatment plant... | place: USA: Virginia | collected 2017-09
CGATCGAAGAGAGGTCGCCGATCCGACCGGCCACAGCACCATGCCGGTTCCCCGGCAGATCATCGCGTTCGACCCCGACCGGTCCTCACTGATCGAGTTGCACGGAGATCTGGCGACCGCCACCTCCCTCGGGGTGCTGATTCCGGGCCTGAACACCACGATGACCGGCTCGGCCGCCAACGTCGACACGGCCCGCCGGTTCACCCGGGCCGGCGGCGGGCAGGTCGCGATGATCACCTATCTGGGCGGCCCGTTCCCGACGGGTGAGGGTGCGGCCGGGTTGCGGGCGGCGGCCAGCCCGCGGTTCGCCGAGCAGATGGCGCCGCGGCTGGTGGCCTTCAGCGAGGACGTCAACCGCACCGTCGACGCCACCGGGCGTGATATTCCGGTCACCTATCTCGGCCATTCCTACGGCGGATCGATCCTGGGCACCGCCGAGCGCGACGGGTTGACCGCCGACCGGGTGGTGTATGTGGAGGCGGCCGGCGCCGGGGTCGGGGTGCGCAGCCCTGCCGACTGGCACAACCGCAACCCGGCGGTGGTGCGGTTCGCGATGACGGCGCCGCTGGACTGGATCGAGGCCGTGCAGGGGGTGCCGCTGGGCCCGCACGGCGCCGATCCCGACACCATGCCCGGGGTGGTGCGGCTGCCGACCGGCCGGCGCCGCAGCGGGCTGCCGATGGTCGGGCCGAGCACCCACAGCGATGTCATCAACGAACCGTCGGATGCCTGGGACCGGCTCTACGAGGTGATCTCGGCTCCCGCACGCCGGCCGCGGCGCTGACTCAGCAGGCCGGTACCGAACGGGCCGCCAGCCACCCGCCTGCGGCGGTGATGTCGCGTCCGGCGACGGCGGCGTCGTGATCGGCGGCGAAACCGGTGATCCAGGTCCCGTCGTCGAGTTCGACGGCGCCCAGGTGCATCGGTGCCGGCAGCGCCGCCAGGAACGCACCGAGTAGCGCCGTCGGCAGCACCCAGCGCTCGCCCGCGATGGACGCGCCGAAGTGCTCGTCGCGGATCAACGCCGGTTTGGCCGGTTCGGTGTCCAGTTCGAACAGCCGGTAGCGGGGCGCGGTGCGCAGCGGACCGGCCCACCGGGCGCCGCGGCCGGCGAGTTGGTGTTCCAGCGGCTGGCCGCGCAGATGCAGGCCGAACACCGCCAGGTCCGCGCACGCGAGGACACCGGCGGTCTCCGGCCACCCCGGCGCCTCGTCGCAGCCCAGGAAGCGGGCGGCCAGATCGGCCAGAACGCCGTCGTGGTGGGCCGGGGCGAGCAGAGTGACGCCGAATTGGGCACCGTCGGTGGCCATTCCGGCCGGGACGGCGATCGCGCACAGGTCGAACAGGTTGCAGAAGTTGGTGTAGCGGCCCATCGCGGTGTTGACGCCGATCGGGTCGGCGGCGACCTCGGCGATCTTGGGGTGCCGGGGTGCGGTGGGCACCATCAGCGCCGCGCAGTCGCGCAGCCGGCCCATCGCCCGGTCCCGCAGCCGGGCGACGCCGGCCCGGTCCGCCAGCAGATCGACGGCGCTGTGATCTTTCCCGCCAGTGACGATCGCGGCGACGGTGGGGTCCAGACCCGCGTCCGAGCCGGCGGCCGTGACGAATTCACCGACGGCCGCGAAGCGTTCGGCGACCAGGGCCCCGTTGTAGAGCAGGTCGGCGGCGGCGAAGAACTCGTCCATCGGGATTTCGGTGACCATCATGCCGGCCGCCTCGGCGCGGGCGACGGCCGCGCCGAACGCTTCCCGCCACGCCGGATCGAGGCCGGGCAATTCGGCGGGTATCGCGATGCGCGGCACCGTCGCGGCCGCCAACGGTGTGTTTGCGGGCCAGTCACGCTGCGGTGCCCCGCAACTCATCGCCGCCATGGCGTCCTGAGCGGTGGCGAGATCACGGGCGAAAATGGTCACGCAGTCATAGCTCGCGCAGGCCGGGACGACACCGGCGGTGGAGACCACACCCAGGGTCGCTTTGATGCCGACGATGCCCTGCAGACCGGCCGGTACCCGGCCGGATCCGGCGGTGTCGGTGCCGATGGCGATATCGGCGAAACCCAGGGCCACCGCGACCGCCGAGCCGGAGCTGGACCCGCCGGAGATGTAGTCCGGGCGGTGGGCATCGCGCACCGCGCCGTACGGGCTGCGGGTGCCGACCAGTCCGGTGGCGAACTGGTCCAAGTTGGTCTTGCCGATCACCACCGCGCCCGCGGCGCGCAGCGCGGCGACGGCCGGGGCGTCGGCCTCCGGTGTGTAGGTGTAGCCGGGGCAGGCCGCCGTGGTGGGCAGGCCCGCCACGTCGACATTGTCCTTGACGGCCAGCACCAGTCCGGCCAGCGGGCCGCCTGCCGCCAGCGTGGCCCGGTAGTCGGCGTCGACGTCGGCGGCCCCGCGCAGCGTGATGAACACCTCGTCGCGCCCGGATTCGGTTATCCGGCGGTAGATCTCGGCGATCCGGTCCGGGTCGGGGGTCCTCATGCGGGTTCCTTCCGGGCGAATTCGCCGGCGGCGGCCCACCGGCGGCGTTCCTCTGTGCGGGCCGCCTCCATCGCGGTGCGGGTCACGTCGATGTCGTCGGCGTTGTCGGTGAGGAAGCGCTGGTAGTCGGCCAGCGAGAACTCGCCGTCGGTGATGTCGACGCGCCCGCGGCCCGCGGCGGTGTCCGCCCGCAGATCGGCGAGTTCCTCGGCCGACACCGGGTACCACTGGACACGGTCGAAAAACCGCAGCAGCCAGGGGTGTTCAGGGGAGAACCCGCCCGCGGACTGCGGGTGTCGGTGGTTCCACACCTGGGTGGTGCGGCCGACGAACTGGTAGCCGCCGGGGCCCTCCATGCCGTAGATGCACAGGTAGGCGCCGCCGATCCCGACGGCGTTCTCCGGGGTCCAGGTGCGGGCCGGGTTGTATTTGGTGGTGACCAGCCGGTGCCGCGGGTCCAGCGGGGTGGCTACCGGGGCGCCGAGGTAGACATCGCCGAGCCCGAGGACCAGGTAGTCAGCGGAGTAGACGATCCGGTGCACGTCGTCGACGGAGTCCAGTCCGTTCATCCGGCGGATGAACTCGATGTTCCACGGGCACCACGGCGCATCGGCGCGCACCCCGTGCATATAGCGCTGGATGGCTTCCCGGGTCGCCGGGTCGTCCCAGCTCAACGGCAGCCGGACGGTGCGGCTGGACACCACCAGTTCGTGTGCGGGCGGCAGCGTCGCCTCCAACTCGGCCAGCAGCGCGACGGCGGTGGTCTGCGAGAGCCGGTCCGGGTCGATCTTGACCTGCAGCGAGCGCACGCCGGGAGTCAGGTCGATCAGGCCGTCCGCGGCCCCCAGCGCGCCGGACACGGCGGTCTGCAGGGCGTGCACCCGGGCGCGCAGTGCCAGATCCAGGCTCATCTCGCCGAATTCCACCAGCACGTTGTCATCGCCGCTGCGGCGGTAGGTGATCTCGGTGCTGCCGTCGGTGGACTCCCCGCGCGCCAGGATGCCGTCGTCGGTGTCGGCGCCGGCGGAGAACACCGCCGGCAGGTAGGCCCGACGTGACGGGCCGACCGTACCCGCCGACGGTGCCTCGGCGGCCCGCACGGCGACGAACCGGACGGTCGACCCAGGGGCGAGTTGCCCGAGTTTCCAGCGGTCGGCGGTGGTGACAGTGACCGGGCAGACGAAGCCGCCGAGGCTGGGCCCGTCGGGGCCGAGCAGGATCGGGGTGTCGCCGGTGAAGTCCAGTGCGCCGACGGAGTAGGCGTTGTCGTGGATGTTCGACGGGTGCAGGCCGGCCTCGCCACCGTCGGTGCGGGCCCAGTGCGGGCGCGGGCCGGTGAGCCGGACGCCGGTGCGGTCGGAGTTGAAATGCACCTGGTACTCGTGGCTGAGCACGGTGTCGATATCGGCGCGGGTGAAGAACTCCGGGGCGCAGTGCGGCCCGACGGTGACCGCGATGTACCAGTGCGCGCCGATGGCGGGTTGTTCGTCGGACAGGATCCGCCGGCGCGGACCCGTCTGCGCCGTGCCCGCGGTGAGCTCGTCGCCGGCGGCCAGCACCCGGCCGGCGTGCCCGCCGAAGCGCCCGAGGGTGAAGGTCGCCGCGCTGCCGAGGAAGTCCGGGACGGCCAGTCCCCCGGCGATCCCGATGTAGCTGCGCATGCCCGGGCCGGTCACCGCGCCGACGTCGAGCACGGCGCCCGCGGGTATCAGGACCGGTTCCCACTGCGGCACAACGACTCCGTCGACGGTGAGGGTGACCGGCGCGCCGGTGACACAGACCCACCGCTCTTCGGTGAACCGTAGGGCCGGGCCGGCCAGCGTCGTCTCTAGGCCCGGTGCTCCCTCGGGGTTGCCGACAGCGATATTGGCCAGCCGGAAGGACACGTCGTCCATCGGGCCCGACGGCGGGACGCCGATCTGCCAGTAACCCAGCCGACCGGGCCAGTCCTGGACAGTGGTCGCCGGCCCCGGGCGCAGCACCTCGATGCCGGTCATCGGCGGGTCACCACCATCCGGACCTCGGTGGGGTCGAAACCGTTGCACGGGTTGTTGATCTGCGGGCAGTTGGACACCAGCACCAGGGTGTCGATCTCGGCGCGCAGCGACAGCGACTTGCCGGGGGCGGACAGACCGTCGACGATGCCCAGCGACCCGTCGGGGTCCACCGGCACGTTCATGAAGAAGTTGATGTTGCTGACCATGTCGGCCTTGGTCAGGCCCCACCGGGCGCCCTCGCCGATGAAGTTCTCCACACAAGCGTGCTGGTGTTTGGTGTGGTGCCCGTAGCGCAGCGTGTTGGATTCCTGCGAGCAGGCGCCACCGATGGTGTCGTGATTACCCACTTCGTCGGCGACGATGGTCAGCATCGGCCGGCCGTCGGCGTCGCGCAGCACCGATCCGGTGGTCAAGAAGATGTTGCGCTGCGCGGCGATGGTGGCCGGTGCGCTATAGCGGACACCGCGATCCGCGCCCCAGTGCCGATGGGCGCCGGGCTCTTCGCGGTTCGCGAGCTCACCGCTCGACCTGGCGCCGAAGAACAGGGTGTCGACGGCCTGGTTGCCGTGCAGGTCGATGATGGTCAGTACGTCGCCGGCGGCGACGACGGCCGACCACGGCCCGCGGGCGCCCACGATCTCGTCGCGGACGATCTTTCCGGTGGACTTCTCGGTCGCGGTCGCGGTCATCGGGCACTCCAGAGGTCTTCGGTGTTGTGGTAGGCGCGTTGGTATTCCGGGTCCCGGCCGGTCAGGCCGGCACCGATCTCGGCGAGGTCCTCGGGTGCCCGCCAGGCCAGCACCTCCAGCTCCCCGGTGTCGAACTCCGGTGCGGGGTCCAGCGGGTGGGCGGTGTTGGCGATCGCAACGATCACCGGCAGGTGCAGGATCAGTTCGATCGTCGTTCCGGGTCCCGCGGACCCGGTGGACAACAGGGTGCCGTCGGGCTCGACGCGCACACCGTGGAAGAACGAAAGGCTGGGGGCGACGTCGCGGCGGGTCAGACCGTGCTTGAGCGCGGCCAGCGCCAGTAGCTCCCGGCCGGCCGGGCTGGCCGACTCAGGTGCCCCGGCACCGTATTTCGCGGTGTTGCCGGCCAGCGTGGTGGTCCCGCAGAGCGCGTCGTGGTGTCCGGAGGTGTCGGTGACCACGGTGGCCAGCACCCGGCCCTGGTCGCTGAGCAGCGGATGTCCGGCCGAAAGATAGGCCTGCCAAGGCACTTTCACCGTGTCGGCGACGTTGAGCCGCTCCCAGGGGGCGTCGGCGCGCCACAGTAGCAGGTGCGCGCAAGCGGTGCCGGTGAGGTCGCGCAGTCGCAGCCGGGTGCCGCGGCCGAGCACCTTGTTGGTGTATCGGCCACCGGGAACGGTTTCGGCCCAGGTCAATCGCTCGGGATCGACGCCCGCGGGCGGGTCCGGCCAGCCCGATGCCGGGACGACGGGCATCGCCCCGGTCCGGTTTTCGGCCTGGGCGCGGGCGTGTTCGCGTGCCCCGAGGGTGGTGGCGGTGGTCATATCAGGCTCCGATCGTCACGGGGTTGGGGTGGGTCTTGCCGCGCGGGTAGCACAGTGCGCCGAGGGCGACGACCGCGGCGACGGTGATCGGCCCGGCCCATTGCAGCAGCGGGAATTCGCCGGTGGGATTGAAGATTTCGGCGCGCGGCCAGCCGAGGTTGACGATCATCAGGGCGCCGTAGCAGACCGCCACCAGGTTGATCGGGACGCCGAGGCGGCCCAGCGATAACAGCGGCTTGCCTTCGGTGTCCACGAGTGAACGGTTTTTTGGCCAGCCGCGCAGGCGCCGGTACAGCAGTGGGCCGGTGACCATCAGATACGCCAGGTAGATCAGGATGATGCAGACGCTGGCCAGGGTGGCGAAGATGGCCGAGTTGCCGACGTTGACCACCAGGATGGCGATGCAGGCGAGGCCGACGAGCACCGACGGCCAGATCGGTGTTCCGGTGCGGCCGTTGACCTTTGACAGGATCGATGAGGCGGGTAGCCGGTGGTCGCGGGCCATGGAGAATATCAGCCGCGACGCCGCGGTCTGGATCGCCAGGGTGCAGATCATGATGGCGATGCAGACGTCGACCAGCAGCACGGTTCCCCACGGCGAGCTGAGCACCGCGTCGAGCACATAGGGCAGTCCCTCGGCGGCCAGTCGGCCGTCGGTGAGGCTGGGTGCGGCCATCAGGGCGCCGAGGATCATCAGGCCGCCGCCGAGTGCGGACACCGACAGCGCGAGCCGGATGGTGCGCGGGGCCACCCGGCGCGGGTTGCGGGTCTCCTCGGCTAGTTCACCGGCGGAGCCAAATCCGACCATCACGTAGGCGGCCATCAGCCCGCTCATGATCCAGGCCCAGATGTAGCCGGGCTGCCCGCCGGGTGCGCCGGTGTCGAACACCACCGCCGGGCCGCGCTGGGCGTGGGTGAAGAACACCCCGACGACGGCGATCACGCCGACGATCTCGCAGAGCACTCCGGCGGTGTTGACCCGCGACATCCACTTGACCCCGAGGCAGTTGATGGTGGTGGTGAAAACCAGTAGGACCGTGCCGAGCAGCACGGCGTTGGCGGCGCCGCTGGGCGAGGTGAGGGCCGGGTCGCTGCCGATCAGCTGGAAGCCGGCCCAGATGGTGGGCAGCACGACCTGCAGGGCGATCGCGGCGGCCGAGGCGGTGACGATCTGCGCGATGATCATGAACCAGCCGCCGAACCAGCCGACCAGTTCGCCGCCCATCCGCCGCGACCACTGGTAGATCGCCCCGGACAGCGGGTAGCGCGCGGCGAGTTCGGCGAAGCACAGCGCGACGGTGAACTGCCCGGCGAACACCAGCGGCCAGGTCCAGAAGAACGCCGGGCCGCCGAAACCGAAGCCCAGGCCGAACAGCTGGAAGATGGTGGTCAGGATCGAGACGAAAGAGAAGCCGGCGGCGAACGACTCGAATCGGCCCAGACGCCGGTGCAATTGCTGGTCGTAGCCGAACGCGGCGAGGTCATCGTGGTCGGCCGGTGCCGATGACTGGGTGTCGATGACCATTGGGGCCCTCTCGCTCGGATGACAAGTGAGGGCCAGGTAACAGGGCCGGAATGTCGGGTTTGTCACCGCGGTGTTTCTCCGGTGTGGCCGAAGGTAACCGGAATGTTTCGTTGCCCGGTCGCGGCGACGCGGAGCCCGCGGACTGGAAGAATCCCCGGCGTGTCCGACGACGATCTGTCTGCCGCCGCCGCGGGAATCGCCGTGGCGTCAGACGCTGATCAGCTGGTCGCGGCCTGCGTCCGAGCGCATTCGGTGGCCGGCGCGATCACCGGTGTACAGGTGAGTGGGCTGGCCCGGGACTGGTCGGCGCTGTGCCGGACCGCGGTCGGCGCCGCCGCGGCCCGCCTCGGCGGGCCCGACCGGTGGCTGGTGTCGGGCAGTGTGGGCCGCGGTGAGGCGCTGCCCGGCGCGGATCTGGAGACCCTGGTGGTCAGCGCCGACGGATCCGATCCCGCGGACGCGCTGGCGCGTGCGTCGGCCGTGCACCAGCTGCTGTCGCGTTGCGGGTTCGCCGCGGATCCGCACGGGGCGTTCGCGGCGCGGGCGCGGTTCAATCGGTCCCTGGCTGACTGGACCGTGGGCATCGATCGCTGGACGTCGGAGCCGGAGGTCGACCGCGGGGTGGTGATGGCCGGGTTGCTCGCCGATGCCGTCGCGGTGACGGGTGGCCCCGATTTGGTTGCGGGTGGTCCCGAACTACGCTGCCGCACCGGCACCGCCATGCGGGCGCACCCCCGGTCACTGGCGGCGATGCTGCAGGACGCGTGCTACGAGCGGGCCGCGGTGCCCTCGCGGCTGCGGATCTTCGGCGGGGCCGCGACCGTCGACGTCAAGCGGGCGGCGGTGGATCCGGTGGTACGTATCGCCCGCTGGGCCGCGGTGTCGGTCGGCTCGCACGAACTGACCACCCCGGACCGGCTGGCCGCGGCGGCCGGAAGCCGGTACCTGGATGCCACCGACGCGGCCACCTTGAGCCGTTGCTACACCATCGCCTCCAGCATCCGTCGGCGTACCCGCGACCTCGGTGACGACGACGTCGTCGAGATGGCCGCGCTGGCACCGCGGGACCGGACCGCGTTGCGCGGCATCGGCCGGGAGGTCACCCGGATCGCGCGGACGCTGAACTACCTGGCGTCGACCTCGGCGTTCTCGCCGTGGTGAGCCCGGGGCAGCCGTCGCAGCCGATGGGCCCGTTGGTATTCCTCGATACCGAGACCACCGGGCTGCACCGGGATCGGCGGCCGTGGGAGATCGCCATCATCCGGCGCGACGGCGATGCCCACTCGCGGCTGCTGCTGTGCGTGGATGTCGACGATCTCGATCTGGCGCACGCGGACCCGGCCGGGCTGACGGTCAGCGGGTTTCACAAACGCCACCCGCAGGTCCGGCTGCGGTCGCGCCACTACCCCCGCGTCTACCCGGCGAGCGAAGCCGCCGGACTGGTGCGGCAGTGGACCGCAGGCGCGACGGTCGTCGGGGTGGTCCCGACGTTCGACACCGACTGCCTCGCCGCCATGCTCGCGCGCCACGGCATTGAACCCGGATGGCAGCCCGGCCCGCTGGACGTGATCGCCCTGGCCCGGGCTACCGTGGAACGCCTGGGGCGACAACCCGATCCGGACTATGTCACGCTGTCGCTGCAGTGCGGGGTGAAGCCGCCCACGCCCACTCAGCAGCACACGGCGCTCGCCGATGCCCGGTGGGCGATGCGCTGGTACGACGCGCTGACCGCCGGGATCGGCGGCTGATCGCGGTCAGTCGGCCCGGCCCCGCAGCCTGGCCCGCATCACCTCGCGGTTGACCGCGGCGATGGCGGTCAACGGAATGGATTCCGGGCACACCTGGGCGCATTCCCCGTAGCTGGAGCACGGCCCGAACTCGTCCTCCATCGCCGCCACCACGGTCCGCGCTCGGCGGCCGCGCTCCAGGCGCCCGCGGGTGACGGTCCCCAGATGCAGCAGTTTCGCTCCGGCGAACAGGTGCGCGGCACCGTTCGGGCAGGCCGCCACGCAGGCCCCGCAACCGATGCAGGCCGCGAAATCCAGGGCGTATTCGGCGTCGTCCTTGGTCAGCGGCTCGGCGTCGGCATCGGCCGCGGTACCCGCATCGACGGCCACGTGGCCACCCGCGCTGATGATCCGGTCCAGTGCGCTGCGGTCGACGACCAGATCGCGCACCACCGGGTAGGCCGCCGAGCGCAGCGGCTCCACCCGGATCCGGGCGCCGTCGTCGAACGAGCGGACGTGCTGGCGGCACGACGGGGTGTTGGGCACCGGGCCGTGCGGGCGGCCGTCGACGGTGATCCCGCAGGAACCGCACACCCCTTCCCGGCAGTCGGAGTCGAACGCGACCGGGTCCCGGCCGGCGGCCACCAGGGCGTCGTTGAGCCGGTCCAGCAGCTCCAGCAGTGACATCTCCGGGGCGGCGTCGTCGACGGGGTAGCTCTCGAACCGGCCGGGCGATGCCGTATCGGGCTGCCGCCAGATCTGGAGGGTGACTTTCACAGCGACTACCTTTTGTAGTTTCTCGTGGCCAGCGGTACGGCGGTGAATTCCAGCGGCTCGTCGCGGCGGACGGGGCCCCCACCGCCCGGTCCCCCGCGCTCCGATGAACCGCTGGCGGCGGGTTCCCACGCCGAGACGAAGCACCAGCGCTCGTCGTCGCGTTGCGCCTCACCGTCGGCGCTCTGGTGCTCGACGCGGAAATGCGCGCCGCAGGATTCGTCGCGGTCCAGCGCGTCGATGCACATCAGCCGGGCCAGACCGAGGAAATCGGCGACCCGGCCGGCCTTTTCGAGTTCCTGGTTGAATTCCCCGGGGCCGCCGGCCACCCGCAGGTCGGTCCAGAACTCGGCGGTCAGTTCGTCGATCTCACCGATTGCGGCGGCCAGGCCGGCCGCGGACCGGGATACCCCGACGCCACGGTAGAGGATGTCGCCGAGCCTGCGGTGGAACCGGTCGGGTCCCTGAGTGCCGCCGATGGCCAGCAGCCGGTCCACCCGCGCGGTGACCTCGGCCAGCGTTTCGCGCACGACCGGGTCGTCGGGGCCGGGTGCCTGCGTGCCGAGTTGCCCGGCCAGGTAGTTGGGCACCGACATCGGCAGGGTGAACCAGCCGTCGACGCACGCCGACAACAGGGAGTTGGCACCCAGGCGGTTCGCGCCGTGATACGCCCAGCCGGCCTCGCCGGCGACGAAAAGCCCGGGGATGGAGGCCATCTGGTCGAAGTCACTCCACAGCCCACCCATCGAGAAGTGTGCGCCGGGGGCGATCCGCATCGGTACCCGGTACGGGTCCTCGCCGGTGGCGTCGCGGTACATGGCGAACAGGTTGCCGTAGCGCTGCGCGATCGTGTCCTTGCCGAGCCGCTCCAGCGCGTCCCGGAAGTCGAGGTACACACTGTTTTTCAGCGGTCCGACGCCGTGGCCGGCGTCGATCTGGGTGCGCGCGGCACGCGACGACACGTCCCGGGGCGAGAGGTTGCCGAACGCCGGGTACATGCGTTCCAGGTAGTAGTCGCGATCGGCGTCGGGGATGTCGCCCGGTTCGCGGTCGTCACCGGCGGTCGCCGGCACCCAGATCCGTCCGTCGTTGCGCAGCGATTCGCTCATCAGGATGGTCTTGGACTGCCACTCCGAGTTCACCGGCAGCGCCGTCGGGTGGAACTGGATGAACGACGGTGAGGCGAACAGCGCCCCGCGCTCATGCGCCCGCCAGGTCGCACTGGCGTTGGAGTTGCGCGCCAGGGTGGAGCGGAAGAACACGTTCCCGTAGCCGCCGGTGGCCAGGACGACGGCGTGGCCGGTGGTCGCGGAGATCTCGCCGGTGACCAGGTTGCGGGTGACGACGCCGACCGCCCGCCCGCCGTCGACGATCAGGTCCAGCATTTCGGCACGGGTGTGCAGGTTCACCGTGCCGGCCGCCACCTGGCGCAGCAGCGCCTGGGACGCCGCGATCTGCAGCTGCTGGCCGGTCTGGCCGCGGGTGTAGTAGGTGCGCGACACCTGCACGCCGCCGAAGCTCCGGGTGGCCAGGCTGCCGCCGTATTCCCGGGCGAACGGCGCGCCGATGGCGTTCATATGGTCGATGACGCGGCTGGATTCCTGCGCGAGCCGGTAGACGTCGGCTTCCCGGGCCCGGAAGTCGCCGCCCTTGACGGTGTCCTTGACGAACCGGGCGACGCTGTCGTTGTCGACCTTGCGGCCCCGGGCGGCGTTGATGCCGCCCTGGGCCGCGACGCTGTGCGCACGCCGCGGTGCGTCGTGGAAGGTGAACGACTCGACGTGATAGCCGAGTTCGCCGAGTGCGGCCGCGCAGCCGGCGCCGGCCAGGCCGGTGCCCACCACGATGACGGTGAATTTGCGCCGGTTCAGCGGGCTGACCAGTCGGTAGTCGAGCAGCCGTCGTTGCCAGGCGGTGGCCGGATCCCCGTCGGGCGCGCCGCTGTGCAGGGGTGCGCCGACCGTGCGCAGCTGGTCGGGGTTCATCGCAGCCACCCGGCCAGCACCGCGATCGGGATGGTGATGTTGCCGACCATCACCGCCAGCGCCAGCAGTCCGCCGGCGACGGTGAGCAGGGCCCTGCTGCGCGCGCCGGTCACACCCAGATCGTTGACGGCGGTGTACAACCCGTGCGCCAGGTGTGCGCCGAGCAGCACCATCGCCAGCAGGTAGAACCCGGCGACAGCCGGCCGGTCGAAGCTGGCGACCAGGTTCGCGTAGGCGGCGCTGGAGGTGTGGGTGGCGGCGGTGAATGTGGGCGACGCCGCGGGCCGGGTGCCGGTGGTGAGGTCGAGGATGTGGAAGACGATGAACGCCAGCAGCACGATCCCGCTGACCCCCATGGTGCGCGCGGTGAACGACCGCAGTCCGTGCAGGCCGCGGCGGCGGAACGGGCCCCGGGCCCGGTGGGCGCGGGCGGTGAGCACTACGGCGGCCCATACGTGGGCGACCAGCGCGGTGAGCAGCACCGCCCGGAACAGCCACAGTGCCCCCTCGTAGGGCAGCAGCGGTTCGGCCAGCGTGCGCAGCCAGTGCGCGTAGGTGTCGAAATGCTCTGCACCGGTGTAGATCTTGAGGTTGCCGATCATGTGGACGAAGACGAACAGCGCGAACACCACGCCGGTTGCCGCCATCACGATTTTCAGGCCGGCGTTCGAGGGCCGCAGGCGTAGCGCCAGTCCGGGTGGGATCAGCGCGGGCCGCCGGGGCACCTCGTGGCCGGCGTCGGCGGCGTCGGCCGGCTGGACCTCCCCTGCCGAGGCAGTCATCGCATCACTCCGTTGCGTCGTCTCCTGCAGCGAAAAAGTCTCCTGTAGCGAAAACTACACGGGGTCGTAGATATCCGCTCGGGATCAGCGCGGGTCAGGAGGCCGCACGCGGCCCGGCGCCGACCGCGTCCGCCACGAGCTGGACAAACCAGCCCACTCCCGGCGTGCGCAGCAGCCAGCCGGCCACCGCCCAGCCGAGGTTGAGGTGTTCCAGCGCGGCACCGAGCGCCCGGGTGCCGTCGGCGACGGTGCCGCCGGCGGAGACGTAGCGCAGCCGGCGCAGCGGCGGGTGGTGTGTCGCGGCGTCCTGGATCTGCAGCGCCACCGGCCGGCGCGCCGCCAGCCACGATCCGAGCCGGCTGCACGGGTCGCAGCCGCCGGCGACGTAGAGCCGGGCGGGTTCGCGTCGCGGGCTCGGCGTCCACCGGGGCAACCAGTCCCGCACGGTCGCCCGGTAGCCATGCCAGTCGTCACCAAACCGGTCGGTTCGGCGAGGCTCGACGGAGTGGACGGGAGCGGAGCGAGCGGCCGCGGAGTCGAGGGGAAGCCGGGATCGACCGTCACCAAACCGCTCGGCGAGGTCGCCGTGTTCGCTCCAGGCGGCCAGCCCGGCGCCGAACGCCGCGGCCAGCACCGTGATCCCGGCGATCTCGGGGGAACGCAGGATCACCGCGGCCAGTGCCAGGATCGCCACCCCGCACAGTTGCATCGGGTTGGCCATGTACGCATACGGCCCGTCGGTGACCAGCCGCGGCGGCGGGTCCCACGGGTACGGGGTGCCGCCGGCGCGGGCGAATGCGGCGACCGCAGCGAGGGCGACGACCGCCGGCAGCGCGGCCAGTTGCACCAGCACCAGGTCGACCGGGCCGCCGAAGTCCGCGCGGACCGCTGCCCAGGACCGCCCGGTGGCGGCGAAGGCGATCGCCGGCAGCAGGAACCCGGCGATCGCGGCGAACAGCACCACCTGCATCACCACCCGTACCCGCAACCAGACTCCACGGTCGGTGAGCACCCCGAGCAGCACGCCGGGGACCAGGCACAGCGCGACGGCGGAGATCTCCCCCAGCCACCAGGACGGCGCCAGGTGCACCAGCGGGGCCAGTGATCCCATCACCAGGGCGTCGAAGACCACCAGGATCGTCGCGCACAGCGCCGGGTGCAGCCACGGCGTCAGCAGGATCGGCACGGCGCCCCACAGCAGCGCCCAGCCGAACACCACGTCGACCGGGACGCCGGCCCACATGGCGCCCGTCGTCCCGAACGTCCAGGCGCCGGCGGCCACCGCCAGCGCGTTGACGACGAGCAGACCGACCAGGTTCCACAGGGTCGCCAGAGCAGCCGCCCCGCGGCACCGAGGCCCGGCGCCGGCCAACCACAGCGCCGCCGTCAGCAGCACCGGGGTCAGCACCGCGCCGGTGCGCAGCACGGCGACGTCCAGGCCGGTGGTCACCGTTGCGGCACGGCGGGATCGAGATCGATGGCGTCCAGCAGGTAGCCGGCGGCCTCGGTGGCGACGACCTGCTCCAGCGGGCCGAAGTACCACGCCGGAGCCAGCCGGCGGGTGAAGCCCAGGGTCCAGGTCAGCTCCGTGCCGCCCGATGCCACCGCCCGCCAGGACAACCGGCTGCGCTGCCAGCCCAGCCAGGTGGCCAGCGGGGTGTTGTCGGACACCGTCTCGAAGGTCACCGAATCGGCGGTCCGGTCGACGACGCGGAGCACCAGCTCGGTGCTGTGTTCGCCCCAGTGGTGCGCGGTCATCCCGGGCGGCCGGTGGTGCGCACCGGAGAACGTCACGGTGCGCCGGTCCCCGACGCCCAGGCCGCTACCGGCATCCGAGAGCGGCCGGGGGAAGCCGAGTGCCAGCAGCCCGCCGGGTTGCCGGTCGGCGAACCGCAGCGGCCGGGCCACCGCGGCCTGCACCTGTTCGGGTGTCGCGGCGACCTGGCGGGTGGCCGACACCGACTGCTGGTCGGGCAGGGTGGTGGCCGGGGTGACGCCCTCGCACGACATCAGCAGCAACACCGCGGGTGCGACGAACGCCGGTGCGCGCGGCCCGTCGATGCGGCGGGCCCAGCCGATCAGTAGCGCCACCAGCAGTCCGACCGCGTAGCACAGCGGCGCGGCGACCAGCACGCAGACGAACCCCTCGCCGAGCGCCGGCATGGCGAGCAGCAGGGCGATGGTGATCGCCCGCATGGTCATGCCGACGAGGCTCTTCGCCGGTGTCGACAGCGCCAGTACCAGGGCGAAGACCGTCGGGATGCCGATGTAGAACGCCGCGGTCTGGCCGAGCCCGACACCCTTGACGACCCGGACCGCGACGACGCCGACCGCCAGGGCCAGGATCAGCCCGGCCAGGGCCCATTGCGGGCGGGTCGGGTGGTGCAGTGGCCGCATCCGGTCGACGCTACTCGGCGTCCGGGGTGTCCTCGGTCGCTTTTTCGCTCGTCTCCGCCGGTGCGGGCAGCAGTGCCTCCAGCGCGGCGCCGGTGATCCGGCGGAACGCCCGGCGCGGGCGGTTGGCGTCGAGGACGGCCACCTCCAGGGTGCCCGCGCCGAGGGTACGGCGTTCGCCGTCGGCGCCGGTCTCCAGTGCGTGCACGGCGATCCGGATCCCGTCGGCCAGTGACGCATTCGCGCTGTAGCTGTCGCGCAGCGCCGCGGCGATCGGTTCGGTGGCACCGCCCATCACCACGAACTCCGGCTCGTCGGCGATCGACCCGTCGTAGGTGATCCGGTACAGCTCAGGGGGTTTCGACTCGCCGTAGTGCGCGACCTCGGCCACACACAGCTCCACCTCGTAGGGCTTGGCCTGCTCGGTGAAGATGGTGCCCAGGGTGGAGGCGTACCGGTTGGCGAGTTGGCGTCCGGTGACGTCGCGGCGGTCGTAGGTGTAGCCGAGGGTGTCGGCGAGCTGGATGCCGCCGCGGCGCAGGTTGTCGAACTCGTTGAACCGGCCCACCGCCGCATAGCCGATCCGGTCGTAGAGCTCGCTGACCTTCTGCAGCGACCGCGACGGGTTCTCCGCGACGAACAGCACGCCGTCGGCGTAGGCCAGTGCGATGACGCTGCGGCCGCGCGCGATGCCCTTGCGGGCGAGTTCGCTGCGCTCCCGCATCGCCTGCTCGGGCGAGATGAAGTACGGAAAGCTCATGACTGCTCTCGAATGTCGGTGTGCGGTCCGTGGGTTCGCCGTGCGACGCCGCGTTCCCGCGCGGTGATCGTCGCCCGGGCCAGCCCGGCGATCCGTTCGGCGGGCACCTCCTCGGCGCCGGTGGCCGAGATGATGACCGCGGTCGGATAGATGCCGCGGACCAGATCCGGGCCGCCGGTGGCCGAATCGTCGTCGGCGGCGTCGTAGAGCGCTTCGATGGCGGCGCTCAGCGCCGAATCCGCGTCCGTGACAGCCGAATACAGCTTCTTCAGCGAGGACCGGGCGAACAGCGACCCGGAACCCACCGAGTGGTAGCCCTCTTCCTCGATGTTCCAGCCGCCGGCGGCGTCGAAGGAGACGATGCGCCCGGCGTCGGACGGATCCGGATCACCCAGGTCGTAGCCGACCAGCAGCGGCAGCGCGACGAAACCCTGAAGGGCCGCACCGAGATTGCCGCGCACCATGTTGGCCAGCCGGTTCACCTTGCCGGCGAAGCTCAGCGCCACCCCTTCGAGCTTCTCGTAGTGCTCGAGTTCGACGGCGTAGAGCCGGGCGAATTCCACGGCGATGGCGGCGGTTCCGGCGATGCCGGTCGCGGTGTGGTCGTCGGTGATGTAGACCTTCTGCACGTCGCGACTGGCGATCATGTTGCCCTGGGTCGCGCGCCGGTCGCCGGCGATCAGCACCCCGCCGGGGTACTTGACGGCGACGATGGTGGTGCCGTGCGGCAGATCCGCACCGCCGCCGGTTGTTCCCGACGGCGACGGGAGCAGGTGCGGGGCGTGGTTGCGCAGCAACTCGGCGAAGGAGCTGAGATCGGCGGCCGATCCGGACACCAGGTTGTCAATGCGGCCCGACGACGGCCGGGTCACTGGCCGCCCTTTTGCACATAGGCCCGGACGAAGTCCTCGGCGTTCTCCTCCAGGATGTCGTCGATCTCGTCGAGCAGATCGTCGGTTTCCTCGGTGAGCTTCTCGCGGCGTTCCTGACCGGCGGCCGTCGTGCCGGTGACATCCTCGTCGTCGCCACCGCCGCCGCGTTTCTGCTGCTGAGCCATCGCCGCCTCCCGCCTCTGTGATCGATCTCCCACCCTACCGGTCTGCCCGCCGCAGCCCGGGCCGACCTCAGCTGGTGAGTTGGTCGACCAGTTCGGCGGCGCTGTCCACCGAGTCCAGCAGCGCCCCGACGTGAGCCTTGCTGCCGCGCAGCGGCTCCAGGGTGGGGATGCGGATCAGCGATTCGCCGCCGAGGTCGAAAATCACCGAGTCCCAGCTCGCCGCGGCGATGTCGGCGCCGAATCGGCGCAGGCACTCCCCGCGGAAGTAGGCGCGGGTATCGGTGGGCGGGTTCACCACGGCGTCGAGCACCTGCGCCTCGGTGACCAGCCGCTGCATGGAGCCGCGGGCCACCAGCCGGTTGTACAGGCCCTTGTCGAGGCGCACGTCGGAGTACTGCAGGTCCACCAGGTGCAACCGCGGGGCGGCCCAGCCCAGGCCCTCCCGGCTGCGGAAGCCCTCCAGCAGCCGCAGCTTGGCCGGCCAGTCCAGGATCTCCGCGCACTCCATCGGGTCGCGCTCCAGCAGATCCAGCACGTGGGCCCACGTCTCGACGACGTGCTGGGCGCGGGGGTCGGGGTCGCGGCGGTCCAGCAGTTTGGCCACCCGATCCAGATAGATGCGCTGCAGCGCGAGCGCGGTGAGCTCGCGGCCGTCGGCCAGCGCGACGGTGGCCCGCAGGCTCGGGTCGTGGCTGATCACGTGCACGGCGTGCACCGGGCGGGCCAGTGCCAGGTCGTCGAGCTCCAGGCCGTAGGCGGGGCCCTCCTCGATCAGGTCGAGCACCAGCGAGGTGGTGCCCACCTTAAGGTAGGTGGACGTCTCGGCGAGGTTGGCGTCGCCGATGATGACGTGCAGCCGGCGGTACTTGTCGGCGTCGGCGTGCGGTTCGTCGCGGGTGTTGATGATGCCGCGCTTGAGAGTGGTCTCCAGCCCGACCTCGACCTCGATGTAGTCGGCGCGCTGGGACAGCTGGAAGCCCGCGTCCTCGCCGTTGGCGCCGATGCCGACCCGGCCCGAGCCGGTGACCACCTGCCGGGAGACGAAAAACGGTGTCAGACCGGCGATCACCGAGGCGAACGGCGTCGCGCGACTCATCAGATAGTTCTCGTGGCTGCCGTAGGAGGCGCCCTTGCCGTCGACGTTGTTCTTGTACAGCTGCAGTTTCACCGCCCCGGGTACCGACGACGCGTAGCGGGCGGCGGCCTCCATCACCCGTTCGCCGGCCTTGTCCCAGATCACCGCGTCCATCGGATCGGTCACCTCGGGCGCGGAGTACTCGGGGTGGGCGTGGTCGACGTAGAGCCGGGCGCCGTTGGTGAGGATCATGTTCGCCGCACCGATCTCGTCGGCGTCGATGATCGGCGTGGGGCCCGAGGAGCGGCCCAGGTCGAAGCCGCGGGCGTCCCGCAGCGGTGACTCGACCTCGTAGTCCCAGCGGGTGCGCTTGGCCCGCGGTACCCCGGCCGCCGCCGCGTAGGCGAGCACCGCCTGGGTGGAGGTGAGGATCGGGTTCGCAGACGGGTCCGACGGTGAGGAAATGCCGTATTCGACCTCGGTCCCGATGATCCGCTGCATAGCCTTAGCCTATCGGGGCGCCGCCCTGGCAACGTCGGGAGCCGCGTGCGGTCACGGCGCGCCCCGCGACGTGAGGGGAGTTGGCCCGCTGTGACGAACTACGTGCTGGAGCACGCCCGGCTGATCGACGGGACGGGAGCCGACCCGATTGCCGACGCGACGGTATACGTCGAGGACGCCTCGATCACCTGGGCCGGCGCCAGCGCGGACGCCCCGGCCACCGCGCCGAAGGATGCGGTCTCGATCGATCTCACCGGCCACAGCCTGTGCCCGGGCTTCTTCGACTGCCACGTGCACCTGAGCCTGCCGGGCACCAAGGGCAGCCCGCTGGAGCTGGCCATGCACCCGCAGTCCTACCTGCACTTCCAGCTCATCGACCGGCTCCGCACCACACTGCACAACGGGGTGACCACGGTGCGGGACCTGATGGGCATCGACACCGGGGTGCGCGAGGCGGTGGCCGCGGGGCTGATCGAGGGCCCGCGGCTCCTCGTCGCGATCAACATGCTCAGCCAGACGGCCGGGCACTCCGACTTCCGCCTCCCCTCGGGCATCGATCTGACCCCCTACGTGGGCGCCGCCCTGGTGGATTCGGTCGACGAGGCCCGGCACCGCACCCGCGAGCTCATCCGCGCCGGTGCCGACGTGCTCAAGGTGGCCTCCAGCGGCGGGGTCACCTCACCGAACGACGATCCGACCTGGCTGGGTATGCGCCGGGAGATGATCGCCGCCATCGTCGAGGAGGGCCAGAACCACGGTGGCCGCCCGGTAGCCGCGCACGCCATCGGCTACGCCGGGATCCGGGCGGCCGTCGAGGCGGGAGTGCACAGCATCGAGCACGGCTACGCCCTCGACGACGAGCTGCGTGCGCAGATGGTGGCCCAGGGCACCTTCCTGGTACCGACCCTGCTGGAGACCATGCACGAGGTGACGGCCACCCCGCAAGGCGCCGCCAAGAGCACGAAATGGCATGCGATGGCCCATGATTCGATCGCCGCTTCGGCGGCGGCCGGCATCAAGATCGCGGTCGGCACCGACGCCGGCCTGTCACCGGACCACGGCACCAACCTCAAGGAGCTCGGGCTGCTGGTCCGGTTCGGCGGGCTCACCCCGATGCAGGCGATCGTCGCCGGCACCCGTACGTCGGCGCAGCTGTGCGGCGTCGCGGACACCCTCGGCACCGTCGAGGCGGGCAAGACCGCCGATCTGGTGGTCGTCCGCGGCAACCCGCTCGACGACGTCGACACCATCGGAGACCCGGAGAACATCGTGCTGGTGGTCAAGGACGGCCGGGCGGTGGGCAACCGCGGCGGATTCTCCGTCGGCTGACCGGGTCCACAGACCGATGAACGCCAGCCCGAACCCAGCCCGCGAACAGCAACGCGCGGCCGAGCACTGGCTGCTGTATCGCGGGCTGCCGTACGTGCTGCGCCCGGACCGGCTGCTGCGCAACGTCTGGGCACGGTCGGCACCGGCCCTGGCGGCCAACGCGGTGAGCATGGCGTTTTCCATCATCACCGTCGCGATCACCGGCCAACACTCCATCGACATCGAAGGCTCCCCCACCCGCGACGAGTGGTTCCTGCTACTCGTGGTGCTGGTGCTGATTCCGGCGGCGACCCTGGCCGGCGTGCTGGTGTCGAGGATCACCAGCCGACCGGCACGGCGTCTGGTCTCCACAGCCTCGGTCGCCATGGTGATCCCGGGTGTCGTGTGGGGCGGCCCGAGTGCGTCCCGGTCCATCGACATCGCGCTCGGCGGCGTCGTCATCGTCGTGATCCTGTTGTGCACCGCAACCGGTCTCGGGTCGGTCCTGGGCTGGGCGGCGCGGATGACGCTGAGCAACCTCACCTCCATCGGCGGCCTGCTGGTGCGGGCACTGCCGGTGATGCTGCTGACCATGCTGGTGTTCTTCAACGGCCCGGCGTGGGCGATGGCCGACACGCTCAGCCGGGGCCGACTGTGGCTGGCACTGATGCTGCTGTACGCCATGGCGACGATGTTCCTCGGCTCCAGCGCGCTGCGGCGGGTGCGCCCCGCGCTGGACCGTCCCGGCCACGCCGGGCGCACCCGCAGGCTCGACGACACCCCGTTCGCCGGGCTGCCCGACCCCGAGGAACCGACGCCGCTGTACAAACCCGAGCGGGCGAATGTGCTGCTGGTCATCCTGATCTCGGAGGTGGTGCAGGTGCTGACGGTGGCGATCGTCACCGGCGCGATCTTCGGTGTGTTCGGGCTGATCGTGGTCACCCCGGAGCTGCTGGCCAGTCTCACGCAGAACGGGCCGACCGACGGCCGGGTGCTCTGGATGACGCTGCCGATCCCCGACGCCCTGATCCAGCTGGTGATGTTCCTGACCGCGCTGACCTACATGTACCTGGCCGCACGTGCGGTCAGCGACAAGGAGTACCG
>WBZQ01000239.1_pt2 | contig 20960 bp, 19 predicted proteins | sample 5204251 | NCBI WGS metagenome assembly WBZQ01 (sample SAMN12412402, study PRJNA552823) | activated sludge metagenome | isolation source: activated sludge from nitrification reactor of wastewater treatment plant... | place: USA: Virginia | collected 2017-09
CAAGACCTTCGAAGGCGTCAGCGGGCTTGCCAACCTCGTGTTGCTGCCCATGTGGTTGTTCTCTGGCGTCTTCTTCTCGTCCGAGAGGTTCCCCGACGCCGTTCAGCCCGCGATCCGGGCCCTTCCCCTGACCGCCCTCAACGAGGCCCTGCGCGCGGTGATGATCGAGGGCCGCGGGCTCCTGGCCATCGCCCCGCGCCTCGGCATTGTGACCGCCTGGGGAGTCGTCGCCTATTGGGTCGCGATCCGGATCTTCAAGTGGCGGTGAGCGCGGCCGCGAGCGTGCGGAGCTTCGAACCTCAGTGTGCCGGCCGGCCCTCCACGACCGCGACCCGGCTTTCCAGCCGATCGATCCGCACTTCGCACGACGCGAGGCGCTTCGCGTCCGCTTGGTGCTCTTTCAGAAAGGTCGTCAAGCGCTGAACGTCGCCGGCCAGGTCGGTGATGGCGGTCGCCGTTCGCATCTGTGATTCAACCAATGCGTGGTGGAGCTCCTCGATCTTGGAGTCAAGATCGAACCGGACCGCCTCTAAACGCGCGTTGGTCTGATCCAAGCGCGCGTTGGTCTGGTCTAATCTCAAGTTCGTCTCGTCAATGCGGGCTCCAAGGCCTGTCCCAAGGTCTTTGATCGCCTGCCAGATCATCCTCAGGAGCTCGGTCTGTTCGTTGTCGCTCCCCATCTTCTGTCCTCCAGCCGCTGGCTAGCTAGACTACACCAACCTTCGCAAGCGAGTCCTGAAACTCCTCGACGCGCAACGCCTTCCCGTGCAGGGAAACCCGGTGGCCCTCGGCGCGCAGGTGTTCCGCTTGTCGCTCCGGGCCCGGCGGGAACTTGGGGTTCAGCGACCCGTTCTCCTTGACCACTCGCCAGTAGGGCGCCACGGCGGGGCGGCCCGCCGCAAGGTCCTCCTCCGCGGCGCCCGCGATGATGTTCAGGAAGATCCCGGTCGTGAGCGGGCAGGTCCGGTCCGCGCCGAATCGCCGGGCCAGCACGTCGCGGAGACGCTCCGGCGTCACGAGCCGCCCCTTGGGAACCCGCGAGATCTCGGCCGCGAGAAGCATCGGCGTCGGGATCAGCAGCTTGTCGTGATAACGGGGGTCGTTCGTGGTCCTGGGTTCCTGCTCGGGCCGGAGCTTGGTCGTCCATGAGGTCCTGGTTGCGCGCATGCCGCGCGGGTGCGGTTGTTCCCTCTTCACGGCCCCCTCCCTTCGAGTCGTCCGGCTGAGCTCCGATGCTTCTGCCAACGGGCCCGCACGGCCCCGACAAACGCCATCTCGGCCCGCGCTCCAAACAATCCGACCGGCGTGACGCCAGCCCGCACGGCGCGTTCGAAGAGGATCGCGAGAAGCGAAAGCGTCACCACGATGTTTGGCCAACCGTTGACGGCCCACTGGTGCGACCACGAGAACGTCAACCGGTCCGAGAACGGGCCCAAATAGTGGATCGGCCAAATGTCGTCCACAGTCGGACCTCGCGATCCGGCCAGATCGCACAACAGGTGGAGATGAAAGGCCGCGAGGGCGAGAATCGACGTCCTCACGCGTCTCGTCGCCACAGCCGCGATCGCCGCCGTCGTGACCGCCGCTCCGAAGATCCCATGAAACAGCACGTGATGGTGTGTGGCATAGTGGAACGACTCCGGCCGTCCAAGGACGCCGTTGCCGACATCCACAAGCAGCCCAAGCCCGTCGAGATCGGGAGCCAAGCCGGCCCACGCCACAGGGTTGCGATCCTTCGCATCGAGACCGCCGGCATGGCCGACCTCCCACCCCAGCAGCAGGTGCGTGATCGGGTTCACGCGGCGTTTCGCTCTCTCACTTGAAGTACCCGTTGACGTCGACGACAAAGTGAACGGTTCCGGGGGCGTTGTTTCGGACGCGGAATTGTCGGGCGCCGTCCGTCGACAGGAAGAGGAGCAGGTTGTTGGCCCGCGTCTGACCCGTCGAGAAGAACATGGTTTGTGCGCTTGTAAGGTTGCTGTTCTGAGGGACGATCTTGAGGTCGCCCGCGGCCGTCGGCGTGACCACGACCACGTTCGTCGAGAGCGCCTTGGCGTCGGCGGGGACTCCACAGGTTCCGGCCGGTACCGTGAACGTTCGCTCGGCGGGAGAGGCCGCGAGCGCCGGCCCGGCCAATGGTCCCACCGGGTCTCGTGTGTCGATCAGGCGGCACGGCGTCGCCGTGTAGAAGGACAGCGCCGTGGTCGTATCGAGGTACGTGAACGCATTGGCAAGCTGCCCGGTCTGCGTGTCGGGATTCGTGACCACCAGGTCGACGAGGCCCCCGCCGCTGGCCCGCGCGCCGGTCGTCGCGGTGAGCGTGTTCCCGTTCACCCACGTCACCCCCGTCGCCGGCGTGCCACCGAGCGAGACCGTCGGCGTCGCGACGAAGTTCGCGCCGGTGATCGTCACCGCGGTCCCTCCGGCCACCGGACCCAGGTTGGGGGTGATGGCCGTGACGGTCGGAGCCGGAGTGACGCCGGGCGTGATTGTGAAGTTTGGTCGCGAGACATTGAAGAACACGTTTCCAACGCATTCGACCTTGATCCGCGCCGTGGTCGTCGGCGTGTTGGGAATTCCCACGCTCTCGCTTCCGTCGTTCGGGGTCGAAGGCAGTAGGACTGTGGGGAATGTCGAGCCGCCATCCGTCGACAAGGAGACCTTCACGTTCGCGCAGCTGACCGGCGCGGCCGTGGTGTTGGCAACATTCCAGGTCACGGTCTGCGACGAGCCGCCCGCCCAGCTCGCCGCGGCGGGCGCGGTGACCGTGAACGGTCCCGCCGTGTTCGTGGTCGTGACATTGACGGAGGCCCAATCGACGCCACCTCCGCCCGGTTTGTTGTCCCGGACCGTCATGCGGAAGGTCAGCGTGCGGCTCGTCGTGGCATACGACTCCCCGAAGGCCGGCGTGCCGCCCGCCAAGACGTCCGCCATCTTCGGAAACACGCGGGTCGGGCTGGACGTGGGGTTGAAGGACCGAAAGATGGGCCGCGAGCCGTTGTCGGTGTTGGGCGGCGCCGCGGTTCCCAACAGAAGGTCAGAGGGTCGCTGTCCGGGTCCGTCGCCGAGCCGGTCAGCGCGAACGGCGTCTGCATCGGAATCGTGACGGCGGACCCGGTGGTCAATCCCGTCGGGTTGCCGTTTCCGGTTGCGGAAGAGGCCGCACAGGAGTTGCCCGTGGCGCCGTTGATGAACGTACGGATCTCGTCAAAGCTCTTCACGTGAAAGTAGGCGTCGCTGTGCGGCTGCAGGTCCTCGGCGCCACAGATTCCCGCATAGGCCATGATCGTGGACCCGCTTCCGGGCTCGTAGGCCGCGCTTGCCGAGCGGTTTCCCGCGCAGTTCGACGTGGTGCCGTTGAACGTGTGGTTGCCTCCGAACTGGTGGCCCATCTCGTGCGCGACATAATCCACATCGAACGCGTCGCCGACAGGGCTGGGCGAGCCCGTCAGGCCCTGCGCCTTGCTGCCCGTACAGGGGACACGCAGCTGCGCGACACCCCCGCCTCCTGTGCCGACAAGATGCCCGACATCGTAATTCGCCGAGCCAATGACCGTGTCGATCGTGGTCTGGTTAGCGCCCAAGTCACCGGACGTGTTGGCAAACGGGTCGGTGGCTGCATTTGTGTACACGATAAGGCTGTTGTTGGCGACCAGCACCATGCGGACCCCAAGGTCGATCTCGTAGATCCCCACCACGCGATTGACCGTGGTGGCGATCGCCGCCATCGCTCCCGGGACCGTCCCACCGTGAAACGCCGTGTATTCCCCGGTCGCCGCGACCGCGAGGCGATAGGTCCGAAGCGTTGGGCCCGCCGGAAACGGGGCCGCGTTGGGTACAGACGATCGCGCCCCAAGATCCGCCTCGGGCACGTCGCCGGGGTCGGTGTCGCCCGCCACCTCGCAGCGAAACGTGCCGACCTTGTCAACGTGATCGCGGCGGTTGTAGCTGATGTAGTGGAGGATCTCGCCCCTGCGATAGGGGTCGATGTACCAACGGCCCGCCGGCGACAACACCTGCGCATGGAAGCCGGCCGGAGTCACGTCGAGCCGCGCGCTGGCCGCAGGATCGTCGATTCCCCGGGCCACGTACGTGCGGATCTCGGGGAACTTCTCGGCGAGACCCGGCTCCAGAATCGGCGCCTCGTGGACCCGAAACGCCTGAAATTCACCGGCCGGTGAGGGCAGCGTGACGATCAGGGGCGGGGCGCTTCCTCCCTCGAGAGGAGCGCCGGAGAGCGCGCCGCGCAACCCATCGAGATCGAGCGCCAGCGTGCGATATCGCAGAGGCACGATCACCCGAGCGCCGCCCGCTGGAATGGCCGACTCCGACACGTCACGCCAATAGGGTTCGGCTGCGCGGAGGGAATCCCAAGACGAAGCGATGAGGAGCGTGAGAATCGCGTATCGGAGCGTCTTTTCCATGGCGTCCTTTCCGACGGGGCCTCAGGGCGATGGCGTAGTTTGCCGAAATGCGGCGGGGATCATACGTCAGGCCCGCGTCAGACACGCGCCGACGCGGAGGATCAAGGGAGACCCTCACATCGTTCGGCGTCCCGCTCTCCAACCCCTCCGCCGCCCACCGGCCGGGACCGCGCCGCGACCTCTTCCTCCGTAAGCCCAAACAGCGGCGTCACGCGATAACCACGCATCGTGGCCATGAGGTACAGCTGCCCGCGGTGGTGTGCCTCGTGCTCCGTCATCGCGCGGAGCCACTTCCAGATCGTGATCGGCGTCCCCGCGGGCGTCGCGCACTTGCCAAGTAGGTCCGCCTCCGAGAGTCCCGCAAACACCGCGACCGCCTCGTCATGGCACCGCCCGACATAGCCTCGAACCGCATCCAGCCCGCTCGCCAACGTCTCCGCGTGGCCGGGATAGAGACTGGGGCGCTGCCTCACATTCTCGGCATACATGAACCGCTCGATGCCCGCGAGATGGCGGAAGAGATCCCCAAATGTGAACGCGCCCGGCGCGTGGCTCCATTCGAGATCCGAGGGTGCGAGAACATCGAGGACGCGCAGCGTTCGGCGCCGGGCGTTCTTCCAATAGTCGATGAAGGACGGCACGTCGTGAAGCATGCGGTGCTCCTTCGGCCCGAGGATATCGGAACCCCGGATCGATCAGTTGCCCTTCGCTTCCAGCTCCTTGCGAAACGCTTCGCGCCGGCGGTCTCGGACCGGTCCGAACGCCGGCTTGATCGGAGGATGTTGGGCATGAAGCCGCAGCACCTCGGCAATGCCACGATCCAGCTGCGTGTCGAGGCCTTTGGCAACCTCCTGTGGCGGGTTCTGGACGGGAATATCCGGCACCACGCCCCGGTTCTCGATCGTCCAGCCATCCCTCGGATCCCACCAGGCAAACTCGGGCTCGGTGACGAGACCCCCGTCCACAAGCGGCTTGTCGCCGCGGATCCCCACGACGCCACCCCACGAACGCATCCCAATGACCGGCGCCAGCTTCTCCAGCTGCACGGCCGCCGGGAAGATGTCGCCGTCCGAACCGGCCGATTCGTTGGTCAAGACCACAAACGGACCGTTCAGCGTCCGATACGGGTAGCTGTTGACGCCGCCGCCACGCGACCGGTCAAACGTGAGGACCTTCCGCCGCAGGCGCTCCAGGATCATCTGCGACACGAAACCCCCGCCGTTCCACCTCACGTCGACGACCAGCCCCTCCTTGTCGAGCTGCGGATAGAACCACGTGTTGAACTGCGTCATGCCCTCGTCGCCCATGTTGGACAGGTGGAGATACCCGATACGACCACCCGTCTTCTCGGCCACATACGCGCGATTTCGGCGGACCCAGTCCGCGTAGCGAAGCTCCTTCTCGCTCTCCAACGTCTTCACCACGACATCGCGCGCCCCCGCCATGTCGGGGCGCGCGTTCACCGTGAGGACCACATCGCGACCCGCCAGCTTCTCGAGGCCCGCGTGAAACGGCCGCCCCGCCTTGAACGGCGCGCGGTTCACAGCCAGGATGTAGCTGCCCTCCGGCACATTCACGCCGGGCTCGTCGAGAGGCGACCGCACATTGTCGGCCGGATCCCCACGATGGATCCGCACCACCTTGTAAGCATCGCCCTCGCGCTTCACATCGATCCCCAAAAGGCCCGTCGCGACGCGCGCCGGCTTGACGCCCGGGTCTCCGCCTTGGACATAGGTGTGCGAGTTGTTCAGCTCACCGATCAGCTCTCCAATCAGATCGCGCAGTTCCTCGCGCACTCCCAGGCGGGGCAAGAGGGCCGCATACCGGTCGCGGACGGCCTTCCAATCCACGCTCCCCATCGCCGGATCCCAGAAGAAGTCGCGCTGGCGCCGCCACGCCTCGTAGTAGATCTGCGCCCACTCCTCGCGAGGGTCGAGCTCCACAACCACGCCGTCCAAAGACACCTTCGCCTCGGCCAAGGCCGCGGGCTGGGGCGGCGCCCCGCCCTCCAGAACATAGATCTCCCCGCGGGCCTTCATGACCGCAACCTTCTCTCCCTTGGCCGAAACCCGATACTCGGAGATCCCTTCGAGGAAGGGCTGCGCCTTGCGCTTCTCCAGGTCGAAGTAGACAAGCGTCGCGTCGGGCCGCGGCTCGTCGCCGGGCCCGTCGCTTGGCGACTCGGCCATGCCCTTGATCGGGTTCGCGAGATAGAAGACGCCCTTCGGGGTCGCGGTCAGGTTCGAGTATCGATCGCGATCGACTGGAAAAGCCACAAACCGCTCAGACAGGCCGTCCAGATCGATCTCGACCGGTGCCGGTGAAGCGTCAGGTTTCGCCTTGTCCTTGCCTTTGCTCCTGTCGTCAGCCTCCTTGTCCTTGGACTTCTCCGCCGGCTTGTCCGAGTCCTCGTCCGGCAGGCCCTTGGAGTTCGCGAACGGGTTCTTCACTTCCTTGCGAAGGAGAAGCATGTGGGGGATCACGTTCTTGATCTCGACGTTCTGAAGGTCGCGCGTGTCGAGCACCGGGTTCGTCGCGCGCTCGCTGAGGAAATACAGGTAGCGCCCCTCGGGGTCCCAGGAGGGCGAGGAGTCGCTCGTGTAGGGACCCGTGATGGCGCGTGTCTTTCCGCTCTTCGTGTCGTAGAGCCAAATCGAGTTGTAGTCGGTCGCGAGCGCCTTCGTGTAGGCCAGCCAGCGCCCGTCCGGGCTGAACACGTACTCGCGGATCTCGGCTTGGGTACTTCGATCGACAAGGCTCGGAGCGCCGCCTTCCGCGGGCGCCACGTAGAGCGACTGTGTCTCGTCCGCATAGGCAATCCATCGCCCATTGGGCGAGAAGGCCGGAGGGAAATGCCAACCTTTGGCTCCAGCCGGAGCCACAATCTTCGGCGCTCCCCGCCCCCACGCGTCGATCACGCGAATGTCCTCCTCGCGTGCCGCGTCGCTGACATACACGAGCCGCTTGCCATCCGCCGAGAAGCGCCCGTAGCTCTCCCGCGCGCCGCTTCCGCGTGTGATCGGCAGCGTGACCCCGTTCTTCACCGGGACCGAGAAGATCTCGCCCCGCGTCGTCACGGCAAGCCGGTCGCCCTTGGGCGAAAGCTCGAACCACGTCAGCGTCGCGCCGGCCTCGGGATAGCGCACACGCGTGAGAACCCGATCGCTCGGAAGCTCCACGGGGACCGGTCGCAAGCCGCCGTCCTTCACATTCAGAATCTGAAGATCCGAGCCGGCCGCGAACACGATCCGTCCGTCCAAGTCCATCGCGGGCCAGCGCGCGTCCCAGCCTGAAAGGTCCGTGTGGCGCTTGCGGTCCGAGCCGTCCGCCTTCATCGACCAGATGTTGGCGGTTCCGCCCTGGTCGCTCAGGAAATAGATCTGCTCGCCATGCCACATCGGGTACGCGTTGATGCCGGGAAAGTCGGTCACGGCCTTGAAATCCGCGCGGTCCGGATGCCCAACCCAGATGTCGGGAGCGGTTCCGCCGCGGTAGCGCTTCCAGGTCGCCGTCTCCCACGTCTTGCGGCTAAACGCCCAACGCCCGGTCGATGGGTCGATCGCGATTCGCGAGGCCCAGCCCACGGGCAGCTTCTCCGGATCGCCCCCCTCGGCCGAGATCGCGAAGATCTCCCAATCGAGCGGGTTCTCGGCGCGGCTTCGGAAGAGCACCCGCTTGCCATCCGGCGTCCAGCCGAGCACCTCGTCGGAAGCGGGGTGCCACGTGAGCCGGCGAGGCTCGCCACCCTCCGACGGGATCACATAGACATCGCGGTTGCCGCCGTACTCGCCGGTGAAGGCGATCCACTTCCCGTCGGGCGAGAAGCGCGGGAAATACTCCAACCCTGGATGGGACGTGAGCCGCCGCGCGGTCCCGCCGCGATCCGAAGCAACCCAAAGATCGCCCTCCGCGGCAAAGACCAGCTTGTCCCCGCGGAGATCCGGGAATCGAAAGTACCCGGGCGCAGCCATCGCGCCGCGGGCGAAGAAAAGGACAAGAGCGAGGAGGCCGAGCGAAGCGGCACGGGCAGAGGATCCGGGACGGCTGAGGCGCATTCGAGGGCTCCTTTGGGTAGAGTTGAGGTCGGCGGCAGGATAGATACGCGGCCGGACAGGCTTGGTTGCGCGCGACTTGGGCTTCGGGGGCGGGCGCGTGGCCGCATCAACCTCTACAACCTCTATAGAATGCGCCCATGATTCGAACCGCTCACGCGCTCCTCGACGAGGCCCGAAAGCTCTCCCCGGAAGACAGGGCGATGGTCGCCGAGCGACTTCTCGAGACGCTCGACCAAGCGAACGATGTGGACGTCGACGCCGCATGGGCGGCCACGGCCGAGGACAGAGCGGCCGAGGCCGAGCTAGATCCGATGGTGCTCATCGACTGGGCGGATGCGAAGGCCGAGATCGAACGAGACGTGCTACGCAAGTGAGGCTGCGGCCTCGCCTCCATCGAGCGGCTCGTGAGGAGCTCCGGGCAGCCGTCCGCTGGTACGAAGAACGCCGGGAGGGACTCGGCAAGCGGTTCTTCGAGACGGTCGAAGCCCTGTCGTCACGCATCGCTGCTGGCGACCAACCAGGCCTAAGCGTGCTCACGAGGAACCCAAAGAGGCTGATCCGAAAAGCACGAGTGCCGCGGTTTCCATACTTGTTGTACTTCGAGATTCGGCGGGACGAGTGTGTTTTCCTGGCCGTCGCGCACGCACGAAGACGCCCGAAATACTGGCTCCGCCGCTCCGCCGACGACGATCCTGCTTGAAAGCGGGAAAGGCAACTCGTTCAGCGCAGCTCCGAGACAAGATCGCTCAGCGACACGACCCGGATGCGGTCGTCGATGTCGTACGACCGGTCGCCCGGATAGATCACCCGGAGGTGGTCCAGACGCAGCGTGTCGATCGCCGAACGCATGGATGCCGTACTCGTCGGCGCGTCCGAGGACTTGATCTCGAACCCCAACCGCCGTCCTTTGTGAACCGCGAAGAGGTCGAGCTCGGCGCCGGAATGGGTGCCCCAGAAATAGACATCAGTCGCCCCGAGCAAGCGGGTGACCTGCTCGACGGCGAACCCCTCGAAGGACGCACCGTGCTTAGGGTGACTGAAGAGGGCATCCGGGGAAGGGACGCCGAGCAGAGCATGGAGCAGGCCGCTGTCGCGGACGTAGATCTTGGGTGACTTCATCTGGCGCTTGCCAATGTTCTCGAACCATGGCACGAGCTGCCGCACGACATAAGATCCCGTGAGGATGTCAAGATAGCGGCGAGCGGTGGGCTCGGATGTACCTAAGGAGCGCGCGAACTCGGCCGCATTCCACACCTGTCCGTGGTAGTGGGCTACCATCGTCCAGAAGCGCCGCAGCGTCACTCCTGGAATTGTGATCCCGAGGTTGGGCACATCGCGCTCCAGGTAGGACGTGATGAATGCGTTCCGCCACGCAATGCTCTCTCGCTCCGAGCGGGCGAGAAACGACCGCGGGAAGCCACCGCGCGACCACAACCTGCGCCACCTCTCCGTCCCCGACTCCGTGACGTCGAAACCCGTCATCTCGATGTATCGCACCCGACCGGCAAGGCTCTCGGACACACCCCGCACGAGGTCCGGCGACGCGCTCCCGAGAACCAGGAATCGGGCACGGATAGGCCGGCGATCGGCGAGCACGCGGAGGACCTCGAAGAGAGGCGGCATGCGCTGAATCTCGTCGATCACGACGAGCCCCCGCAGCGCCCCAAGCGTTCGCTGCGGAGACTGTAACCGGGCCACGTCGACCGCGTCCTCAAGGTCGAAGAACCGCTCGCGCTCGCTGCCGACGACCTTTCTGGCGAGCGTCGTCTTGCCGCATTGACGCGGACCGAGTAGAGCGACCACGGGGCTCTCGCGAAGCGCCGACCGGATCGTTGCTTCGAGCGCGGGGCGTGCGATCATGCCGACATCGTACCTTGAAAATCGAAAGGTGACCTTTCGATTTTCAAGGCATCAGCTGCTCCACACAACGGCGAGGTGAGCCCCGAACACGCCCAGATCCTACGTCCAGGAACCTCGACCGCACTCACCGCAGGACAAGTTCGTGCGACCGAGGAGCTGCCCGGATGCCGACCCGGTCGCTCAGCGCCAAGCCGGCACAGCAACCAGACCGCTTGCGACAATGACGGAAAGGTCGCGGTCCCGAGCCAGGATCGCGCACTCGTACTTGTCGGCGAGCACCGCGATCAGACAGTCGATCGTCGATCGGACGGTGACCCCGCGCCGCCTCAGGGAGCGGTAGAGCGTTGCCGCGCGGACGTACAAATCGATACCGACCGCGTCCAAGAAGATCATCTGCGCAAAGACCTTCTCGATCGCTCCACGTTCCCGATCCCGGCGGAGGCCCTGAAGGACCTCAGAGACGATCACGCCGCACGTGCAGACATCATCCTGGCCTTCGAGCAGGCGAACGACGGCATGCCGCACCGGCGAAGGGTTGCCGTTCAGGAACTCGATCCACGCCGAGCTATCGACGAGGACTTTCAAGCACCGCTCCCGCCCTTTTCCTCAGGGCGTTAAGGTCTCCGTCCCACCGGACCTTTCCCTGAAAGCTCAGCATCCCGCGCACCTTCTTGCGTCGAGCAAAGTCCCGCAGGGCTTCGTTGATAACAGCCGTCTTTGTTGCACCCGGTGCCGCCTTTAGAGCTTCCGCCAGGGCCGCGTCATCCAGATTTAACGTCGTTCGCATGATCGACCTCCGTGCAGACGATACGACCTCTCAGTCTGCACGGCAAGTTCCACATCAGCCCGCATCGTCTCCGCCTTGGTTGCTCCAGCGTCAACGAAACGACTGCCGGTCATCGGCTCTTATTCCCCAGCCGCTCACTTTCGCCGCGCATTCCTCGAACCCAGGCGGTGGCGCCCTTCGCAAGCTCCGGATGATCCTCGGAGCGCCACGCCCCTTCTGTGGTCTCGAGTGCGGCGGCTTGTGCGAGACGGCGCAGCTCGCGCTCGGCGGCCTGCCTCGCCGCCAAGCCCTACCGCATCGCCTCCATCGGCGAGAGCCTCGCGGCCCTCAGTGCCGGGTACAGCCCGAAAACCACCGCCAGTGCCAGCGCGACCGCCCACGCCGTTGCCAGGCCCATGTTGTTCACAACCAGCCCGTAGGGAAACACGGGGCTCAGCGCCTTGCACACCGCCGCTCCGGCGAAGGTTCCGCACAGAGCTCCCAAGGCCGCCAGTACAACGGCTTCCAACAGGAACTGCACGAGGATTCCGCCGTCGGAGGCCCCCATGGCCTTCCTCAGGCCGATCTCGTAGCGGCGGTCCGAGTAGGAGATCAGCATCACCGAGAGCACTCCGACTCCGCCCACCAGCAGCACGGTCGCCGCGAGGCTCATCAGCACAATGGTCCAGCCCCTCATCTGCTCCAGGAAGTTCTGGTAGGAACGCGCGAGCTCGGCGTCGAGGTCTTTGATCTCGACGTCGTCTATGCCGTGGTGCGCCTGGCGCGCCCTTGCGAGGAGGGTTGACGTGACCTCGGCCATGTCCTTCTTGGACTTCAGCTTGACGGTCAGCTGGTCGAGCTTGTGGTCGGGTGAGAAGCGGTCGATGTAGGTTTCGAGCGGGATCAGAAAGCCGTTGGCGTCGGTGTAGTTCTCGTCGCTGAAGATCTGCCCCGGCGCCTGGGTTCCCACAATGCGGAACGAGACGCCGTCAATGACAATGTCGCGGCCCACGGGGTCCGTGCCGCCGAAGAGCTTGGCGCCCAGCGTTGCGCCCACGACCGCCACCGAGCTGCGCCTCTTTTGGTCGTCCTCGGTAAGGCCGCGGCCGATTCCAATGGGGCGGTTCATCAACGCGGCATAGTCCGCGACCACGCCGTTCACGAACACGCGCTCGGCGCCGCCCAGCACGCGAACCGTCACGCGCTTTGTGGCGCGGGGCAGAAAGCCCAGGACGCGTGGATCGGGCGCGGTCAGGCGCGCGAGGTCCTCGTAGCGAAGGCCCGGGCTCATCGCGAACCGCTTCTGCTGCTCGGTCGTCTCCGGGTTCTTGGGCACCAGCATCAGCGTGCCATCCCAGCTCATGCCCGCAAAGCCGGTCGAGATCTTGTCCATGACGCCGTCCATGACCGACGTGAGGACCACCAGCGCGAAGACGCCAAGCATCAGGAGCGTGAGAGTGAGAAGCGAACGCAGCTTGTGCGCCCACAGCTCGATCAGGCCGCCGCGCACGACCTCCCAAACCAGCGCGAGCCTCGCGAACAGCGACACGCGCCGAGGGGCACGCGCGCGCGCCGGGGCGAGAGGCTCGACGGGCTCGACGGGAATGGGGGAGGTTGGAAGCGAAAGCGAGAAGTCCGCGGCGCTACTCATAACGCAGGGCCTCCATGGGCGAGAGCTTGCTGGCCTTGTAGGCCGGGTACAGCGCGAACACGAAGCCAAATCCCGCGGCGAGCGCGAACGCCCAGATGAAGCTCTTGGCCTCCATCCACAATGGAATGCCGATCGCGCCGGTGATGATCTTCGAGAACGCGACCCCGCAGACCAGGCCCACCAGGCTTCCCAGCACCGTCAGAAGCAGCGCCTCGGTCATGAAGGTCTTGAAGATCTCGCGGCCCGAGGCCCCAATCGCCATCTTCACGCCCACCTCGCGCACCCGGTCCTTCAGGCTCGCCATCTGGATGTTGACGTTGACAATGCCGCCCCCCAGGAGCGCCAGCGCGCCCGACAGCATGAAAATGATGTCGTACACGCTGCCCTGGCTGCGCCTCTTTCTCATGCGGGCCGCGACGTCGTCCAGGCGGAAGTCGTCCTGCTGCCGGTGATTTCCGCGGATGGCCGCCTCCACGCTCTTGGTGAAGGTCTCCAGGACCGACACGTTGGGAACCCGGAACGTGACCCGGTCCAGCCTTTGGTAATTGTCGCCCTGCATGCGCTTCTGAACCAGCGTGGCGGGCAGCGCGACAATGCGGTTGCGGCGCCAGAAGATGTTGTGCTGGTTCTCGCGAAAGCGGAACACGCGCTCCCGCAGGAGGCCCACCACGGTGACGGGCGTATCGCCCACCCGGATGACCTTGCCAAGCGCGTCGCCCGAGGGGAAGAACACCCGCGCGGCCTCGGTTCCTAGAATCGCGACCGAGGCGGCCGTGTCCACATCCCGCGTGGTGAAGCCGCGACCGCGCTCGATCTCGTAGCCGTCCATCGCGAGATAGTCGTGCCCGATTCCGCTGACGCGCCGTTCCTGATCGGCGTAGGGCGAGCGGACCCGCGCCTGCGCGAACTTCTGGACGCTCACCCCGTGCACGGCGCTCATGTCGATCCTCTCGCCGTCCTCGGCGTCCTCCTGCCGGAGGCCAAGGTTCGCGTTCTGGAGCGCGCTGGGGGTTCCGTCCTTGGCCGCTGCGGCCGGCTGCACGTTGAGCTTGTCGAGCCCGCCCAGCTTCACGAAGAGCTCGTCCGCGCGGCGGCGCTGGCTGTCCGAGATCGAGAAGCCGCCGAGAACCGACGCCACGCCCAACATGACGCCCAAGGCCTGCAGGGCGGAGCGCCCCAGGTTCTCCTTGATCTCGACCCAGGCAGCCGAGACGCGCTCCTGAAAGGCTCCCTGCGCGCTCATGCCGCCTGCTCCAGCTCGTGCGCAATGGCGCCGTCGCGAATCTCCACACGGCGTTCGGCCAGCGCGGCGACCGCGGGATCGTGCGTCACCAGGATCACGGTGTTGCCCTGCTTGTGAAGTTCCTTGAAAAGACCCAACACCTCGGCCCCGGTCTTGGAATCCAGCGCTCCGGTCGGTTCGTCCGCGAGCAGCATCGCCGGGTTGTTGGCAAGGGCGCGGGCGATCGCGACCCGCTGCCTCTGGCCTCCCGACAGCTGCGCCGGGAGCTGGCCCGCCTTCTCCGGGATTCCCACCCGCGAAAGCAGCGCCATCGCGCGCTCCCTCCGCTCCCGCCGTCCCACCCCGGCATAGAGCATGGGCAGCTCGACGTTCCTCAGGATCGTGGCCTTGGGCAGAAGGTTGTAGCTTTGGAAGATGAAACCGATCTTCTCATTCCTGATGCGTGCGAGCGCGCTCCCCGAGAGCCCGTGCACGTCCACGCCCTCCAGCGCGTAGGTTCCCGCGGTCGGTGAATCCAGACATCCCAGAATCGCCATCAGCGTGGACTTGCCAGACCCGGACGGCCCAACCAGCGCCACAAACTCGCCGGCCTGAACCGTCATGTCCACGCCTCGCAGCGCATGCACAGCGGTTCCGTTCGATCCATAGACCTTGGTCAGCTCACGGGTTTCGATGACGTTCTTCACGTGCTTGCCCTCTTAATCTTGGTTTTCGGCCAATCGCGGTTAACAAACCCCCGGCTCCACATTCCGTAGGGGCAGGCCCCCGTGCCTGCCCCGCTCGGTGTGCGACCGGCATCGCACCGGGGCGGCCACGGGGGGCCGCCCCTACGAGTTGTTCTCGTCGCCTAGCTGTTCTCGTCGCCTCAGTTGTTCTCGTCGTCCTTTTCGACCTTCTTCTTGGTCGGATCCTCCAGGCACACCTGGTCGCTGTCCTTGAGGCCCGACAACACCTCGACGCGCTCCAGCGTGGCGATTCCCGCCTCGACCGGCACCACCTCGAAGTAGTCCTTCCAATTCTCGGAGAGCCAGATGAACTTGGTCCGCCCGGTCAGGCCTTCCTTGGCCTTGGAGATCTGCGCGGGCTTGAGGTCCTTCTTCAGCCGGTAGGCCACGACCTGTCCCTCGCGCTTCTGCAGCGCTTCGAGCGGGATCGAGAGGGCCTTCTCCCGGCGCTCGCCCAGGATCTCGACATTGGCGCTCATGCCGGTGCGGAAGGCCTCACCCAGCTGGTCCAGCGCGACCTCGACCTCGAAGACCTTGATCTTGTCCACGACCTTGGCGGCGGGGGCGATGAAGCGCACCTTGCCGGTGAAGACCTTCTGGGGATACGCGTCGAGCGTGACGCGCACGGGCTGGCTCAGGCTGACCTTGGCAATGTCGACCTCGTTGAGATTGACCCGCACAATCAACGACTTGAGATCGGCGACCGTGAACAGCACGGTGCCGGCGTTGAACGACGAGACGCCCGAGGTCACGGTCTCGCCCAGCTCCACGCCGCGCTTGATCACGACCCCGTTCATTGGGCTTGTCACGCGGGCCTTCTGGGAGGACGCGTCGCCGGAGATGGGAATGCCGCGGTCCTCGACGATCTGGTAGCGCATCCGCGCGGCCTTGAGAGATTCGGAGGCCAGGTCGCGCTTGGCCTTGAAGTCTTTGAGTGTCTCGGCACCGATCAGGCCGGCCTCGGCCAGGCGGGTTTGGGCGGTCAGCTCGCGTTCGGCATCGCGGAGCCTGAGGTCGGCCTGGGTGACCGCCGCCTGCACGTCCGACAGCGTCTGCGCCTGGGTGACGTCGGGCTCCACCTCGGCCATCACGTCGCCCACCTTGACGATCGCGCCCTCGCGCACCCGAAGCGAGAGGATCCGGCCGGAGACCGCCGACTTGACATCGACCTTGGTGACCGGATCGACCACGCCCACCTCGCGAACGCTGACCTGAAGGTCCTGCGCCTGGACCTTCCCGACGCGAAACGGCGAGTCATCTTTCTTGTCCCCGTCCTTGGGCTTGTCCTTGCCGCGGGAGGCCAGGAGCGCCCCTCCGCCCGCCACGACAACCCCGAGACCGATGATCGCGATCCACTTCTTCTTCATGACACAACCCCCTCAATTCGATCGTGACTCGTCAACCTTGACGGGCTTCGGGGCAGACCCCACGGGCCGTCCCGCTTTTTCTTCATCGAGGTTGTTAATGAACGGCGCCGGGCCGCGTTGCCTAATCGGTAGGGCCCGCCGCGCTTCCTCGATGTTTTCGGATCCGTCCTTCGATTCAGTTCTCCGTTGCCGGTCTCATCTTTGGGATCCTGTGACCGGGAATGAACACGGGCTATGTACGGAGGTCCTTAGAGAAAGTTCGGAAACCGGGAGGCGGCCCCGACGGGGCTCAGAAGATCTGTGTCGCGGCGCGCTCCAGCCGATCCATGATGGCCCGTCCGGTTCCGGTCTTTCGGACCCCGAGGACGATCAGCGACTCTCCCGGCCTCTGGGTGCGCAGCGCATCGAAGAGTCGCCGTCCCATCTCCTTCAGGCTCCGGCCCAACGTCACCACGCGCTCTTTTGGGAGCTCGGGAAACGCCCCGTCGCGGCAGAGGACCAAAGCCGTGGAGTGAGCCTCCACAAAGGCCAGGAGCGAAGCCTCGCGTCCCGCCCGGAACACGAAGAGCGGCCTCGTCGGCGCGTAGTGGCGATACTTGAGACCGGGGCTCTCGGGCCGTTCGCCGTGTCGATCGGCCCGGTCCCCCTCCTCCTTCGCCAGGCCGACGACCTTGGCAAGCGCCTCCCTCGAAATCGCCCCTTCGCGCAGCACGCGGACCGTGTCGCCGTCGAAGCTCACGACCGTCGATTCCAACCCCAGCTCGGTCGAGCCCCCGTCGATCAGGAGAAGGCCGCGGAGATTGGCAAAGTCCTCCGCAACATGCGCGGCCGTGGTTGGGCTGGGCCTGCCGGAGACGTTCGCGCTGGGCGCGGCGATCGGAACCCCCGCGAGGCGGATCAGCTGGCGCGCGATCGCCCCGGCTGGCATCCGCACCGCGACCCGGGAGAGGCCTGCGGTCACGACCTCGGGAACCTCCGGATGACGCGGCAGGACGAGCGTGAGCGGCCCGGGCCAGAACGCGTCCATCAGACGCTTGGCGACCCTTGGAATGCCGGTCGCGACCCGGGCCAGCATCCGGAGGTCGGAGACGTGCACGATCAGCGGGTTGTCCGCGGGCCGGCCCTTCGCCTCAAAGATGCGCAGAACCGCGGCGGGATCGAGCGCGTTGGCCCCCAGGCCGTAGACGGTCTCGGTTGGAAACGCGACCAGGAGGCCGCGTCGGATGCGGCGCGCGGCCTCTTCGAGCGCCTTCGGTGTCGCGGGTCGGATGCGCAAAGGGCGTGGATTCTCGCACGCGGAAGAGCGGCCCTTGCGAATCCGGGTTGTGGGAAGCGCCCTTTCCGGCTACCCTCGCGCGAAATGGGAGGCACGATGGCGAATGGCGGCGCGGCGGGCGTTGGAGTGGCCGAGGAGACCTGGTTTGGACATCCCAGGGCCCTGATGGTCCTCTTTTTCACCGAGATGTGGGAGCGCTTCAGCTACTACGGCATGCGCGCCATCCTGATCCTGTTCATGACCTCTCCGGTCGCGATTGGGGGCCTCGGCTGGCCCACGGAGACCGCGGGACCGGTCTATGGCCTGTACACGTCGATGGTCTATCTCACCTCGCTTCCAGGAGGCTGGATCGCGGATCGCCTGATCGGGCCGCGCCGGGCGGTCCTGGTGGGTGCAATCCTGATCGCGTCCGGACACGTCAGCCTGATGTTCCACGCGATCTCGACGTTCTACTTTGGGCTCTTTCTGATCGTGTTGGGAACCGGGCTCTTAAAGCCCAACATCAGCGTGATGGTCGGCGAGCTCTACACGGCCGAGGACAAGAGGCGGGACGCGGGCTTCTCGATCTTCTACATGGGCATCAACCTGGGCGCGCTCCTGGCGCCGTTCGTCTGCGGCTTCTTCGCGCAGAAGCCCTGGTTTCGGGAGTTCCTCAGCGGCCTTGGCATTCGGCCCGAAAGCAGCTGGCATTGGGGCTTCGGCGCGGCGGCGGTGGGAATGGCCCTCGGCATTGTGCAGTACGTGGTGGGCGGTCGCCGGCTGGGCACGGCCGGCCTTCGCGTCTCGGCGACCCCCGAGGAATTGCGGAAGAACCGCCGCCTGTTTTGGGTTGGCGTCGGCGCCGCGCTGAGCCTCGCGGCCGTCCTCTGGGGCCTTCACGCGTCCGGCACCGTGGCGATCACGGTCTCCCGGATCGTCCGCGTGGTGGGGGTGGCCCTCATCGTGGCGCCGGCCATCTACTTCGGATCGATCCTGCTCAGGCCGCACCTGTCGAAGATCGAGAGGAGGAGGGTCGGCGCGGTCATCCTGCTGTTTCTGTTCGCGACGCTGTTCTGGTCCGCGTTCGAGCAGGCCGGCTCCACGCTGAACCTGTTCGCGGAGCGGCACACCCGAAACGAGCTCTTCGGGCTCGGCTTTCCGTCCAGCTGGTTCCAGTCCGTGAACTCGATATTCCTGGTCCTCCTGGCCCCCTGCTTCGCGTGGCTGTGGGTGAGGCTAAAGGACAAGGAGCCATCCAGCCCCGCCAAGTTCGGCTTTGGGCTCTTCGGCGTCGGGTTTGGGTATCTGATCCTGGCGATCGGAGCGGTGGCGCTGGCCGTCACGCCACGCGTCAGCCCGATGTGGCTCCTGATGCTCTACTTCTTCCACTCCGCGGGGGAGCTGTGCCTAAGCCCAGTCGGCTTGAGCGGCATGACCAAGCTGGCTCCGGACGGCATGAAGGGCGAGATCATGGGAATCTGGTTCATGTCGATCTCGCTTGGGAACTTCGCGGGAGGTCAGGTCGCGGGCCTCTTCGAGAGCTTCCCCATCGTCGGGATCCTGACCGCGGTCGGGGGCGTCAGCGTGTTCTTCGCGATCGTGGCCGCGGCGATGATCAAGCCGATCCGGAGGTTGATGGGGGGCGTGCACTGAGGCCCTGTATCACGGCGGGGACGCAAGCTCTTTCAACTTGAGCATCGTTGTCCAGTTCCGGGTCGTGACATCCTCGCCGAGGTCCCTGTTCAACGCCTCGAAGAGACGGCCCTTCAGAACGCCGTCGGGGCACCACAGATAGGCCGCGCTCTTCCCAATCGCAAACCGCTCGGGGCTCCAGTCCTTCTTGGCCAACGCCTCGAAACGGCTCATTTCAGACGGCTTCCTCGGAACCGCCACAAGCAGCCTTGACGGGTCGGACAGCACGGTACGGAACGGATTCGCGTCCAGGATCGCCGCCAGATCGGGGCCCGCGAGGACCACGACCGGGCACGAGACGCCCAGGCGATCCGCGATGGTCTTCTGGATCCGGGACGCCATCCCGGTAGCGGCGCCGCGCGCGGTGAAGACCACGTTGCCGCTGTTCAGAAGCGTCTCGACCTCCCGGTAGCCAAGCTCCACAAACAGCGCGCGGAGGTCGGCCATGGCGATCCGCTTGGCCTTTCCGACGTTGATGCCCCGCAGCAGTGCGACATATCGATGGTCCATGCGTCCCTCCGGTCGAATGATCATGCCTTAGCCGGTGGGTCGTCAAAGGGACTTTTCTTCGACGGACCCTTGACAGCCGCGCTTGCCGGACCATATTGAGGCCAAAGCCCAAAAGACGAACCGGCGAAGCGCGACGGCGAACCGTCCGCGCGATCCGGCTCAACCGATCGCAACGCCATCAACAGGAGAACCGGCGAGCCAGCCGGAAGGAGGAACCGTGAATGTCGACGTCCAAGGTGCCCAGCTTCACTACTCAACGTCGCCGTGCGCCAGCGGCCCGGCCTGCCTCGTCCTAAGCGGCATTGGGACTGCACCCTATGAGCGCCAGATGGCGAGGCTGGGCGAACGCCTGCGGATCGTCTTCGTGGACCTGCGGGGAAGCGGACAGTCCACCGGAGATCCCTCCGGCCTCACCTTCGACGTGCTCGCGAGCGACCTCGAGGCGCTCCGTCTTAAGCTCGGGCTTCCGCGAATCGCCGTCCTGGGTCATTCGATCATGGGCGTTCTCGCGATCGAGTACGGCCACCGCTGTCCGCAAACCGTCTCACACGTGATCGCGGTTGGGACACCGCCCTTTGGCGACATGGTCCGCCTCGCCGCCCGGTCCGCCTCGTTCTTCGAGGAGGACGCCTCCGAAGAGCGGAAACGGTTGCTGAAGGACAATCTCGCCAAGTTGCCAAACGGCCCATCTCCCGCCGAGACCATGCTCGCCCAGACGCCGATGCGCTTCTTTGACGCCCGTGTCGACGCGGCTCCTCTGTTTGCCGGAGCCATTGTCAAGCCGGCGTTCTTCGCGCACGTCTTCGGCACGCTGACGCCGTCGTGGGTGGCCGACTCCCCGAGCCCGCCGCAGGTTCCAATCCTCATCGCGCACGGGCGCCACGACTACACGGTCCCCCATCTCCTGTGGAAGCAAGCGGGCGTGGGCGCATCGCCGTTGCCAAACGCAAGGCTCCACATCTTCGAACGCAGCGGGCACCAGCCGTTCTTCGAGGAGCCAGACCGATTCGCGGAGGTTGTCGTGAGCTGGATGAACGAGGGCTGAGGAGCAGAGGGCGGCCGTTCGGAAACCGTGGCCGCCCTCCTCAATCTTCCGGCCTCGCCAGTTTCGTCGCGGCAGGAATTCCAAGCGCCCTTCGTCGGAGGCACACGGTCGATGTGCCGATTCCAAAGAGGCGACCGAGCTCGGCATCGCTCTTCGTCCCCAGCATTCTCAGCATCGACTTTGTCCACGGGCCAGGGTCTTGAGCTCCTTGGCCGCGTATTCCCAACGTCAGCCGCTTGAATTTCACGACATGGGTACGCACCCCAAGCTTCTTGGCAATCTCCCAGTCGGGAACCCTGCCAAACAGCCTGGTCACCTCTTTCATCCAGATCCCCGCGGGCGCCTTCGGGTGCTTGGGCGGAATCCC
>WBZQ01000212.1_pt3 | contig 20914 bp, 24 predicted proteins | sample 5204251 | NCBI WGS metagenome assembly WBZQ01 (sample SAMN12412402, study PRJNA552823) | activated sludge metagenome | isolation source: activated sludge from nitrification reactor of wastewater treatment plant... | place: USA: Virginia | collected 2017-09
GAACCTCACCGCCGGCGTGCGCGACGGCATCCTGCATCACACCGGCCCCGATCTGCCGTTCACGCTCGAGGGCCAGATCGTGCGCCTGGTCGACCGCGTGGCCTACGTCAACCACGACATCGAGGATGCGATCACCGCCGGCATGCTGCGGGCCGACGAGCTTCCCGCCGAGGAGGTCGCGGTGCTGGGTGGCACGACCACCCAGCGCCTCACCCGCCTGGCCGGCGACATCGTCGGCATCAGCCGCGACGCCGACCGGATCGCGATGAGCGACGAGGTGGGGGAGGCCTTCCGGCGGCTGCGGGCCTTCATGTTCGAACGGGTCTACCTGGCTCCGCCAAACAGCGACGAGGCCGCCCGCGCACGCGGAGTGGTGCGGGCCCTGTTCAGCCATTTCCTCGCAAACCCCGAACTGCTGCCACCCTCGCCGGAGGCAGACCCGGTGGCCCGGGTGACCGATCACGTGGCGGGCATGACCGATCGGTATGCGCTGCGTGAGTACCGCCAGGCGTTCCTCCCGCACGACACCCCGCTGTCGCAGTGACGACGCACCTCGCCACCGCCTTCATCACGATGGTGGTGTTGATGGACCCGCTCGGGAACGTGCCCGTCTTCCTTGGCCTGGCTGCCGGCTATGACCCGAAGCGACGCGCCCGGGCGGCGCGGCTGGCCGTGCTCGTGGCGTTCGTCCTCATCTTCGGCTTCGCCCTGATGGGCCGGGCGGTGCTCAACTACCTGAACGTCTCCTTGCAGGCGCTCACGGTCTCTGGCGGCCTGTTGCTGGCGCTCATCTCCCTGGAGCTGCTGCGCGGCCACTACGACGAACCGGACTTCGCCGAACGGGCCAGCATCGCCCTGGTACCGCTCGGCACGCCGTTGATCGCCGGTCCCGGAGCGATTGCGGCCACGATGGTGCTCGTCGAGCGAGCCGACGACGCGTCGGCTCGTGTGGGCGTGGCGATCGGCATCCTGCTCGCCCTCATCACCGTCTGGCTGACGCTGCGCATGTCCGTGCAGATCGCTCGCTTCCTGCCGGAGAGCGTGATTCACCTGCTCACGCGCGTCATGGGCCTCCTGCTTGCGGGGATCGCCGTGGAGATGGTGTTCACAGGGACACGCGACTGGATCGACACGTTCACCTAGACCGCCGGTGCGGGGATCGTCCCGAGCCCGTGGGCGGGTTGTCCCACGCGGACGGCGTGGACGCCCGGTTGCGCCCCGGGCCACGCTACTGTGGCGGGCGATGAGTGGGACGGACGTCGCACGCGACGACACGGAGTCGATCTACACCGGCGAGTCGGTCTCACCACGGACCGCGCGGATCATCACATGGTGCCTGGGGGCGCTCTTCGTCGGCTTCGTCGTCTACATGATTCTGGCGGCCACCGTCCTGAAGGGCGACGAGGCCCCGGGCGTGTCCTTCGGCGAGCTCAAGGGGCAGCCGATCTACTTGAACCAGCCGCCCGCTGCGCGTGACACCCGGATCGAGCAGGGCCAGTCAGGTGTGCCCGGCGACTCGGCGCACCGCTGGGTTGTGCGCGGTTACGTCACCAAGCTGACGCCGCAACAGACCCGTGACTGGTACCTACGCCAGTTCGGCACGACCTACAGCCTTCAGGACACGATCGCCAACGACAACGCCACGCAGCGCGTGCTCATCGGTGCACTCCCGCTGTCAGAGCGAACGACGGCGAATCCGCCCACGCTTGCGGTCAAGATTGCGATCGGTCGCGAGATGACCGAGGAGCGTACGCAGGTCACACTCAGCATCGAGTCCGACTACTAGCGTCTGCCACCGTGCTCCGGTCGCCCGGAGTGCAGGGCGAGCTCAGCCGTCGGGGTCGGCCGCCGGCTCCGTATGGACCAACGCATCGTCCAACTCGGCGATCTCACGGCGCAGGCGGCCCCGGACGGCACCCCCGATGTCGTGGGCACGGGCCAACGAGCAGCCCGGGTCGAGTGCGATGTCGACGAACGCGACCAGGCCGTCTTCGGTGTTCGTGAAGCGCACGTCGTTCGGTGGCCGACCGGAGAGTTCGGCCACCACTGCCCCAACATGTGCGGCGAGCCGAGCGGTCTCGGTGCGCGATGTGGCTCTGCCGACCGTCGGATCGTGCAGTGGCTCGAGGTGCGTCGCCACGTCGGCGATGCGCGGGCAGGCGCCGACGATGGCGGCCTCGACGGCGGTTGCGACCTCATGCGCGGCCACGAGCGGCGTGTCGGACGGCAGCTTGACGTGCAGCGACGCCGTCGCCGACGCGCCGCCGTCGAAGATCCGCACGTTGTGGATCTCGCGCACGCCCGGTACCGACAGCGCCGCGGACAGAACTTGCTCACGGAGGCTCGCATCGTCGGCCGGACGCGGCTCCACGTGCACGACGACGTCGGCGTTGGCAAGATCGTTGCGAATGGCCGCCTCCACCGCGTCGGCGGCAGCGTGACCCTCTGCGAGCGCCGCCGACGGTGCCACCGAGATCACCACGTCGGCGAACTGGGTGCCGGCCGCCTCCCGCATCCGCAGGCGCTCCAGTGTGATGTCGGGGCCGAGAGTGGCGATGGCGCGTCGCGCCGACTGCTCGGCCTCGAAAGGAGTGCGGTCCATCAGGACGTCCACGTTCACGCGGGCCATGCGGACGGCCGCGACCAGGACCATCACGCCGACCAGCAGCGAGGCGGCGGCGTCAGCCTTGTGGACGCCGGCCCGTGTGAGGACCAGCCCGGCGAGGACTGCCGCAGTGCCGGCCAGGTCGCCGGCGAAATGCAACGCATTGGAAGCAAGCGCGGCGCTGCGATGGCGGCGCGCCGAGCGCAGCGAGATGACCGTTCGCGACAGGTCGACGCCGATCACCACGGCGAGGGCGGCAAACGCCCACCAGGTGGCATGGACTTCAGCCGGGACGTCGGCGGCCAGGCGCCGGACGGCGACGATCCCGATGAGCACGCTCGCGATGGCGAGCACGACACACTCGGCGAGCGCGGAGAGATGTTCCGCCTTGCCATGCCCCCAGGCATGGGTGGCATCGGCCGGCTTGTGGGCAAGCCCGATGGCGAAGAACGTCAGCAGCGCCGCCACCAGGTCGGTTCCGGAATGCAGGGCCTCCGAGAGGAAGCCAAGGCTGTTGGTCGCCAGCCCGACGCCAAGCTTCAGCGCGATGAGAAACACCGCTGCCAGGACCGAGATCAGCGCAGTACGTCTGGCGGGCGACATTGGCTGAGATGGTGGCAGATCGTCAGGGGGCACAGTGGCGCTCGTCCCCGTTGGGGGGTCGATCCAGGGCCAATGGGTGGGAGGTTCGTCCCATTGCGGAACGAGATGGTCGGGTTTTCCCTGAGCGGGGGGTAGTGTTGCCCCCGACATGGGCTGGAACTTCACCGGCGTCAGGTCGGCATGAAAGCATCGTTCGGCACCGAGCACGAGGGCTCCGCAGCCCTGCTGGGGGCCGCAACCGCGCTGCTGGCCGGCGCCGATGTCGAGCAGACCGTCCAGGCGGGTCTCGCGCACATGTGCGCGCTTACCGGGGCACGTTACGGCGCCGTCGGGATCGTGGACCAGGAGAGCGGTCTGTTCGGCCGCTACATCACCGCTGGCCTGGACGAGGCGGTCGTACGTGCCATCGGCGAACCACCGCGCGGTCGCGGTGTGCTGGGCGTGCTGATGCGCAGCCCCACGCCGGTGCGGACGGGCAACATCGGTGCGCACGCCGAGTCGTACGGGTTCCCGCTGAACCATCCGCCGATGTCGTCGTTCCTCGGCCAGGGCCTGTGGCTCGGCGGTCGCCTGTGGGGAACGATCTGCGTGACCGAGAAGCTGGACGGAGTCGAGTTCACGGTCGACGACGAGCACACCCTCGGTGTGGTCGCCGACATGCTCGTTCGCGCTGCGGACCCGCACCTCCGGGCAGAGCGGGCCGTCCAGCGGGCCGCCAGGCTCGAGCAGGACCACGCCGCGTACACCGCCAGCAACGACATTGCCCGCAGCCTCGCCGGGCAGCCGGATCTGGACCACATGGTGGAGCTCATCGTCAAGCGGGGACGCGCGCTGACCGGTGCCCGCGGCGCATTGCTGGCGCTGGCATCGGGCGACGGGATGATCGTGTCGGGCGTCGCCGGAACCCTCACCGACACGGTGCTCGGCGAACATCTACCCCTGGACGGTACGGCCCGAAGCCTGATCGACGCGGGCACGCCCTCACGGGGCGGGCGTGGCGACACCCTGGCGCGCCTTGCCGCATGGCTCGAGGCCGACACCCTGCTCGTGGTGCCCCTGATGATCCGCAAGCAGCCGGTCGGCGTGCTCGTGTGCATCGATCGCGGCGAGGCGGCCGAGTTCAGTCCGCATGACGTGGTGCTCGGCGAGGCGTTCGGCACCAGCGCGGCGGTGGCCATCGCGACGGCCCGCTCAGCCCAGGAACAGGCGCTGCAACGCGCGATCGCCGCCACCGAGCGGGAGCGTGCGCACTGGGCTCGCGAGCTGCACGACGAGACCCTGCAGGAGCTGGCGGCAATCAAGCTGCTGCTGGGAATGACACGCCGCGCCCCCCACGAGGCTGCGCGCGCCGAACTGCTCGATCAGGCGGCGGCACAGATCGACGCGGCCGCGATCGACCTGCGCCGCCTGATCGCCGAACTCCGACCGGCGACCCTGGATGCCCACGGGCTGCAGGCGGCGATCGACGGTCTGGTGAGCCGCATCGGTGCGCTCGGCGGGTTGGATGTGGCGTTCGACTGCACGTTCGTGCCCGCCCACGACGGTGAGGAGCAGCGTCTCGGACCGGAGGTCGAGGGTGTGGTCTACCGGGTGGTCCAGGAGGCGCTGAACAACGTGGCCCGGCACTCGCAGGCCACGCGGGCGGAGGTGGTGCTGGCGGCCCACGGAGATCTGCTGCGGGTCAGCGTGAGCGACAACGGGCGAGGCTTCAATCCCAGCCGGCAGGACGGGGGGTTCGGCCTGATCGGCATGCGTGAGCGCGCCGAGCTCGTGAGCGGCGATCTGCGGGTGGAATCGCGACCGGGCGGCGGCACGATCGTGAGCCTGACCGTCCCAATCGATCAGGAGGCGTGACGTGAGCGAATCCGGCAGCCAACAGAACCGGCAGGTGAGCGTGGTCGTGGTGGACGATCACGCCATCCTTCGCAGCGGCGTGGTGCGGTTGCTGCGGGAAGCGACGCTCGAGGTCACCGGTGAGGCCGACAGTGTGGAGACCGCGCTGGTCGAGCTCGAGCGACACACACCCGACGTGGTGCTGCTCGACCTCGACATGCCGGGGATCGGCGGTATCGACGGATGCCGCGACATCCTGCGCCGGTGGCCGTCGGTCGGCATCGTGATCCTGTCGATGCACGACGACCCCATCATGGCGCGGCGCGCATTCTCTGCCGGGGCCCGCGGGTACGTCGTCAAGACCGCCGTCGATGCCGAGCTGCTGTCGGCGATCGAGGCGGTGGCGGGTGGCGGCCGGTTCGTCAACGCGACCATGGGTGCCCTGCTGGCCGCCGGCTCGGGCGAGTCGCGCATCGACACGCTCACGGATCGCGAGCTGGACGTCCTGCGGCTGCTGGCCCTGGGGCACACCAACCAGGAGATTGCCGCCGAGCTCTACCTCAGCGCGCGCACCGTCGAAAGCCACCGCGCGCACATCATGCGCAAGCTTGGGGTCTCGACGCGAGCCGAGCTGGTACGCGTGGCGCTCGAGCACCGACTCCTGAACACGAGCCCGCACGGCGTCGTGGCGCGCGGGCGTCGCTGACGCGAGCTCAGGCGGGCGGATCCTCGCCGGCCGCATGATCGCGTAGGAAGCGCTCGAACTCGGCGGCGATGGCGTCGCCCGACGGCACATCCTCGCTGGCCGCGTCGGCATCGTCGTCGTAGGCCTCTTCCAGCGATGAGACCAAATTGGACGCCTGCGGGTTGTTGGCGACGGCCTCGCTGACCTCGGACGCAAACTCGGCGACGGCCTGGCGCAGGTCGCCGAGGTCGACATCCCGCCCGGTGATGGCGACGAGTGCCTCCAGGAGCGCCAGGGTGGCGTTGGGCGCCGGGGCCGTGCCGACGTAGTGCGGCACCGCGGCCCACAGCGACGCGGCGCGGAGCCCGCGTTCGGCGGCGGTGGCATGCAGCATCGTGACGATGCCGGTCGGGCCCTGGTAGTCGGGTCGCCGGCTGCCGAGCACCTCCGACAGCTCGCGTGGCGTCGACATGTGGGACAGGCGCACGGGCCGTGTGTGGGGAACGTCGGCGATGAGGGCGCCCAGCGTGATCACCTCGCGCACGCCGAGCTGCTCGGCGATGTCAAGCGTCGCACGGCACAGGGTGGGCCAGCGCATCGAGGGTTCGCTGCCGGTCACGATCACGATGCTGCGTCCGGCCGGGGGCGCAGCCGCATAGAGCTCGACCGCCGGCAGGGTGATCGGTCCTTCCAACTCGCCGTCGACGACCGACACGCGCGGTCGATGACTCTGGAAGTCGAAGAACCCCTCCGGGTCGACCGAGGCGAACCGCGTGGCCCCGAAGGCGGACGTCAGGTAGGCCGTGGCGAACGACGCGGCTTCACCCGCGTCGTTCCAGCCCTTGAACGCGCCGATGAGCACCGGGTCGCGCAGGTCGCTCGGGCGACCCTCCCAACGAAAGACATCCACGAGATCACGGTACCAGCATTCAGCGCGGAAGCGTCGGTTCGCCTTCGGCGGCCCTGGCCTCGCGGTATCCACGCGCCGCCGCGACGAGGGCGGTGAACAGGGCGAGATCCTCCCCCTCCTCGGGATGCCACTGCACCCCCAGTGCGAAGCGCCGGTCGGCGTCTTCCAGCGCTTCGATCGTGCCGTCGTCCGCCCAGGCCACCGGCGACAGGCCGGCACCGACCCGGTCGGTGGCCTGGTGGTGATGCGACTTGACCGGCGCCAGCGGCCCGAGGATCCTCTCCAGGCGGCTGCCCGGGGCGATCTCGACGGGATGGTCCGAGAAGGTGCCGACCACCTCGCGGTGGCGTGCGCCGGCGGCCGTATCGGGCAGGTGCTGGATCAGGCTCCCACCGCGGGCCACGTTCATCACCTGGATGCCACGGCAGATGCCGAGCACCGGCAGATCCCGGTCCAGGGCTCCCGCCACGAGCCGCAGCTCGGCCTCGTCGCGTTCGGCCTGTCCCTGCTCTGTGTGTGGATGGCGTGCGGCCCCGTAGCGCGTCGGCTCGATGTCCTGCCCGCCGGCCAGGCAGAGCCCGTCGATGGCATCCAGGATCCGGTCCTGGCCGTGCAGGGCGGGGGGGATCAGCACGCAGCGTCCGCCGGCGCGGTGGATCGCGTCGACGTACACCCAGCCGACCACGGCCGCCTTGCCCTCCCACACGGCCCAGCGCGCCTGCTCGGCGTAGGAGGTGAGGCCGATCAGGGGGGCGTCCACGAGAGACATTCTGCCACCACCGGGCGCTGCGGTCGCTTTGTGCGCGCTGTGACGATCAGGGACAAATCCCGTAGCGTGGCAGGGCACGGGCGGCCATGATGGGTCACCCGGCCTGAGCCAACGTGAGGAGGTCTCCGATGATGATCACCGACACGTCAAAGCGCGTCGTTCCGTTCCGTGCGCACGATGCCAAGGTGGTCGGCGCGGGCTGCTGGTATGTCGACCAGATCGTCTGGCTGAACGGCAATCAGATCGAGCTCGGTGACGAGGTGCACTTCAACTACGGCTGCTGGGTGAACGGCTACGGGGGCTTGACGTTCGGCGATGGCACGATCGTCGGTCCGCGCACGATGATCCACACCGCCAACCACATCACCGACAATGCCGACGAGTCGATCGCCGACCAGGGTTGGAAGACGCAGCCGGTGCACATCGGCCGCAACTGCTGGATCGGCATGGGCGTGCTGATCCTGCCGGGCGTGACGATCGGTGACGGCGCGATCATCGGGGCGGGCTCCGTGGTCACGAAGGACCTCGAGCCGATGTCGGTGAGCGTCGGCAACCCCTGCAAGACGATCAAGTTGCGTACGTGATGCGCGTCCTGTTCCTCGAGCGCCAACCCTGTATGCGGGCGTTGAAGTACGCAGCCGCGCTGGCGCACGAAGCTCCCGAGATCGAGCTTGCGTTCGCCTACCAGGGCATGACCCTCTCGGGTTTCTACGGTGTGGGCGACGAGCTCTTCTCCAGGTGGTCACGCCTCGGTATCGATCCGCACGAGGGGCTGCGGCGCGTCATCGACGACTTCGCGCCCCATGTGATCCACTCCCACAATCTGCCCGACGTGCTGACCGTCGCAGCGCAGGAGGTGGCCGGTGGCCGCATCCCGATCATCCACGACGTGCACGACTTCCAGAGCCTGCGCAACACGCCCTACGAGGACGGCTTCCCGGACCCACCCGACCCCTCGGCAGCCGAGCGCGACGCGGTGGAGCGCAGTGACGGGCTGGTGACGGTGGGTGACGAGCTCATCGAGGAGATCGCCGCGCGCTACCGGCTGCCGGAGCAGGTGTTGGTGATCCCGAACGCGGCGCGCCGGTCGGACCTTCCCGTCCTGCCGGCGCCACGCACCGCCATGCGGAGCCCCCTCAGGGTCGTCTATCAGGGAACCCTCTCGGAGGGGGGCGGGCACTACGACCTGCGCGACATCTTCGCTGCCCTGCTCGACGCCGGCGTCTGCCTCGACGTCTATCCGTCACGACCGGCGGCGCCCGTCTACCGCGCGCTGGCCGCCTCGCAGCCACGCATGGAGATCGCCGACCCGATGCCGCCCACGGACCTGTTCCAACGGCTGGCCGGGTATGACGTGGGCTGGGCGGGGTTCAACGCCACCCTCAACGGTCCGCACCTTGACACGGTGCTGCCGAACAAGGCATTCGAGTACGTGGCCTGTGGTGTCCCGGTGGTCGCGCTGCCGCATCGCGCGCTGGCACGCTGGATCGATGAAGAAGGGGTGGGGTTCGTGGTGTCCTCTCCCGAGCGCATCGTCGACGAGCTGGAGCGGGCCGACCTCGACGCAATTCGCGCCCGCGTTCGCAATGGTCGGGACGCGTTCACGATGGAGGGCATGATCGGCGGGCTCGTGGCGATGTACGAGCAACTCGCGGGCCGAGCCACCGCCGGCGGCCGTTCCACCACGACTGCAGGCGGGCGCCGATGAGTCTCGGCTTCCTCATCACTGCACTCGTGATCGTGGCGACCCCTGGCACCGGCGTCCTCTACACCCTTGCCGCCGGACTGGCACACGGTGCCCGGGCGAGCGTCATCGCGGCCGTCGGCTGCACGCTGGGGATCGTGCCGCACATGGCGGCGGCAATGTTGGGCGTCGCGGCGATCCTTCATCGAAGTGCGCTTGCATTTGCGGTGTTGAAGTATGTGGGCGTGGCGTACCTGCTGTACATGGCGTGGACGACGTTTCGCGATTCGGGTACCCTCGCGGTGCCCGAGGAGGGAAGCGGTGCTCAGCGAACCGCGCGGCGCGTGATCGGTGCCGGGATTGCGATCAACCTGCTGAACCCGAAGCTCACGCTGTTCTTCTTCGCGTTTCTGCCCCAGTTCGTGCCCGTCCACGCGGGAAGCCAATTCGGCCGGATGCTGCTGCTGAGCGCGGTGTTCATGGCGATGACGTTCATTGTGTTCGCCGGCTACGGGATCATTGCTGCCGCCTTGCGACGCCACGTGATTGCACGACCCAAACTGCTTGCGCGCATCCGGACCGGTTTCGCGGCGGCGTTCCTTGCGCTTGGTGCGCGCCTGGCGGTGACGTCGCGTTGAGTCCGGCGCCGGCTGCTACCGTGTGGGGACGCTCGGGGGATTAGCTCAGCTGGGAGAGCGCCGCCTTTGCAAGGCGGAGGTCGTCGGTTCGATCCCGTCATCCTCCACTCCGTGAGTGGTCGCGACGATCATCAGGCACGCGCTCCGGTGCGCGTGCACATCCTCACCCGCGCGGGCTGCTGCCTGTGCGACGAGGCCATCGTCGTGGCCCGGCAGGTGTGCGGCGAGTTGGGCGTCGGGCTCACGACGCAGGACGTGGACACCGACCCGGCCCTGCGCGCGGAGTGGAACGACCACGTGCCGGTGACCTTCGTCGACGGTGTGCGGCACGAGCTGTGGCACCTCGACCCGGTGCGTCTGCGAGCCGCGCTGGCCGCCTAGGGTGCGCCCCTCGGCGTGAACGCGAATCCGCTGACGATCACCTCCACCGGAAGGCCGTCTGTCGGCGCACTTCCGCGGAAGAGCCAGAGGTTGATGTGGACCTGCGCATCCCCGCCGGGTGCCGCGGCGGGCGCAGTCCACGCTGCGGGGTCTGCTGCGGCACGGAACGCGACCCGACGCGCATCGCGGGTGAACTCGAAAGCCGTCGGAAGCAGCGGGTGGAGGGCCAGACGGCGCAGATGGCCTGGTGCATCGGACGGCTGTACGGCGAACTGGGCGTTCGTCGTGTCGGCGCGATCGCCCCACCGTGCGATCTCCACGTCGAGCTCGCGATGCGTGGGCGCCTCCTCCGGGCTCCAGGTGAACATCCCGAATACCACGTTGGGGTTCAGTGCCGCGACCGGGGAGGCGATCGTCCACCGGTAGGTGCCATCACCGAAGGCGTCCTCGCTGATGACCTCGGTGGACCACCATTCGCCGCCGCGCCGGGTGAGGGTGAGGTGCAGACGCCCGCCCGCGTCGACCCAGACGGCGTCGGCCGCGTTCGCGAACCGGTTCGGGCCGGGGCCGCCTGGGTCGACGCTGGAGCGCACCACCCAGCGCCGGCCGGCAAACCGTACGGCGCGCTCGACCCCGGTCGGTTGCGACCCGTTGGCGCTGGGGCGCAGGGGTGCTCCGAGGCCCGCAATGGCGCGACCGGGCGTCGCATCGTCTGCACATCCGGGAAGGGCAACGGCCGCAGCCAGGACGACGGCCAGCGCGGCCCTGCGACCACCGTCGGGGATCACGAGGCCGCGCGGGTCTCCGCGAGGGCTGCGGTGCGCGTCACCAGGTGCGGCGCGCCCAGTCGCTCCGCCCACGCCGCCAGGCCCGGGCGGGGGCCGACCCAACGCCACTCGTCGGGGTGCCCCACCTGGGGTCCCTCGCTCGCAAGGGTCGCCAGCCGGCGGAAGAGCATCGCGTCGTCGCGGCGCTCGGCCAGGGTGGCCGCCAGGCGCTCGGCGCCACGCAGCGGCACGTCCCACTCGGACGCCGCGTCAGGGATGGCAGCGATCGCACCGAAGCGATTGAGGATCGCGGCGGCCGACTTCGGCCCGAATCCGGGGATGCCCGGGAAGCCGTCGGCGGTGTCGCCCACGAGCGCGAGGTAGTCGGGGATGAGGTGCGGTGGCACCCCGAACTTGGCGGCAACGGCCGCCTCGTCGTAGATCGTCGCCTTCCGCCGATCGATCTGCACCACGTGGGGGTCGCGCACGCACTGGGCCAGGTCCTTGTCCGGGGTCAGGATCGCGATCTTCGCGACCCCGTCGGCCACGGCAGCGGCGGCGGCCGCCGCCAGGGCGTCGTCGGCCTCGAACTCGACCATCGGCCACACGGTGACGCCCAGCTCGTGCAGCGCCGCCTCCAGCAGGGTGAACTGACTGCGAAGCGGCGGGTCGATGCCCACGTCGGTCTTGTACCCGGCGTAGAGGTCGTTGCGAAACGAGTCGATCACGTGGTCGGTGGCCACGCCGACGTGGGTGGCGCCCTCCTCGAGCAGGCGCAGCACGTTCTCCATCACCCCCCGGGTCGCGCCCACCTCCTGTCCGCCGCTGTCAGTGCGGGACGGGACCGCGTAGTAGTGGCGAAAGAGCTCGTAGGTGCCGTCGATCAGATGGACGACGCGGATGCTCACGCGCCCTGGTCCAGGAACGTGCCGTCGCGCAGCTGGCTGATCGCGTCCTGCAGCTCGTGCCGCGTGTTCATCACAATGGGGCCGTACCAGGCAACCGGCTCCTGCAGCGGGGCGCCGGAGACGAGCAGGAAGCGCACACCGTCGTCGCCGGCATGGACCACGACCTCGTCGCCGTTGTCGAACAGCACCAGCGAACGATCGCCCGCCGCGACGTACGGCGGGTCGTCCAGATGCTCCGGGCCGATCGGGTCGGTGCGGACCGCCAGCGGCCCGGATGCGTCGCGGAAGCGTCCGTTCCCGGCGAACACGTAGGCGAAGGCGTGGCGCGACGCGGGCACCGGCAGGCGCGCCGTCGTGCCCGGTGGAACGCAGACGTCGAGGTACACGGGGTCGGCGGCGATGCCGTCCACCGGACCGCTGGCGCCCCAGAACTCGCCACACACCACGCGAACGGCCGTGCCGGCGTCGTCGACCACCACGGGGATGTCCGCGGCCGAGACATCCTGGTAGCGCGGTGCGGTCATCTTCAGCCGCGAGGGCAGGTTGGCCCACAGCTGGAAGCCGTGCATGCGGCCCTGCGGATCGCCCTCCGGCATCTCCTGGTGCAGGATGCCGCGGCCGGCCGTCATCCACTGCACGTCGCCGGCCCCGAGGGCGCCGCTGTTGCCCAGGCTGTCGCCGTGGGCGACGGTGCCTGCCAGCACGTAGGTGATTGTCTCGATGCCGCGATGCGGATGCCACGGAAACCCGGCACGGTAGTCGTCGGGATCGTCATTGCGGAAGTCGTCGAACAACAGGAACGGGTCGGTCTCGTCCGTGTCGCCGAACCCGAACGCGCGACGAAGGTGCACGCCGGCGCCCTCGACATGCGGGCTCGCCTCGACGAGGCGCTTGACTGGGCGGATGGACACGGCACACCTCCTGACGGCGCTGGTCGCACCGATGGTAGCCCGCGGTTGGCGTTTCCCGCCACGCGGCCGCGGCAAGCTAGGTCGCGGCTTCCACAGTGGCGGCGTCGCCCAGTCGCGTCCGCATGACCGCGACGGCCTCGGGGTTCTCGTCGACCAGGACGAAGCGGCGACCGAGCTTCGCAGCCACGGCGCCCAGGGTGCCCGACCCGGCGAAGAAGTCGAGGCACCAGTCGCCGGGCGCAGTCGAGGCACTCACCATGCGACGCACGATGCCTTCGGGCTTCTGGGTGGGGTAGCCGGTGCGCTCACGCCCGTTCGTGGGAACGATCGTGTGCCACCACACATCGGTGGGCAGCTTACCGCGCGCTGCCTTGGCGGGGGTCACGAGGCCGGGCGCCATGTACGGCTCGCGGTCCACCGCCGAGGCGTCGAAGTGGTAACGGGCCGGATCCTTCACGTAGACGAGGATGGTGTCGTGCTTGGCCGGCCAGCGCCGGGTGGTGCGCGCCCCGTAGTCGTAGGCCCACACGATCTCGTTCAGGAACGCGGCGCGCCCGAAGATCCCGTCCAGGGCCACCTTCACGTAGTGCGACTCGCGCGGGTCCAGGTGCACGTACAGGGTGCCGCGGGGCTCGAGCAGCCGGTGCGCCTCTGCGAGCAGCGGGCCGAGAAACCCCAGATAGTCGTCGAAACGGTCCGCGTAGCCGGCGCCGGTGCCGATGGTGGTGCGGTACGTGCGTCCGCCGAATCCGGGGCGCGTGGCCTGCGGGTCGGCCGTGGCGGTCACCGGGCGTGCGCGCTGACGCCTGCCGGTGTTGAACGGCGGGTCGATGGCGATCAGCGTGAAGGATTCGTCCGGCAGGGTGGGCAGGACCTGCTGGGCGCGGCCGAGGATGATCCGATTCGGCACGTCGCTCACCCCGACGGGCAGTCGGTCGTGCCGGTATCGATACCGACGAACAGGAACACGGCAACCACCGCGTTGAAGAACGCATGGGTCGCCACCGACGTCCCGTACCCGTAGCGACGGTAGATGACCGACGCGACCACCCCGAACAGGCAGATCCCGAGGATGAGTGGCCACGCGATCCAGTAGTTCTGATGCGCCAGCCCGAAAAGGACGCCGGCGACCAGGGCGGCCAGCGGGAAGCTCATGGCGCGAACCAGGCCACGCAGGAGGATCCCGCGGAAGACGAGCTCCTCTCCCAGTGGCGCCAGCAGCACCAGCGACACGGCGATCAGGATCTTGTGCCACAGCAGCGGTGTGTCCTTTTGATCCAGCGCGACGTCGTTGAACGTCTTGCACAACGAAGGGTCAAGTTGCAGGGCGATCGCGTTGATGATGCCCATGCCGACCCGCGCCGCCACCGCCACCGCCAGGCCGATCCCGATCGCCGAGCCGATCCCGACCTTGGTCAGCACCATCGCACGGCGCTCGTGGCGCGGCAGCGTCTGTCGGTAGAGCAGCCCGAACACGAGCACCGCGGCGCCCATCACGACCTGGGCGACCACCAGGGCGGACGTCTCGCCCGCGCCGGCCGACCTGGCGACCGCGTAGCCCACGCCGGAGGTGATGATCGCCGCGATGAAGATGACGATCGTGGCCACCGCGCGGTGTCCCGCGCCGGCCGGCCGAGGATCTGCGTGACGCGGCGGCGGCGGCGCGGTGTTCACTCCACGATTGTACGTCCGACCCCGGGGTGGTCGGCCGGAGCGCCACGGTGGACCGATCGGCCCGGTGGCGCCGCCGCTGCCGACGCCGGCCGCTATCCTCCCGTGGTGATCGCGGACCCCCTCCAGCAGCCGATCGACCTGGATCTGTTCCAGGGCCCGTTCGACCTGCTCCTCACGCTGGTGATCCGGGAAGAGGTGGATCTGTTCGAGCTGCCCCTGGCGGAGCTCATCCCGGCGGCGCTCGGCGAGCAGGCCGGCGAGCGGTGGGACCCGCCCACCACGAGCGAACTGGTCGTGGTCCTGGCCGCCGTCGCGGAGCTCAAGGCCCGCCGCCTGCTGGGGGAGGCCGACGACGAGGAACCCGACGAAGACGCCATCGAGGCACGTGAGCGCCTGGCCGCCCGCCTCATCGCCTACGCGCCCTTCCAGGCGGCCGCCAATTGGTTGACCGTGCGGGGGAACGACGTCAGCGGCGCGCGATATCGCCAGGTGCCCCTGCCGCTCGGGTCCGCCGCGCCGCTGGCGCCTTTGGATGCCGGCGTGCTGCAGGCGGCCATGCATCGGATGCTCACCGCGCGACCGGAGCCCAGCCTGTCCCACATGGGTGTCGCTCGCGTGAGCATGCCCGAGCTGATCGGTCGCCTCCAGCAGTCGCTCGCACGGGGGCGCGCAGTGAGCTTCGACGAGATGGTGGACGGGCGCTCGACGCTCGAGGAGGCCCTCACCCTGGTCGCCGCACTGGAACTCGCCCGCCGCGGCGAGGTGCAGCTGGCCCAGGACGTGCCGTTCGGCGACATCACGATCACGCGGCGATGAGCATCCGCGACGACGCGCGCGCCATCGAGGCGCTGCTGTTCCTCAGTCCCGAGCCGCTTTCGTCGGAGGCGCTCGCGGGCCTGCTGCAGGCCGATCGCGAGCGGGTGGCCGCTGCGCTGGACGTGGTCATCGCGACCTTCGGCGACCAGCACTCCATCGAGGTGGCTCAGGTCGCCGGCGGGTGGGCGATGCGCACGCGCCCGGACGTGGAGGAGGTCTGCGACCGGCTGCGGGAGCGCCCCCCCGAGGAGCGTCTCTCACCTGCGGCCATGGAGACCCTGGCCGTCGTGGCCTATCTCGAGCCGGTCAGCCGCCCCGATATCGGCCGGCTCCGCGGCGTGTCGGTGGATTCGACGGTGGCCAGCCTCGTGGATCGGGGCTTGCTGGAGGAGTCCGGCCGCGCCGACGGCACCGGGGCGGTGCTCTACCGCACCACCCGCGCATTCCAGAAGCGGTTCGGGCTGCGCGACCAGCGCGACCTTCCACCCATCGAGCGCTTCGAGCTGTCGGGCCCGCAGGCCGACGACCTGCGTCAGCGGCTGGCAGATGCGGGTCACTTCGATCCGACCGTCCCACCGCTGCACGTGACCCCGGACCCGCCCGCGCCCGAGGGCGCGATGCCGCCGCCGCCGATGACCCACGCGCCGACGGTCACCAAGACGCCCGCCGACCATGACGACGACGAGGACGGCGACGACGAGGCGGGCGCGTGAGACTCCAGCGGGCGCTGTCACTGGCCGGCGTGGCAAGCCGGCGGGGTGCGGAGACGCTCATCGCGGAGGGACGCGTGAGCGTGAACGGGCAGGTGGCCCACATCGGCCAGACGGTGGCGCCTGAGGATGCGATCCTCGTCGACGGCAGCCCGATCGCCAGTGAGCACACCGTCACCTACCTGCTGCACAAGCCGATCGGCACGGTCTCGACGGTCACCGACCCCCAGGGCCGCCCGACCGTGATCGACGATCTGCCGCAGGACGTGCGGCTCTATCCGGTGGGCCGCCTGGACCTCAACACGTCGGGCCTGCTGCTCATCACCAACGACGGCGAGCTGGCACATCGGCTGATGCATCCTCGCTATCGCGTGCCGAAGAGCTACGAGGCGCTGGTGGAGGGGCGGGTGTCGGCGGCCGGAATCCGCACGCTGCGCGAGGGAGTGCAGCTGGACGACGGGCCGACCCAGCCCGCCGTCGTCACCAAGATGGACCGCGTGGCCGCGGGGGGCACGTGGCTTTCGATCGAGATCGCCGAGGGGCGCAACCGGCAGATACGCCGCATGTGCGCCGCCATCGGCCACCGGGTGCTGCGCCTGCACCGCTCCCGCTACGGTCCGCTCAGCTTGGGGCGCCTCGACCGCGGCGCGTGGCGCACCTTGACCGACCGCGAGCTTACGAACCTCGCCAAGATCGTGGGGCTGGAGCGATGAATCCGGAGCGGCTGCGCGGCATCCGCGGCGCGACGAGCGTGAGCCACGACGCTCCCGACCAGATCGTGGAGGCCACCATCGAGCTCATCCAGGAGCTCATGGAGCGCAACGGCCTGGCGACGGACGATCTGGTGTCGATCATCTTCACGTGCACCCACGATCTCGTTTCGGAGTTCCCGGCCGTGGCGGCCCGGCAACTCGGGTTCGCGAACGTGCCGCTCCTGTGCTCTCAGGAGATGCCGGTGCCCGGATCGCTCGAGCGATGCATCCGAGTGCTGGTGCACTGTTACGCACCCGGCGCCCGGGTGATCCGGCACGTGTACCTGCGCGAGGCACGGCGGCTGCGCCTCGATCTCATCGAAGACCCGCCCACCGACACCGCGTAGGCCTACCTGCAGGCGTGTCGCAGGGGGTCGGCCAGATCGCCGGCGCCCGCAACCGTGACCTCATCGAGCCCGAGGAACGCTGCCAGCCGTGCCAGCGCCCCGGCCAGCTCGAAGGCCACGAGCGCGGTGTCGCTGCCCGGTTCCCCATGGGCGGATTGCACGAGCAGGCGCCGGTTCGGCCGGTCGGCCTTCAGGTCGACGCGCGCCACGAGGTCGCCGTCGAGCAGGAACGGCAGGACGTAGTAGCCGTGCACCCGCCGCTCCCGTGGCACGTAGATCTCGACTCGGTAGCGAAAGCCCCAGATGCGTTCCGTGCGCGCCCGGTTCCACACGAGCGAGTCGAATGGCGAGAGCAGCGCCCGGACGCGCACCCGCCGTGGCCGGCGCGCCGCGGGATGCAGGTAGGCGCGTTCACGCCAGCCCTCGACCTGCGCCGTTGCGAGGGCACCGTCGTCCGCGAGCTCCTGGAGCAGTCGGCGGGCGGTCGGCACGTGCAGGCGGAAGTAGTCGGCCAGATCGGCTGCCGTCGCCACACCGAACGCGCGCGCCGCGATCATCAGCAGCTCGCGGTGGGCGACGTCGCGTGAGGGCGTCGGCGTCGCCACCACCGCGGGGGGCAGCATTCGCTCGCTCAGACCGTAGACACGCTCGAAGTTGGGCCCGCGGCGCGCCGAGATGGTGCCGCTCCAGAACAGGTACTCCAAGGCCCGCTTCGCGGGGCTCCAGCCCCACATGGACGCTGCGCGCGGTCCACCGTGGTCGATGTCGCGTGTGGTCAGCGTTCCGGCATCCTCGACCTGTCTGAGGATCGCCGCCACCAGGCCGGGCTCTTCGCGGGCGATGGCGGCCACGGACCCCCACGTGCCGATGCCGACGCGGGCGTCGTGCATCCGCCAGCGCAGGAGCGGCTGCAGCTCCACCGGCATGTGCGACGCCTCGTGACCCCAGTACTCGAAGATGTCGCCGGCGGCCGTCAAGCGCGCGATGAGGTCACGGGGATGCGGACCGAGACGCGCAAGCAGGGGCAACTCCTGCGATCGGCACAGCACGTTCACGGAGTCGATCTGGATGGCCCCCAGATCCCGGATCAGCCGGCGGCCTTGACGGCGATCGACACGAGCGTCGCGCCCGAGCGCGTCGAGGCCCTGGGCCGCGAGTGCGATGCGACGCGCCTGGGCGGCGCTGAGGTCGACGGTGGCGATGCCGGTGATCATGACGGACCGGCCGCCGCAGCTGGCGACAAATCGCCGCGAATGCGGGCAATTGGCGCGTCGACACGTAGACTCTTGGGCCGTGTCTGTGCGCGCCTCACATCGGCTCGATGCCATCCCGACCTACCAACCGGGCCTCACCACCGCCGAGGTGCTGGCCCGTTACGGCCTGGACGTCGCCGTCAAGCTGGCATCCAACGAGAGCCCGTACCCGCCGCTGCCGGCCGTCCAGGAGGTCATCCGGGCCGGTGCGGCCGGGCTGAATCGCTACCCGGATGCATACGCCCGGACTCTGCGCGCCCAGCTGGCGGAGCGCCACCACGTCGAGCCGGAAGCGGTGGCGGTGGGCAACGGCTCCTGCGAGCTGATCCTGCTGGCCGGCCAGGCGTTCCTCGATCCCGGCACCACGGTCGTGCACGCCGATCCGAGCTTCGCGATCTACCCTCACCTGGCTGCCGCCACCGGCGCCGAGTCGGTTGCGGTGCCGCTCGCACCGGACGAGGGTCACGACCTGATGGCCATGGCCGCAGCCGTCGACGAACGCACCCGCCTCGTCGTGGTCTGCAACCCGAACAACCCGACCGGGGTGTACCGCAGCGCGGCGGAACTCGAGGAGTTCGTGCAGCTGCTGCCCGACGATCTCGCCATCCTGATCGACGAGGCGTACTTCGACTTCGTGGACCTCGCGGAGGCCGGTCGCATGATGTCGCTGGCCCGCAGCCGGTCGAACCTGCTGGTCACGCGCACGTTCAGCAAGGCCTACGGCCTGCCGGGCTTGCGCGTGGGCTACGGCGTGGGCGGAGCGGGGTGGATCGGGGCCCTGGAGCGGGTTCGTCAGCCCTTCAACGTCAACGCGCTGGCACAGGCGGCCGCATCGGCGGCGCTTGAGGAGCGTTCGGCGATGGCCGAGCGGGTGGCGGCGATCGTCCGCGAACGTGACCGTGTGTGCGCCGAACTCGCGGCGACGGGTGTCCCCTTTACGCCGAGCCGCGCCAACTTTATCCTGCTCGGTGCGGAGTCCGGGGGCTCCGGACTGCACGAGGCGCTTCTTCGTCGCGGTGTCATCGTGCGCGATGGCGCCGCGCTCGGGGTGCCGGGACGGGTCCGGGTGACCATCGGGTCCCCCCGGGAGAACGACGCGTTCCTGGCCGCGCTTGCCCAGGTGAACCAATTCGAAACCGCGATGAGTCCGGAAGGATGAGCACGCACATGATGATCGTGATGGAGCAAGGAGCCACCGAGGAACAGGTTCAGCACGTCGTGGACCGCATCCGCGAGGCCGGAGCGCGTGCCCACCTCTCCAGCGGCGAGTTCGTGACCGTCATCGGGGCGATCGGTGACGATCGCGAGCTGGCCGCGGTGCTGGCCCTCGAGGGCGAGCCCGGCGTCGAGAAGGTCGTGCCGATCCTCAAGCCGTACAAGCTCGTCTCGCGCGAGTTCCACAAGGCCGACCGGGTGCTCGAGATCGCGGGTCGCAAGGTCGGTGGCGACAACTTCGCGCTCATCGCCGGGCCGTGCACCGTCGAGACGCGCGAGCAGACGCTCGCGACCGCACGTGTGTGCCGTGACGTCGGTTCCACGATGCTGCGCGGCGGGGCGTTCAAGCCGCGCACCTCGCCCTACACGTTCCAGGGGCTCGGGAAGCCGGCCCTCGAGATCCTCGCCGAGGCGCGCGAGGAGACCGGCCTGCCGATCGTGACCGAGTGCATGGACATCCGCCAGCTCGACGACGTGCTCGAGGTGGCCGACGTGATCCAGCTGGGCGCGCGCAACATGCAGAACTTCGACCTGCTGGCCGAGGTGGGACGATCCGGCCGTCCGGTGCTGCTCAAGCGTGGCCTCTCGAACACGATCGAGGAGTGGCTCCTGTCGGCCGAGTACATCGCGAAGGAAGGCAACGAGCAGATCATGCTGTGCGAGCGTGGCATCCGGACCTTCGAGACCGCCACCCGCTCCACGCTGGATCTGTCGGCGGTTCCCGTCGCGAAGAACGTCAGCAGCCTGCCGGTGATCGTCGACCCGTCGCACGCGGCCGGCAAGCGCGACCTCATCCTGCCGATGGCGCGAGCGGCCGTCGCCGCCGGTTGCGACGGGCTGATCGTCGAGGTGCACCCGTCGCCCGAGCACGCGCTCTGCGACGGCCCACAGGCGCTGCGCGCCGACGCCTTCGCCGCCTGGGTGGCTGATGTCGCCCGCGTGGTCGACCTGATGGGCAAGGTCATCTCCGGCGGCGACGTGGTGCACGCAGGGGTTGGGAACTAACCGATGGCCATGACCGGCGGCCGGGTCGCGGTCGTCGGTGTGGGCCTCATGGGCGGGTCGCTGGGGCTCGCCCTGCAGGCGCGCGCCGCGGTTGCGGAGGTGGCGGGGTTCGACCCCGACACGGCCGCGCTTGCGGCGGCACTCGATCGCGGTGCGATCACCCGGCGCGCCGGCAGCCTGGAGGACGCCGTGGCCGGGGCCGACGCCGTCTTCGTGGCGGCGCCCGTCGGCGTGACGGCCGAGCTGGTCCGCAGGGTCCTGGCGGCCACCGGCGAGGGGTGTGTAGTGTCGGACGTCGGGTCGTCGAAGGGCGTGGTCGCGTGCGCGCTCACCGGCGACGAACGCTCACGGTTCATCGGCGGCCACCCGATCTGCGGATCGGAGCGTGGGGGAGTGGCCCATTCGCGCGAGGACCTGTTCGTCGGCGCCACCTACTTCCTCACACCGA
>WBZQ01000956.1_pt1 | contig 20909 bp, 16 predicted proteins | sample 5204251 | NCBI WGS metagenome assembly WBZQ01 (sample SAMN12412402, study PRJNA552823) | activated sludge metagenome | isolation source: activated sludge from nitrification reactor of wastewater treatment plant... | place: USA: Virginia | collected 2017-09
TTGGCATCATAGCCGAACTTCTCGCAAGCGTTAGGACTCCACCAGTGTTCATTCGTCACGAGATCCCAGTCCCATAACACATCGTTGGTGGCCTGGGCCACGAGACGAAACCGCTCCTCGCTGAATCGGAGCCGCAGCTCCGTGCGCTTGCGCTCCGAGATGTCGCGAACCGTGGCAAAGTTATACTCCCGCCCTTCGAAGACCACGAAGTTGGCCACGACCTCCACGGGATACACTTCTCCGGATTTGGATCGGTGCTGCGTTTCCAGGCGTTGCCAACCGGTCTCCCGAAGCTCCTGCCAGTGGCGCGCCCATACCTCCATCTGATAGTGGGGATCGATATCCGGCACGGCCATTCGAAGCAATTCGTCTTTGGTGTAGCCCGTCCGTTCGCAGGCCGCCGCGTTCACGAGCAACAGGCGCGCCGACTCGTCCATCCAGAACACCATGTCGCCCGCCCGCTCGATGGCGAATTGCGTCAAATGCAACTGCGCCTCCGCCCGCTTCCGGTCGGTGATATCGCGCATGAACGCGCACACGTATTCCCGGCCCTCGTGAACCAGAAAATTGATGGTCGTGTCGGTCTGGATCACGATCCCGTCTTTTTTCTGATGCCGGGACTCATACGAGAAGAACTTCCTCACTTTCAACTGCTGCCACCGGGCCTGCCAGTTCTCACGCGGAAAATTCGTATCGATGTCGTGCACCGTCTTGGACAAAAGCTCGTCGCGGGAATACCCCAACATCTCGCAGGCCGCTTCATTGACATCCAGAATACGCGCCCCGGCATTCACCAGAAAGACGGCGTCCACCGCCTGCTGAATCGAGAACTGAGTAAGGCGCAGTGCACTCTCCATGCGTTTCCGTTCAATGGCGAGGCAGGCGAGATGCGAGGCGCGCGCGACGATGGGCAATTCATCGAGCGGGTGCCGCGGCGTGGACACGTAGAGCGAGAATGTACCCAGAACTTCTCCGGCTGCCGAGATAATCGGGGTTGACGAGCAGGCCCGCAGGTGGTGCGCCAGCGCGAGATCGCGGAAGTCGGCCCAGAACGGATCGGTGGCAATATCCTCGACGATCACCTGCCGTCCCAGAAACGCCGCTGTCCCGCACGAGCCACAAGACGGACCGATGGCCATCCCATCGATCGCTTGCATATACGTCTCCGGGAGACTGGGCCCTGCGCCCCGGCGCAAGTGGGCGCCCTCGTCATCAAGCAGCATCACCGCGCAGAAGACCCCGCTGGACTGCCCTTCAATCATCAGACAAATTTCAGCCAGCACGGCCGGCAAGGCGGCGTCCGACCCGATCAGTTCAAGAATCCGTTTTTCCGCAGCCAACATCCGCTCGACGCTCTTGCGCTCGGTGATGTCTCGTCCCACGCCCGTGACGCCGATGACGCGCCCCTGCGAATCGCGATAGGGAGCACCGGTCCAATGGTACAGCATGGTCCGGCCGTCTTTCGCCAACAGATGGCCTTCCAGCTCGGCATACCCCTGTGCATAGGCCTCCCGGATGGCGGCAGCCGTTTGTTCCGCTTCTTCGGCAGGCACCATTTCCAGCGCCGGCTTACCTTGTAATTCCTCCCGCGTATAACCCGTCACCGTTTCCAGCCGCAGATTCCACTTGGCGACCCGTCCTTCCAGGTCCAACGCAAAAATCACGTCAGGGACGGTCTCCATGATCGTCTGAAGATTGCTCAGCGCTTCGTCGCGTTCCCACTCCGATTGTTTGCGCTCGCTGATATCGGCATGCGAGCCGATGAGCCGGACCTTTCGTCCATTCGCTTCCTCGACAAATGAGGCGCGCGCAGCCAGCCAGCAGTAGGAGCCGTCCTTCCGGCGCATCCGAAACTCCTGCTCGTAGTGGCCCTCGGGATGCTGAAGGTAGTTTCGCACATAGGCCAGGGCCCGGTCGTGGTCGTCCGGGTGCAGCCGCGATTGCCATTCCTCAAACCCCCCGGCAATTTCGTGGCCCTCGTATCCAAGTTGCTGCGCCCATTCGTCCGAGAAGAATACCTCGCCGGTTTCAGTATTCCAGTCCCAGAGCCCCGTGCTGGAGGCTCGAAGCGCCTGCTGAAGTTTCTCTTGCGTTCTCGCCAGCGCCCCCTCTGCCTTCTTGCGTTTGGTGATATCCCGGACAAAGGCACAATGGCATTCCTGGCCCTTGTACTGAATGGACACCACGTTCACTTCGATCGGGATGAGCCCTCCGTCTTTGGCTCGATGATGACTCTCGAAGGACACTCTTCCCAGGCGCCGCATTTCCGTCCAATAGGCCACCCAGGTGTCGGGCTGGAACGTGGGGTCGATGTCCAGAACCGTCATGCGTCGGAACTCGTCTTTGGTATAGCCCAACAGACTGCAGGCCGAATCGTTGACGTCCAGAAGTTCCGCGCCGGGCCCCACCCAATAGATCGCCTCCGTGGCATGCTCGATCGTGTACTTGGCCAGCTGTAACGCTTCTTCCGCCCGCTTCCGTTCGGTGATGTCCTGCACTAGCGCAAGGGTATATAACGGAATGCCGGCCTCATCCCGGATGACCGAGAGCCCCACCTGGGCCCACACGGTCGTTCCGTCTTTCCTGATGTAACGCTTCTCGAGGACATCGCTGTCCGCCGTTCCGTCCAAGAGTTTCTGCAGTCGCTCAAGGTGTTGACGCAGGTCGTCGGGATGGGTGAGCGATTGAAACGTGCGACTCAGCAGCTCCTCTTCGGAATATCCGAGGATCGTACAGAGTCGCTGATTGACTTCTTGAAGACGGCCGTCGAGAGCGGCGATGGACATGCCTACCGTCGCGTTATGGTAGGCTGCACGGAATCGCTCCTCGCTCTGCTTGAGCTGTTGCTCGGCCAGTTCCCGCCCCAATTCGCTGCCCGCGCGGCCCGCGATCATGCGCAGGAAGGATTCCGCCTGCGCGGGATCTCTCAACGGCGCTCTGTGGAGCATGGCAATCCAGCCGATGGGCTCCCCGGATGCCGGCGACAAGGCGATCCCCATGTAAGACTCGATCGAAAACTGCCGCAGGTGGTCGTCGTACGGAAACAAGGCCTGAACGTCCTTGGGATAGTGACAAAATTCCGTTCTGAACACATTTTCGCAGGGCGTCCCTGCCAACTCGTATTCCAACGGCTCAAGCGGCCCATTCGGTCCATACCCGGCCACGGTCTTGCCGCGGGTCCGTCCGGGAAGGGCCCGAATACAGAACACATATTCAGCGCCGGTTGAACGCGCCAGCATTTCGACGAGGTCTTGAAGAAAACCCAACCCGGTGGACCTGATCGTCCCGGCCATGAGGCGAAGAACGTCCTCATAATAGGCGCGCCTCTCCTCGACGGCAGCCCGATCGAGCCTGACGATCCGCAGTTCCAACAGCGCCGCAGCCTGACGCGCCAATCGTCGAATAGTCAGGCAGTCTTCATCGGTCACCGCCCGCGGAATCGAATCCATCACGGCAATCGCCCCGACCGCATACCCATCATGGGTCACAATGGGCGCGCCACAATAAAACCTGACCTGCGGGGAGGCACGGACCAAGGCATGGGCTGAGAAGCGCGCATCGGCGGAGGCATCCTCGATGACCACCGGCTCCGTTCCTTGAATAGTAAAAGAGCACAGCCCGCACGCGCGGTCGCTGTGGCTGATGTCGAGGCCGTAGGCCGCTTTGACCCATTGCCGGTCTTGGTCGATGAAGGTGATGGCGGCCATCGGGGCCTTAAAGATCGAGGCGGCCAGTTGCACGAGTTCGTCGAAGTCGGCTTCCGGAGGAGAATCGAGAATGCGGTAGCGGCACAGCGCCCCTACACGCGCGGTTTCATCGGAAGGCAGCGTATGCGTCCCCATGCGTGAGCTCCCACGCGCGAGAAGATGAAATGGTCGGAGTGACAAACCGGGCCGAGTCATATCACAAATACCCACGATGGACTAGGGCCATATGGAATGACCTGCCCCAGGGAGGGGGCTGCCGGTAGGTGTCGGACTCGTGGAGTTCGGCTACAACCACGCAGGGACAGAGGTGCCATCGGCCGCGCGCCATGTAGGCATCCACGCCAATGCCACCAGTTTGACGGCGATATTCGATTTGCTGGGCTTCAGGGAAATCACCTCGAACTGTTCGGTCAGGGGATCCGTCGCCGCCACCAGCGCATCACTTTCCGACTTGAATTGCGTCTCAAGGTCCGCCAGCTGTTGCTGGAGCGTGGCGACATTGTCTTCCGCATGACCAACTTCTTGCGATTCCTTCATCACACGGCCCGCGCTGCGAATCGCCGTCGTGGCACGGCCGATGTTGGTGGCGCTGAGTGTCTTGCGGCCGAGAAAGGCGCCCAGAATCGACGCGCCGACAGAGATGACGGCTTGCACCTGACTGGATCGGGATTCGTTCTGCTGCTTCTCCCGGGCTTGCTCGGCGCGCCGGACCCGCTCCCGGAGCGCCGTGATCTTGGGCGCATATTTTTTCCGCAGCTCGTCGCTGAGCCTGTCACGTTGCTCCCGACCCACCTGCTGCATGCGGACACGAAAGTCGCGCTCCGACTCGCCGGGCCGCGACAGCGCATTCGTGGTGGGGCTTCGCCAGAGCTCCAGCTTTTGCGTGCGAAACACCCAGCCGGACAGATCGCTCTTCCAGGTGTCGTATTGCTTTCCCTTGCTCGCCGCAGCGGGCAGCGCCGCAAATTCCGCGCCGGCGGCCGGTTCCCGCTCAAGATCCGCCACCTGCACCTCCGCGGCCGTCGACTGCTCCCACTCCACCGGAACGACCCCACTGCTGATGGAGGCCAGGCGAGTGAGGTCATTGGTAACCTCAACCGCCGCCTTGTTCTCGACAAACCGTACCTGCGCCACGCCCAGGACCATCGGCTGATAGATGAGCGATGCGTCGCCTGGTTGCGTGCCACGGAGCGGAATAAAATATTGCGGCACATCGGGGGGCAGCATCGGCCGGGAGGCGGTCGTACGCGACGCGGCACTCGTCAATCCCGCAGCGGCTGCAGCGCCCGGTTCATCCTGCCGGCGAGTGGGAGAGGGTAGCTGTCGCTTCACCGGATCCATCAGCTGTTTGATCTGCGTCCGTGTGAGCGGCCCGCGCAGATACGACAAGGTCCATCGGGTTTGAAACACTTCCGGCGCATCCTCATGCACATTATTCAACAGAAAGACCCGGTTTCCGAGCCCGGCCAGGATCTGCTCCATCTGCTGGCGATCGAACCTCTTCCCGCTGCTGGCCGCCGCTCCTTCCAAGCCTTCGATCACCCGCGCCTTGTCGCGCTCCGTTTGCAAACGACCGATGAACCAGGTGCCGGTATTGGCCAGCCCCTTGTAATCGAGATCGACTGGATTTTGCGTCGCCAGCACGACACCCAAGCCGAACGCACGCGCCTGCTTCAAGAGCGTCAAGAGCGGGGCCTTCGACGGTGGATTCGCGACCGGAGGAAAGTAGCCGAAAATTTCGTCCATATAGAGGATCGCGCGCAGGCTGGTGGTGCCCGATTGAGACCGGACCCACCCCAATGTTTGATTGAGCAGCAAGGAGACAAAAAACATCCGCTCGGCATCGTTCAAATGCGCAATCGAAAAAATCGCGACCCGAGGCTTCCCCGAGGGGCCATACAACATCTGCCCCACATCCAGCGCCTCGCCTTCCATCCAGGCGGCAAAACCCGGCGCTGCCAGCAAATTGTTCAACTGCATGGCCAGGACAAACCGTTCTTTTGACGGGAAGAACGATTCCACATCCAACACCCCGACTGTGGTCATCGGGGGCGTTTGAATCTGGTGGATCAGGGCCGTCAGGTCCAGGTCGCGCCCCGCCCGCCAGGCACTGTCCAGAATGGATGCCAGTAAAATGTGCTCACGGCTCTTGATCGGATCGGCCTGCAGACCAATGAGTCCCAACACACTCGTCACGGTCGTGGCGATCCGTTCGCGCAAGAGTTCCGCATCATCGAGCATCTCGGGTGACGGAGCGGCAAAGGATTTCAGAATCGATACCGGCAGGCCGGCGTTACTACCAGGCGTATAGATGACCACATCCGCCGCATCGCGCAATTTTTGAATCCGCTCGCCGCTCTGCCCCCATTCGCCCAACCCTTTCTGCCACAGGGCCGCCTGCTGCGCCGCATAGTCAGCCGGCGAAAGCCCTTTCTTGCGCGCATCGTCCTCGTTAATCCAGGGCGCAAAGTCCTCCCCGCGAAGTTGGGGAAACGTCAGGAGCAGGTTCGACAGATCGCCCTTGGGATCGATGACGATGGCTGGGATGCCATCGATCGCCGCTTCTTCCAAGAGTCCGACACAGAGACCGGTCTTGCCGCTCCCCGTCATCCCGACACAGACGGCATGTGTCACCAGATCCTTGGAATCGTAGAGCAGCCATCCGGGTTTGGCTTGCTTTGCCGCAAGCGCATAAGGCCGACCGAGATAGAAGACCCCGAGTTTTTCAAACTCCTCCGTCGGTTGCCCCTGGCCGGATGCGGCAGATGGGCGGCCTGGTGATCCCTTCTTGGCTGGCATAGTTCCTCCTCGGCATGGTCATGGTGTAGGCCGGATCGGCCGAGACCATTGTATTGATTGACGGAAATGTCCGCAAGCAATGGACCGGCTCTCACTCACGCACACTCGGGAGGTCCTAGGGCCGAACTAGGGAGGCCCCCAGTGTGGGTCTTCGTCTCAGTTTCATACAGTCAACTCTGACACCTCCAGACGCATGGCGAAAAAGTAGTAGCGAAAAAACGACTTCACGAAAGGCTGACACTGTGAACACCGTCTCGATGTGGCACACAGCGACCAACGAAGGATTCGTCGATCCACGGCACCCTACCGAGCTGCCCCTGACCCTGCGGTTCCTGCTGACCTTTGATGGCGGCCCCCATCCCCATACAGGCAAAGTCCTTCGCCATCTGGCCCGCAACCCGGTACAACCGCATATCAAGGGGATATTTTTCGTGCAGACGCGCCACCTAACGCGAGGGGACTCCTCCGACGGCCGCGCCATGTTGACCATTGAACAGGCCGAGGGACACGTGTTGGGGTTGCGTGCCGGAACCACACAAGGGCACCTCTGCCGCACCGGCATGTCTCCGGCTGAACTCGAGCGATCGCTCCTCAGCGGCAAAGAAGTGCTCGATCAAATCACCGGAACGCCCACGATGCTGGTTAGGCCCGCGTCCTGGTTGTTCAATCCGTCGACCTTCGACTGTTACGGCCGGCATCGTCTGCATCTGCTGTTATCGGACATCAACGCCTTCGACGGGGTGAACTGGGGGATGCATCTGTTGAGACGGCTGAATTTCCGCTCTCAGTTGGCCGGGTTACAGACCCGATTCCTTCGGAGGACATTGCCGGTAGTGCTTCACACCATTCCCATCGTGGTGACCTTTCACGATACGAACTCCTTCACGGCCGAACACCTCGGCGACTATCTTTGCCTGCTGGTCGAAGAAGCGACGCGGTTGGGTCTCCCCTTGCATCACAAGCCTTTCATCGATGATCGCGACGAATTGTTAGCGACGGCGCTGCGCCAAATCCAGCACTCATACGACACGACCGCCGGCCCTTGTTCAGGAGGCGCAGTGATATGGCGTCTCCCCGCACCCTCGTATCACTCCAGGCATGGCCGGCTTACACCGGCCAATATCGGATTCGACGATGATGCAATCGATGGACAGCCGGATGGCCCCGGCTTCTCCTGCCCGGCGTCTGCTCAGGCCGAGATCGGCAGCCGGGGCTCCCTTCCTGTCCCCAGCGCGCGCTGGCTCATGCGGTTTCTTCATCTGAGACGAGGCCAGCCCCGTCAGACGAGTCGACGATGAATCAGACCTATTCCATCCACGATCCGGTCCCGCCTCAAGATGCCGCCCGAATGGAGCAGCGGGTAGAAGACCACCTCACAGTGCACTCCAGAGCCCTGACCGGGCTGTTCCTGTTGGCCGTGTTGTATACGTTGCATCTCGGGCAGGTGATCTTTTTACCCATGGCGATTGCATGTTTGTTGGCGGTGCTGTTTGCGCCCCTCCTGCGCCGCCTCAAACAATGGCATGTGCCGGAGCCGCTCGGCGCGGCGGTACTCCTCGCGCTGTTCGTGACCGGCCTCGTCTACGGCGTCTTGCGCCTGGCGGAACCGGCAGCGGAATGGAGCACCAGAGTGCCGATGGCATTGCACGCGGTCGAATACAAGATTCAAGCCGTCAAAAAATCGATGCAAGATGTGACCAAAGCCACCGAACTGTGATCGAAGGCCACGGCTTTGGATGAGGATCTCTTCCTTCAGAAACTCGTGAAGGTGTTGCCGCGCCTCCGTGACAAGAAACAAGCGGTGGGAATCATGCGGAACATCGAAGAGCAGCTGTTCCTCTACCTCTTTACGGTCACCGGCATCAACCTTGCGCTGGGCACCGCCGTCGGAATCGCCATGCACCTACTGGGGATGCCGAACCCCATCCTGTGGGGAGTCATGGCCGCGTTCTTGACCTTTATTCCGTACATCGGCCACATCGTCGGCATTGTGGTGGTGACGCTGGCGGCAACCTTGACGTTCGACGACCTGGGACAGATATTTCTCATCGCCGGCGTCTATTGGGGACTGGCCATTCTGGAAGGATCCTTCGCGTCACCGATGATTTTGGGGCGGCGACTGGAAAGCAACCCCGTGGTCCTGATCCTGGCCATCATGATCTGGGGCTGGATCTGGGGCGTGGGCGGCGCGCTCCTGGCCGTCCCCCTGCTTGCTGCGTTCACGATCATGTGCGATCACCTCGAACCCCTGTATCCCATCGGTGAATTTCTGGGCAAGTAGCGGCAGGACGCTCGACAGTCACGAGGCCACCTTGCTGAACATCTTCCTTCGCAAAGAACAGTTGCCAACATCGCGACGATACTGGCAGGATGCGCGCGCCTATGAATCGTCGATGGATCGTGGCGCTCGCCTTAGCGCTCTGCACAGTTCCCGGCCTCGTCCGCGCTGAATCCCCGCCCCAAAGCGTCCATTGGGGCGCGATCGCGTTTCCCGACCATGACCCGACCCTGACCCTGAGCACCGCCGTGCTAGACCGGTTTACGCAGTTCGACGGAGCAGGGAAACGTTATAACGATATCAACCAGACTATGGGGTTCAACTTCTTCACCATCAGCTGGACCAAACCGCTCACCCAGCTTCCCGGTTGGAATCTCAACCTCACCGCAGGCGGCGGCCCTACTCGTGACGGACCGAGCCGCTTTCTGCAGAACGATGTCGTGCATAAATTGCGCGGCTTCGATCCCGTGCCGGTCGGTGACAAGCGCGAGGCCAATGATTTCATGCTGAGCGGCACCATGACGCGGTGGTTCGGCCTCTTGGGGACCAGCGACGTGTTTTTTGCCGGCGTGGGCGGAGCCGGAGGTTCGTTATACTATGAGCCCTATGTCCAGGCGGGGTTTCGCCGACTGGCGATCCTCGACCTGATTCCAGTGCTCGGCGACTACCTCCGAGTTTCGGGACTGGCGCGCTACGGCCGCCCGTTCAGCGGCGCCGCCTTCCATCAAGTCGCGCCGCAATCGTATCTCGCCCAGGCTTCGGTCGGGCTGGGAAACTATCACCACTGGAAGGATTGCACCCCGTGGGAGATTGAACTCGCGGTGACCATAGACTCCGGTCTGTTCGTGGACCATCGGGGAGACGCGCTGGAAGAACGATTTGTGTCGTTGGCGTTGCGCTACTCTGCGTTTACGTTCGAAACGTGGAACGATCTCATCAATCAGAAAGACTACGGCCCGACCTTCGGCGCCAGACTGACGCTGGATCTGTTGTATATGTACGACCGCTGGTTCCACTGAAGCCGGGCCGGTTCTCCTTCACCTGCCTCACTTCCCGCAGGCGATCTTCAGCGACTCGATGTCGTTCGCCATATCGAGCTTGCCGAGATTCGGCACACGCTGGCCCGACGCAAAGGCGATTTCCGTCCCCTTGAAGTCTTTATCCTCATAGGCGCGCACCGTGGCATTGGAGCCCAGAATCACGCTTTCGATGTCATTGCTCCAATCCTTCCCCGCCACATTCTTCAGTGTGGCATACTCTTTCGGCCCTTGGAGCACGACGTGTGGGTCATCCACATCAAAGTTGTCATCCTCGAAAATTTCGATGAAGCAATTCTTGTCCAAGACCTGGAGTTCAAGATCAGCGCCATAAGCCGGCAACCCTGTGAAGACCAGCACAGCCGCTACAGCGATTATGTCTTGTCGTCGCATCATGTACCTCCTCATTGTGCCTCTCGTACCCGCCTCAACACATCGGGCCTCACTTCAGAATTCCCAGAAACCAGAGCAGCACGAGAATGCTGGCCGGCACCCCCAATAACCAGAGGATAAACCCTTTACCCATCGTTCCCATGGAGCCCTCCTTATACACTCAGGCTCACGGCAACCAGGCCGCCGCCGTGAGTTCGCGATTCAACGCCGCGACCATTTTCAGATGCGCGCTCCGATCGTCTTGAAGATCTGCCGTAAAGAGATCGGCATGATTCCGCTGCAGGACCTGCCCGAACTCCCCCTGCCTGTTCACAGGAATGTCGTAGAGCGCGGCCAGCGCAGCCACATATTGCCCACTGCCCGTCGCCGCTTCCTGGCGCAAATTTTCATAGGCGACGCCTGCGAATAAATTGATTTTCTGTTCCTTCTTCACCATGCCGTCGGATGTAAAAAGCTCATTCGGGCTCGTGCTGGAGAAGAAATTGACCGTCGTATCGACGGTGGCTTTGGTAGTGTTGCACGCCCCAACCATCAAGCCGGCGGCCGCCACGCATAGGGCACATGCCAGTTGTTGAGTTGATAGGGAACGCTTCATATAGACCTCCTTGGCTTGCTTCGCCGTGAGGGCAATGGATGCGACGCAGTGCCATTTCTGTTGTAACCGGCTAAGGAAAAAGGAGCGCCTAGTTGTTACCCTAGGAGGGAGAGCAGAAAAGCCCTAGCGAGATCACTGACGCGCGTATGCGTGCGCTCGACAGAGCAACACGGGGAATGCTGGCGTATGAAAAGCGGGCCGGAGGCAACCAGGGACCTGCGACCGGAACATCACCATTCTTTAAACACCACAAACACGGCGCCGATCATCATGCCGAAGCCGACGAGATAGTTCCATTTCAGTTCTTCTTTGAGATAGACCACGGAGAAGACGCAAAACACGATCAGCGTAATGACTTCCTGAATCGTCTTGAGCTGCGCCGCCGTGAATTCATAATGGCCGATCCGGTTCGCCGGCACCTGAAAACAATACTCCACAAACGCGATCCCCCAGCTCGCCAGAATCGCAATCCACAGCGGCGACTCTTTGTATTTCAGATGCCCGTACCAGGCGAACGTCATGAAGATGTTGGAGATGGTCAGTAAGAGAATGGTGTGCATGGACTCTGCCTCTTATACAATGAGTTCAGACACAACAGACCGACTAAGCCGCTTGTCTCATTCGGTCATGAATACGCCCCTTCCCACAACCAGGCCAGAAACTCCTGCCAAGGAAGAATTTGAATCTCGCCTACACGACGCGGATGTGTCTCAAGGCTCACGACGACGGCATGCTTCAAAAGCCGTTCCTCTTGCAGTGCACGGAGCCCCCGTAAATCCCGATCCGATACATTCGTTTTCGCTTTGACTTCAATCGCTGTGCAATCATTCAGAATAAAATCCACCTCAAAATCAGACGTCGATCGCCAATAGGCCAAATCTGGAACCCCCTGATAATCACAATAAGTTTTTAGCTCATGATAGACGTAGGACTCGAAGGCTTCTCCAAATTCAGGTGAACCTTCTTGGAGGTGCCGCCGCCGCTGCAAGTGCCGCACGATGCCGATGTCGAAAAAATAGAACTTCGCGGTCGTCAGAGGCTTCCGTTTCTCCGTCCGCCTCCACGCCGGCAAATCGTCTCCCAGCAGCGTGTCGCGCAGGATGTGGAAATATTCCTGCACGGTGGATTTGGGCACTTGCGCGTCGCTCGCAATCTTGGAATAGTTGAGCATCTGCCCATTGCACAAGGCCGCCACGGTCAAGAACCGGCTGAACGCAGGCAGATTGCGAACGACGGCCTCGGCCGCAACCTCTTCCTTCAAGTAGGTCCCTACATAGGCCTGAAGATCCTCATAGGGCGAATCCGAGAAATACAGTGAGGGAAGGAGCCCGCGATCGAGTGCTGTCACGAGGTTGAACTGCTGACCGAGCTCCCTAAAGCAGAGCGGATGAAGCCGCTTGGTCCGTGCACGGCCTCCTAAGAGATTCAGCCCCTTGCGCTTGAGCGCGCGTGCGCTAGAACCAGTCAGCAGGAAGCGAACGTTCTGGTCATCGATCATCACCTGGATCTCATCCAGCAGCAGTGGCAACTTCTGGATTTCATCCATGATGACAAGCTTGTCCTTGCTGGTCAGCTCCTGACGCAGTCGGTGGGGCGATTGGTTGAACTTGAGAAAGGTGTCGGTCTCGTGCAGGTTGTAATATTTCGCCTTGGGAAACTGGCGGCGGATCATGAATGTCTTCCCCGTTTGCCTGGGACCGAAGAGGAAATAGGATTTAGCGGCTAGAAGTTTCGGCAGATCAAGAATGCGAGGGATGTCCATACATCCGAATTATGATATTAGACACCAGTGATGTCAATTATCATGACAATTGACAATGTGTACGTCAGATATCATAGTCGGCAGATCTCAGCGCCGGCGCTATGGAGTCAAGACGCTGGCAGTCACAAAGGCAAATCCTTGCACTTGAGATCCCTGTATCAGGCGAAGGTCATGAAGATGTTGGAGATGGTCAGCAAGAGAATGGTGTGCATGGGCCTGCAAGAGAAAACTTAGGATTGAATGGCAAACATGCTGGCTGGCTTTTCATGTTCGTCGAGAAACCACACCTCCACGTCATTTGCTCCCCTCTGCGTTTTTCTCAAACCTTTACGCCATGTCTCGTTAGGTTTCCTTTTCCCAATGAATGGCATGCCCAGCGGCATTGATTTGTCGATTGCCACAAAAATTCGCTTGGCCTTGGCATTGCCCACGTTTCTGTTTCTCAGCTTTCTGATATCCTCTTCAAACTTCTTGTGTAGTCTATTGGATGGGGCTGCCTTCATTTCAATGACCACTTCGACATCCTCTCGCTGAAGCTGCTCTAAGACATCGGTCCCACTCTGTCTCACACGAAAGACGACTGGCCTATCCTTTAGAACCACAATGTCGTACGTCAGTCGGCCCTTTTCTTTTTCCGGAAGAAGTCGCACCTCTGAGTGAACTCGGCTAGTCCATACCTTCATATGGAAGGCCTTATCGATAGGTAATACACCGCGATCTTTGCCCTTTCTTAGTTCGACGCTGACTTTTCCCTTTATTCTCTCGCGCAACTTGTGGAGCAGAACCGATCGAAAATCCGCCTCTCGCATATTGAATAAAGGAGCCTTCGCATGTTCCTCAAGTATTGCCCTAATCGCAGAACGACAACATTCAACTGTTTGCTCTTTCATGGGCATAAAATTCACCAAAATCTACAGACAGTCGGCGCCGTCAGCCACCACCTCCCTCTTCCGCCTAGCGGGGGTGGAAGGGATGGGGCTCGGGGGAGTCGGCATGGCGGGAGCGGCAAGATGTTGCAGTTAAATGCGCCGCTGCGCGACGGCATGCGACCCTTGGTCGCGCCTCACAGTCGCGCACGGCAACCGGTAGCGGGTCGTGAGCAGCTTCCGCCCGTCGCACCATGCCGACGCCGAATGCGTCACTCCTCACACCCCCGCTTCCCTCAACACCTGTCCCGTATACGACCGCTTCACCTTGGCGATCTCCTTGGGCGGGCCTTCCGCCACGATTTCACCGCCGCGGTCGCCGCCTTCGGGACCGAGATCGATGATCCAATCGGCATTACGAATCATGTCGAGGTTGTGTTCGATGACCAGGACCGTATTCCCAGTTTCGACCAGACGATCGAGCACGTCCAGCAATCGTTGAATGTCGGCGAAGTGGAGGCCGGTGGTGGGTTCATCGAGGATGTACATGGTGCGGCCGGTGGGCCGTTTGGAGAGTTCGCGTGACAGCTTCACCCGCTGCGCTTCGCCGCCCGACAAGGTGGTAGCCGACTGCCCCAGCTTCACGTAGTGCAAGCCCACGTCATGCAGCGTTTGCAGCTTGGTCTTGATGTAGGGAATGTTTTCGAAAAACTCCAAGGCCTCATCCACCGTCATGTTCAGGATGTCGGCAATGCTGCGGCCTTTGTATTGAATCTCCAGCGTCTCGCGGTTGTAGCGCTGCCCCTTGCAGACCTCGCAGGTGACGTAGACGTCCGGCAGGAAATGCATTTCGATCTTGATCAGCCCGTCACCCTGGCAGGCTTCGCACCGCCCGCCTTTGACGTTGAAGCTATAGCGCCCGGGCTTATAGCCTCGCACGCGAGACTCGGGCAAATTGGAAAACAGATCGCGGATGAACGTGAAGAGGCCCGTGTAGGTGGCGGGATTCGACCGGGGCGTGCGCCCGATCGGCGATTGATCGATATCGATGATTTTATCGAGTGCATCCACACCCTTGATGTCTTTGCAGCCATCGATCTTCGGCTTCTTGTGATAGAGCAACTGCGACAACGAGTGGAACAACACTTCGAGCACGAGGGTGCTTTTCCCGGAGCCCGACACGCCCGTCACGCAGGTCAACAAGCCAAGCGGCACGTTGACGGTTGCGCCTTTCAGATTATGTTTTTTCGCCCCGACGACCGTGATCAAGCCTTTCGGTTTGCGCTGGCGCTGCGGAAGCGAGACCATTTGTTCGCCACGCAAGTACAGGCCGGTCAACGAATCCGGATTCGCCATCACCTGCTTGGGCGTACCCTGAGCAATGATCCTGCCGCCATGCGTGCCGGCGCCCGGGCCCAGATCGAGGATGTAGTCGGCCGCTTCCATCGTCTCCGCGTCATGCTCGACGACAATCACCGTATTACCGAGATCGCGCAGGCGGATTAAGGTCTGAAGCAATCGCCGGTTGTCCCGCTGATGGAGCCCGATCGAAGGTTCGTCCAGAATGTACAACACGCCGACCAGGCCCGAGCCGATCTGCGTGGCCAATCGAATACGCTGCCCCTCCCCGCCCGAGAGGGTCGCGGCGGGACGATCTAGCGTCAGGTAATCCAACCCGACATTGACGAGGAACCCCAGCCGCTCCCGAATCTCCTTCAGAATGCGATGGGCGATGACGAGTTCCCGTTCGGTGAATTTGAGCGTCGAGAAAAAGTCCGCCGCCGCGCGCACGGAGAGGCCGGTGATTTCGGCGATGGACTGTTTGGCGATCTTGACGGCCAGACTTTCCGGTTTGAGACGCGCGCCCTGACAGGTCTCGCACCGTTCGAGCAGGGTGAAGTCATCTTCTTCCGATGCCCCCGGCGTCATGGCGTAGCCGATTCCGTCGCAGGCCGGGCAGGCGCCGTGCGGGCTATTGAACGAGAACACGCGCGGCGTAATCTCCGGATAACTGACTCCGCATTTGATACAGGCGAGCTTGTCGCTGTACAGATGCAGCTTGCCGGTTTCTGAGAGCACGCCCACCAAACCTCCGGCGAGCTTCACCGAGGTTTCGACGGAATCTGCGATCCGCCGCATCAGGGCTTCACCCGGCTTCATCACCAACCGATCGACCACGATTTCGATGTTGTGCTTCTTCTGTTTGTCGAGCGTGATGTCGTCGCCCAGATCGACCATCTCGCCATTGATACGCGCGCGCACGTACCCCGCCTTGCGCATCTCCAGCAGTTCTTTGCGATATTCCCCTTTCCTCCCGCGCACGATAGGAGACAGGATCTGAAACTTGGAACCTTCCGGCAGCTCACAGATGGCATCCACCATCTGTTGCACCGTCTGGGCGGTAATCTCCTGTCCGCATTGAAAACAGAACGGGTGCCCGACGCGGGCATAGAGCAGCCGCAGATAGTCGTAGATTTCCGTGACCGTCCCCACGGTGGAACGGGGATTGTGGCTGGTGCTCTTCTGTTCGATCGAGATGGCCGGCGATAAGCCCTCGATGGAGTCCACGTCGGGCTTCCCCATCTGTTCGAGAAATTGCCGGGCATACGCGGACAACGACTCGACATACCGCCGCTGCCCTTCCGCATAGATCGTGTCGAAGGCCAGCGAGGATTTTCCCGACCCGCTCAAGCCGGTCATAACGACCAGCTTGTCCCGCGGAATCTCGACATCGAGATTCTTCAGATTATGTTCACGTGCGCCTTTGATAATGATGGAATTGCTCATAAGCGCGGGATTATATCACGCCCATTCGCGAGTCTCGGTATACGAGCATCATGACCGGACACCAACGCTGGCTGAACTGTCAAAATATCGACGCCTCTCGACCGCCGGAGAGGATTTCAGTTTTCCATCAATGTGCCGATAGGGAACTGCGGGAGCCTTTGCCCCGCACCCACAATCTTCCACAATTCTGACGGCTGCCATGCATGACGTGCTAAGCCTCTTCAAGCGCAATATCAACCAGCTGTTCGGGATCACCGTCGATATCCTCAACGTCAGCCGCTCCCTGCAGCAGCTTTCCCTCTCCATGCAGATCCTCGCGAATAACGGCGTGGTCCAAGCCGCCAAGATCCCCGGGGGAAAAGGCCGGCCCATGCTGGCGCTGGTCGAGATCCTGAACAACACCCCCAAGGAAATCCGGCCCGAAGTGGAGGCCCTGGAGCATCTCTGTGCCGGACTGGCCAAAGTCACCGCCAGCAGTTCGAATATTGTCTGGCGCTACCACCAATTGATTGCCAGCCTCCTTTCAGCAATGACGCACGGTGAACCATCCTCCAGATCCACCAGTTTAGACACACTCTCTCACCTTCGCTTCACCACGGCTGCTGACGTGACACAATTGGCGCAACACCCGGCGTTCACGGCAGGGGGAGCCATCGAGCGGGAGAATCGCCAGTACCTGGTGCATCACTGCCAGGCGAATCTTGCCCAGTTGCAGGATCGGCTGAAGAATGCCCTTCGCTGTCTGGGGGAAACCCATCAGGCGCTGACGGGCCTGAAGATGATCGGACTCACCACGCGGTATATGGCCTTCTGCATCTCCTCTGAGGCGGCCGGACTGGCAGAGGCAGAAGCCAACTTCAAGAACCTGGCGGCCGAAATCAGCTGTGTCGTCGATGACCTCGATCACAAAACACGCGCGATGAAAGACGCCATCGAACATGGACAAGAGCTCCTCGGCCTGCTGCTGAAAGGGCATACCTATGCAAAGTAAGGTGTTGTTTAATACAGATGGGCATCAGTGGGTGGTCATCGGCCGGGACCCCGAAAAGGACGACCACGTCATCGACACCAACGAATATGTGATCATCCACCGCGGCCAGGCCATGCTGCTGGATCCGGGAGGCATTCAAATTTTCCCCCAAGTCCTGGCTGAACTGGCCAAGCATGTCCGTATGCAGGATATTCAAGCGATCTTTATCAGCCACCAGGACCCGGACATCTGCTCGTCGCTGGCCATGTGGCTCGACCTCAACCCCGCGATCAAGACCTATTGTTCCTGGCTCTGGACGGGCTTTGTCAGCCACTTCAGCACCGGCGCGGTGATTACGCTCAACCCGATTCCCGACGACGGCATGCGCATCAAGATCGGCGAGCAGGGCCCGGAGGTGGAGGCGGTTCCGGCCCATTACTGCCATTCTTCAGGCAATTTTTCGCTCTACGACCCCAGTGCGGGGATCCTGTTCTCGGGTGATGTCGGCAGCGCCCTGGTTCCGGATCACCATGCCAGCCTGGTCGTCACGGACTTCGAGCAACACATCCAATACATGCGAGGGTTCCATCTCCGCTGGATGCCCTCGACTACCGCGCTCCGTGGATGGGTCCAACGCGTTCGCGCCATCAAGCCCAAGATGATCTGCCCGCAACACGGATCGATTTTCGAAGGGGAGAACGTCGGCAAGCTGCTCGATTGGCTGGAAAGCCTCGAAGTCGGTCAGTGGAAAGGGGCCGCCCCGAAGACGGACACTCGCGCAGCGGCTTAATGCCGGCATCCCGGCGAGCCAACTGATTTCGCCACCTTCGCCCGGCCGGACCCGCGACCTTGACAACAGGCAAAAGCGGGTGCTACCACCCTCCCATGGTGCGGGCGGAACGATCTCCCATACATGATCAGCCGGAAGAGGCGGCAAAAGCCGTCTCAACCTGGTCCGGGCAGGCGCGTGAACAAGCCGTCCAGCGGATGTTCACTGCGATTGCGGGCGTCTACGATCTCAACAACACCCTGCTGAGTTTCGGCCTCCACCACCATTGGAAACGCCTCACCGCGTCGTACGTGCCCACCGTGACGAACGGACGCGCACTCGACATCGGCGCCGGCACGGCGGATCTCGCGCTCTTGATTGAACCCAAAATGGGCCGGGAAGGTCACGTGATCGCTTCCGATTTGAACCATGCGATGTTGGCGGAAGGACTGAGAAAAGTCACCGGGCGCGGGCTCCGTGACCGGATTACCTGCCTGCAGGCCAATGCCGAGCAACTGGGCTTCCCCGATGAGACCTTCCATGCCGTGACCACCGGCTTCTGCATGCGCAACGTGGGCAATCTGACACAGGCATTCACGGAAATCCGTCGGGTCCTGCGGCCGGGTGGTCGATTCGTGTGCCTGGAGTTTTCACGACCGGCCTATGGCTGGCTGCGCGGCCTCTATGATTGGTATTCGTTTCGCCTGCTCCCCTGGATCGGCACCAAGGTCGCGAGAGACCGGACCGGAGTCTACGAATACCTCCCGGCGTCGATCCGCACCTTTCCCGATCAGGAGCGGCTGGCCACCCTGTTACGCGAAGCCGGATTCAGCCAGGTGGAGTACCGGAACCTCACCGGGGGCATTGTCGCCATCCACGTGGCAACCAAGTAACAACGAACGTATGGCCTATGGCGAATAGCACCACGAGCCGGGAACGATTCCTTTCTCACCTGTCGGCCATACGCGATTAGCCATCAGCTCCGACCATGGAATCCATTCTCTATATTTTTCTCCCCTGCAAGAAGGTGTACCCGATCGGGGTCACCTATCTGGCCGACTTCATTCATCGCCGAAAGCCGGAAGTGCGGCAACGCATTCTCGACCTCTCGTTGTTTTCAGAGTCACAACGCAGCCAGGCGATTCGCGATGCCGCGCTTGAGTTCAAGCCGGACCTCGTCTGCTTTTCATGGCGGGACATTCAGATTTTCTCCCCCCACGAGGGTGACGCCTCGCTGGAGCATGCCTTTAATTTTTACTTCGCGAGCAATCCGATCAAGCGGGTGGCCGCGTCATTCGCCGGCTTGAAGCAGCTCTATCGGTATTACAGCCACATTCGCGCGAATCTGTCCTATCCCTGGTTGATCCGGAAGGAATTCCCCAAAAGCCAGATCATGATCGGTGGTGGAGCATTCACGGCGTTTGCCGATCAATTGATCGAAAAACTTCCGGAAGGCACCATTGGAATCCTTGGTGAGGGCGAAGACGCGATCCTGAAGGTGGTCAATGGCGAGTCGCTTGAACACGAGCGCTATATCGTTCGGGAAGGAAAACAGACCCGCAAGGGGACGCAGGGGTCACCGGCATTGCTCGACGCATTGACCGTCGATCTGCCTTACCTCACGTCCATTTTCCCGCAGCACGCGTCGTATATGGATGAATCGATCGGCGTCCAAACGAAACGCGGCTGTCCTTACGATTGCGCCTTCTGCCTCTATCCCTACATTGAAGGCAAGCGAGTGCGGTATCGTCCGCCGGAAATGGTCGTCAAAGATATCTCCCAGCACTATCATCAATGGGGTGCCCGTCGCTTCTGGTTCACCGATGCCCAGTTCATTACCGGCAAAGAGGCCTACCCTCAGTGCACGGAGATTCTGGAACGAATCCTGAGCGAAAAACTGGAGATTGAGTGGTCGGGCTATATCCGCACTTCGCTCATCACGCCGGAACTGGCCAAGCTGATGGTGCGATCGGGTGTGGGAGATTTGGAAGTCGCTATCACCTCCGGGTCTCAGGAAGTACTGAACAATCTGCACATGGGCTTCAAGCTCGAACGCCTGTACGATGGCTGTCGGTATCTCGCCGAAGCCGGCTTCAAGGGCAAGGTCATCCTCAATTATTCGCTGAATTCTCCCAAGGAGACGGAAGAGAGCCTGCTGCAGAGCGTGGAGTCCTACAAAAAGGTCGCCTCAATTTTAGGGGAGGAGCGTGTGTTTCCGCTCATGTTCTTCCTGGGAATCCAGCCCAATACGGACCTGGAGCATCGGCTGCTGGAAGAGGGCTACCTTTCAGCCGGGTACAACCCGCTCATGCTGACGCCGACGAGCATTCGTAAACTACTGTACAATCCGGCGCCGCTTAACAAACTCATCGCCAAGGCGTGCCTGACCGCTTGGGAACAGAAAGAGGGCAGTCGCGATCCTCGCGCATGGACCGGATCCCTGTCCCAAACGACCCCCTCCGGGCCGAAGCCGGACCAGGCTCATTATGCCGATGCGAATCTCATTCGCGGGATTCAGAATAACTCGGGACGTGAAGCGCTCTTGACGTTGGAAGAGATTCTTCGATCACGCCGCCCTGCTCAACCAACAGCCGCCGCACCGGAAAAGACAGCTGTGAGTCCAACGAGTTAGCGACTATCCACAGACCCGTTGACCACCGTCGGTTTGCTTGCAATCCCCAAGAACACGGTGCTATCATGCCGCTTCTTTTGGGGTAAAGTTCCATTCAACCGTTTGAATTCTTGGCGGTTCTCTGATCTCATCCCCCTATAGAGTGTTTGCCTAGGAGGCGTTTCGATGTACAAGACGATCTATATCCCGGTCGATAATTCCGACCATTCCAATACAGCCGTCGATGTCGGAGTTGAGCTGGCGAAAACCTATGGCTCGAAGATCGTGGGTAGCCATGTCTACGCGGCGAAGATGCACGATAAGCGATTTAAGCA
>WBZQ01000490.1_pt1 | contig 20898 bp, 13 predicted proteins | sample 5204251 | NCBI WGS metagenome assembly WBZQ01 (sample SAMN12412402, study PRJNA552823) | activated sludge metagenome | isolation source: activated sludge from nitrification reactor of wastewater treatment plant... | place: USA: Virginia | collected 2017-09
ACCCCCTACTCGTCTGACGACTCCAGGTCGTCTACCCCCTACTCGTCAGACGACTTGGAGTCGTCAGACGAGGGGGGGGCTGCCAGGTGGCGTTTGCCGTATCGGGAAACCCCCGGAAACACCATCCGGGTACTGCCCGGACCGGAACTGGGTTGGTGGAGCGCCGAATCAAGGGATCGTTTTTTTGCGGCCGACTTCACCATTTCTACCCAACGCGACCGCATGGGCGTACGGCTGGAAGGCCCGGCAGACCTTCGGAATTTTGAACCGGCCGCAGGCTCCATGCTTTCTACCGCCGTAATGCCCGGAACCGTGCAGATCCCGCCCGGCGGCCAGCCCATCGTCCTGCTGGCCGATGCGCAGACTACCGGCGGCTACCCGCGCATTGCCCAGGTGGCAGCGGTAGATCTCCCCCGGCTCGCCCAAATTCCTTACGGTCAAACTGTCCGGTTTCAACTAATTTCGCTCGCCCAATCCGAACGCCTGTTTTTGGAACGGGAGATTCGCCTGCGCCGGATACGGACGGCCCTCAGTCTGAAAAAATAACCGCCCATCCCCACCTCAACAAATCCACAATTCCCCAATTCCCCAATCACCAACTTCCCCCAATCCAACCAATCACCAATCCAACCAGTCAACACCACATGACCGTCGACCTTAACTGCGATATGGGCGAAAGTTTCGGCCCCTGGCCCATGGGCAACGATGCCGCGCTGATGCAGTACATCACCTCGGCCAACATTGCCTGCGGTTTTCACGCCGGCGACCCCGTCGTCATGCGCGCAACGGTGCGGCTGGCCCTGAAGTACCACGTCGGAATTGGCGCACATCCGGGCTTTCCGGATTTGCAGGGCTTCGGGCGCCGGGAGATGAAAATGCCGGCGGAGGAAGTATACGCCATGACCCTCTACCAGATCGGCGCCCTGCAGGCCATCGTGCGGGCGGAGGGGGGCGAACTGCACCACGTCAAGCCCCATGGCGCGCTGTACAACCTGGCAGCCAGAGACCGGCCACTGGCCGACGCCATTGCCCGCGCGGTGCAGCACACCGGCCCGCACCTGGTGTTGTACGGACTTAGCGGGAGCGCCCTCATCGAAGCCGGCCGGGCCATCGGGCTGCGAACGGCCAGCGAGGTGTTTGCCGACCGCAGCTACCAAAGCGACGGCTCCCTGACCCCGCGATCACGACCCGATGCCCTTTTGGAAGACCCTGCCCGCGCGGTAGAACAAGCCCTGCAAATGGTCCGCGACAAAAAGGTGAACAGCACGGAAGGCCGGCCGGTGCCCTTAGTTGCCGATACCATCTGCCTGCACGGCGACGGCGCCCATGCCCTTGAATTCGCCGCGGCCATCCATTCGGCTTTTCGAACGAGCGGTATCGGGATAAAAGCACCCTGAATAATACGCCCGGGACTTACCTTTCCCCGTACGAACACGATGTCCTATCTGAATATGCTTAAAAATTGTACTTCTTTTCTCCTGACCTGCCTGGCAGCCTTCCTGTTGCAGGTTTCCTGCTCCCCCAAAACCGCTCCATCCGCAGCATCCGTCCAGCCGCCCCCGGGCGCCATCCCGAACATCGGCGATAAAACCAAAAACATGACCGCCTACCCCGGTTATTTCCCTTTCTGGTGGGACGAACGCGAAGGAAAGATCTGGCTGGAGGTCAGTCGTCTCGACAGCACTTTTTTATACGTCAACTCCCTGCCTGCGGGCGTAGGCTCCAACGACATCGGCCTCGACCGCGGCCAACTGGGGGCCAACCGGGTGGTCAAATTTGTGCGCAGCGGCAACAAAATCCTGCTGCTCCAGCCCAACCTCGGCTACCGCGCCACCAGCACCAGCGCGCCGGAGCGCCGTTCGGTGGAAGAAGCCTTTGCCCAGTCCGTGCTCTGGGGTTTCCCCATTGCTGCCCGGACGGACGGACGCTTCCTGGTCGACTTTACGCCATTTTTACTGCAGGATGCGCACGACGTGGTCGGTACGCTGGCCCGCACCAACCAGGGCGTTTATGCCGCCGACCCTTTACGCTCCGCGATATTCCTGGACCGCACCCGGAATTTCCCGCAAAACAGCGAATGGGAAGCCTTGCTCACTTTCACCGGCAAGCCGCAGGGCGATTACATCCGCTCGGTCACGCCCACACCCTCGGCCGTAACCGTTCGCCAGCACCACTCCTTCATCGAACTACCCGACGCCAATTACCGCCCGCGCCGCTTTGATCCGCGCTCCGGGTATTTCGAAACGAGTTGGTACGACTACTCCGTACCCATTGGGGAGCCCATTGTGCAGCGTTACCTCGTCCGCCACCGCCTGGAAAAAAAGGATCCCGGCGCTCCGGTCAGCGACCCGGTGAAGCCGATCATTTACTACCTGGACCCCGGCGTACCGGAACCCGTCCGGTCCGCCCTGTTTGACGGCGCGCGCTGGTGGAATCAGGCCTTTGAAGCCGCCGGCTACCGCAATGCTTTCATCGTCAGGGAACTGCCCCCCGATGCCGACCCGATGGACGTGCGCTACAACCTGATCCAGTGGGTACACCGGGCCACGCGGGGCTGGAGTTACGGCAGCACCGTGAGCGACCCGCGCACCGGCGAGATCATCAAGGGCCACGTGACGCTCGGCTCCCTGCGGGTGCGGCAGGACTACCTGATCGCCCAGGGGCTGCGGTCGCCGTTCGACGGTACGGCTACCGTCGATCCGGAATCGGAAAAAATGGCCCTGGCCCGGCTGCGGCAGTTATCGGCCCATGAGGTGGGGCATACGCTGGGGCTGGCCCACAACTTTGCCGCCAGCGTCAACGATCGCGCCTCGGTGATGGACTACCCGCACCCGTACGTTACCCTGAAAGCCGACAGCATGCCCGATTTCTCACAGGCTTACGACGACAAGATCGGCGAATGGGACAAACGGGCCATCCTGTACGGGTACCAGGACTTCCCCGACGGCGCCGACGAAGCCGCGGAGTTGAAAAAAATCCTGGAGGAGAACCTGAAACTTCACTTGCTGTACATCTCCGACGACGGCGCGCGGCCGGCCAACAGCGCCAACCCCATCGCCCACCTGTGGGACAATGGCCCCGACGCAATCCGCGAACTGCTCCGGCTTAACGAGGTGCGGGCCGCCGCGCTCCGGCGCTTCGGCGAACGCAGCATTCCGGAAAACCGCGTACTGGCCGACCTGGAGCGGGTACTGGTGCCGCTGTACCTGGTCCACCGCTACCAGACCGAAGCCGTCTCGAAACTGATCGGCGGCGTACGCTACGGCTACGCCGTGCGCGGCGACGGCCAACCGGCCAACGAGCCGGTATCGGAAGCCCAGCAGCAACGCGCCGCCGAGGTGCTGATCGAAACGCTGCGCCCCGAGTTCCTGTCCCTGCCGGAAAACATCATCCGCCTGATCCCTACCCAGCCCATCGGCTACGACCGCGACCGGGAACTTTTCAAAAGCAATACGGGCGGCTTTTTCGATCCCCTGGCTGCCGCCGGCAGCAGTGCCGGCCTCACCCTGGACATGGTCCTGCTGCCCGAACGACTCAACCGGCTGGTGGAGCAGGAAGCCCGGGGCACGCTGCGTTCCTTTACCGCCACTACCCTGTTGCAGCAAATGCAAACCGCCCTGTTTGAAAAACGCGATCCGGAATCACCCATGGCTGCCGAGATCCGGCGTACCGTGCAGCAACTGTTCGTTAACCGCCTGCTTACCCTGGCCGCTGCCGACGCGGCAACCGCCAGCGTCAAAGGGATCGTTCTGCTGCGGATCAATACCCTGGAAGACGACCTGAACCGGCAACTTTTACGGGAAAACAACGGGAACGAACAGGCCCAACTCACCTATCTGCTCCGCCAGATCCGGCTGTTCCGGGAAAAGCCCGCCGATTTCAAACCGGCACCGGCGCCGGCTATCCCGCCCGGCCAGCCGATCGGCTGCGGGGAGGAAGGCAGGTTTTGACGTTGCGGACGTTGTAGACTCTGTGGGGTGGGAAAACCTGGGGCTGGATGCAGGCTGCAGGAGGTACACCTGACGCATATGGATCAAGGATCGAAATATACACGGCACCATCCCCCGGGCGCGCTGACCGGGCCTTGAGGCTGAGCCGCCCGGCGCTGGCTTGTCATCCCGCAACGCAGCGGAGGGAACTGTAGAACTCATAATCACCTCAATGAACTGAAAAAAGTAGTTTTTTTGATACGCAGCCCTTTTAATCCCTGATCCGCTGACCCATGAAATTTCACCGAGGCCGGAAACCAAACGTTTACAACGTCAACCATGTCCATAAAAAACACCGGCGTAACCCTTGGCGCGGCTTTCCTCATGGCCACTTCGGCCATTGGTCCGGGCTTCCTGACCCAGACTACGGTTTTCACCGCGCAGCTGGGGGCCAGTTTCGGCTTCGTCATCCTGCTTTCGGTATTACTCGATCTGGGCGCCCAGGTCAATATCTGGCGCGTGGTGGCCGCCTCGGGCGAACGGGCGCCGGCCATTGTCAACCGCGTGCTGCCGGGGCTGGGGCATTTCCTGACCCTGCTCATCGTGCTGGGCGGGCTGGCCTTTAACATCGGCAACGTGGCCGGTACCGGGCTGGGACTGGAAGTGTTTACGGGTTTGCCGGCCGCGTCGGGCGCAGCCCTCAGCGGGTTGCTGGCTTTCGGATTGTTCGTCAGCCGGGAGGCAGGCCGGGGCGTCGACTGGTTTGCGCGGATCCTGGGATTCCTCATGATCGTCCTGACGGCCTGGGTAGCGATGTCGGCCCGGCCGCCGCTGGGCGAAGCGGCACTGCGGACCGTTTTTCCGGACAAAGTGGACCCGCTGGCCGTGCTGACCATTGTCGGCGGCACAGTGGGAGGCTATATTTCCTTTGCCGGAGCACACCGGCTGCTGGAAGCGGGGCTCAGCGGAAGCGAAAGCATGCCCCGGGTGACGCGCAGTGCCTTCACCGGCATCGGCATAGCCACACTGATGCGTCTGTTGTTGTTTCTGGCCGCCCTGGGAGTGGTGGCCGGCGGGGCAACGATCGACGCAGGCAACCCGCCGGCGTCCATGTTCCGCATTGCTGCCGGCGAGTTGGGCTACCGGTTTTTCGGGCTGGTGATGTGGTCGGCCGCCATTACCTCGGTGGTGGGCTGTACATTCACCTCCATTTCGTTTCTGACCAGTTCGCTGCCCGCGCTGGAAAAAAAGAGAACCTGGCTGACGTTCGGCTTCGTCGCGGTCTCGGTGGCCGTTTTCCTGCTGGTAGGCCGGCCGGTGAAAACGCTGGTGGCCGCCGGCGCCCTGAACGGCCTGATCCTGCCGGTGGCCCTGGCGGCCATGCTGGTAGCGGCCGGTCGGCTGGCCCGGGCCGGGGAATACCGGCTTTCCAGGGCCTGGGCAATGGCGGGCTGGGCGGTGGTCGCGGTGATGGGGGTCATGGCGGTCTATTCGCTCGGGCAGTTTTTTAAAGAATAAGAGGCTGTCCCACAAGTCGGCGAATCGTTTATATGTTGATTTGTTTATCGGTAAATAACCCTGAAGCCATGGGCGCTACCTATAACCAAATCCGCAATTAAACGAATAAAACAGACTTCTGAGCCAGCCTCTTGTAACCGTAACACTGAATCAAACTCTTTCTTTTAATTATTCTGAGCCGTCGGTCTTCGCGCGCTCCACAGCGTACTGACCAACTTTTTTGCCTACTTCGAGGCCTGTTTCACAGTCGAAGCGGTAGTGAATGCAACCGTAGATACGCGATTCGGAGGCTTCTTTGGCCATGGCTTGCAGTTCGGCCGTGTTGGCCGGGAAGAGGTACGAAAGTATTTCCGCTGCGGCAGCAGAGAACGTGGAGTGGCCGGAGGTGTAGGCCGGGAAGTTGGGAATACCGGTGCAGGTGGTGACTTTCGGATCGACTTCGGAGGGGCGCGGCACCAGGTAGTAGTACTTGATGTCCCAGCAACTGATACCGGCATCCTGCATGGCGGTGTTGACCAGGGCCATGGCCCGGGCGGACCGGATCTCGTTCAGTTGCGCGCCGTAGATCAATTCGGAGGCTTTGCGGCTCCAGTGGCCCGGCGGGGTATAGGTTCCCACGCCGTCGGCCCAGTAGGCGACGATCCGGAACTGTTCGCGGGTGCGGTTTTTCACGTAGCCGCGCAGTTCTTCCAGGTTGGCCTCGAATTCGGCGCTGCCGACAGCCGGCGGAGCGGCCGGACGGAGCGAGATCTTGGCGGCTTCGTCGAAGTTCCAGGTTTTTACGTTGCCGAAAAAGGGCAGCATGGGCGGGCGGGCCGGAATGTCGCGGCTGGTCCACTGCTGGCTGATCGGAATACCACGCGTTTCGGCGTCGGCGCGCTGGTTCGGGAAGGCGGGCTGGTTGTTGGCCTGGCCCATTTTATCGGCCTTGGCGTAGGCAATGATCCGGGCGGCCACTTTGGCGCCGAGCGAATCGCCTGCCGACAGGTCGCTTTGCACGTTCGCGCCGGCCCACAACCGGCTGTTTTTGTGTTCTTCCGCTTTTTCGGTGACGTATGCCTTTTCCCCGGGGAACAGGAATTTGAGCAGTTCGCGCGATGCGGCGGCCACCACGGCGTCTTACGAGGGGTAGGAGGGCAGGTCGTTCGCCGGGATCAGCGGCTGGATGGAGCCGTCGTTTTTATAGGGCGCCAGACGGTTGTACTGGCTCTTGTAGTGCCAGGCGGCGACCAGGGCGTCGTATTGGGCTACGGCGAGCAGGGCGAAAGCCCGCGACGTGTAGGGAGGGTTGGCAAAGGGAAACCGCGGGTAGATCGTCGGATTGGCCGCATCCGGCGCGGGATAGGTACCGTCCGGGTTGTAGTTCGGCGGCACGTTGTAATTGGCGGCAAGTTCACGGGCGATCTCGTGCCAGCGCAACACAGCGTTCCCGCCCCAGAAGCGGGCGAGTTCCTGCTGTTCGGAAGTAGCCGCGGCCATCTTGCTTTTCAGATCGGCCAGTTCGGCCTGATACGCCGTAGAGGTATTGTCATCGGGAGCGGGCAGGGCAATTTCCTGGCCGTTGACCAGTACGTAGGTTTTCCAGTTGCCGGCGCCGGCGTCGAGGGTAGTTTCCGGATAGGCTTCGTAGACGAGTTGGTTTTTCGGTGTTTTTTCACACTGGTTGAAGGAGAGCAGCAGGGCAAAACCCAGCAGCAGGCGATATGGGCAGGATATTTTTTTCATAACGTTGAAGATGTGGATGTGGGTGGATAAGCATGGTTGACCGGGTAGTAGCAGGTCCGGCATCAACCTTTATCAGCCAGAAAATTATTGGGGATCTTCCTGCGCAGCGCCGCCGTCCAGGCCGAATTGATAGGTGAACCCTCCGGAGAACATGGTGCTTTGCCCCACGTTGCGGCCGCTCAGGACCTGGCCGGCGGAGGCCTGTATGGCGTAGTGGCCAAGAAATACTTTGGCAAAAACCCCGGCGGTGGTCGCCTGCATCTTGTTGGTCAGGAACGGCGCTTCGTTGTAGCGGATATCGTCGCCGCTAAGGCCGGTGAAATAGTCGAGCGTGACTTCGGCCTGGAGTCTTTTGTTGATAAATCCGAGCCGGCCGGTGGCGTCGAGCATGTTCGGCACCGGCACTTCGTTGGTGTAGTACAGCACATTGTCGTACAGATAGGAGTCGCGGTCGATCTCCACCTTGCCCCGCCAGGTGTGGCCGGCCTGGGCCGTGAAGTAGAAGCCGAGGTTGTGGGTGTAGTTCAGCACCCCGCGCAGTGAAGCGGTCCTGCTGTGAAAACCGAGGCTGAAGGGCAGAAAATCCGCCGGGTAGTTGTGCGAAGGTATCGAGGCTCCGCCGCTTACCTGCACTTTGAACTCACCGCCGGCAAAGGCCGTACTGAACGGCTGGTACTTGAGCCACAGGGAAATATCCTGTACGCCCTTCTCACCCTGCAGGTAACTGTCGCTGCCCGTCCAGACGTAAGGCAGGGCAGCCATGACATTCAGGCGGTCGGTGATGCCGTAGTTGGACATCAGCATTACGTTCTGGCTGGTAAACGTGCCAAGGTTGGAATTGGAGCGTTTGTTTTCTCCTTCCCAGTATTCGTCCCAACTGCTGTGGGTGTACTGGAGCACGGTACACCACTGCCGTTTGGGCATCATCAGGCCGTCACCGGGCATCTGGGCCGACACAACCTGTAATAAGGCCATGAAGAGGCCGGTTGTCAGGTAAATTTTGCGCATACGAGATCAGTTTTTGTTCAAAATCGAGCGCAAACCTATGGGCTTTGAAAAAAGGAGCCCGGATTGGGGCATTAGAATTGGCTTAGAAATAGGCGCAGGCAAGGCGGGCGAGATCTAACTGCTGAAAAAACGGCTTTAGGATTGTCATCGCCTATTCTTTGGTTGCCGTTCGCATCAATTCGCCAAACAACTCCCGGCGACGGCGGGCCAGAGGAATGACCGCCCGGTCGATCATCAACAGATGCTCGCCGTTGTCCCTACCTACTTTGCGCACAAACGCGGTGTTGACGATATGCGACTGGTGGGCCCGGAAAAAAGGCGGGCTGGGCAGTATTTCCTCGAACGAAGCCAGGGATTGGGCAACCAAATGCCGTTCGCCGTTTTCCAGGAAAGCAAAACTGTAATTGCCGTGCGCTTCGAGCCGTATGATCTCTTTGGTCCGGATAAACAGCAGGCCGTCGCCGGCCTTGAGGGTGATCCGGTCGGCATCCTGCCCGGAGGACTGGCGGCGCAGTTGTTCGAGTTGACGCTGGTGTTCCGGCAGCGATGCAGCGTTCAGCCGGCGAACGGCAGCAACAAGATCGGCAGGATCGACCGGCTTGAGCAGGTAGTCCAGGGCGCTGTACCGGAAAGCGCGCAGGGCAAATTCGTCGTGAGCGGTGGTAAAAATCACCCTGAAACCGGGTTGCGGGAAACGGTCGAGCAGGTCGAAACCCGTACCGTCGCCCAGATCCACGTCGAGCAGCAAAACATCGACGGCCTGGTACTGAAGCCACCGGACGGCTTCGGACAAAGAAGCGGCCTCTCCGACAATGCGGGCTTCCGGACAGCCGTCGTGCAGAAAACTGCGCAAAGCATCCCGGCAGGGCGTTTCATCGTCCACAAGCATGATCCGTACAGACATATGCGTCGGGCGGGTTGGTTCCGCTGTCGGCACAAAAGTACATGCGGCCAGCCGAATTTCATTTTTTTAACGCCGCCGGTCATCCTGGAAGCGCCGGGCGTCATTTGGGAGGCCGGGCATTCGGCGGCTTAACATTACCTTTAGGTAGTCACTATAGAGTAGTAAGATGACCAAACCCCAGTAAACCCCAAAAAACATTTTTTCGCTCAACCTTATGAAAAATGTCGGCTTCTCCGACAGTATCTGTTTTCCAGGTTTCTCTTTTTCAGCACTTTAAACACGATTCAAGCCAAATGCTCCAGTTGGTCTGACTTGACGTGTTTAAAGTCGTTTTACTTTTGTCGCATGCAAACCGAAAATTCCGGGCCATGGCTGCTTGCATGCCGAACATAAAATTCCCGCTATTTCTCTTCTTCATCGTTCTACCGTTATGGCTCGAAGGGCAGCACCCTTCCTGGCACAACTATACCATTAATGACGGCCTGCCGGCCAACGAGGTCTACGCGATGAAACAGGACAGCCGGGGGTATATCTGGTTCGGTACCGACCTCGGGATCTGCCGCTTCAACGGGTATGAGTTCATTCGCCCGGCGGACAGCAGTACCGCGGCCACCGGCGCGGTTTTCCACATCGAGGAAGATTCCCGGGGCAGGATCTGGTTCAACCACCTGGACGGTACGCTCTGGATAGTGGAGAACGACACCATCCGTCCCTGGACCCTGAATCATCTGATCCTGGATTTTGCCAAACAATACCGGCCTACCCTGCGCTTCGCCGTTGCCCGCGACGGGTCGGTCTGGATCCCGACCTCCAATGCGGGCTTTCAGGTGATTCACCCCGATGGTACGCTCAGGACGATGCCCGGGTTGAGCCGGAGCGCCCATTGCATGGCGATGGTCGACGGCCGGTCGGTGTGCGCCTACCAATCAGCCGGCCACACTGCGACCGCGGAGTCGCGGATAAATTACCGTTCCGGGCAAACCCGGGAAGTTTTGTTGTGGCAGGATGGAACGACGGTTAGCCTGGGCTGGCTTCCGGCCCGTTTTTCCGGCGACGACTCCTGGGCCACATTCGAGATGTGGCGTTTGAAAAACGGCGACCTGGTGGGCACTTTTTCACAAGACTACTACCTTATCCGCAACCAGCGGATGATCTGGCACGGCCGGAAAAACGCCATAACCAGAGTGATCTGGGAAGACCCCGACGGCGGGCTGCTGGCCTGCGTCCCGTTCGGCAACAACCGGGGTTTGCTGCGTTTTCGCTCCACCGATCACTTCCGGCGCGACGAGTTCGATAATTTGCTGCCCGGCCACACTGTGGTGGCAGTCCTGCGCGACTACGAGGGCGGATGGTGGGCCGCCACCGCCGATGCCGGGGTGTTTTACTGTAAAAATCCGGAAGTCGACATTTTCGACCTGGATTCCGGAATGCCCTCGGCCGATGTGCTGAACCTTGCCACCGACGGAAAATCAACGGTTTACGCCGGCTTGCGCTCGCTCGACCTGGCTGTATTCCAGCGCAGGCCAGGGCGCCCGCTGCTGGCGCCCCGCCCGCCCATTTTCGAATGGGTGACTTTGCGGTACGATACCCTGACCGGCCGCCTGTGGGCCGGCAACAACTTGTGCTATCTGGATAAGAACCGCTGGAAACCGGCGCCGTGGGTCGAAGAGAAAACCCGGCGGCATATTCCCATTGCTGTAAAAAACCTTTCTCCCGATCCGGCCGGCCGGCGGTGGTGGGCCGCATCGCACGCCGGCTTTTATTCGGTGGATCGCTTCAGCGGCCTGGCAGCCAGGGCACCCCGCCAGGCGGATGCCATGCTGCGCACTTTCTCCGTCGACGCCGATCCCGAAGGCGGCATTTGGGTCGCTACCATCGCCGGGTTAAAAACCTGGGGACCGACTGGCTACCAGGACTTGTCTTTTACCCATCCGGCCTTGCGGTTTCAGCCCCGCAAGGTTGATTTCCTGCCGGCGGCAATTGGCGGCGGCATGGTCATTTCCCTGCGCGGTGCCGGTTTGCTGTTCCGGTACGCCGACGGGCGTTTCAACCACCTGACCACCCGGAACGAACTCAGTACCGACTGGATCAGCCGGGTAGTCGTGAGCCCCGACGGTATGCTCTACGCCTGTTCCCATGCCGGATTGAGCATCCTCAGCCCACAGCCCGGCGGCAACTGGCGCATCGAAACGCTCACGACCAAACACGGACTGCCCTCCAACCTGGTGAACGACGTTGTCCTGCTCGACGGCGAAATATGGGTGGCTACCGACCAGGGCATCGCCCGTTTCCGGGAAAAGCCCGCCGAAGCGCCCATGCCGGTACCGGTACTGGAAAAGTTTACCGTCAACAACCGGCCATACGGTTTTTCGGAAAATCTTTCGCTTCCCCACCAGCAGAACAACATCACCCTGCGCTTTTTTGCCCTGCACTTTCGCTCGGACGGCGATATTCCCTACCGGTATCGCCTGCTGGGTACCGATACGGCCTTCGTCTACACCCGCACCCGGGAAGTCAATTTCGCCAACCTCCCCCCCGGTCGCTATGATTTCGAGGTACAGGCCCGCAACGAGAACGGCCAGTGGAGTCCTCCGGCCCGCTGGATGTTCAGCATCCGGCCGCCGTGGTGGGCGACCTGGTGGTTCCGCGTTTTATTGGCGGCAATGGCGGCGGCGGCGGCTTTCCTGTTCTACCGGGGCCGGCTGCGGGCCATCCGCCGGGAGAACCGCGAACGGGAAAAGATCCGCGACCTGGAAACCGCCGCCCTGCGGGCCCAGATGAACCCGCATTTTATTTTCAGCTGCCTGCAGGCCATCCAGTCGTTCATAGCCCAAAACGACCGGCATGCCGCGGCCACTTACCTCGCCCGCTTTGCCCGGCTGGTGCGCCAGGCCCTGCACGGCTCGGTAGACGGCCGGCATACCCTCGGCGAGGAGATCGCCATGCTGGAAAACTATCTCCATCTCGAACAACTGCGGTTCCCGGGAAAATTCGGTTTTACCATCCGGACGGAAGCGGGGATCGACCCCGAGGCGATCCGGCTGCCGCCGCTCCTCGTGCAGCCTTTTGTGGAAAACGCCCTGATCCACGGCTTGCAGGAGCGCGAAAACGGGGGCCGGGTGGAGGTGCTTTTTGCCCGTAAGGGGCAGGCCCTGGAGGTATCGGTTACCGACAACGGGCAAGGGTTTTCCGACGAATCCGCTTCCGGCAACGGCCGCCCCCACCCGCACCGGTCGGTGGGCATGATGCTGACCCAAAAACGGTTGGAACTGCTGGCCGGCCAGGGCGATGCGACGAACGGTTTTTTCACCCGGGAAACGATCTTCGACGACGCCGGAAAGGCCGCCGGCGCCCGGGTTCGGCTGGTGGTGCCGGTACTGGAAGGAGAATGAAAGCCCCCTGTTTTTTAAAAAAGAAGCCTTCGGACGAAGACAGGTCGCCGAAGCGGGTCGGCTGTTGCACAGTTATGAACCCGTCCGTGCGGTTTGCAAAAAAGCGGGAATCTTTGGGGCAGCAGCGCGCGTGATTGATATTGATAGTCTCGCTTGATTGATATTGAGGGCGTCTCAAAAGGTTGATAAGGGTTGATAAGGGTTGATATTTTGACCCGAACAAAGGATAAAAACTACCTTTCTTCGGATCGATTATCAACCTTCATCAACTTGAATCAACCCTTATCAACCTTTTGAGACAGCCTCAATACGATCTCAATTACACACCAACACAAAAGCACCCGATGAAGCAGATCTTTTTCACCTTGTTGTCGCTTTGTCTGCTGGCCAAAGCGGAACATGCCGGCGCCCAGGCCCTTCCCATCCCCTGCGACCTGCAAGCCAAAATGACCTTCGGAATTTGTATCGACTTTCCCTGCCTGACTTATCACTGTCTCCCGGAAGGCGGCACAGCCCCTTATACCTACCGGTGGAGCAACGGCGCTACGCAATACTTCATAGGCTTTGACCCGCCCTATCCCAACGTTTGCCAGAGCGTAACGGTGACCGACGCGCAAGGCTGCAAAGCGGTGGCGGCCGGAAAACACCACCTCATTGGCGGCTGGAGTTCGGGTCAGACCGCTGCCGGGCAGCCCGGGTTTCTGGTTCCGGATACGGTAATCAACCTCACCGCGACGGTAACCTTCGACGTCCGCCCCAACGACCATCCGCAAGCCGGCGCCTACCGGCTGGCCCAGCCTCCGCAACACGGTACCGTGGTCCTCCACCCCGACGGCACCGGCGAGTACACCCGGGATACCGGCTGGTGCGGCCCCGATTACTTCCGCTATACCGCCACGGACACAACCCAGTGCGTACTGGCCGATGCCGCCACCGTAACCGTACTGAACGGCCCCTGTGCCGGAGTTTTTGTCAGGAAAAACGCCTGCGACGGGTTGTGCAACGGGGAAGCCGTATTTTACGAACAAAACACGCTGCCCCAGCCCCTCACTTACCTCTGGCCGGACGGCAGTAGCGACCCCGCCGCGAAATCATTGTGCAGCAGCCCCCAAACCCTGACCGTCACCGATGCCCTGGGAAACAGCCACCTTTATGATTTCGACATCATGTCGAAAGCCCTGGAGGTGCAGATCATGGGCACCACCCAGACCTGTGAGGGCGGGCGCTTCGTTTTTCAGCCGGTGGCAACCAACCTGACGCCCGGGGACACGGTGGCCTACCAATGGGCGTGGCACAGCCTCAATACTGGCGCCTGGCAGGTATATTCCTATTCGGAAAAACTGGCGCAGAACGCCCCGGCGGTCTTTCCATCGCTCACGACGAACGATACTACCTTCCAATATCGCCTTACTGCCCGAAGTTCCTCCGGTTGCGTCGATACTCAATACCACGATCTGAAAATAATCCCGCAGCCCTATCTGGGTTATTTTTTGTACCGGCAACCCACCTGCCCGGGGGATACGCTCAAGATCAAAGTGGACGTTTCAGAAGGCGCCGGCGGGTACGCCTTCACCTGGGCCGGGCCGGGCGGTATCGCTTCCAACGAACAAAACCTGGTATGGCCCAACATCACCGGTCAGGAAGACGGTTCTTTCCGCGTAACGGTGACCGACGCGAACGGTTGCACCTTCAGCCGGGATATGATCATCGCCCTGCCGGACTCCTGCCCCTACGGGATCGTTTTTAGCCCGGAACTGAGCCAGCAGCCGGCGCTTTTCTGCAAAGGCTCCGATATTCCGCTGGGCTATGGCCTCCAGGGCATCTTCGTTTGGCCTCACGATCTTCCGGATCGGGTGGAATGGACCGGACCCAACGGTTTTTTCAGTCAGGAACAGCAGGTGACTCTGGAAAACGCCCAGCCTTCCATGTCGGGAACCTATACCGTAAGCGCCTGGTACGGCCCGAATATGTATTCCGGGCAGATCGATATTGCCGTTTCCGACGTGGAATCGGCGGTGACGGCGGTCAGTTTCGACCCGCCGCCGTCCAAATGCACCTCGCCGTCCGGCGACGGCAAAGCGCTGATCACCATGTCCTCGCCACCGCCATATACCGTGGAGGGTGTGAGCGTCACGGGGACGGACGGCAATCCGTTTTCGGTCATCAACCTGAATCCCGTCAATTACTATCTTTTGACGATCATATCCCAGGGTTGCAAGGTGCTGTACGAACTGGACGTGCCCGCCCCGGACGAACCGCAGGTGGCCGTAACGCCGGTCGGTTGCGCCGGGAATGACGGAGCCCTCGCCCTGCTCTCGCCGCACCCCCTGCAGGTGAACTGGTGGAACGGGCCGAACAACTTCCAAACCTACGGCAAGACGACCATTTCGGGCCTGCAACCCGGCCTCTACGACCTGCAGGTAAAAGACCTGACCACCAATTGTATTTTCGACCTGGAAACCGAACTTGCCCCTTACCTGGACTTTGAAGTAAACGTGGTGGACCGCCCCACCTGCACCGACCCTTCCGGGATACTGGAAGCCTTCGAACTGAGCGCCGCCGTCCCGCCGCTCAGTTACGCTTGGAGCAACGGATTTACGGGAAATCCCAACGAAAACCTGGCCTACGGCGGCTACTCGGTGACCATGACCGACGGCGACGGCTGCAACCGCCATCAGAACGTCGCGCTGGCTGCCGAAGCCCCCTGCGTTTCGCGCATCAGCGGCTTTGTGTACCTGAACACCGACTGCGCCTGCGTGTACGACGCCGGCAACCAGGCGGTTCCCTGGCTGCGTGTCTGCGTGAGCGGGCCGAACGGTTATCAGGACTGCGCCTATACCGACCAGACCGGGTATTTTGAAGTGGTGGTGACCCAGCCCGGCACGTATACCGTCAAGGCTTTTCCCAACAATACGTATTTCCAGAGCGCCTGCACGACGGCCAGTGTGACCATCGACAGCATCCCGCAGTCCGTGCCGGGCCTGCAACTCTTTTTCTGTGCGCCGCCGGTTACCGACGTGGCCGTGGCGGTCTGCTGCGAACCGGCCCGGCCCGGTTTCGACCAGATCATGTACGTGCTCATGTCCAACCGCGGTACCCTGCCGGTCGATACGGCCTTCGTGACGGCGTATATCGACCCTAAAACGCCCATTAACCACCTGTCGCCGAGCCCCTTTAGTTTCGACCCGCTGAACAACCAGGCCGTCTGGCTGCTGCGCAACATACCGCTGAACGGCTCCTTCCACGCGTATATTTCGGCCAAAGTACAGGCCCAGATGGGCGACACCGTGTATCAGCAACTCGTCGTCTCGGCCACGGAGCCCGACGTGGAACCGGTAAACAATATTTCCACCTGCGAACGGATCGTCACCGCTTCTTTCGACCCCAACGACAAACTGGTGAATCCGATCGGTGCCGGCGCGGAGGGCGGCATTACGGTAGAGGATACGGTGCTGACCTACCTGATCCGTTTTCAGAATACCGGCACGGACACGGCCTTCACCGTGGTCGTCCGCGACACCCTCGACGCCGCGGTGTACAACCTGAACAGCGTACAACCGCTGATGTCGAGCCACCCGTTCCGGCTGGACGTGGAAGGCGACCACATCCTGGTTTTTACTTTCCAACCCATCCTGCTGCCCGACAGCAACCGCAACGAAGCCGCCAGCCACGGATACGTGTTGTTCCAGGTCAAAACCCTGCCCGGATTGCCGGTGGGTACGCAGATCCGCAACACCGCGGCGATCTATTTCGACTACAACACTCCCGTCATCACCCCGGAGGCAATCAATACCATCGTAAAAGCCGCCGAAAGGCCCGAAATTGCCGAAGTATTTTCCGTATTTCCCAATCCTGCGGCCGGCAGCGCCCAGGTGCATATCCGGCTGAGGCAGCCGGCGCAGGCCCTGTCTATTGACCTGTACGACGCCGGCGGACGCAACGCAGCCGCCCTGTACCGGGCCAACGGGCCGGTGCAGGGCGACTTGTACGTGCCGGTGGAAGCGGGAATGCGGCCGCCCGGGGTTTATTTCCTCCGATTGCAGACGGAGGCGGGTACGGCGGTGCGGAAAATGGTGCTGTTGCGGTGAAATGGCTCCGGAACATTACCGGAGCGGTAATGGGAGGAATGGCCCCGTATTTTTTTGCGCGCGGACTGTTCCCGAAAATTCGAAATCAGTGCGGCAGGCGGTCCCGGAAACAGCCGTAAACCCAGGTGCCGGCGATGGCGCTCAGCAGGGTGACGCCGATGACGAATGCGCCGCTGCCGATCTGGGCGAACAAAGGCCCCGGACAGGCGCCGGTCATGGCCCAGCCGAGTCCGAAGATGGTCCCGCCGATGATCTGGCCCTTGTTGAACTTTTTGGGATGAAATTCGATGGCCTCCCCGTGGATGGTCCTGATCTTGAATTTTTTGATCAGCCATACGGACAAGGCGCCGAGGACAACCCCCGTGCCGATCACCCCGTACATGTGGAAGGATTGCAGGCGGAACATTTCCTGGATGCGAAACCAGGAGATGATCTCGGCCTTTACGAAAGCGACGCCGAAGATCAGGCCCACTGCCGCGTATTTCAGGTTGTACCACCAGGGGTGCTTCAGTTGCGATTCGTTGACGCACATGGTATCGAGCGAACGCACCTCGAAGTCGTTGTCGAGGGTAATATCGGCCGGAGTGGTACCCACCGGTATCTGGAAAGTTTTTATATCGGACATGTATGGTAAAAAGCGTCTTGAACAGCGTGAACGGGGAAGGCTTAAAGCGAGAGGATATGCGGCAGGATCAGATTGGCCATGGTGAAGCCGCCTGCCATAAAAAAGATGGTAGCGATCAGGGAAGGCACCTGCAGGTCGGAAAGCCCCATGATGGCGTGGCCGCTCGTGCACCCGCCGGCATAGCGCGAACCGAAGCCGACCAGGAAACCGCCCACTACCAGCAGGATGAAACCGCGCAGGGAAAACAGGCTTTCCCAGGAGATCAACTGGGCCGGGATCAGGCCGCTGTAGTCGGTGATGCCGTAGGTTTGCAGTTCTGCGGTCAGTTCGGGCGCCACCTGCACGGGTTCGGGGCTGGCCAGCACCGTGGAAGCGATGACCGCACCGGCGACGATGCCGCCGGCGAAAAAGAAGTTCCAGATCTCCTTTTTCCAGTCGTATTGGAAAAATTTGAGGTTGGCCGGCAGACAGGCGGCACAGGCGTGCCGCAAGTTGGCGGAGAGGCCGAAGTGTTTGTTCCCGAGAATCAGCAGAGCAGGCACGGTAAGCCCGATGACGATACCTGCTGCCCACCAGGGCCAGGGTTGTGAAAGTAATTCCATGTCGTTACAATGATTTTCGTCAGCAAAGGTGCCGGCCCTCGTCAGCGCCACACGTGACTTTTGTCACGGCTACGGCATTTTCAGTAGGTATAGTTGAGTACGAGGTTGTAGAGCGACACATCCACCCGGTTGATGACGTATTTGTCTTTGCCGTACACCTCGCCCAGGAGGCCTTTCCGGACGTACAGGAACTGGGCCTTCAGCCCTTCGAACTTGCCGCCGAACGTATACCGCACCTCGAAATTGAACTGGTTGAAGGAAGGGAAAGCATACTTGTTGAGCGCCGGGTCCTGGATGTCGGGCAGGTAAAAGTGGCCGTAAGCGGTCTCCAGGCGTACCTTTTTGTTTTCGGTCTGCCAACTCAGGCGGCCGGTGACGGAATGGGAGTCCCCGCTGCCTTCCACCCGTTCGCGTGACATAAATGTGTAGAAGGGTTCGCGGCCCCATTCGCGGGGCGACAGAAAGCGCCCGTCGGAAGTGATGCGGGTGTAGGCGGCAAGGGCCTGCCAGCCGCCGTGCTGCCAGCCGGCCTGGGTGCTGACGGCATGGGAATGGCTGCCGGCCTGGAAATAAGTCTTCGATACATCTTCGTTGCCGCCGTGGCCCAGCGCGTCCTGCCGGGTGAGTTGCAGGCCGGCCAGCAGTTTATGGCCGTTTTTCAGCGACCGGGTGTAGTCGGCCTGCAGGAAGGCGGTATTGAATATGTTCCCGACGTACTGGTTCCAGAGTTGCAGTTTAAGGTTGTTCCCGAGTTGCCGCTGCAGGCCCAGCAGGCCGATGCCCTTGCTTTCGAGGTTCTCCGGGTATCCGCTGCCGGTACCGTCGGGGTTCAGGCCTTTGGGGTACAGCCCGATCGACTCGCCGATGCCATACCATTTGACCGTGCTGCGCGGCGATATTTTCCAGAGCCAGCCGCCTTCCAGCCGGGTATATTTCCACTCGTTGACCTCCAGCCAGGCCCCGGCTTCGGCCGTGGGGCGCATACGCCCGTCCTGGTAATTGATGAAGGGGGTTTGCAGCAATTGCTTGCCGACGGTGAGGCGTGATTTTCTCCACTGATACCGCAGCCAGAATTCTTCCATGCGGTCGAGGTCGTTGCGGTTGTAAGGGTCTTCCACGTCGAAAAGCCCGATCTCGTAGCGGTTGACGGCGCCGGTAAGCGAGTCTTTGGCCCCCAGGTCGGAGGAGGCCAGGTTGAAGTTGAACAGGCCGCCGATACCGAAACTGAAGCCGTGCCAGGGCGACGAGCTGAAGTGCAGGCCGCCGCCCGCTGCCCAGGCGTAGTAATCGGTGAGATTTCGCGCGTTATCGGTGGCCATACAGAAAGTGCGAAAATGGCCGTTAAATTGGCCGTTCTTAAAGGCTTCAAGCAGGCTGGCCGCTTCTTTTGGGGCCGGAGCCGGCATTCCCTGAGCCGGTGATTGCTGCGTCTCCTGCGCCGTCGAGGCGCCGGCAAACAGGACAATGGCCGGCAGGAGTGCGGTGATGCGTTTCATATTGCCCCGAATTTTTACAACAGGGTGGTCGGGCAAACGTAGTCCGTCACCTTGAACCGGTTGGTTTCCTTGATGGCCTTGAAGCCGCCGGAAACATCGACCAGGTTGTCGTAGCCGCGGGCCCGCAGGATACTGGTAAAGATCATGGAGCGATACCCGCCGGCGCAGTGGATGTAGACCGTTTGGTCTTTCGGGATGGCCAGCATGGACTCGTTGATGTAGTCCAGCGGCGCATTTTCCACATTCTCCACGTGTTCGCTGAGGTATTCGCTGTGCTTGCGCACGTCGAAAACGGGCGTGCCGGGCCGGGCGGCCAGGATGTCGGCCAGTTGCGCGGGGGTAACCCGTTCGATCCGGTCGGTTTCCATACCGGCTTTTTTCCAGGCTTCGAAGCCGCCGTCGAGGTAGCCGATGCAATAGTCGTAGCCGACCCGGGCCAGGCGGGTAACCACTTCCTCTTCCCGGCCAGGCTCGGTGACGAGCAGGATCTCCTGGCGGATGTCGGGGATGAGTGCGCCCACCCAGGGAGCGAAACTGCCGTCGATGCCGATGTTGATGCTGTTGGGCACGAAGCCTTCGGAGAATTTCTGGGCGTCGCGGGTGTCGAGGATCAAAGCGCCGGTTTCATTGGCCGCCGCTTCGAAAGCCCGCGGCGACAGGGCGTGGGTGCCGCGTTTGATGACCTCGTCGATGCTGTCGTAGCCCTGTTTGTTCATGGCCACATTGAGCGGGAAGTAAGCCGGCGGCGGCATCAGGCCGGTGGTCACTTCCTTGACGAATTCGGCTCTGGTCATGTCGGCACGCAGGGCGTAGTTGGTCGCCTTCTGGTGGCCGAGGGTGTCGTAGGTTTCTTTCGACATGTTTTTGCCGCAGGCGGAACCGGCGCCGTGGGCGGGATAGACGATCACCTCGTCGGGCAGGGTCATGACTTTGTTGCGCAGCGAGTCGAAGAGGGTTTCGGCCAGTTGCTCCTGGGTGAGGTGGGCGGCTTTCTGGGCCAGGTCGGGGCGGCCCACATCGCCGATGAACAGCGTGTCGCCGGAAAAGAGCGCTTTTTCCCGGCCGTTTTCGTCGAGCAGCAGGAAGCAGGAACTCTCCATGGTATGGCCGGGCGTATGCAGGACGCGGAAGGTCAGTTTGCCCACTTTGAATTCTTCGCCGTCGGCGGCAACACGGGCGTCAAAACCCGGTTTGGCGGTGGGTCCGTACACAATGGGAGCGCCGGTTTTCTGACTCAGGTCCACGTGGCCGCTCACGAAGTCGGCGTGGAAGTGGGTTTCGAATACGTACTTGATCTTCGCGCCGTCTTTACGCGCTTTTTCCAGGTAAGGTTCCACTTCGCGCAGGGGATCTACCACTACGGCTTCGCCTTCACTTTCCACATAGTAAGCGCCCTGGGCCAGGCAGCCGGTATAGATTTGCTCAATTTTCATGGTGAAAATGCTTTAAGTCCTGGTTGAATGATTGAATGGTGCAAAGGTGCAGGGGGCGGGAGGGTACCTGCCGTGACTTGCATCACGGCGGCGAAAAATTTTCGGGCAGGCGGGAAGGCCGGCGCCGCACCGCCGCTGCGGGTCAGTGGCCGGCGGCCGCGGCCGGGTTCAGGTACAG
>WBZQ01000108.1_pt2 | contig 20887 bp, 19 predicted proteins | sample 5204251 | NCBI WGS metagenome assembly WBZQ01 (sample SAMN12412402, study PRJNA552823) | activated sludge metagenome | isolation source: activated sludge from nitrification reactor of wastewater treatment plant... | place: USA: Virginia | collected 2017-09
ACGAGGATCACGGCGTCGATCCCGGCCGCTGCCGAATAGGCGGCGACGGCCGCACCCCCGTTGCCCGAAGAATCCTCCAGCACCCGCGTGGTCCCCTGTGATCGGAGGTGGGTGAGCATGACCGACACTCCCCGATCCTTGAAACTGCCGGTGGGATTGAACCATTCGAGTTTGGTGTGTACCTGTATCCCTTGCCAGTCGATCGCCGGCATCGGGGTCAGGCCCTCCCCGAGGCTCACCCGATGGGCGACCGATACGGGCAAGGTCCGCGCATATCGCCACAGGGAGCGCTCGGAGGTGTCGAGATCGGCCGGCCGCAGCCCGGGCAGCGGGCTCACGGCCAGCGGTGACAGGTCGTCGCCGCGCCACCGGCGGTCGGTCAGCGCGTAGCGATGCCCGGACCGGTCCACCAGGTAACTCTCGGAGACTCCCACCTCCGGAATTGTTCCAGGCCGCTACCGGGGACGGTGGGAAATGTAGCCACGCTCCTTGTCGACGACGTGGTGCAGCACGTCGGCAGGCTCGTCCGTGCCGCGGGCGACGTAGCGACGGAGGTTGGTGAGGAAGGCATCGGCAAGGGTGTCGCGCCAGCCGGTCACGTCGCCGCTCATGTGCGGCGAGATGGCGACATTGTCCATTGTCCAGAGCGGGTTGGCCGGGTCGAGCGGTTCGTCGGTGAACACATCGAGGGAAGCCGCACCGATCCGGCCGTCTCGCAGGGCCGCGATCAGCGCGGATTCGTCGATGAGCGGACCGCGTCCCACGTTGATCAGGTGCACGTCGGGGCGCATCGCCGCGAGCACCCGTGCGTCGATGAGGTGCCGGGTGGCCGGGGTGAGCGGCGCGACCACGATGACGTTGTCGAAGTCGCCGACGTACTCGCGCAGTCGGGCCGAGTCGTGGACGATACCGAAGTCCGGGTCGTCGGTGCGCGCCGTGCGCCCGGCGCCGGTCACCTGGATTCCCACTGCCCTCAGCAGCGCCGCGATCGACCGGCCGATGCCACCGGTCCCGATCACCAGCGCCGAGGTGCCCGCGGTCCGCCGGGTTTCCCGGTGCCGCCACTGTGCCTGTCGCTGAAACGATTTCGACTCGTGCAGCTGCTTATCCCGGGCGAGGATCGAAGCGAGGACGAACTCGGCGATCGGGCCGTCGAACACTCCCGAGGCGTTGGTCACCACCACCGGGGAGGTCCGCAGTTCATCGAACAGGACGGAGTCGACACCGGCCGCGCAGACGTGCACCCACCGCAGCTCCCGCGTCGCCGGTCCCCAGTGGTGGGCGAGTGCGCCGGAGAAGAAGTCCCACACGACGACGACGTCGGCGCCGGGCAGCGCCTCACCGAGTGTGTCGGCGGTGCATTCGCGCACGTCCGCCAGTGTGGCGACGGTGTCGAGGTTGTGGGGTGCGGGCACGCCGGGTGCCCCGAGGATCACGACGGTTGGACGCACAGACATCCCTTCACCGTAGCCAGCCGACCAACCGAATTCTGTTGATTGTTGACAATCCTACAATCAGTGGCAGTCTCTAGGCATGACCGTCACCGCCGAACCTGCCGGCTTCACTCAGACCGCCCACCTGAGCCCCGTCCTGAAACAGGCGACGCCGGTGGTCGTCGATCACGCCCGCGGATCGTGGATCCACGGCACCGACGGCCGGGACTACCTGGACTTCACCACCGGCATCGGTGTCACCAGCACCGGCCACTGTCATCCGCGGGTGGTCGCGGCGGCGCAGGCACAGTGCGCGAAGATCATCCACGCCCAGTACACGACCGTGATGCACGAGCCGCTGCTGGAGCTGACCGCCAAACTGGGACCGCTCCTGCCCGCCGGCCTGGACTCGGTGTTCTATGCCAACTCCGGGTCCGAAGCGGTCGAGGCGGCGATCCGGCTCGCCCGCATGGCCACCGGCCGGCCCAACATTGTGGTGTTCCAGGGCGGATTCCACGGCCGGACCGTCGCCGCGGCAAGTCTCACCAGCGCCGGTACCCGCTTCTCCGCCGGCTTCTCACCGCTGATGCCCGGCGTGCACATGGCGCCGTTCCCCTACGCCTACCGGTACGGCTGGGACACCGACACCGCGATCGACTTCGCCCTCGACGAACTCGACTACCTGTTCGCCACGCGGGTGGCACCCGACGACGCGGCCGCCTTCCTCATCGAACCCGTCCTCGGCGACGGCGGCTACCTGCCGACTCCCCCACGATTCCTGCAAGGTCTGCGGGAACGCGCCGACACCCACGGGATCGTGCTCATCGTCGACGAAGTCCAGGCCGGGTTCGGGCGCACCGGAAAATTCTGGGGACACCAGCACGCTCCCGGACTGACCCCCGACATCCTCGTCACCGCGAAAGGCCTCGCATCCGGATTCCCGATCTCCGCGATCGCCGCACCCACCGCACTGATGGCCAAGGCGTGGCCGGGATCGCAGGGCGGCACCTACGGCGGCAACGCGGTGGCCGCAGCCGCGGCGATCGCCACCATCGACGTGATCGCCGACGAGAACCTCGTCGAGAACGCCCGCGTCCGGGGCGAACAGCTCCTGGCCGGGTTACGTGCGCTCGCCGGGCGCTTCCCCGCCATCGGGGACGTGCGGGGACTGGGCCTGATGGCCGGGATCGAGTTCGTGATCGCGGGATCCGGCGGCAGGCCACAGCCGGATGCGACGGCCGCCGCCGCCGTGCAGCGGGCCACCACCGGCCGCGACCTGCTCACCCTCACGTGCGGTCCCGCGGGCAACGTGGTGCGCCTGATCCCGGCGCTGATCGTGTCCGAGGATGAGATCGCGCTGGGACTGGATCGGTTCGAGCGGGCCTGCGCCGAGGTCTTCGGTGACGGTGACACACTCGGGTGATATGACCTCGCGCAGTCGCCCAGCAGAAGCCGTCGCCGGTGATCTCGCCGCGCTCGGCATCGAGTTGGAGTATGGTGCCAGGCGTCTCGCCGAATACGCCTACGACGCGTCGAACTACCGGGTCCGCCCGCTCGGCGTGGTGTTTCCGCGTGATCCGGAACAGGTCGCGCGGGTGGCCGGGTACTGCCACACCCATGGCATCGCGCTCATCGCCCGCGGCGGCGGAACGTCGATGGCGGGCAACGCGATCGGTGACGGCATCGTTCTGGACCTGTCCCGCCACCTGCATCGCGTCCACGACATCGATCCGGCCACCGGCACCGCGCTGGCCGAATCCGGGATCGTGCTCACCACGCTGGCCCGCACCGCGCAGGAGGCCACACACGGCCGGCTCACCTTCGCCCCCGACCCGTCATCGGCGTCGCGGGCCACCCTCGGCGGCGCGATCGGCAACGATGCCTGCGGCAATCATTCGGTCCGTCACGGGCGCACCACCGATCATGTCGAGGAGTTGCACCTGGTGACCGCCGACGGGCTGCAGCTGACCGCCACCCGCGGCGGGCTGCATGCCACCCGGGCCGGAGACGACGCGGCGGCCACCCGCGCCCGGCAGCTCACCGCACAACTGCACGCGCTCACCGACCGGAATCTGGCGGAGCTACGCACGGGTCTGGAGACCATTCCCCGTCAGGTGTCGGGCTACCATCTGGCGAAACTGCTGCCGGAAAACGGTTTCGACGTCGCCCGGGCGCTGGTGGGCAGCGAGGGCACCTGCGCGATCGTCGTCGCGGCGCGGGTGCGGCTGGTTCCGGTGGCCACCTTTCCCCTGTTGTTGTGCGTCGCCTATCGCTCGGTGAGCGATGCCGCCCGCGACATCACCACGGTCCTGCCGTATGAGCCGTCCGCGGTCGAAGGCATCGACCGCAAGATCGTCGCGACGATGGCCGCCCGGCGCGGTCCGCACACCATCACCGCGCTGCCCGGCATCGACGATCCCGCGTGCACCGCATGGCTGTTCATCGATCTCGATGAACACAGTGCCGTCACCCACTCCGATCCCGACGTCGAGTCGGCCGCCGCCCGGCTCCTGGACGAGCTGGCCGTCGCGGGCCGGATGATCGCCGGGGTCACCGTACCCGGCCCGGCGGCGCGGAAAACACTGTGGCGCATCCGGGAGGACGGCGCGGGCCTGTCGTCGCGACTGGCCGACCCCGACGACGACTCCGTCGGTGCCGGTTACGAGTCGTGGCCGGGCTGGGAGGACGCGGCGGTGGCGCCCGAACGGCTCGCCGACTACCTCGACGACTTCACCGGACTCCTGCAGCGGCATCAACTGACCGGGGTGATGTACGGGCATTTCGGTGCCGGCTGCATGCATGTGCGCATCACCTTCGACCTGCGCAGCGCCGACGGCCGCGCCGCGATGGAACGCTTCTGCACCGACGCTGCCCGGCTCGTGGTGGCCCACGGCGGGTCCCTGTCCGGGGAGCACGGCGACGGCCGGGCCCGCTCGGCGTTGCTGCCCATCATGTACTCACCGACGATGTTGGCCGCGTTCGCCGAGTTCAAACGGATCTGGGACCCCGGCGGCCTGCTCAACCCCGGCTCGATCACCGACCCCGCACCCATCACCGCCGACCTTCTGCTGGCCGATGTGCCCGACCGCGACTGGCGCACCGAGTTCCCGCTCAAACCATTCGCGGGAACTGTCCAGCGGTGCATCGGGGTGGGACGCTGCCGGACCACTACCGGCGGGGTGATGTGTCCGAGCTACCGGGCGACGCGGGACGAGAAGGATTCCACCCGGGGCCGTGCCCGGGTGCTGCAGGAGATGGTGCGCACGGCAGGCACCGTGGACGCGGGCTGGCGGTCGGCCGAGGCCGCCGACGCCCTCGACCTGTGCCTGTCATGCAAGGCGTGTTCGGTCGACTGCCCCACCGGGGTGGACATGGCCACCTTCAAGTCGGAGTTCCTCCACCACCATCATGCGGGCCGGCTCCGCCCGCTCGCCCACTACTCGCTCGGCTGGATGCCCGCCTGGTTACCGGTCGCCGGTGTCGCGGCCCCGATCGTCAACGCCGTCCTCGACAGCCCGCTGCGCTCGGTGGCCACACGCGCGGGCGGCCTGGACCCACGCCGGAGCATGCCCCGGTTCGCCACCGCCCGGGAACGGCGCCGACATCGCCGCGCCGCGCCGTCGGTCACCGCGGCGACCGACGTGATCGTGTTCGTGGACTCGTTCACCCAGGCCTTCCGGCCACATCTGATCGGCGCCGCCACCCGGGTACTCGGTGGCACCGGCCAGGCTGTGGGCTGCACATCGGATGCCTGCTGCGCCCTCACCTGGATCTCCACCGGGCAGCTCACCAAGGCGCGGAAGGTCCTGACCCGCACCGTCACCAGGCTCGACGACGGCACCGACCGGCCGATCGTCGTGATCGAACCGAGCTGCGCCGCCGCTCTGCGCAAGGACCTGCCCGAACTCGTCGGCACCGATGCCGCCAGGCGGGTCGCCGCGCGGGTGCACAGTTTCGCCGACCACCTGCCGCAGTTGATCGAGGACGGCTGGCGGCCCCGGAATGTGCCGGAGGTGGTGACCCTGCAGACCCATTGCCACGACTACGCGACGTTCGCTCCCCGCACCCGGGAGGTGCTCGGCGACCTCGGAGTCAAGGTGCGCACCGCCGACGGTTGCTGCGGTGTGGCCGGCAACTTCGGTTTCGAACGCGGTCACTACGAGGTGAGTGTCGCCGTCGCCGAACAGGCCCTCGCGCCGGCGTTGCGGGCGGCCCCCGGCCATCCGGTGATCACCGACGGCTTTAGTTGCGCGATGTCGGTCGAGCACCTCACCGCCATCGACCCCGGCATCCGGTCCACCGGTATCCACCTGGCCGAACTGCTCGATCCCGCACCACCGCACATCCCGGCGAAAGGACGACCCTCATGACCGTCACCTCCCCCGCTCCGGCGGCGATCGCCGCCCTGCACACCGGCCTGTACATCGACGGGCGCTGGGGGCCGGCGGCGTCGGGCGCGACCTTCGCCGTCACCAACCCGGCCACCGGCGCACTGCTGACCCACGTCGCGGACGGCGGCATCGATGATGCCCGCCGCGCACTCGACAGCGCGTCCCGGCAGCAAGCCCGGTGGGCCGCGACGCCACCCCGCACACGCAGCGAGATCCTGTACCGCGCCTACGATCTGATCGTCGAGCGGGCCGACGAGATCGCGGCGGTGATGACCGCCGAGATGGGTAAGCCGCTGGCCGAGGCGCGCGGCGAGGTGGCCTACGGTGCGGAGTTCTTCCGGTGGTTCGCCGAGGAAGCGGTGCGTATCGGCGGCGACCACACCACCACCGGTGACGGCGCCAACCGGATCGTGGTGTCCAAACAGCCTGTGGGACCGTGCATTCTGATCACCCCGTGGAACTTTCCGCTCGCCATGGGCACCCGCAAGATCGGTCCGGCGATCGCCGCCGGTTGCACCATGGTGTTCAAGCCGGCCGAACTGACCCCGCTCACCGCGCTGCTGCTGGCCGCGATCCTGGCCGAGGCCGGACTGCCCGACGGTGTCCTGAACATGGTCACCACCTCTGATCCTGCCGCGGTGGTCGGCGAGTGGATGAGTTCGGGGGCAGCACGCAAGGTCAGTTTCACCGGTTCGACGGAAGTCGGCAAGACCCTGCTCCGGCAGGCGGCGGGGACGGTGATGCGCACATCCATGGAACTGGGCGGCAATGCCCCGTTCATCGTGTGCGCCGACGCCGACCTCGACCGCGCCGTCGACGGCCTGATGGTGGCCAAGATGCGCAACATGGGGCAGGCATGCACCGCCGCCAACCGGATCTTTGTGCACCGCAACGTCATCGACGAGTTCACCGGCAAGCTGGCCGAACAGATGAAGGCCCTGGTTGTCGGAGACGGCAGCGTCGCCGGCACCCAGGTCGGGCCACTGGTCGAGGCCGCAGCCGTCGACAAGGTCACCACCCTGGTCGATGACGCGCTCGGCCGTGGCGCACGCGTCATGACCGGCGGAGTGCGCCCCGACGGACCCGGCCACTTCTACCCACCGACCGTCCTCACCGACGTGCACCCCGATTCGGAGTTGATGCGGACGGAGATCTTCGGGCCCGTCGCGGCCCTGACCCCCTTCGGCAGCACCGAATCCGACGGAATCGACGAGGTGCTGACGCTGGCCAACGACACCCCGTGGGGCCTGGTCGGCTACGCGTACACCCAGGACGTCGACCGTGCCGACCGCCTGTCCGACGCCCTGCAGGTGGGGATGGTCGGGATCAACACCGGCCTGGTCTCCAACCCCGCCGCTCCGTTCGGCGGGGTGAAGGAGTCCGGTCTGGCCGTGAAGGCGGACGACTCGGTATCGAGGAGTTCCTCGACGTCAAATATGTGGCCCGCCCCATCCGCGGCGCCGCAGGCTGAGGGCGCCGGGCGGGTCAGGCGGTGGACGCCGACTCGCCCGGCCCGATCAGCCGCTCGAGGCCGTCGCGCATGTGCTCGATCATCAGCGCGTCCGCTTGCGCGGCGTCACCGTCGGCGATCGCGTCGACCAGCGCCTGATGCTCATCGATGCGGGCCTTTCCGGACGCGTAGGTTCCGCGCATGGCGCGCAGGCACATCCGCGTCTCCACCAGGATCGTCTCATGTAGACGTGAGAGCCGGGTGCTGGCGGCAAGTTCGACCAGCGTGCGGTGGAACTCCATGTCGGCCTCGGCCATCTCGGCGCTGTTCGGCTCGTCGATGTGGGCGCGCATCGCATCGACCGCCGCAGTCATGGGTTCGACGGCCGACTCCGGCCCGTGGGCGATGATCTGCTCGATCGCGGCGCGTTCGACGGCGGTGCGGGCCACGTACATGTCGCGGATCTCGTCGTCGTCCATCGACACCACGAACAGTCCGCGATTGCGGTAGCTGACGAGCAGCCCCTCGGCGGTCAGGCGTTGCATCGCCTCTCGCAACGGTCCCCTGCTGACGCCGAGATCGGCGGCCAGTCCCGACTCGGTGAGCTGCGACCCCGGCGGGAAGTCACCACCCGCGATCGCCTCGTGCAACTGGCGGGCGATGATCGCCGGCGTCGACTCCTGCACCAGCGGCGTGAGCACCTTTGTGGTCTTGACGCGGGTGCTGGTCCTCCGGTCGTCGGTAGCAGTCATCGTCGTGACCTCTCATTCTCGCGCGTACGACAGTACTTCACCGCGCGCACCGCCCATCCACACGTCATTGCACGCCGCGGCGAACTCCGGCAGTCCCTCGACGATCGTCCCGAACACGTTGCCCGGCACCCAGCCGACATCACCGTTGACCAGCAGATTGTTGCGGCCGTAGAACACCGCCAGATCGATGAGCAGTTGATGCTTACCCGGGGCCGCACCCGACTCGTAGCCGTAAGCGGGATTGTTGAGGACCCCGTCGAACGTGAAATAGCACAGGTCGCCGGGGATCGGGGTGATCGTGGTGTTCTCCGGTCCCGGTTCTGTGTCGGCGAATGCCGCGACGAGAGTGTAGATCTCGTTGCGGGCGAACTTTCCGTGGAACACCTGGTCGCCGAGCGGAAGCGCGTCCCACACCGCGGCCGCCGTGCGGGGCGCCTCGTCGTCGAGAAGTTTGGCGACGGCCTTCACCCCCCGCTGACGCAGGGTGACGGAAATGAATCGCTCTGTCATCGGGCTACCTCCGGGAATGGTTGCGCCGCTTCGTATGCCGAGGCCACGCGCAGCACCGTCGCGTCGTGATGGCGGGCGCCGACGAACTGCACCGCGGTCGGCAGCCCGCCCACGATGCCGCTCGGGACGCTGATCGCCGGTTGCTGGGTGAGGTTGAACGGGTAGGAGTACGGCGTCCACGACGTCCAGTCGGGGTCGGCCGATCCGGCGGGCACGTCGACGCCGGCCTCGAAGGCCACGGTCGGTGTGGCCGGGGTCAGCAGGACGTCGAACTCCTCGTGCAGCCGGCCCATCTCCACACCCAGATCCATCCGGACCTGGGTGGCGTCGAGGTAGTCGGCCGCGGTGTGCCCGTGGTGGCGGCCCAACGCCGCCGCCAGGCCCGGATCGATCTTGCCGAGAGCTTTGGAACCGAAGGGCCGCAACACCTTCGCGGCGCCACTGAACCACAGGATGTGGTACGCCCACGCCGGGTCCGACCAGCCCAGGTCGACGGGTTCGACCGTGGCCCCCAGGCCACGGAGCACCTCGGCGGCGGCGTCGGTGTGCCGCTGGACGTCGGTGCTGTTGGTGCCGAAGCCCAGATCCGGGCTGTAGGCGATGCGAACGCCCGCAAGGTCGTCCGGCCATGCCGATCCCGACACCGGTTGCGGTGTCGGCGTGGCCGACCAGTCCCGGGAGTCGAAACCACACAGGACGTCGAGCATCGTGATGCAGTCGGCGACGGTGCGGGTCATCGGACCGGCGTGGGCGAGGGTGCCGAACGGGCTCGCCGGATACAGCGGCACCCGCCCGTACGTGGGTTTGAATCCGACGATGCCGCAGAACGATGCCGGGATCCGGATCGACCCACCGCCGTCGGTGCCGACCGACAGAGTGCTCAGCCCCGCGCCGACCGCCGCGGCGCTACCTCCGCTCGATCCGCCCGACGTCCGGGCGTGATCCCACGGGTTACGGGTGATCCCGCAGCGTGGGCCGTGCGTCACGCCCTTCCATCCGAATTCGGGGGTCGTGGTCTTGCCGAGCAGCACCGCACCCGCCTCCCGCAGCCGGGCCACGACCGGTGCGTCGGCCGTCCACTCGTCGTCGGATGGGTCGATGAGTTCGGAACCGCGCAGCGTCGGCCAGCCGGCCGTCAGGAACAGGTCCTTGATGCTGACGGGCACGCCGTCGAGCGGTCCGAGGGCGGTGCCGGCGGCGTGGCGTTCGGCCGCGGCCCGGGCCGAGCCGAGCGCAGCCTCCTCGTCGACGAGACAGTAGGCGTTGACGGCGGGGTTGTGCGCGGCGATCGCATCGAGGTGAGCGGTCGCGACGTCGACCGGCGATAACTCGCCCGTCCGGTAGGCCGCGGCCAGGGCCGTCGCGGAGAGAAATCGGGTGCTGTCGGCTGAGTCCATCGGCTCCCTCGGTCCACACGAGCTATTTGGTAGATTGTTGACAATCTACGCGGGAGGTGTGCGAGTGACAACCGAAACCCCGACAGTGGCCATGCTGTACCCGGGCCATGCCGCCGAGGACGACTTCGCTCGTTCCGAGTCCCTGCTCGGCGGTGCCGCGCGGCTGCCGGTGATCATCACCGACATCGACTCCGACGATCACACCGTTGAGGCCATGCGGGCGGTGGGTGCCGACGTCCCGCTGCTCGACGGTGCCCGTCGCGCGGCGGTGCACTCCCCCGACGCGCTGATGTGGTCCTGCACCTCGGGGAGCTTCCTCTACGGCTGGGAGCGCGCGCACACGCAGGTTCAGCGGCTGACTGAGGCGACGGGCCTGCCCGTGTCGTCGACGTCGCTGGCGTTCGTGGCCGCCTGCCGCGACCTGGACGTCACCCGCGTGGCCGTGGCCGCGACCTATCCGGCACCGGTCGCCGACGGATTCACCACCTTCCTCTCCGACGCCGGGATCGAGGTCCTGGCCAATACGGCCAACGACATCGCCACCGCCGGAGCCGCCGGACTGATGGACGATGCGACAGTGACGTCGATGATCGTGGCGGCCGACCATCCCGCCGCGCAGGCAGTGCTGGTCCCCGATACCGCGCTGCACACCATCGCACGCCTGACCGAACTCGAAGGCGCCGTGGGCAAACCGGTCCTCGCCGCCAATCAGGTGACCGTGTGGCAGGGCCTGCGCCTGGCCGGTGTGGCGGTCACCGAACCGGCGCTGGGAACCCTGTTCGCCTGACGGGGTGGTGCCGCGGGGAGATTCGTCAGGGTCAGGCCACGCGCGGTGCCCGGCAGAACAGCGACTGCCCACCGTGGAGCGACAACCCCCCGTGCGTGGGCAGCGACTCTGCGACCAGCCCGGCGTCGGCGAGCGTGGCCCAGGCGGTCACCTGATTGGCCGAGATCACCGGTTTACCGAGTTCGGCCTCCATCAGCGCCAGGATGTCGTAGGTCCACAGGTTGGTGCAGGACACGAACACGGCCTCGGCGTCGGGGTGATCGGCCATTCGGATCAGCTCGCACGTCGCCGAGTACGGGATCGTCCAGATCTCGTGGTCGCGTTCGAGACCCGCGTGCCGCACGACGTGCCGGCCCGACTCGCACAGGAAATCGCACAGCAAACCCGTGAGCGTCGACGTGTATGGGGCGGCCACCGCCAGACGACCCACGCCGAGAGCGTCGAGGGCCCGCAGCAACGCCTCGGAGGTGGTGACCGCCGCGGCGGCCCCGGCGGCGATCATGGCGTTCGAGATCGCCCGCGCGCCGTTCATGCCGTACACGAAACTGCCTGACGCGCAGGCATACCCGAATGATCTGGGCCCGACGCCGAGCACATTGCGGACCGCCCGGGCGATCTCGTCGTGATCGTTCAGCTCCCGGCACAGCTCGACATCGACCGGTGCGTCGATGAACGCGGTCCGGGTGAAGTACAGCGACACCGACTCGGGCATCCACCGCCACAACTCACGGTCGAGCGCCATGTCAAACGGGCACACCATGCCGATACCCACCTGATCGTGCGGCGCGTTGCCGACGAGTTCGATCACCGTCATGCACGAATGGTGACACATTGTCGGATTGTCGACAATCGGTGCGCGGTGACATTTGTGTAACCCGTTTCCGTGCCTATCCTGGCAGGGTGCGCACGCGCCTGCAGCTCGGCCGGACACCCGCCGAACCCACCCCCGTCGACGCCGATATCGAGGTGCGCATCGACAGCCTGCGCACCCTGCTGCGTGAGGCCCGGATCACCGCCCTGACAGGCGCGGGAATGTCGACCGACTCGGGTATCCCCGACTACCGCAGCCCCGGTGCCCCACCCCGGACCCCGATGACCCTGGAGATGTTCCTGTCGTCGCCGGAGTTCCGCCGCCACTACTGGGCCCGCAACCATCTGGGCTGGCGTCACATGGACGCCGCCCGCCCCAACGACGGTCATCACGCGCTCACCCGGCTGCAGCGACAGGATCGGCTGACCGGGGTGATCACCCAGAACGTCGACATGCTGCATACCAAGGCCGGCACCCGGCGCGTTGTCGAACTGCACGGCTGCTACCGCAGGGTCCGGTGCCTGGACTGCGGGGCCCTGAGCTCCCGGCAGGCGCTGGCCGACCGGCTCGAGCGGCTCAATCCCGGATTCGCCGCCCGCGTGGCCACTCGGGGGGCGATCGAAGTGGCTCCCGACGCCGACACCACCCTCACCGACACCCGCGACTTCCTGATCGCCGATTGCGAAAGATGCGGTGGCATCCTCAAACCCGACATTGTCTACTTCGGCGAGAATGCCTCCAGAAGCGTTGTGGACCAAGCATTTTCCCTGGTGAATGACAGTGATGCGCTGCTGGTGGCCGGGTCGTCGCTGACGGTCATGAGCGGGCTGCGGTTTGTCCGTCACGCCCACCGAACCGGCAAGCCGGTGGTCATCGTCAATCGCGGGGCCACCCGGGCCGATGACCTCGCCGACCTCAAGATCGACCACTACTGTTCGACGGTGTTGTCGGCGCTCGCGGACGACTGACCACCTCGCGCACGAAACACGGTGAACCTCCGGCAGTAACGTCGCCGAAACACCGCATCCATAGCGTAATCGGGCGTGGCCGGGGTCGCGGCTGTGTGCTGTCGCGGACCGGCCGACGACAAGGAGGTTGTGCCCGGATGAGTGAGACCGTCTTCCATAACGCGCTGATCGTGCCCGTCGACGGGGTTCACGACTGGTTCGAGGGCTGGCTGTCGGTGGACGAGAACGGGATCATCACCGGGATCGGGCAGGGCACGACACTGCCGGAGGCCACGACGTACCGCGATCTCGGCGGCGCCTTCGTCGGCCCCGGATTCGTGTCGGCGCACAGCCACATCTTCACCGGCGGCATGCGCGGTACCGCCGCGTGCAGCCCGCTGTACGACTGGGTGTCGACGCTCGGCCGGATGATGATCGGCGCCGAACCCGAAACCCTGTACTGGCTCACCCTGTCCGGGGCACTCGACCACATCTCCAACGGCATCACCTCGGTGTACAACTTCGCCCAGTCGCGGGTGGTGTCGGTGTTCGACTACGAGACCTCCACCCTGCGGGCCGAGCGGGTGCACTCGCCCGAGTTCATCACCCGGCAGGTCGACGGCATGGCCGACGCCGGCATCCGGTTCGTCACCAGTGTCCGCCTCGACGACGAACAACTGCCCGAGGCCGACTCGTTCGACGCCTTCGGGGTGGCGATGGCGCACCTGGACACCGTCGACCCGCGGTTCACCCTCGGCGGGTCGGTGTACGGGGCGGTGCAGTGGTCGTCGGCCGCGGTCACCGCCGAACGCGAGCACGAGATGATGACCCGGCACGGTGTCACCAACCAGGCCCATTTCGTCGAAACCGCCGAACAACTCGACATCCAGCAGAACAAGTTCGACTGGTATGACCAATCCGGTTGTCTGGGAAACGATTTCGCTTTCGGTCACTTCGTCCACCCCACCGTGAAGATGGTCGAGCGGGTTGTGGAGACCGGGTCGTCGGTGGTGTGGCAGCCCATGTCCAACGGCCGCCTCGGTTCCGGGATCTGTGACACACCCACACTGCTGAAGCGCGGCGTGCGCGTCGGGATGGGTGTCGACGACCAGTCCTGCACCGACCTGTCCGATCCGTTCCAGAACATGCGCACCGGCCTCTACCTGCAGCGGGCGCTGCACTCGGACGCGACGATCCTGTCGCCGCTGGACATGCTGACCCTGCACACCCTCGGCTCGGCCCGCTCGATCGGCGTCGATGACCGGGTCGGCTCGCTCGAGGTGGGCAAGTACGCCGACTTCCTCGTCGTCGACCCCACCGCACCGCATCTCGGTCCGATCTGGGATCCGGTCGCCACCTATGTGCTGGCGTGTGGGCTGCGGAACCTCGCCGAGGTGATCATCGGCGGGCAGACGGCATGGTCACGGGGCATCGAGCAGCCTTTGCGTGCGGACGCCGACAAGGAGGCGACGGCCCGGATGATCGCGGCGGGTGCCGTGTCAGGGTTCACGCCGGCCAGATAACCGGCGCCCGATGTGAGAGCATGACAACGGCACCCAGGTGCCGCGGCGGTGGGGCTCGCCGTACCCAACCCCGGACCTTCCGGCAACAGTCCCTACCCGACTGGCGCGTCCGTGCGCCCACACGGTAGGAGACCCTCATGCACTCTGACGACGCACCCGCCGCCACTGCCGGCCCCAGGCCCGCCCATGTGCGGCCGGACTGTATCGCCGCGGTGTTCGTCGGGGGTTGCTTCGGGGTCGCGGCACGCGAGGCGCTGGTCGAGGTGTTCCCCGCCGACGGCGGAATCCCGTGGGCGGTCTTCGCGATCAATATCGTCGGCGCGTTCGCGCTCGGCGTCCTGCTGGAGTCCCTCTCGCGGTACGGGCCGGACACCGGCCGGCGCCGGATCCTCCGGATGCTGCTGGGCACCGGATTCATGGGCGGCTTCACCACCTACAGCGCCCTGGCCACCGACACCGCCGACCTGCTGACCTCGGGATCGGCCGGTGCCGGTCTCGCCTACGGTGTGGCCACGGTGATTGTCGGAGCGCTCGTCACCATGGCCGGGATAGCCGTCGGTGCCCGCTGTCCCCGCGGCGGCCGGAGGCACGCGTGATGAGCCCGGGTCTGTTCGTCGTGGTCGCCGTGGCCGGCGGTGCCGGGTCGGTGTGCCGGCTGGTCCTGGACGGGGTGATCCGGTCCCGGATCCGCAGTGACCTGCCCTGGGGAACCATCACCCTGAATCTCACCGGATCCTTTGTGCTCGGCGTGATCACCGGCCTGGCCGTCGACGCGGTGGTCTCCGACTCGGTGCGGATGGTCGTCGGCACCGGATTCCTCGGCGGCTACACCACGTTCTCCACCGCCTCGGTCGAGACGGTACGACTGCTTCAACAGCGCAGGTTGCTCGCCGGTGGACTCAACGGCTTCGGCGTCCTCGCCGGGGCCACCGGCGCCGCCGCCCTGGGGTTGTGGCTGGGCGGCTTCACCTGACACGTCCGACTAGCGGGGCGCCATCCGGATCGCACCGTCGAGCCGGATGGTCTCACCGTTGAGCATCGGGTTGTCGACGATGTGCATGGCCAGCGCCGCGTACTCGGCCGGCTTGCCCAGGCGCGACGGATGCGGCACCTGCTGCCCGAGGGAGCGCTGTGCCTCCTCCGGCAGGCCCGCCATCATCGGTGTCTCGAAGATGCCCGGTGCGATTGTCGCCACCCGGATCAGGTGGCCGGCGAGTTCCCGGGCCACCGGCAACGTCAGTGCGGCGACACCGCCCTTGGAGGCGCCGTACGCGGCCTGACCGATCTGGCCGTCGAACGCCGCGACCGAGGCGGTGTTGATGATGACGCCGCGCTCCCCCTCGACGGGCTCGGTCTGCGACATCTTCTCCGCACCGAGACGGAGCACGTTGAACGTACCGACCAGGTTGATCCGGATCACCCGCTCGAACGCGTCCAGCGGGAGCACTCCCTTGCGGCCGAGCACCTTTCCGGGAGTCGCGACACCGGCGCAGTTGACCACCACACGCACCGCACCCAGGCCCGCGGCGACGTCCATCGCGGCGGCCACCTCGTCGGCCGAGGTCACGTCCGCGGCGACGAAGTGGGCGCCGGTGCCGATCGCGGCGGCCGCGGCCGCACCGTCCGACGACGCCAGGTCCACGAGAACCACCTGCGCACCACGCTCATGGAGGGCGCGCGCGGTGGCATTACCGAGTCCGGAGGCACCGCCGGTGACGACGGCGACGGACGACGAGTCGATGATCATAATTGTTCCTTCTGTACTGGGCGGATGACGGCGCTGGACGGATGTCGGCGCCTAGGCGCCGGACTGCAGGGCACGGCTGATGACCAGGCGCTGAATCTGGTTGGTGCCTTCGAAGATCTGGGTGATCTTCGCCTCGCGCATGAGGCGTTCGACGCGGAAGTCACGGGTGTAGCCGTAGCCGCCGAACACCTGCACGGCGTCGGTGGTGACCTTCATCGCGGCGTCGGTGGCGACGAGTTTGGCGACGGATGCATTGCGCGAGTACGGCTGTCCGGCGTCGCGGCGGCGGGCGGCGTCGAGGTAGGCGGCGCGGGCCGAGTCGACCGCGGCGGCCATGTCGGCGAGCAGGAAACCGAGACCCTGATGGTCGATGATCTTGCGGCCGAACGCGGTTCGTTCCTGCGCATAGGCGACGGCGTCATCGAGGGCGGCCTGCGCGATACCCACCGCGACCGCGGCGATACCCAGGCGACCGGAATCGAGTGCGCTGAAAGCGATCTGCAGCCCCTGCCCCTCGGCACCGATCCGCCGGCCGGCGTCGACGACCGCGTTGTCGTAGTGCGCGGCGGTGGTGGGGACCGCATGCAGACCCATCTTCTCCTCAGGTTTGCCGAAGCTCAGCCCAGCGGTGTCCCTGGGCACCAGAAAGCACGAGATCCCTTTGGAGCCTTCCCCTGTGCGGGCGAACAGGTTGTAGAAGTCGGCGATGCCGCCGTGGGTGATCCAGGCCTTACTCCCGTTGACTGTGTAGCTTGAGCCGTCTGCCGAGGCGGTGGCCTTGCACGCCAGCGCCGCAGCGTCGGAGCCTGCCTGCGGTTCGGACAGGCTGTAGGCGCCGATAGTCGACCCGCCGAGCATGTCGGGCAGCCAGCGCTGCTTCTGCTTCTCGGTGCCGAACGACATCAGCGGATGGCAGGCGAGGCTGTGCACGCTGACCGCGACGGCGATCGCGGCCCATCGGGCTGCCAGCTCCTCCAGGACCTGCAGGTACACCTCGTAGGTTTGTGCTCCCCCGCCCCACTCCTCGGGATACGGCAGACTCAGCAGTCCGGCCTCGCCGAGCGTCGCGAACACGCCTTCGGGATAGGTCTCGGACTTCTCGTGAGCGTCCGCGATCGGGGCAAGTACCTTGTCGGCCACATCGCGGGTGAGGGCGATGAGGTCACGCGCCTCGTCGGTGGGCAGGAGGCGGTCAACGGTCATCAGAAACTCCTGGAACTTTGAACAGTACTGAATTATCGCTGACAGTACTGTTTGCGATATAGTACTGTAAGGGACTTGCCAGTACGATTTCGCCATGACCGAGCCACAGTTCGCGACGCGCCGCCGGACAGAACTGTTCGACGGCCTCGTGACACTCTTTCTCGCCGAGGGATTCGCACACCTGACGCTCGACGAGATCGCGGCATCGCTCCGGTGCTCCAAATCGACGCTGTACACCCTCGCCGGCAGCAAGGAACAACTGGTCCGGGCCGCCACGATCCACTACTTCCGCCGCGCCACCGAGAATGTGGAGGCACAGGTGGCGGGCACCACGGGTGCGCGTCAGCGGATCATCGCGTACGTCTCGGCGGTCGGCACCGCGCTGACCGCGGCCTCGGCGCAGTTCATGGCCGACCTCGACGGCTTTCCTCCGGCCCGGGAGGTCTACGAACAGAACACCCGGTTCGCGGCCGCCCGGGTCGCCGACCTCATCGCCGACGGTGTCCGGGCCGGTGAGTTCCGCGACGTCCACGCCGCGTTCGCCGCCGACGTCGCGGCGGTGACGATGGCCCGTATCCAGCAGGGTCTGGTCCGCGAGGCGACCGGACTCGATGACGCACACGCCTACCGCGAGTTGGCCGCGCTGCTGACGGCGGGCCTCACCGCCTGACACCCGCCACGGACGGCGTCGCGTTCACCCGGACACGACGATGCCCACCCGCCGGGAGCGGGTGGGCATCCGTGACTGCGGATCCGGCTACTACTGGGCGGCGGCCGTGACGTTGAGCCCGACGAGATCGAGAGCGTTGTCGCGCATGACCTTGCGGGTGTCCTCGTAGCTGAACTCGGGGAACTGCGGGATATCCGCGGTGAAGCTCGTCGGATCAGCCAGACCCTCGCCGTGCGGCCAGTCCGAACCGAACATGATCCGGTCGACACCGATGGTGGCGGCCAGCAGCTTCACGTCGTCCTCGTAGTACGGGGCGATCCACACGTTGTTCTTGAGCTGCTCGACAGGGTCTTCCTTGTAGTGGTAGGGCGCGTTGTTTGCCGACTTCTTGAGCCGCTTGATGAGCCGGTACACGAAGTACGAACCGTTCTCGATGCTGCAGACCTTGAGTTTGGGGTGCCGGGTGAACACCTGGTGCACGATCATCGAGGCCATCGTGTCGTGGATCGCGCGGTCGTCGGAGAGCACATTGTCGAGCGGATCGCGGCGGCCGAACCCCTCGAACCGGCCCTTACCGCCCCACATCGCGTTGATCGCCAGGTAGCCGCTGTCGCTGAGATGGAAACCCACCGGCACGCCCGCCTCGGCCAGCCGCGCCCACACCGGATCGTGCAGCGGGTCGCCGAGCGAACGCGGACGGACCACACCGGGCACCGGGGCGGGCCGCACCAGCACCAGCTTCGCTCCCCTGGCCAGAACGAAATCGACCTCCTTGACCGCCTCGTCGGGGTCGGCCAGCGAGATCATCGGCGCGGTCAGGAAACGGCCGTCGGGGCGGTTGAATCCCCAGTCCTCATCGAGCCACAGGTTGAAGGCGTGCAGCGACGCCATGGTGGCGGGGATGTCGTGCTTGAGGGCCTCCTCGACGCCGCACGCGAAGGTGGGCAGCATGAACACGGTTTCAAGGTTCTGCTTGTCCAGGACCTTCACCCGCTCGTCGCGGCTCTGGTACTCGGGATGGTCGGCGAGGCTGTCGAGCTTCATCAGGCTGCCCGGGTCCACACCCTCGGGCACCTCGCCGCGGAACAGCAGGTCGAGGCAGCCGGGCTCGATGATGGGGTCGAACGTCGGGTTCGGGATGAAGTGATTGACCTGCTCACCGATCACCGCCATGGTGCGGCGGCCGTTCTGGACCATCTGGACGCCGCGTGTGCGGAATTCCTTGGGTAGGTGCCGGGTGAACGCGTCGAGCGGCTCGTAATAGTGGTTGTCGACATCGACGGCCATGTAGTCAAGCTTCGTCATCGCTCGGGATCTCCCTATCGTCTTGCCTGTGAACGATTTTCACTCTGACGGCGGTAACGGCCGAGGCTTTCCGCCTGGGCTGGGACAACCGCCAGGGCTTTACTGAATACCCAACGGTAGCACTTTCCGTAGGACTTGCGCCATCGCCTGCGTGACGCGCGTCGCTCAGTGCGTTGCAAACTACGCACTTGCGTTGTATGCTTAGTGAACGCGGATTCAAGTCGATGCGGACCATGAATTGCGTCACATGTATTGTGGCCCGCACGGCGTGAATCAACGGATGGCGACAGAGGAGCATCATGGCGAATCCCCTCGACGGAGAGGCGATCGAAGACCTGGGCCGGTACATCAAGGCCCAGCGTGAGATCGCCCGACTGTCGGTGCGGCACCTCGCCCGCATCGCCCAGGTCTCGGACTCATACCTGAGTCAGATCGAGAAGGGGCGGTACCAGCCCTCGGCGCAGGTTCTGACCAACCTCGCCCAGGGCCTCAACCTCCAGCCCGACGTGCTGTTCCGGATGGCCGGCTGGTTGCCGGCGCCGTGCGGTGACACCGTGCCCGGGGTTGAGGACGCGATCCGGCGTGATAACCGGCTGACAGAAAGTCAGCGGACTGCTCTCGCGCAGTTGTACCGGTCGATGGTCGACGGGTGACGTCGTCACCTGCCGAGGCCACAGACCGAACCTTCGATTCACCCGACAATTAGGAGACACAACAATGTCCAGCTACACCGACGTCACCACCCAGCTCACCGACCAGTGGGTCGCCGCCGTCGAGAAGGCCAAGGAGTCGCTGTCGAACCTCGACAAGGGCGCGGGCCTGCTGCCGGCAAACTTCGCGATGCCGGACCTGGCCAAGAACTTCTCCGGCACCGTCCCCGGCCTGCCCAGCCCGAAAGAGGTCGTCGAGGCCAACTTCAAGGTCGCGCAGCGCCTGCTGGAGGCTCAGCGGGACTTCACCCTCGCGGTGATCGAGCGCGCCAGCAAGGACGGCGCGGACAAGCCCTCCGCTGAATGACCACCCCTTGACCCCACTAGGAGCACACGATGACCGTTGAGAACCCGAGTACCGACGCAACCCCGCCGCATTGGCTGAGCTATGTCACCGAACCGCATCGGGCGATGGCCGAGTATGTCGGTTTCGCCTCGGGACGTCGGCTTCTCTCGCTTCAGCACGCGGGAGGCGGCGACGGCCGGCACATCCTGGTGCTGCCGGGACTGCTCGCCGACGATCGTTCCACCCGCGCGCTGCGCGGTGTGCTCCGCGACGCGGGCTACCAGCCGCACGGCTGGTCGCTCGGGGTCAACGTCGGACCGACCCGGGGCATCGTGGCCGGGATCCAGGGCCGTGTCGCCGATCTCGCGGCACGTTCGGATCGGCCCATCAGCGTCATCGGCTGGAGTCTCGGTGGCCTGCTGGCCCGCGAGGCGGCCAAGCTGCTGCCGGAGGAGATCGACCGGGTGATCGCCCTCGGCAGCCCTCTCAATATGTCGCATCGCGGGCAGTCGCGCGCGTCGGCGGCGTATGAGCTGTTCGCGTCCAGGCACCTGCCGGACTACGCGTTCGACGCCTGGGTCGCCTCTCGCGTCGACGGGCTGACACAGCCGATGACCTCGGTGTACTCCCGTGGCGACGGCATCGTGCATTGGGAGTCCTGCCTTGTCGAGGAGGGTCCGCGCAGCGAGAACGTCGAGGTCTATGGCAGCCACTGCGGACTGGGCATGAATCTGGCCGCAGCCCATGTCGTGCTCGACCGTCTCGCCGCTCCGCTCGACGACTGGAAGCCGTTCGTCCCGAAGCGGTCCTATCGGGCGCTGTTCCCGGGACAGCTCGCGCAGTCCGCCTGATCAGCCCTGAACGCACCGATGCGTGGCACAACGGCCGCCGGTACCCGTACCGGCGGCCGTTGTCGTGTCACCGGAGTCCTGAGGAGGCGACGGGTGTGACCGACAGGGTCGAGT
>WBZQ01000959.1_pt1 | contig 20871 bp, 17 predicted proteins | sample 5204251 | NCBI WGS metagenome assembly WBZQ01 (sample SAMN12412402, study PRJNA552823) | activated sludge metagenome | isolation source: activated sludge from nitrification reactor of wastewater treatment plant... | place: USA: Virginia | collected 2017-09
AGTGAGTCAAGTGGTGGGCACCATGAAATCGATTAATGAAAGCTCGCATAAGATTGTCGATATTATCAGTGTCATTGATGGTATTGCATTTCAAACCAACATTTTGGCATTGAATGCAGCAGTAGAAGCAGCGCGTGCTGGCGAACAAGGCCGTGGATTTGCAGTAGTCGCGACAGAGGTTCGTACTTTGGCGCAACGTTCAGCCGCAGCAGCTAAAGAAATCAAAGAATTGATCAATGATTCTGTTGCTAAAGTTGATGAAGGCACACGATTGGTGGATGAAGCCGGTGAAACCATGGATGAGATCGTCAGCTCTGTTAAGCGTGTTACTGACATTATGAGTGAAATCTCTGCAGCTTCACAGGAACAAAGCTCGGGTATTGAACAAGTTAACCAAGCAGTGACGCAGATGGATGAAGTGACGCAACAAAATGCTGCACTGGTAGAAGAAGCAGCGGCAGCAGCAGAGTCCATGCAGGAACAAGCACATGCTTTAACGCAAGCGGTTGGTATTTTTAGATTATCAGGTGGTCATTCGACATCAACACCTGTTAAAAGAACTAATCGCCCGGTAATTACTAAACTGCCAAACCGTGGTCCTACAACAAGAAAAGTTGCAGCAAAAACTGATAGCGATTCGGCACCTGTCTCCGTCCAACCACGTAAAGTTGTTGCTGGTGGGGGCGACGAGTGGGAAGAGTTTTAATTAATTACTTAGAATCAGGAAAACAGTAATCGGAAATCAGTAATAAATTTGCTCGTTAATAAATACTCCTCTGCATATTCTGAGGAGTATTTTTTTCGTTAACCACTCAGTAACTTTGTTTAAGTAGTATTGAAATTAATATTTTTGTGGTGCGAAGTGCTAGTTGAAATACCTAGTGAGCAAAGAAATACGGAAGGATGTCGATTAATGATGCAGCAATCCAATAAGCTACGAATTCTAATTGTGGATGATTCCATCTCCATTCGATACGTTTTACGTGCATTTTTGGATAATGCCGGATTTCATGTTGTAGGGGAACTTGGCAGCGGAAGAGAGTTGGTGTCAGCCATTGTTAAGTTAAGCCCGCATATTATTTGTCTTGATTACAATCTACCGGACAAAGACGGTCTTTCCTTACTGAGGGAAGTTCATATCGAATACCCGCACATTGCTGTAGTCATGATTACCGGTGCTAGTGATGCCGGGCTAGAATCTGTTGCTGCCGAAGCCGGAACGGCTGGCTTCATTCACAAACCATTTTCTCAGGATCAAATTGCGTCTGTATTTCAGAGAGTTGCGTATGCACAACAGTTATTGATGGTCGCCGCGCGCAAACACAACCCTTTTGAAAATAAACCCTACCGTGCCAGCGCTGTGATTGCTGACGATAGTCAGACTTTGCGGCGATTATTGACTGCAATTCTTACGCATATGGGTATTCAAGTCATTGGTGAAGCATGTGATGGCAAACAAGCTACCGAATTGGTGTTAGAGAAAAAACCCGACATCGTGTGTCTTGATCTTGAAATGCCAGTGATGAGTGGTTTGGAAGCTCTCAAAATTATCCACAGCCAGCATCCTATGACAAAAGCGATTATGGTTACTGCTATTGCCAGCCGTGAAACATTTGATCGTGTAACTAGCTTAGGAATTAGGGGATATATTATTAAGCCGTATCACCCAGACAAGGTAACTCAAACTATCTCGGACATCCTTACAAATTGATTGACCGATAGCAGCAATTTGATCGATAAAAAAGTTTTAGTAATTCCCATTCTTGGATTTTTCTCTTTTTTGCTTCTTGCGTAGCACTTATAGAAATACGCGCTACCGCGCCAACACTACAACCCTACAACCCTACAACCCTACAACCCTACAACCCTACAACCCTAGTAATTCCCACTGTAGATATCGAATTTTTAATAAAGCGTAGGTTTTGTCTTACAATGCCACCACTTGCATTCTGAGACAAAAATAGGCGCTAACTGACGGAATATATTTTTTTATATTCTGTAATGGTCTTTTTGGAATTTGGAAATTATCTGGAAATAATCAAAACATCAATTTCTTTCTTGCAAAGAATGCCATTTCTATATTCTCTGCGTGAATTAAGTTGATGTTTCGGTTTTTATCAATAGTCCAATCAACTAATAATCGACACAAATGAAGGTTTTTGGTTGATTCAGGAAATATAGAAAATAAATGTAAGGAATGTTAACGATGCTAAAGGAACAACCGGTAAATATAGTTGTTGAGCCATCTGGTACGGTCATCAGTCCAATTACAAATGAATTTCTGACCTTTCGTTTAGGGGAGGAAGAATACGGGATAGAGATATTGAAAGTACAAGAAATTCGCGGCTATGACGCTATCACCCAAATTGCCAATGCTCCTGATTTTATTAAAGGCGTAGTTAATCTGCGTGGAATTATCGTGCCGATTCTTGATATGCGGATCAAATTCAGACTGGGCAGTGCAAACTACGATCAATTTACAGTGGTAATCATATTAAATGTTGCTGGTCGAGTGATGGGGATCGTGGTGGATGGTGTTTCGGATGTAATCAGCCTTGGTTCGGAGCATGTTAAACCTGCGCCAGCGCTTGGATCGGTTATTGAGACCGAATTTATTATGGGTTTAGGTACAGTCGATGAGCGAATGTTAATACTGATAGATATCGAAAAGATGATGAGAAGCAGTGACATGGGTTTGATTGAACAAGGTATTAACTAATGGCGGGAATGGGTATTTATTGATCAAGAAATATAAAGGAGATTCACATGCTTAATAACATGACAATAAAATCACGATTGGTGTTTGTGATCAGTTTACTTTCGGTACTGCTGATTGGTGTCGGAGCCCTGGGTATTTATGGATTGAATCAAACCAATGATTCATTTAAGGGAGTTTATGAAGATCGCGCTGTTCCGTTAGGTGATCTCGCTTTAATTCTGGATCGTGTGCAGCGTGTGCGTCTGAATACGACAATGTCTGCTTATGGGAGGAATCCTGACATAGTAAAAGAGAGGCATGCATTGAATATACAGAGGGATGGCGAGATTGAAAGTACGTGGCAAAAGTATATGGCAACAAATTTGACGCCTGAAGAGGTAATACTGGCTGACAATTTCAGCCAGCAATGGAAGGTATATCAAGATTCCCGTAATAGGACGATGGCTTTTGCCACGGCTGGTGATTATGAGGCTGCAATTGCAAATTTGACTGGTGATGCCGCAGCCAAATTCGATACAGCACATGCTGCCATATTCAAATTGCTGGAATTGCAACGCGATGAGTCAGCTAAAGAGTATTTAGAGGCTCAGAATAATTACCAAAGTATTTTTATGATTTCCGCCACGGTAATCGGCATAGGAATAATCTTCGCAGCTATCATCGGCTTCTTATTGATTCGGGCAATTCTTGGCCCATTGAATGAGGCTGTGGCGGTGGCTAACGCAGTGGCATCCGGTGACTTAACCAGCCGCATTGAAACCAATTCGACCAATGAGACTGGCCGTTTATTGCAGGCGCTAAAAATCATGAATGATAATCTGATTGATCTGGTGAGTAAGGTACGTACGGGCACGGATCAAATTGTCACTGCTTCTGGAGAAATTGCTTCCGGTAATTCAGATCTGAGTCAGCGGACAGAAGAACAAGCCTCAAGCTTGGAGGAAACCGCTGCTTCAATGGAAGAGCTTACTTCTACCGTAAAACAGAATGCTGATAATGCGCGTCAAGCGAACCAATTGGCGGCGGGTGCATCGGAAGTCGCAGTAAAGGGTGGCGCGGTGGTTGGTCAAGTAGTGCAAACTATGAACTCGATCAACGAAAGCTCTAAGAAAATTGTGGATATTATTAGCGTTATTGACGGTATTGCATTTCAGACTAACATCTTGGCATTAAATGCTGCAGTGGAAGCAGCACGAGCTGGAGAACAAGGCCGTGGATTTGCTGTGGTTGCGACTGAAGTGCGTACTTTGGCACAACGCTCTGCTGCCGCAGCCAAAGAAATTAAAGAATTGATCAGCGACTCGGTAGTTAAGGTGGAAGATGGTACTCGCTTAGTAGACGAAGCGGGTACAACGATGGATGAAATTGTCAATGCTGTTAAACGTGTTACCGATATCATGAGCGAGATTTCCGCGGCATCAAACGAACAAAGCTCCGGTATCGAGCAAGTAAATCAGGCTGTAACGCAAATGGATGAAGTAACACAACAAAATGCCGCATTGGTGGAGGAAGCAGCAGCGGCGGCTGAATCCATGAGTGATCAAGCACAAGCTTTGACTCAAGCAATTAGTGCCTTTAAGTTATCTGGCGGTAGTGGTCATTCCTTAGCAACGCCAATCAAGAGAAATAATCGTTCAACAGTGGCTAAATTGCCCAATCCCGGTTCTGTAACGAAAAAAAGCATAGCAGCAAAAACTGATACAGACTCCGCGCCTGCCGCATTACAACCACGAAAAGTAGCAACCGGCGGCGGTGGCGACTGGGAAGAATTTTAATTTTATTGACGATACCAGAACACCATCTGCCTGTCGGATGGTGTTTTCAATGTGTTCCTGAAGAAAATGATAAACGAGTCGAGTGGCTTACTCTTTGTTTTTATGAGATAGGTGTTGATGTGCAAAAAAAGTCGCGTTCAGTATTCGGCATTGTTTTCCTGTTTTTGCTATTGGCCTGTCTGGGTAGTATAGGCAGTTTGGGCATGTATGGCTTGGATCAAACGAATAATTCTTTCAAAGAGGTTTATGAAGATCGTGCTGTTCCATTAGTAGATTTGGGCTTAATTCTAGATCGCATGCAACAGGAGCGTCTTGCTGCGGTGACGTCGGTGTATGGAAGAAATGCTGAGATCGTTAACGCACAAATAAAATTAATTCAGCAGTTAGATAATGAGATTGTCAATATATGGCAGAAATATATGGCTACGAAATTGACTATCGAAGAGGTGAAATTGGTAGAGGATTTTAAACAACAATGGAAACTTTTTTTAGATTCTCATAACCGCACCATGATTTTAGCGCAAGCAGGAAATTATGATGCTGCAATTGCAAGCATGAATAGTGATACCAAATTTAGATTTGAACAACTATATAAGACAATACTAAAGTTACTGGACTTACAGCATACAATAATTGCTGCCGAATATTCGATAGCGGAAGAACGGTATCAAGATATTTTTGGAATTACATTATCTCTGATAATAGCGGGTGTTTTATTAACACTTGTTGTTGGTTTCTTTTTATTGCGTGGTAATGCAACATGTGTGAATGAAACAATTGCTGTTATCGCCACAGAAGCAACTGCAACTCCAAATAACTACGAACCACGTTCAATGGATAAGGATAATCACCTTTTGCAATTGCTAAAAGCATTGAATAACAGGTTGATCGATTTGATACATACAGTAGCTATGAATACTTATGGAGTTACAAAAAATTCTTCGGCAAAAGCTATAAGTTTAACGGCACAAGAGAAAATTCAGGATGCTAGTGACGAGATTTCAATAAAAATTGTAAATAGTATCGATGTAATCAAAAGCGTTGTATTGCGAATTACTACCTTAGCTTTAAAAACAATTCCAGAAAGTACCCAAACAGGTAAGCAAGAGCACGATCTGGGGATATCTAAAATAGAGCTGCTGTCGTTGAGACAAGATTATGATGCAATGACTGGTATGCTCAAAGAATTAATCGGTAACTTCGATAATAATGTTAAAAATAACAAATATGACGTCAATGAAGAAAATAGATTGAGGAATATGCTTGCGGAAGCGATGCATTTATCGGATATTTTGGGCGATATTTTTCCCATTTTTCAAGAACTAGAATCCGATAAGGCACGAACAAATCAGTTAATGCTGCAAGTGGATCAAAATGCACAACCAAGGATAACCTTAGCGAAAAAAACAATTGCCACTAAATCTGTGCAAAATCAAATAAAAGATACTGAAAAAGATAGTGTAATCCTAACGGTTGCTAATGATCGTTGGCAGAAATTTATCAATAAAAGCAATTAAGTCTCGAATTCAAGAATCGATTGTGTAATTTATTCTTCCGTGTGGTAATTTCATCCCTCTATTGACCAATGGCAGCAATCACCGCTGCTCTTGCGTATCGTTCCTTTAGTTGCCTGTAAAGGCCAAAGCATTCAACAAATTCAAGTGAAGTAAGTATAAGCCGATAACATGTGCATGATTAATTGCAGATATTCTTTTAATTGTTATGGAAATGAATTAGTTTTCATGAATAAGTGCTGCGGCGGTATACCAATAAATTTTGAAGGCTATTAAAACAACCTACTTTGGGTATGGCAACATTAATTTCAACATTAAAAAATGGTAAATCAGATTTCTTCGCTGAGTTGACAAAGCGAATGGAGGAAAAGGGTGATTTCCCTGCGTGGTCAAAATCCATTCAGCAGATTGAAGAACTCATATGCAATGAAGATAAAAATATTACCCATATTGCTAATGTCATTTTAAGCGACTTTACGTTAACGCAAAAAATTATTCGTCTCGCCAATTCAGAAATGTATTCTAAACTGAGTAATGGCATTACAACCATTTCTCATGCCATAGCAGTGCTTGGTTTACACGCGATTTCCAATATTATTCTTAATATTCGATTCGTTGATACATTATCAACTTCTACGTTGCACTCGGAGGTGGTGCGTACAGAGCTGGAGAAAGTAATATTGACGGGTGATATCACCCGAAATATTGTGGCTAAATTGACAATTAATAACGCTGAAGAAGTTGTCGTTTGTGCATTAATGCACCATATTGGGCGTCTGATGCTGGCATTTTATTTTCCTGATGAATGGTTAAAAATTCAGCAGATTGCTAATGGTGAATATAACCAAGAAAATGAAGCATCTTTGGAGATTATAGGTCTGACAATTGATGAGATTTCCCAGGAGATGGCCAGAAATTGGCGTTTGCCCGGTAAAATAATCAATAGCATGTCAAGCTTAGTAACGCTCGATAGTACCAGTGTTCCTGGTTCTGCTGATTGGCTTAAGATAATGGCCAATTTTTCTGGGAAGATTGCATCGATGCTTATTAATAATGCTAGCGGAAATGAGCTACATGCATTTGTATCACGTTATAGCCGAGCATTATTGATCCCTCAGAAAGAAATATTACAATCAATTGAGCAGGTTAAGAATAAGGCAACTCATGTTGTTGTTTCATCGGGAAGCGGGAAAATTTCTGACAAATCCGATAAACCTCGTAACCGATTAACTGCAGGCCTTATTGAACTTAGCTTTGCCGTTGCGCAAAAAATAGACTTTAATAGCGCGTTAAGTATTGTGCTTGAAACGATATACGTCAGTATGAAGTTTAATCGTGTAGTCATCTTTTTTCGCGATGATAGAAGTTATATGGCACACTCATATTTTGGCAATTTGACACAGGAAATATTGCCGCAGCTCATTTTTCCAGAAACTTACGCAGCCGATGTGTTTCATTTATCATTGATAAATAGGTCAGATGTATTTATTCAGAGTGTGGCTTCAGCCCGAAAATCATCCATTCCTGATTGGTATAGAGCGGCTCTACCTGATGCAGGTGCTTTTATTCTGCTGCCATTACCTTATGAAGATAATTGTATCGGCATCATATATGCCGATTGGCAAGTGGATGACATCCAAGCAATTAATCCCGATGAGTTTTTATCATTAGGGATGTTACGTGATCAATTAATGAAATCCCTAATCAAATAAAATACTCTGTGCGTTTTTTAGCGCATACGACAAATAGTTGCCTTGCAAAACATCTGAAACCTACATGAACTGGAGGATTCAGATAAATTACAGGTGATGTGAGTCCATGTTTTGTACGACAGGCCATACAATCTGTATTAGCTGTTCGTGGCAATATACCACTTGAGTGTAAACTTATTCCCCAAACGCGTTTTTAATCCATTCGATTACCTGTCCATTGCGTCCGGATAGTAGTAAAGCATCAAACCTGCACGCTGGTTCAGTATCCAGCCCAGACAGATAGTGTCGGGCGGTGCGCAGTAATTTTGCTTGTTTGGATGGCGTGATGCTGGCGGCGGCACCGCCGAATGTTTCATTTGTACGCATGCGCACTTCGACAAACACTAAAGTAGCACCATCTTTCATGATTAAATCGATTTCTCCAAAACGACAGCGATAATTTTGCGCGATCAGAAGCAGTTGCTGGCGTTGCAGATAAGCTATGGCGGCGTATTCGGCCTCACTGCCCTTCATGAGGCGCAACATCTGCTGGCAGTTTGATAAGCTGTGCTTTACCGTGTTGAAATTGTGCAGCAATCGGTTCACGAATAAACTGATTAGGAGGTACATAACGAACGGAACCGGTTACGCCATCAAACGCAATTTCATCGACGGGTTGTAACTGTAATAAATGAGTCATCAAGCGAAAAGCATCGATTCCCAAAGCATAGAGACGTTGCATATCGGCGCTTCTATCCTTGTCGGTGTGATGATAGGCCATAACGGCGGGATGATCGGGTTGCAATAACCAAGGCATATCTACAAAGTAAATTCCATCAAGGTCATTATTTTGCAGAAAATTGTCATTGCCGCTGAAAATTTGTGAAGTGGCATATACAGGAACTTCGGGATCCAGGTATGCGCGTAATTGGCGTGATTTGGCAGCATCCAGTGCAAGGAAGATGAGATGATGTGTACCTGCTGTTAAGCTACGGAATTGCTGGAGTTTAGCCGGATTTTCGTCATAGCGGAATGATTCGGCAGTCCGCCCCTGTTCACTTTGCCAGCGTTCTGCAAAAGCTGTTTGTAAGCGTCTGGATAAAGAACTATCATCACTAATAATGATGGCATGGCTTTTATTGCTGGTAAGGGCCAATTTTGCGAGCTGACCGGCTTCCGCTTCCATTTGCAGGCCAAATAAATAAAGCTTGGATGGCAGTACCGTGGAATTATCCACAATATTGAGCGCTAAAGTAGGTACTTCCAAAATTTTGCTGGATGCCATGGCTGAAACGCCATCTCGAGTGAGGGGGCCGACCACAAATACTGCTCCGGTAGCAATGGCTTCTTGATAGGTAGAAAAAATATCCAGCGGGTCATCTGTTGTAGCATACACTCGGATGACTAGCGATAATGGTTGTTCGCGCATGGTAGCAGCAGTAAAGCCTTCTTTAACAATTTGGGCGGCTGCGCCAAACGAATGCGATTCTAACGGTAGAAGCAGTGCAATATGACGTTCAAGCGGGGGATCGGATATATTGATTAATTGCAAGTGATCTTCTGCGGGTGTGGCAAATGCTACTGCACTGCTCGATAGGAAAATTACTCCTAGAACAATTGTAATGAAACGTTGCATGACGAGGAATATGCTGGAAAAAAGTGCATTATATGTGGTTGCTACACCAATAGGAAATTTAAACGATATAAGTTTGCGTGCCTTAAATATACTGGCAAAAGTTAACTTGGTGGCGGCTGAACATATACAAAATTCCAAACACTTATTAGCGAAGCATGCCATCACTGCAAAAATGATCAGCTTGCATCAGCATAATGAATTGGTGGTTACGGATAAAATAATAGCACTATTGGCTGCGGGTGAAAGTGTTGCCTTGGTGACGGATGCCGGTACACCAGGTATTTCCGATCCCGGTGCAGTTGTGGTTAAACGTGTACGGCAGCAAGGCTACGCCGTTATTCCGATTCCAGGTGCAAATGCGGCAATTTGTGCGCTTTCCGCTGCTGGAATCGTTGATCCGCACTTTTTATTTTATGGTTTTTTGCCAGCTAAGTCTGGAATGAGAAAACGCGAATTGGCAGGCCTAAAATCGCACCCCTATACACTGATTTTTTATGAAGCGCCTCATCGTATTTTGGATTGTGTAACCGACATGATCGATATTTTTGGTCCGCAGCGCCAACTTGTTATTGCCCGAGAATTGACCAAGTTGTTTGAAACCATTCATACCGCGACATTGCAGGAAATACGGGTTTGGTTACAGGCGGATACTAAACGACAAAAGGGGGAGTTTGTTTTATTGCTGACGGGTGCGGAAATTCCAGATAAATCCCAACTCACTGAGTATGCCAAGCATACACTAAGCTGTTTGCTGGAGGAATTGCCCCTAAAGCAAGCAGTTAAGCTAACTGCTGAGATCACGAATGAAAATAAAAATAGCCTCTATCACTTGGCGTTAGAATTGAAAACAATACAGAATCGGCAATAGAAAGCATGCTTGCGTTATAATGGTGAATCCGAAATCAATTCACGTCTACCTTGGTCAACAGTATTACGATTATTCGTCCTGATGACTGGCACTTGCATGTGCGAGATGGCGAACAATTACGCGCCGTATTGCCTTACACAGCGAAACAGTTTGGGCGCGCCATTATAATGCCTAATCTTAAACCACCCATTGTCACCACCGATATGGTGCTGGCCTATCACGCTCGTGTACTCGCAGTTTTACCAGCATCGTTAAAATCCGCTTTTGTGCCTTTAATGACACTTTATTTAACGGATAATACGCAACCGGAAGAAATTATTCGCGCTAAAACAAGCGGTATTGTACAAGGTGTGAAACTGTATCCTGCCGGTGCAACGACAAATTCAGATGCTGGTGTAACCGATATTGCCAAGTGTTATGCCACTCTGGAGGCTATGGAAGCTCATGACTTGCCATTATTGGTACATGGTGAAGTGACGGATTCTACCGTCGATGTATTTGACAAAGAGAAGGTTTTTATTGATCGAGTGCTGGCTCCACTTGTGCAGCGCTTCCCCCATTTACGTATCGTATTTGAACATGTTACGACGCGTGATGCCGTTGCGTTTGTCAAAGAAGCATCTCATTCTATTGCTGCTACCATAACGGCACATCATTTGTTGTTGAATCGTAATGCTCTTTTTCAAGGAGGGATTTGTCCCCATTATTTCTGCTTGCCGATATTGAAACGTGAAGTTCATCAAAAAGTGCTTGTGGAAGCCGCTATCAGCGGTAATCCTAAATTTTTTCTAGGCACCGATAGTGCACCACATTCCCAGGCAAATAAAGAAAATGCATGTGGCTGTGCAGGGATTTTTACAGCTCACGCAGCTATTGAGTTATATGCGACTGCATTTGAACAGGCAGGCGCATTAGAGAAATTAGAAGCTTTTGCCAGCTTTTATGGTGCGGATTTTTATCAATTACCGCGTAATAACAGCTATATCACGCTCAATCGAGAGAAATGGACTGTTCCGGAATACTACGAATTTGCCGGGGAAAGATTAATACCGCTCTATGCACACACTGATCTGAACTGGAAGCTGGTAGATGCTCCAGCCAAAATACATTAAAGCAAGGAGATCTATTGTTGGCATTAATTTCCTGCCCTTATAGCTATAAGCATTGCTCGCTATTTTGTCCTTAGTAGAAGGATGGTAGTGATAATCCCATCCAAATCATGACCAGCACAATCATAACAAAGCCGATTCCGATGGTTCCTATCAACATACCAATCAAAATTGTGAGACCATCTTTATTGAGAAGCCCCAAAGACATGATCAATATTCCACAGCCTGGCAGAAAATTCGTCAAGGGTAATGGAAGCGCGATCGACATCGCAAAAACAAAGGAAAAAAAACCGATCACCCTTTCCCATGTATGCACACTGATATACGTCATGCGCGGTTGCATACGATTTTCAATTCGTTTAAGCCAAGGATTGGCTTTTGCGATTATTTTTTCAAGAGTAGGTCGTTTGATACGTTTTTTTTCGATCCAACTGGGTAGCCAAGGTTCGCGCATACCAAGGATCATTTGGATCGAGAAAATAAACAGTGGAATGGAAAATATTGTTGTGTAGCCGGGCGGAACAGGTACCGGAAGACAAATGGGTGTTGCAGCAATGGCCATCAAGATGCCAAATCCGCGTTCATGGAGGGCGTGCTTGATTTCGCCAACTGTCATGTGTTCCTTTTTGTTTTCTACAACGACAATTGCCAGAAAATCAGAGGTAGGACGCTCTGGGTGTGTCACGCGTGTTTTTTCCTTTTCCATTATTGTCATATTAACTACCCAATAAATTTAAGTATGTGAACAATGACACTGATAAATCACGCTATTCATAGCGAAGTGCATCGACGGGTTTCAGTGAAGCGGCTTTTCTGGCAGGATAGAAGCCGAAAAAAATTCCAACCGCTGAAGCAAAAAGAAAAGCCAGTGCAACCATTCCCAGAGTGATAACAATGAGCATATCTGCGAATTGGCTAACCAACCACGCGCCTCCGATGCCCAGTAACAAACCAATCAACCCACCCATGATACAGATCATCATTGCCTCTAATAGAAATTGTGTAAGAATTGCCCGCTGATTGGCGCCAATGGCCATACGGATACCAATTTCCCGAGTGCGTTCTGTGACGGACACCAGCATAATATTCATAATGCCAATGCCACCCACCAATAAAGATACTGACGCAATGGCACCCAATACAATTGACATCACCTTGGCAGCATCCGTTGCAACATCGGCAACGGCTGTTAAGTTGCGAACAGTGAAATCGTTTTCTTTTCCCTTGGCAATGCGGTGGCGTTGGCGTAATAACTGGATGATTTCTATTTCTGCAATATCCATTTCTGTTGCAGATGTTCCTTGCACGAGCATGTAGCGAATCGAACCAGGAAACTGATTGCCGGTAATTTGCCTTTCACTGGTTGTGATTGGAATTACAACCGTATCATCCTGATCACGTCCAGTCAGGCTCTGTCCTTTGGCCATCAGAACACCGACAACCAGGAAAGGACGATTGGTAATGCGTATGGTTTTTCCAATCGGATCTTCATCACCCAATAAATTCTTTGCTGTTACTGAACCCAGCACAACCACACGTGCTGCTGAACGTACATCAGATTCAGTAAATGTGGTACCTGCTTCCATTTTCCAATTACTCACATCAAAATAATTGGCAGTAGTTCCAGTAACGATGGTGCTCCAATTCTTTGCAGCATAGCTGAGCTGTGCCGTGCCCGTTACAACAGGTGCGGTTGTCTTGATTGACGGTAACTCGGCGATGGTATACGCGTCATTGATCGTTAATGTTCTGACACTGCCGCTGCCAAAGCTAAATCCACCGGATGATGTGGCGCCTGGGACTACGATGAATAGATTGCTACCCATCGCTGCAATCGTTTCATTGATTTTAGTGCGCGCACCTTGACCAATCGATAACATTAAAACAACGGCAGCAACGCCAATGATCATGCCGAGCATTGTGAGTCCTGTACGCAGGCGGTTTTGACGCAAAGCACGTAATGCTTCACCAAAAATTGCTAGCAGATTCATCGCATCAACCGAAATTGTTCACATAACACAATATAATTCTGAATGCCGGTTTGACCAACTAAAATCTATAACTTCGGATAAGGTCGTTTAATTCGTGTTGTTTTTGTCAACAATAATGCGACCGTCCTTTAAACGGATAAGTCGTCCGGCATAAGCTGCAATATCATCTTCATGCGTCACCAGAACGATAGTGATGCCTTGGTCGCGATTCAGTTGCTGGAATAACAGCATAATTTCATTACTGGTTTGTGAATCCAGATTACCGGTAGGTTCATCAGCCAATATCAACGGAGGTTGATTAATTAGTGCACGGCTGATTGCGACACGCTGCTGCTGGCCACCCGATAGCTGATTAGGTTGATGCATCGCAAAATTCTCAAGCCCGGTGCGGCGGAGAAGCTCTAATGCTCGTTTGCGGCTTTGGGCTCGGCTTATTCCAGCATAGAGCAGCGGTGTTGCCACATTATCCAGCGCGGTCATACGCTTGAGCAAGTTAAACCCCTGAAATACAAAACCAATGTGTTGATTACGGATTTTTGCCAATGCATTACTGGAAAGTGTAGCTACATTTTTACCGGCTAACCAATAAGACCCATTGGTTGGGATATCAAGGCAGCCCAGGATATTCATCAAGGTTGATTTGCCTGAACCCGAATGCCCCATGATGGCAACAAATTCACCTTGATTAATGGTTAAATTGATGTTGAATAAAACTTGAGTGGTAATCGTTTTACCATTAGCGTCTTGCAAGCTGTAGCTTTTGTTGAGATTGATTACTTGTATCAGTGGATTGTTGGAATGATTAATCTCTGGCGAAAACATCAGAATACTCGTAGCTTAAACTTGCTTTCAGATTCTTTTTTATCGGTAGTTTCACTGAGAATGATCTTGTCGCCCGCTTTGATTTCTCCGCTAAGGATTTCGCTAAAATTGCCATCGCTGATACCAGTTGTAACATTGACCGGTAAAGGTTGATCTGCGGATAAAAGATACAGTGTTGATTGGTCAGTGACTTTAGCAGCTTTGCTGCTTTCACTGGTGTCAATGTTTTTGGGCTGGAAGCGTAATGCTGCATTGGGTACACGCAAGACATCGGTTTTTTGCGCGACAACAAAATGAATATTTGCCGTCATGCCAGGCAACAATGTGCCGTCAGCATTATCGACCATGGCGACGACGTTGTACGTGACAACATTTTCCTGGATAGTCGGATTAAGGCGTACTTGTTTGACTAAACCGGTGAATTTACGGTGCTGAAAAGCATCGACTGTAAAATTAATTGGTTGGTGAATATGCAAGTAGCCGATGTCTGCTTCCGCAACACTGATATTAATTTGCATTTGCCGCAAATCTTTGGCGATTTGAAACAGTGTTGGCGTTTGAAAGTTGGCGGCCACCGTTTGGCCAATATCGACATCCCGCGCGATAACTACGCCGGAAATAGGAGAACGGATCACGCTGTAATTGAGGTTGGCCTGGTCGCGCTCGACTTGAGCTTTGCTGATGGCCAGTTGTGCGCGCGCTGCTTCTGTTTCTTGTTCAACGATTTCTAAGGCTTCCGGTGAAATGAATGCTTTTTCTTTGAGTAGCCGGTGGCGCTTTAATTTATTTTCAGCGATTTTTAAGGTTACTTGTGCATTGAGAAGATTGGCTTTGGATTGTTGTAGCTGTGCACGTAATAAGGCTGGGTCGAGCTCAGCCAATATTTGCCCGACTTCCACCTGATCATTGTAATCCGCATGCAATTTTGCAACGGTGCCCGAGATTTGCGTGCCCACATTGACAAGTACCACAGGAGTAAGTGTGCCATTGGCAGAAATGGTTTGGATAATGTCGCCGCGTTCAACGCTGCGCGTTTTATACTGACTTGCTTTTGATTCGTTCTTTTCGCTGCCATACCAGTAAGCAGCAATGGCAAGTATCACCAGTAAAAGGGTGAAGACTGATTTGGTGCTAACAATAAACTTTTGAGACACTTGATTGAATCCGGTTTCAGATAATGGATGAACTTATTCGCGTTAAAAAAGCGAAGTCAATGCATGAGTGAGTTTTTCAGAAAGAACAGTCATGCAGTTATTTCTCTTCTTTATCCTCTTCTTCTTTGAGTGCCTTAACTTGTTTCAGGCGCGCTTCAACACTGGATAGTTGATAAAAATTGCCATTACTATGCAGAAGTGCTGTTTGTAACTGATCAATGGCGCCGGAGTAATGGTTTTTCAGCATATAAGTTTCAGCGAGTGCGCGATGCTGGAGCATTTTATCACCTAATAGTGCATAGCATTGGGCTTGTAAGTTGAACAATTGGACATCGTTGTGAATGAGCTGTAACTGCTTGTTAATAAATTCTAGTGCTGCATCGGTTTGCTTGTTTTGAATGAACGCTTGCGCATAGCCGTGGATTAATGCTCGGTGTTGTGGATAAATTTTCAATGCATTTTTGTAGGTAGTAAATGCTTCAGTCATTTGCTGATTAGCCAGCTTTACGCTGGCTGACAGGGTTTCAATCATGGCACCGGCAATAACATTCTTATATTCAACGCGTATGGTATTGCCTAATGTATGGTCAGTCAGAATGGCTGAAGTTGGATCCTTATGGATCAATTGATACAAATGTGCCAATTCATTTTTTGCCAGCTTGGCTTTTTTGGCTCGTAATAACGCATGGATATAGCCATAGCGTTCAACGACCTCATTGGCGTAACGTTTTTCATCTAAGCGGATTTTGAATTGTGTGACGGCATCTTGCGGTTTTCCCTGCATGGCACGTAACTTGGCGCGAACCAGTAAAAAATCAATGCTGTCAAGGACTTGGCGATAAGGCATTTCGCGCGTGCGATTCTGAATATCGGCGATACGTTCATAGGTAATGGGGTGTGTGCGCAGATAAGAGGGCGCGCCGGTTTCGTGGAATCTTCCGGCGCGTTGCAGCCGTTCAAAAAAAGCGGGCATACCTTGTGGGTCGAATCCTGCATCCAGCAAAATATTCAAACCAATGCGATCTGCTTCTTTTTCGTGCTTACGGGTGAAATCCAGCTTGGATTGAATGATGCTGGCTTGGGAAGCCACAAGTATTGCTGAGCTTGCCTGAGCGTTAGAACGTGCCGCTACGATAGCGACTGCTAAAGCAGCTATTGATTTTACCCAATCATATTTCTGTGTGGCGATCATTCGCGCCAAATGCTTTTGTGTCACATGGGCGATTTCATGCGACATGACAGCAGCCAATTCGGATTCACTTTGTGCAGCGATGATGAGGCCGCTATTGAATCCCATAAATCCACCCGGTAAAGCGAATGCATTGATGGATGGATCTTGTATTGCGAAAAATTCAAAGGATTGCCCCGCGCTGGTTTCTTCGGAATTGGCGATTAACCTATGACCAAGGTTACTGAGGTAGCCGGCAATTTCTGAATCATCCAGATAGCTCGGATCGGCACGTATCTGGCGCATGATTCTTAAGCCTAGCTGGCGTTCCTGATGCGGTGTGATGGTAACCTGTGAAACATCACCCAAATCCGGGAGTTCATGGGCGTGAGTATTTACTGGGAGAAGAATCGATAACGCAATTATCAAGAACATTAACTTCATGGCAATAGGATATCAATTTATTCGTCTAGTTCCTTCGGAACTATGTATTTAACCGGTCAACCAGGCTTTATAACTGCATGTGATTGGATAAAACCATGCGGTACCAAAATCGCAGTGTGTGATGCGAGTTCCTGGGGGTGCCTGACGGCGTTTATATTCGTTAGTATGAATCAATTGAATGATCCTGTTGACGTCTTCCGCGTTGTAATTTAAGGCAATAATCTCAGCCGGCGAATAGTCCTTTTCTACATAGGCTTCGATAATGGCATCCAAAGTTTCGTAGGGGGGTAAAGTATCCTGGTCCGTTTGATTGGACCGCAGTTCGGCAGAGGGTGCTCGCTGTATGATACGTTCAGGAATGACTGCATTTATTTGGTTGCGGTATTCACACAACTGATACACCATGGTTTTGCTGATATCTTTCAATACGGCAAAACCACCGGCCATATCGCCATACAATGTGCAATAGCCAACCGCCATTTCGGATTTATTGCCAGTGGTTAATACCATGGAACCTGATTGATTGGAAAGCGCCATCAATAAGGTACCGCGTATACGCGCTTGTATGTTTTCCGGGACGGTATTCGATTCAGCGATACTGGGAGAAATGTCGAGATGAGCCGCAATAGTCGATTGATAATGCTCAAATAATGATTGAATGCTGCATTCATAATGCGTGACACCTAATAATGCGGCCATTTCATTCGCATCTTCTAAGCTTATATCAGCAGTGTACTTTGATGGCATCATGACTGTTTTAACTTTATCGGCCCCCAATGCATCGACCGCAATTGCCAAGGTTAGCGCTGAATCTACACCACCGGAAAGTCCCAGCAGCACGCCAGGAAAATTATTCTTGGTAACGTAATCTTTGACACCCAAGCATAATGCCTGATAAATGCTGGCTACGGGTAATTGTGGTGCGGCTAGCTTGCCCTTGATGGGCTGATTGTTGTGAATATTAATTAGCTCGACAGTTTCAACAAATTCACTGAGCTGCTGCGTAAGTTCGCCTTGCCGATTCATGGCAAAAGAAGCACCATCAAAAACCAACTCGTCCTGTCCGCCAACCAAGTTAGTGTGGATGACGGAAATCCCTGTATGTTTAATGAACTGATGTGTAATTTGATAACGCGAAACTTGCTTGTTGATATGAAAAGCTGAAGCGTTTAGCACTAACAAAATATCCGGATTGCTATGACTGGTTGTATCGGTCAAATGGCCTAGCCAGAAATCTGCACAGATATATATACCGAATTTGATACCCTCCAGTTTAAATAGACATGGCGCTGTACCGGAATCAAAATAATAGGATTCGTTAAAGAAAGGTGATTTGTTAAGGGTTCGTTTGTAATAAGTTTGAATGACTGCACCGTTTTGAATCACTGACGCGGTATTATACAGTTTGCCGTCTTGGAAACTGGGATGGCCTATGATCAGTGTGATGCCATCAATCGCTTTTATCAATTCTGCCAGCGCATTATTGCAGGCTTGGCAAAATGTTTCGCGTAACAATAAATCCGCCGGCGGATAGCCGGATAACGCCAATTCCGGAGTTATTATCAACGTAGCGCCAGCCCGTTTTGCTTGTGTTACCGCATCCAGTATCTTGGCAGCATTTCCTGCAATGTCACCAACGGTACAATTAATCTGGGCAATCGCAATGCGCATAGTATGCCGGAGATTGATGGTTTATTTAAAATGGCAGTTGTGCATCCGCTTTGACTTGTAAAATGTGGCGGCGGAAATCCTCCTGGATACGTTTCAAGGCTGATGTGTTATCCGCTTCAAAGCGTAGCACCACAACCGGCGTGGTGTTTGAAGCCCGTGCCAAACCGAAGCCGTCACAGTATTCAACCCGCAAACCATCAATGGTGATGACTTGTTGTGCATTATCAAAAACCGCATGTTGTTGTAATTGCGCAATCAGTGCGTGATTTTCACCTTCCGCAGTACGAATTTGTAGCTCCGGAGTGTTAAGGCTGTCGGGAAGGTTATTGAGAGTGGCACTGATATCTGCTTGGTGGCTCAATAACTCCAATAAGCGCGCTCCGGCATATAAACCATCATCAAAACCGTACCAGCGTTCCTTGAAAAATAAATGTCCGCTCATTTCACCCGCTAATAACGCCTGTGTTTCAATAAGTTTAGCTTTGATAAAAGAGTGACCGGTTTTCCACATAATGGGTGTTCCGCCATGTTGACTAATCCAAGGCGCCAGATTACGGGTACATTTCACGTCAAAAATGATTTTTCCGCCGGGATTTCGCGACAGTACATCCGCTGCAAACAACATAAGCTGGCGATCCGCGTTGATAATATTGCCGTTTTTGGTGACAATGCCGAGGCGATCGCCATCGCCATCAAAAGCAAGTCCGATTTCTGCATCAGAGGTTTTGAGTGCGTTGATGACATCCTGCAAATTGTCGGGTACCGATGGATCGGGATGGTGATTGGGGAAAGTGCCGTCAACGTCGCAGAATAACTCAGTGACCTGACAACCCAGGCTACGGTAGAGTGCTGGGGCAAATGCACCAGCTACGCCATTGCCACAATCCACTATGATTTTGATAGGACGGGTAAGTTTGATATCGCTGGCGATTCGTTCAAGATAAGTATTGGCAATATTATGCTGAGAATAATCACCCGTACCGTATTGCAGATCATCGTTTTCGATGCGTAGACGCAAGGCCTGGATAGTATCTGCTGATAAAGTTTCGCCTCCCAATACAATTTTAAAGCCATTGTATTCCGGTGGATTATGACTGCCGGTTACCATTACACCCGAATACTCACATAATTGATAAGCGGCATAATAAAGCATCGGCGTTGCCACCATACCAACATCTACCACATGAATGCCACTTTTTTGAATGCCGCGTGCAAGTGCTTGAGATAGCTCAGTTCCTGATAATCTGCCGTCGCGACCGATGGCGATTGCTGTCAGATTTCTCGCGCGTGCCTCGGAACCAATGGCATGTCCGATTTTTTCAACATTATCAGCAGTGACTGTTTTACCAACAATGCCACGGATGTCATAAGCCTTGAAAATTTCATGGGGTATTTTATGCATAATTTGACGGATAAATTAAGGGTAGTTGTTGATAAGATAAACGTTAACTATTAATTGAACGTATGCCGGAATGATTTTTAAAAAACAACCCGATTAATGATGTCCTGCCACAGCGCCACCTTTGAGTGTGTAGCGGGTGCCGCAATAGGGGCAAAGTGCTTCTCCTGTTGCTTCTATCGGAAGAAAAACCCGCGGATGTGAGTTCCATAATATCATTGATGGCATGGGGCAATGTAACGGCAGATCATTAGTTGTTACTTCGATTTCACGTGCTTTGTTATTGCTTTGTTGATTCATAAAAATAACTCCAATGTAAACAGTATTAAACCAGTGTCAACCAATCCTCGTGATTTTTTGCTTTACCTTTGACGCAATCAAAAAACAGGGCTTGTAGTTGCGTGGTGATGGGGCCGCGTTTGCCCGGTCCAATAATGCGATTGTCCAGTTCACGAATCGGTGTAACCTCAGCAGCGGTGCCGGTGAAAAATGCTTCATCGGCGCAATAGACTTCATCGCGAGTTATACGTTTTTCGATAACCGGAACACCAATTTCTGCAGCTAATTCGAGTATCGATGCGCGCGTAATACCTTCCAGGCATGATGTCAAATCAGGCGAATAGAGTTTGCCCTGCTTGACGATAAAAATATTCTCCCCCGATCCTTCAGCGACGTAACCGTCAACATCCAGTAACAACGCTTCATCATAGCCGTTCAATGCCACTTCTTGATTCGCTAAAATCGAATTGGCATAGGTAGCAACCGATTTGGCGCGGCACATATTGACATTGACATGATGCCGGGTGAAAGACGACGTTTTGACACGAATACCGTTTTCAAGACTTTCGGGGCCTAAATAAGTACCCCACGGCCAAGCGGCGATGGCGACATGCACCGATAATGTTCTGGC
>WBZQ01000962.1_pt1 | contig 20860 bp, 20 predicted proteins | sample 5204251 | NCBI WGS metagenome assembly WBZQ01 (sample SAMN12412402, study PRJNA552823) | activated sludge metagenome | isolation source: activated sludge from nitrification reactor of wastewater treatment plant... | place: USA: Virginia | collected 2017-09
TTTCCAACACGAAGTTCCTGAGCTGTTTTCATCTAGATGAATGCAATGAGTAGAATTAAAAACAGAATTATACGCTGAGTGAGTCAAAAAAATCCAGTTGTGTTATAGCTATAAAAAGACAGCTTATAACTTAGATTAAGCTTTATATTTCAATGAAGTAGCTTAATCTTTGCAAGGTATGGATTTGTCGTTCTTTCTTTTATGGCTGTTGCCGTTCCCGCAACGCTTCATAAAGCTTTGCAGGCCCCAGCAAGATATCCTTCAAGCCGTTGCGTACCCGTTCCGAATCCAGCGCCTGCCTGCTCATCGTGCTATGTGCCGCAAGAGCATCCATAATGGCATTCATAAATTCTTTGGAGAAATCAGGAGAGTTTGAGAATTGTTCCTTGGTGTTATTCATCGCCTGTTGTATTAGGATTTCCGATTCCAGCAATTTACCCTTTAGCACATTATTGACATAAATCAGCTGGTCATCATCGGTCAGATCGCCCTCGAACAGGTCATTGACCTTGGCGATGATTTCAGCGATCAGCGCTTTTTCCTTTTCCTGCACCTCGCCGCCACCGGGGCCAAGGGGTTTAAGCTTTGGTGCATCCCCCTCATTGAGTGGCATGGCTTGTTTACCCCGGCTCTTGAGGTTGTGATGGGTCAAAATGATCTTGGATAGATCGATACCTTCATGTTCACGGCCAAATTCCAGCAATGGCAGCAAGCGTTTATAGAAAATGAAACGTTTCTCAATCACCGTGTTGCCGTAATCAAAAATCTGCGCCAAAAACGCATACATGCGCTGAAATGTTCCCATATCCCGTTTGAACAGGATGAGTGCATTCAATTCGTTCTGGGCTTCTTCTGTATCCTTGCTATTGTTCCGGTCTTTGGCAATCTTGAGATGTTCCTGAGCCGTTTTGTATCGATGCAGCAGGCGTGAAGCCACGGGTTCCAATGCCGCAAACAGGTCGCCTTGCTTGGCATTTTCTTTGAATTCCACTGCCACCACACGATCCACCTCAAAATCATCGTAGTATCCAGCCGCATCCAGCTTCATGCGCAGATCAAACACCAGGTTCGGGTCGGTAATGTTTTCCAGTTCCGCTGTAGTGTGATACGTCTTGAATGCAGCCAGGATTTCTTCGCCATCGTTCGCAAAATCCACCACATAAGTCGTGTCCTTACCGGGATAGGCACGATTGAGCCGTGATAAAGTTTGGACGGCTTGAATACCCGCTAGCCGCTTATCGACATACATGCCGCACAATAAGGGCTGATCGAAGCCGGTCTGGAATTTGTTGGCAACCAGCAGGATTTGATAGTCTTCGGTTTTGAACGCCTCGCGCATATCGCGGCCGCGCAAGTTGGGATTAAGGATTGGGCTGTTTTCCGTGAACGGCTCCGAACCAGATTCCCTGTCATTCAACTCGCCGGAGAAAGCAACCAGCGTGCCGATCTTGTAGTTCTGATCCTTGATATATTTTTCAATGGCCATTTTCCAGCGCACCGCCTCCAGACGGCTGCCTACCACCACCATCGCTTTGGCCTGATCATCCAGCAAGGGCGCAACATTTTCGCGAAAATGCTCCACTACGACTTGTACCTTCTGTGAAATGTTATAGGGGTGCAACTTCACCCAGCGCATGATGTGCTTCATTGCTTCGCTGCGCTCAACTTCCTTCTCGCTCATCTCTTTGCCGTTGTGAGCAAGCTTGAATGCGAGTTTATATGGCGTGTAATTCTGCAATACATCGAGGATAAAACCTTCCTCGATGGCTTGCCGCATGGAATAAACATGGAAGGGTGCAGGTAGATTATCCGCGCTGACTGGCAGATCGGGGTTAGGCCGCCGCCCGAACAGTTCCAGTGTCTTGGTCTTTGGGGTAGCGGTAAAGGCCACATAAGTAATGCCTTTTTCGGATGCGCGTACCGCCATTTGCGTGGCCATAATATCTTCGGTGCTGATCTCACCGCCGTCCTCAAATTCCTTGAACTCTTCCGCGGACAGCACTGCTTTCAGCTTGGCTGCGGCTTCACCGGATTGCGATGAGTGTGCCTCATCGGCAATTACCGCAAAGTGTTTTCCCTGAGCGCCTGCCAGCTCTTGCACGGCTTTCAGTGCAAATGGAAAAGTCTGAATGGTGCAAACCACGATCTTCTTGTTACCCGATAGCGCTTTGGCCAATTCGCCGCTCTTGCTGGCACTCTCGCCGGTAATGGTTGCCACCACTCCGGCAGTGCGTTCAAAATCAAAAATCGCTTCCTGTAACTGTGAATCGATGACATTGCGATCTGAAACCACCAATACGGAGTCGAAAAGCTTTTCATGCTGGGCATTATGCAAATCGGCAAGGAAATGCGCTGACCAAGCGATCGAATTGGTTTTGCCGGAACCGGCGGAGTGCTGGATCAGGTATTTCCCACCCGGCCCCTCTTTCAATACCGCTGCCGCTAATTTGCGCGTTGCATCCAACTGATGAAAACGCGGGAAGATGATCGTGCTGATCTGTTTCTTGCTGTCCTTCCGCGCAACCAGATAACGCCCCAGAATTTCTAACCAGCTTTCTCGCGCCCAGACGTCTTCCCATAGGTAAGCCGTGCGGTGTCCGCCTTTTTCATTGACGGGATTACTCGCTGCACCATGGTCACCCTGATTAAAAGGCAAGAATTTCGTCGCTGGGCCAGCCAACTTGGTGGCCATGTGCACTTCCAGATTACTGACCGCGAAATGCACCAGTGCGCCATTGGGAAACGACAATAGTGGCTCGGCTGATTGTCCTTTTGGCTTGGGGTGCCGGTCGAAGCGATACTGATCGATCGCATCCTCAATGGATTGCGTGAAATCGGTTTTGAGTTCGCAGGTGGCAACGGGGATGCCGTTGAGAAACAGCACCAGATCGATAGCATTCTCGTTATGCAGCGAATAGCGTACTTGCCGCACGATACGCAATCGATTGGCGGCATACTTGGTCAAAATATCCGGATTCATGGCCAAGGCCGGTTTGAATTGCGCCAGTGCAAGGGATTCACGCAGCCCCATCATTTCTATCCCGTGACGTAACACGGCCAAGGTGCCGCGCTGGTCGATCGAATCACGCAATCGTTGCAGCAGAATTCCGGTTGCTTGCGCGCCGTGGTTCTTGGTCAATGCTTCCCATGCCTTGGGTTGGGTATCCTGAATCCAGCTGATGACGTCTGCCGGAAATAAAGCCCGGGCCCGGTCGTAATCCTTGGCATCACCTGTGGAATAAAGCCAGCCATTCGCGGCCAGATGGCCGCAGATTTCAGTTTCGAAACTGATTTCTTTATACAGGCTCACCGAGTCTCCTTTATTTATAGGGCAAACGTTCTTGCAACAGTTCCAGCAAACGCTCAAATTCCGGGTCTTTATGCACCAGCATTACCTCCAATTCCAATGCCGTCGCTGCTATCCAGGCATCGGCGACCGATAATGGATGGGTTGCTTTAATCACGGCGGCCCGCTGTAAAATTTCGGGGGACTCATGAATCCAAACTATCGGTAAAGTAAGGCAGTTTGCATACGCTTCGCGTCCGGCAGTCTCACCTTCATCTTTCCACACCCGGTAAAACACTTCCATTAAGGTCATGAAAGAGCCGTAACAAGGGGAGCCATCGCTTAACAGCTCGCTGACCCGGTTCGCTCCCCGTTCATTATCACGCAAGGCCAGTAAAGCAGATGTATCCAGCAAGAAGCCGCTCATTCTTCCCGTTCGCGGTCAGCCTTACGATCTTCCAATAGCCGCTCGACCGCGCCGCCTTTGCCTTTGCCGCGAAAAGCCGCAACCGCTGCTTTGGCTTTCTCGCTATCAACCTGACTTTGATGGATGGCCAACCGTTTGGTTAGCTCATCGTATTCCTGTTGCGAAACCACATACACCACCGGACGGCCGCGCCGGGTAATGGTGACCGGTTCGCGTTGCGCCGCATCAATGAGTTCCCCAAAATGGTTTTGGGCTTCGACAGAAGTCATGATTCTCATGGTCAAATCCTCCAAATAGCTAATTCAGCCATTATAGGTGTTTTGATGCGCATGACAATACGGATGATAGAAAGGGAATTTCAGAGTGCAAATCGCTCACGCAGCTTATTCCACTGCCAGTTTGTCTGACACCAGACTGCGCACGTCAATTTTACCGGTAACGGCGGCGGATATGAGGGCGGTGCGACGTTCTTGCAGCAGGGTGATGGCGCGTTGGGCTTCGGCGATTAGGGTGTCTAGTTTGGTGGTCTCTCGATTAAGGAAGATTGTAATACTCATTAATTCTTCATAAGGTGGAATCAGTATGGGTATATTCCCCAAGTCTTCCATTGATAGATTTGGTTGAGCAGATTGAACAGAATTTAATAAAATCAAAGTTCGAATGAAAATTGTATCCAACCAAAGCTTAATATAACTTGATAATCCCTTATCTTTAAGCCTAATAAATGAAATTGCTTGATTAGTATTTGCTGGCAACAAATCCTGATTTAATACGGCAGATTTTCCAGTTGTAGCACCTGCGATAACAACAAGGACATCACCTTCCTGAAGAGCACTTCTAGATAATATGTTGTGGGTATCTATAGAAATGTAATTCTCAGGATGATTCGATACACCGCTTTCTAGGATATTCTCAGCTTTAAGGAATCTGACACCTTCAGATTCGAATTCTGCACCAACTGTAGTTGGTGTTGTGCCTTTTGAGATAATTGAGGATAAGTTTTTAATTCTCTTCACCTCCCAATGCTCCGGCACCTGCCCCAGCCATTCAACACCAGAATCCTTCATCGGCGCATCCGGGTTCAGCCCTTTGGTGACAGTATGCGAGATAACCGCCTGGCGCTTCTCTTTCAACAATTCAATCAACCGCTGTTGCTCAGCTATCAGCGCATCAATTTTGGCGGTTTCGCGGTCGAGGAAGGCGGCGATCTTCTCTTGTTCCGAAATGAATGGAAGTGGAATCTCGAAACTATATAAGTTGCTTACGGTTAATTGGTTAACTGTTGCAGTTAAGAAAGAGCCGGATTGAAACTCAAATAAACTGGAATTAAATACATAAGACAGATAGTTGTTATAGGTGCTTCTAAAAATAGTCATGAATGCACCGAATGTTATGGCTTCCGATCCTTTTTCAATAACTGCATTTTTCCCAATTAGCGCGCGACTTCCATTCCGCGAGCAAATAAGGATATCTCCAGCTTTTGTAATCAGCTTTTCGGGTATGTTTTTCCTAACGAAGACATTATCATTAAGAATAATTTTTCCACCTTGTACATTTGATGATCTGAGAACAAGCGTACCTTCATTTTCATCAACAATTTCTGATGGATCGTATGTCAATCCAATAATAGCTTCGCCTAAAAATTTTAAGCGCTTCACCCCCCAATGCTCCGGCACTTCACCCAGCCACTCCACTCCGCTATCCTTATAACGCTCGTAACGCGGAAAACTCATGCCGATAATCCTTTGATCATCGCCAGAATCCGGTCGGTGCATTGTTTCAAATCGGCATCGATCTCGGCCAGTTCGCGTGGCGGTTTGAATACATAGAAATGCCGGTTGAAGGGAATCTCATAGCCAACCTTGGTTTTCTCGTGATCGATCCAGGCATCTGGCACATGCGGTAACACTTCGCGTTTGAAATAAATTTCCACCTCTTCAGAAAGCGGTACATTCTCGGTGTCGCGCAAGCTGCTATCCGGCTGCGGTTTGCCCTTCAGTTTTCCTTTTTCTCCCAGCACGATCTGACCGTTTGCGTCACGCAGCGGGCGTTCTACCGTGATGGTGCGGTATCCGAAGGCTTCATTCTTGAAAATGCGGCTAATCGGTGCGCCGTCCTTACTGGCTTCTTCGAAATTACCGAACAAGCGGGTAATCTCAGCGATATGCGCTTCGGAAAACTCCTTGCGTTTGCTACCCAGGCTCTTGCGCATTTTCTGCCAGAAACCGCTGGCATCGATCAGTTGCACCAAGCCCTTGCGGTGTTCCGGTTTGTGGTTGGAGAGTATCCAGACATACGTGGAAATGCCGGTGTTATAGAACATATCGGTGGGTAGGCCGATGATTGCTTCAACCAGATCGTTCTCCAGCACGTAGCGGCGGATTTCACTTTCGCCACTGCCAGCGCCGCCGGTAAATAGCGGTGAACCATTCAACACAATGCCAAACCGGTTGCCCCCTTCATGGGCCGGGCGCATTTTGCTGATGAGATGCAGCAAAAACAGCAGAGAACCATCCGATACCCTGGGCAAACCGGGGCCAAAGCGCCCGTTGTAGCCTTGCGATTCAAATTCCTTGCGGATTTCCTTTTCAACCTTTTTCCACTCGACGCCAAACGGCGGATTGGAGAGCATGTAGTCGAATTTTTTGTGCGGATGGCCATCGTCGGCAAGGGTATTACCGGCAACGATGTTGGCAACATCCTGGCCCTTGATCAGCATATCCGCTTTGCAAATCGCGTAGGATTCATCGTTCAGTTCCTGGCCGAACATGGTAAGCCGCGCTTGCGGGTTGTGTTCTTCGAGGTATTCACCCGCCACGGACAACATGCCGCCGGTACCCGCGGTGGGGTCATAGATGGTACGAACCACACCGGGCTTGGCCAGTACTTCGTCGTCTTCGATAAACAGCAAGTTGACCATCAAGCGAATGACTTCGCGCGGGGTGAAGTGTTGTAGAAGCTCTGACCCGCCTTGCGCAACAAGAAAGGCTCCGGGTTAATTCCGGCTTTCTGCTTATCGGCATGTTCCGCCAGCACGGCTTCCTTGGTGGATTCCAGCACGCAATCCAGACGACGCAACACCGTGAAAGGCAGAATCACCTTACCGTATTCGGATTGCTTATAATCGCCGCGCAAAAGATCAGCAACCGACCAGATAAAGGAAGAAAGCACTTGTTGGTTCATGACGTCCTATTTTGCCCTATGGCCATAAAGTGGCGAGTGTAACTGAAGAATTCATGATTGGTATGATGAGGGTGATCCATATTTTTACTCGATAGCCGCTTTGCGATTTGTTTATCCGAGGGAGAAATAATATTGTACCGAATTGCCCAGTCAAGATTCGAACCTGGAATCGTATTTAAATGTTATTCCTGGATACAGAAAATCGAGTTGTCTGTGCAGCGATCCCAAAAAACTAGGCTTTAAACCAGAAATGTTTTGATGGGAACGGATTGGGGTTAAAACGAGATGGGTAGTGAATCATTGGCGGAGCGGTGTCATTCACACTGGTAGTGTAACCATATGTAAGATAAAGTATTTATTTTCTCAATCAAAAAAGTTACTACATTTCTTACCACATTTTTTTAATCACTAGGCAATTTTTGAGCAATATTTTTCTCTAATTATCTTAAAGATAGTAATCTGATTTTTAAGGTATGAAATGGTAAGTTCTATTTTACCCCCCCTATCTATTTCGCGGCTATGCACAGGTGATTGCCACCCACGGTCTAGAAGGGAGATTTTTTGACTTTTTACCCGCCCTATCCCTAGGAACGTAATCTAATCCGTAGAACTATGTTAGGTAATCCGTACATGATTCGGGTGCAATCAATACGCGTTCACCGACATAGTAGGCTTCTAGTATCTGATGCTGTTGTTTACATACAAACTTAAATACCAAACGATCACCATTGGGGATCTTTTCCATTTCAATATGCTTACATCCCCTACAAGCTTTCCCTTTATTTTGTAGCTGAGTAAATGGGGAAGTGGCGAAGTATGGATCAATACCATTATCAAGACAAAGTAACGCCCATGATTGGATCTGTTCATATTGTGGAATAGTTTGAAGATTGATAATGGCTTCTAGTTTTTCTTCAAGGGTAAATTCAGCTTTATTGCAACAGGTTAATAGGAGAGTGACGGCGATAGGATTAATAGGATACGTTTCCATCGCGCAATCATTTTCTGAAGCCACCCCTTCACCGGGCAAATTATTACCATCAAACAACCGGCTACCCTCTTTTTTGGTCGGGATTGGTCGGGACGGTCGGGATTTGTCATCAAGATCCTTGTCAGTGCTTGGTTTAAGAGAATCCCGACTTTCAAAAAATGGTCGGGATTTAGTCGGGACGTCCCGACTTTTTGATTGATTATCGAGGTTTCTTTCTGTTTTTGATTGCTTAACTAATGCATCCCAGTTAATCATCATTGCTCCATATCGAAGGCAAAATATGATAAACCCTTGTTCTTCCTTCATAAGGCAAAGCTTTTTGAACAGTCAGGTTCTTGCCATCGCCTGGTTTCATATATTCTCTTTTGATCAATAGTTTTGCTACTGCTCGATAATCTTCGCCTTTGCATACCTCTTTCTTGAATGCTTCAGGGAATACAAAGTAATGTGTTTCAGCGAAGTCAGCTGTTTCCTCTCCGACATTCTTGCTTTCACGATAACCAACCCGATCCATAGTTTTGGGTGCGTGGTCTTTATCTGCAATCCTGTCCATTGAAATAAATCTCCCCTCATGGTGCTTCTCAAGAAACGACTTAACTTTCTGAATCATCAAACGTTCTTCTTGATTTGACTCACCGCCATACCCAGCTAACCACGCTTTAAAACAAGCTATACCTGCTTGCATCGCTTCCCCAGGGTTCCAGTCAGTTATTCCCCACTCAGTAGCAATCTCACCACCAGCGACAATCAAAGCAAACCGAGATGCAACACGCCTTGCTTGACCGCTTGCTTGTTCTGTTAATGTTTCCTTAGAAAAAGCTTCCTCACACTTCTTCAGTGTAGGGATTACTTCATCTCGCTTAACGATCAGCTGTTTGATAAATTCAACAAATGGAACACCATAATACTTAGCTACATTAGCGGCCAGTGCTTCAGCGAATTTGGAAGGCAATTCATAACCGTGAATATTCTCGAAAGTGCCCATGCCAACACCAGCATCAGCAGCAATATCACAAAGCCGAATTGCTGCACCCGCATAGACGCGCTTCCCAGCTTCAGCAACATGTTGCTCCAAGCTAATTTCACCAGCGCTAAGCATGATGGTGCGCCACTTAATCAACTTACGGTTTCCACCTTCGGCTTTATTTCTGTTCTTGCCAGAGCCATTACCCAACATATAGCAAACCTCATTGGCTATTTTAGGATCAATTTGCTTGAGTTCATCCAGAACAAGAAGCGCATCGGTTCGCATTTGCGCACTTCCTTCCATTGAATTATCAGTACCCCGCCATTGCAACATATAATCAGGACCGCCAATTACCGAGGATGCAACCCGCAAGGCGGTTGTTTTGCCACTACTCGAACTACCTCGGAAATGGATTCCTCCACTTTCACCACTGACTAAATGAATAAGCGCAGAACCGAAAGCCGCTGAAATAGCAAACACTAACCGACTATTCCCAGCACATAAGCTGGAAATGTTTTGCTGCCATTGCTGTAATGTGCCACGCTGCTTAAATATGGGCTCTTCCGGTTGATTGGAACAAAGCCATTCTTCGCTGCTTGTTCCGATATATTCATCATGGAACAAATAGACTAATTCATCCGCTTCACCGTGCCAGCCGGAACGATCACTAGTCCTTGCGCGCTTTTTAATTTCAGCCGTTTGAAGATATTCAATTAAATTACGCCTTCCTTGTGATGCGATATCTAACCCTTCACTTAGTAAAACAGAAGTAACTTGCAGCGCATCACCATTAAAATGGCGCATGGGTAGAATGATCTTTTTGACGTGCCCATCATGATCCCGAAACTTTGTTAACAAACCCCAATCTTTATTATCAGCGGTACGTGTACGAGCTAATACCTCAAGTTGTGCAGAAATCCGACGACGGCGCAATTTTCCGTCCTTAGTGGGCTCTATAAAATACAACCCATCATCAAGCAATTCAAAACCACGTTGTAAGGTTTCAAATTGCTGATCATCGTGTTTGCTTGCTGGCTTTGTTGCTTCCAGGTCAGGTGATATAAAAATATCTTTCCGTTCTAACAACAGGGAAAAATGCGATGCTTCCCAGCTACGCTCGATCAAATCGGCTGCATCGTCACCCTCTGCTAAGGGCTTGCCTTCATTTAGTGTTGCTGAACGTTGATCCCCTTCATCTTGCCAGCTGGGTGTCAATGCCAACTTCTCAACATTCAGTACTCGAACTGAAAGCGCTCCAGCGGTCATCAATTGTTTAACTAGATTATGAGTGGCTTTCTTCCCAGCCTCATCGTTATCAGGGAACACAGCACAATTACGCCCGATAAGTGGGGTATAATTAGATTTCTCAACGGCTTGACTACCTCCTTGCCAGCAGAGAATAGGGTGATTAGGCAATAGCTTTTGTAGGGCTTCCGCTGCCTTTTCACCTTCAACAAACCAGCAATCTACCTTTGGAAATGTAACCAACCCCTGTAATCCATATAGCGGCCTTGGTGTTGGCGGTGCTTTAAATTTCCATTCGTACTTACCATTCTTTATCCAAAGCGTGATGGGTGAAAACTGCTTTTTCTCACCTTTGGGCTTTTCATATCGATCATGATAAAAATTGATGCATCCGTTCTCATCACAATATGGATATCGGTTTGAAGGTTTGCCATGAATTGGGTGAACTAATGGCGGTTCGGGCGCATTATCAGGTATTGGCATAATGCAATGCCATCCATTCTCACTTTCGCTGAGAATTTCAGCGTTACGCGAGTTATTTTGATTGGTTGGTGCTTTACCATTACCAGATGCATTTGAATCGTTCCTGACGCGTTTTGGTTGATTAATTTCATCGGGATCGATTTTGAGAAATGTTCCAAGCCGTTTCGCCGCATCTCCTTGAGAAATATCTTCCAAATAAGCGACTAAGCTGACCAAATCAAGACCCTTGTCACCTGTTGCAAAATCTGACCAAGCGCCCGTATTCAGGTTAATTGAAAATGATCCCGGCTTGCTATCCGATCTTTTAGGATTCAGCGGCAGGTATTCATGTCCTTCACGCTTACCACCGGGTAGCCAATGACTTAAAACGCTGCCAATGTTAACCAGTGCAGCCGCAGCAACCTTCTTAATGAACGGTATCGACAAGATCACCTCCATCATCAGGTGCTATCCAGTCAAGAGACCCGCTAAAAACATGGCTAGCTTGATCTACTATCATGGATAGCGTGATTAAATCTGATTCTCTGAATTCAAATCTTGCGCTGATTAACCTTATTAAAAAATCCAATTGATCGATTGCCAGCCCGCAATCCATGCTCTCTTCTGATTCAACCGGCATTTGATTCTGTAATTTCCAGATTTCTTTGCGAAGGGCTTCTGTTTCCAATCCTAGATTATCAGGATCGGTTAAAAGTTGACTCCCACCGGGAAAGATATACTTGTTATAGAGTGTCGTGAATTTTGGCTGAATGGCTTTGATACGTTTGGATATGACTGCTTCGTAAGTATTCCCTATTTCAGCAACGCTGTGATTATTGCTATCCGGTAATGTTGCAGCTCCTCGATCATTATTTGCCTCATCATAAAGAAAACCCGCTTTTTCTATGCAATCCGATAGATGAGATAGAATTTTATTAATCAAAAAAATAATACTCTCAACGCCGCTTCCGCTGATGTTGTTGAATTCCTTTTGACTGGTAGGTGATACTGAATTCAGTATAAAACTGGCATGAGAAAGAGCTTTTTTTAGATTTTGCCCAATCTCTATAAAATTGGGCGTACTATTTATTTCGCTTTCAATGTTTTGTAGTTCATCACTAGCGCAATGTAAAACACTATGGAATCCGTTTGCTTCATCGCTAGTAAAAAAGATAGCATCAGGTCCCTGAGTAAAACTTGCCAGCTTTCCTCGCAAGAACTCGATTACAACTTCAACGCTTTCTAATCTCCAGATTAATTCTAAACAGGTTTTTTTTGAGAAAATTACAGGGTTATTTTTTGCGATGGCACTGAGTGCTATGCTATTTGTGGTATTCATAATTGCTCCTTTGTTCACGGTTTGAGAAACCGCCGCCCATGCGTGACATAGGCGGGCGGATAAATCGGGTTGACAGACCGGATCAGAGACCGGCGAGCCCGAAGGCTCCCCAAAATACCCACCCAGAAAACAAAAGGGCAAATAGATTACGGACATAAAAAAAGCCGCATAGCGGCAATATCCGCTCTGATAACAGGCTGTCAAACCCGACCAATGATTTGGCATTGGCAAATAAAGGATAGAGCCAGAAAACTGTTTTTGTCAATGGAAACATTAAATTTTCCCCTCCAAATCCAATTTATTAGCGCTAGAATCAAGTGCTGATTTACTATCGGTTGGAATTAATTCTAATCCTTCAATAGCCTTAGCCACACAGCATAAATCATTTGATATATGATCAAGCGCCTGGCGGATCATGCAAGTGTTGAAATCTGCGGCAGCGGTTCTCATGAATCCAGCAATCAATTCAGGGTGTGCTTTGGCATAGCCTTCACCTAATTCCCCATCAATGATGCGGATAGCTGAACTCAAATAGCTATGAGAGGTAAGCATGGCTTGCTTCATGAGGTCAGTAGGGGTTAGCTGATTACTCATGCTTGCACCTCCGAACGTTTGCCAGACTCACTGCCCTCAATCTGGTTATGAATCCATTGCTGAACCTCAGATTCTCGCCACCGACTGGCTGTGCCGATTTTTACCGGCTTGGGGAATTTACCTTCTTTGATTAACTGATAGATGAAACTCGATTTAAAGCCGGATTGAGACTCTACTTCAGGAAGTGGAAGGAATCTTTCAAGCGATGTTAGACTCGATGATTTATCAGGTGTTTGGCTGTATGCGGAATGTAAGCGTTGTATATGCTTGTTTGGCTCTTGCATTGTGTCTCCTTAACATATGTATCTGTATTCACGCCCGTGGAATACTTGTTAAGGAATGAAGATCTCATTTATGTGTATGATTGTATTGACACCGAGTTTAAAGAATTTGTGGCAATGTCACTGGGCATCGGTATTGACGCAAAATACTTAGAATTCGTGGCAATATGAATTACTTATCGGTTGTAACCATAAAATTTTTTGCAGAATAATAATATTCATTAGCTAACGATTTTCCAATGCCGAATTTTTTCCCCACTGTCTCAAATAAATAATCATCTATTTTTACATTGGGATCCATTGATTTTATCAGATTGATTTCGTTTAAAACTGCAACGCTAAGCATTCTTTTCTTTCTGATCGCGTTTAAGTGCGCACCCTTTGGATATGGACTTCCAAACACTTTATCCCACGATTTTTCCCGGGCATTGTTCACAGCATCATAGGCCGTAATATATGCTTTAGCAGCCCAGCCAGGTAATGGCAAATCATGGTTCGCACAAACTCGAATGGCGGTCATAAGATAATATTCATCTTCCTTATACAAACCGGCGTAAATATCCAATTCATGCAGCGCAATCCACTGGTATAGCGGCAAGGTTGGATCACTATTTGATCGGGATGGATCAGCTTTCAAAGCTGCTTCATGGGCAATAACAGCTTTTTCTGATGACCAATCTTTATTTATCACGACTACACCTCCTTCAAGTGTATCCTTCAAGATAGGTCACCCCAGGCGGTTGAAGGAAACCGTTTTCGTCCCGTCGGACTATGGGGTGATTAAATCTGTTTATACAGAATATCTAATTTTTTAATCTTGTTAAACTTTATTCATAAATCAACAATTACTGACGATGTTGCGCTAGATTTTTAGATACGGTCAAAGACCTTTAATAATTCCAGCTATGCCGTTCTCCTCGAACATGGCAGCACCAAGCATAAAGCGCATCATACATTACCATTCCGTGTGCAAGCATTTCATGATCATCTTTAAAGTTATGTGATAAACCTAACGATATTGCCAACAAACCTGCACACTGTGGAGCTAAATCAAGGTGATCAGTATCTGCACCGCGTACTATCGCAGCTAAATCTTGGAGCGCTGGACTGGTCAAATTATACTTTTTGAGAAACGCATCAAAACTACATTCATTACCGACATGAGACAATTCTACGCCTGGGATATCGAATGGAATAGCGCCGGTTGACTTGGCTTCGATTACTACACGGTCAGCAAGTACAAATAAAAACTCAGGCTCTTTATCGATAAAACGAGCAATTAGCCAAGGGCAGGCAATACGGTCAATTTTGGGGCTTTCACGCGTGATCCATTTCATAGTTCTTTTCCTTATCTTATATAAGATTTTTTAGAATTAGCCCGATAATTGCGCAGACTGTAATAACTTCAATCACATTACGTTTAAATCGGAATAAAGCAGTTGCTGCTATTAGGGTGATCAAGGCTGATATCCAATCGAAAGCACCAGAAAAACCTTGCGGCCACATTACGTAATAGCTAAAGAATAAAGCCAAGTTGAGAATAACACCTACAACCGCAGCCGTTATAGCGGTTAGTGGTGCGGTAAATTTTATATTCCCGTGTGTCGACTCAACCAAAGGACCACCAGCGAGGATGAATATAAAAGACGGCAAAAATGTAAACCATACAACTAAAACCGCAGCCATTGCCCCAGCTATAAATAGCATATCAGACCCAAATAACGCTTTCGTATAGCCCCCAATGAATGCTACAAATGCAACCACCATGATGAGTGGGCCTGGCGTTGCTTCACCAAGTGCCAATCCATCAATCATTTGCGTAGGCGTTAGCCATTCATAATACTCAACTGCACCTTGATAAACATAAGGTAATACCGCATAAGCTCCGCCAAAAGTCATCAATGCAGCTTTAGTAAAGAACCAACTCATCTGAGTAAATGTGTGATTCCATTCATAGTTGATCGTTAGCAGTATCATTGGCAACAACCACAGAAGCACCCCGATTAAAATTACCTTAATTAGCCGAATCCAACGAAAGCTTGCATGTTCTGGGGTTGGTGTATGGTCATCAATTAACGCTGAACCAAAAGATTGGCCCACTTTAGTGTGATTGCTACTTACCTTGAAACTATCTGGATTAATGCGCCCACCAGCGTAACCAATCAATGCTGCACTAAGAACAATGAGAGGAAATGGCAGATTAAATACAAAAATTGCAACAAATGAAGCAATTGCTATTGACCACAGCAAATTATTCTTGAGTGTTCGCGACCCTAGTCGATACGCCGCTTGTACCACGATAGCAGTAACCGCTGGTTTAATGCCATAGAATAAGCCTTTTACTATCGCAATATCGCCATATGCAATATAAACCCATGAAAGTACGATTAAAATAAACAGAGAAGGCAATACAAATAAAACCCCTGCAATAATTCCGCCCCATGTGCGATGTATTAGCCACCCAATGTATATAGCCAATTGTTGAGCCTCAGGACCTGGAAGCATCATGCAATAATTGAGAGCATGTAGGAAACGTCGTTCCGAAATCCAGCGCATACGCTCAACTAAATCTTGATGCATGATGGCGATTTGACCCGCTGGTCCACCAAAACTGACAAAGCCAAGCTTTAGCCAGTACCAAAAAGCTTGTGATAAAGAAACTTGTTTACAGGGGGTGAAATTTGGGGATTGTTGCTTTGATGCGTCCATTACTCCTCCTTGGGATAATCCAATTATAGAGCAGTCGTTGGACGATAAACGTCTTACAGTGGGGAGACCACTTTATCCCCGGTGCTATATTGTGTGTGTATCAGCAGTAAAAAGCAATAGAGATCTATGGGGATATTTATCGTGGGAGAAACGACATATTCATGTTAATTCGGTATTTTCCTTTTGATTTCATAGTAATCAGCACAGCAAAATACACAAAATTATTTATTTCTGTTGCATCAGGATTTTTCTAAGTTTTTGAGTATCAAATCAACCTTATCCCAAGGCAAGCGCCTATCAGCGGCTTTCATTTTGGAGAAAGCTTCTTTTGCTTTTTTAATATCAATAATATCCTGAGTAATGAGAGCTTCTACTATCCAAAGCGTACCCTTAACAGTAATTCCTTCGTTTTCAGCAGCAATTCTGAGGCGCTTATCGCCGGTTATGAGTAAACATTTTTCTTGTTTTGCTAATGCCATTGCAAAGCAATCATACCGGCTCGGTCCGCTATAAGACCTAATAAGGTTTTCAGCATATAGAAGCGTACTACTGGAAAGGTTGCCTAGCTCCAATCCCAAATTAAGCAAATGCCCGTGTTGTTCTTCCAATTCATCGTAAAACAAAATATCCGGCGTACAGAAGCGATAAGGCAAGTAAAAAATATCCGACAGCAACCCACCTTCTTCTAGATCAATCAGGATATTCGCATCACTGATTAGTAACTGCATCAACTTCAAATTGTTCTAATTTGCGTGCTTGATGAAATTTAACCAATGACAGTCCCAGTAGTTCAGCAGCTTTTGATTCGCTGATAATATCTTCAGCCAGTGCACGGTAAACTAATTGTTGGAAAAGATAGGTTTTTTCAGGTTGGTAAGTGCCATTAGGCTCGCACTTTCGCCACCCATTCTGACTAAAGTGTTTAATCAGTTTATTAAATACGCTATCACTAATAATTTCTACATCCTTAGCTCGATATAAACAAGCCTGCATACTTAGCCCGTATTCAAATTTAAGAAGGTATAGCTCTGGGATTTCTAGATTGTGACGTTTTGTCCCAAGTTGCTGACGGGTCGACGATGCAGGAAGTAAAAAACTGCCAGCAAAACGATTACAGGCTTTTTCTTCATCTAATTGATTAGATAGTCGACCTTGCAGTAATAAATGCCCTAATTCATGTGCTAGCGTAAAACGTTGGCGATCACCAGGCCAATTAGCTGAAACAACGATTGCTGGTTGATTATTAACGCTGGTTTGCATACCGTCAAATTTAATGCTTTGTGCTACGGAGGCTATGATTACTAGTATCCCACGTGCTTCTAAAGTATCTATTAGATCAGCTATTGGATCAAGACCGAGTGCCCATTTTTCGCGGACCCAATCAGCTACCGTTTCTATCTCATTCATTGATGAAATTAAACTAGGCAACCCATCAGGTAATTGAAACGATTGAATAGGAAAATTAGGCCATAGATTGGCAAGTTCTTGCCAGCGTTCTGCTTGATCTAAAACATCTGAGTGAATCTTTTGGATAAGGCTTTTAGGTATGCCAGCATGCTTACGGTAGCTAATTTCTTTCAAATGAATTTTTACTGGACGAAAAAAATACTCTGTTCGTACTCCTAATGCCTTAGCTAGCTTTAGTAAAATTGGTGATGCTGGCATGCTTTGATCATGCTCATATTTCTTGATCATGTTAGCACTAACCCCAGCTTGCTCTGCAAGCGCCCGCATAGATAAGTTTGATGCGGCCCGAGCACGTGCCAAACGTTCCCCTATCATATGCCCTCTCTTATTTAGTATGGTTTACAGAAACTAATAATTAATGTGTTATTGTAAACCGTAGCGGCAAGTTTGTATTGTCGCAACAGGAAGTTTCCGCGCTTTTTTTACGCCAAATTTGACTAAATAAGCTAAAAAGTCGGGACGTCCCGACTAAATCCCGACTGTTTTTTAAAAGTCGGTACTCTCTGAAACCTAATACTGATAAGGGTTTTTACGATAAATCCCGACCGTCCCGACTAATCCCGACCAAAAAATGATGGGGTAGGTTAGAACAAAAAATTAGGATTCAAAAATCAAACTGATTTACTGAATAAGGGAATAACTTCCGCACCTTTTTCCAACTTTTCCAGATAGTTACCCCACCATGTCATAATTTTTATCCGTTCCGGTAAATACTCAGCTCGGTTATATGCGCCCCGTACTTCATTCCTTTCACCATGGGCTAATTGTCGTTCAATAGCATCAGGGCTAAATAAACCGGATTCATTCAATGCAGTAGATGCGACAGCGCGAAATCCGTGGCCAGTCATTTTGCCTTTATACCCAAGGCGGTAGAGTGCAAAAAGTAATGTGTTATTACTGATTGGTTTATTAGGATTACGTCCGGGTAGCAGGTAACAGCTATTACCCGCTATTGTTTTTAACTCGTTTAGTACACTTAATGCTTGGCGAGAGAGGGGTACTACATGTTCATTCCTCATTTTCATTCGCTCACTAGGAATAATCCATAATGAATTGCTTAAATCAATCTCTGTCCATAGTGCACTAATTAATTCATTGGTACGAACAAAGGTTAAAGCTAGTAATTGCAGGGCGAGCTGTGTTTGCTTATCACCCACGTTTTCATAAGCAGCTATTGCACGTAATAGCTCAGGTAGCTCTTCAGGTTTTACAGCTGCCTGATTTTTCTTTTTGTGTGGTGTGAGGGCTCCTCTCAGATCAGCAGCAGTATCACGAGTGCATCGGCCTGTTGATATACCATAGCGGAATACTTGACCACATACTCCTAGTACTCTATGCGACATATCATAAGAACCACGATGCTCAATAATGTGAATCATGTTAAGTAACTGCGGGGCTTCAATTGTATTGATAGGGTATGTCCCGATATAAGGGAATACATTAACTTCGAGCCTATGCAAGACATCTTTGCTATGACTTTTTACCCAGGTATGTATTTGCTTTGTGTACCACTCACGCGCAACAGATTCAAAACTATTGGCAGCGGTTTCTTTTGCCTTTTGCTTATTTATTTGGCGATCAATAGAAGGGTCAATATTGCTTTTCAGTTTTACTCGTTCAGCTTGTGCAAGCTGCCTGGCTTTTTTTAATCCCACGACAGGGTAAACACCGAGTGAGAGGGATTTTTCTTTGCTATGGATCTTATAACGCAATCGCCAATACTTGCGTCCGTCCTCATATACCCAGAGATAAAGCCCCTGTCCATCATGAAGTTTACGTATTTTGGAGCTTTCAGAAGTTGCGTTCTTGCAAGCTAAGTCAGTTAGCAGCTCTTTTATCGCCATAATGTGGTAACTCTTTATGTGGTAAAAATTGTTACCACATTTTATACCACACTTTTTTTGCGGCTTCTAGCGGATTTCTACGGACTTCTATGCGTTTTATATTTTTGTAAAACATTAGTATTATTACGTTTTACGGATCTCCTTGGAATTCTACGGAGATGGATGTGGCGGAAGCGGTGAGATTCGAACTCACGGATAGTTGCCCATCGCTGGTTTTCAAGACCAGTGCCTTAAACCGCTCGGCCACGCTTCCGGTTATTTGATGAAGTCAATCAATAAAAACTGTAACTTGTCATGGTAAGTCACATTTGATTTGCGCTGATGATACTCATTTAAGACTTGTTTTGCTAGTGGTAATCAAAAAAATTAATTTACTTTGATAATTTCGCTAGCTGCTCTGTAAGGCGTTTAATTTCTTCCTCAGCTTTTTTCTGCTGAGTTACATCGAATTGTACACCGAGGTAGTATAAAACATTTCCTTTCGAATCAAACAAAGGCGTTATAACGAGATGGTTATAAAACATTTCGCCGTTTTTTCGATAATTTCTCAGCGTTATCTCAATGGATTGCTTATTTAAAACAGCCTCTCGTAACTGATGACGCTCTTGCTGATCTCGATCATTGCCTTGCAAGAATCGACAATTTTTCCCAATGGTTTCAGCCTGTGTATAACCGGTTATTGTTTCGAACGCTTTATTTGCATAAACAAGGGGTAAGTCCTCCTGATCAGGGTCGGCCAAAGTAATGCCATTTACGCAGGAATCAAGGATGTTAGATAATACTTGTGGAATTAATCCAGGATCTTTTTCAACGATAAAATCCATACTTTTTCTCCAATTCAATATAAAGGGTTGTATAAGCTTCTTCGGGTTATTCTTTTCAAGCTGAATTAAATCGTGTTGAATTCAATTAATCGCTTAATGTTTCTAACTGTCCTTTCTGCACCATCTTGCACGGCAATTCGAATGAGTTTCTCAAAGGGTCTCATATGCAGTTCTAAGCTTAGTAATTCAAAAGTAAAGGTAATTTGAGTTGATTCTTGATTTTTTGACTCGAGGGAATAGTCACAGCGAAACGGGTTTGACACGCCATTAAAGCAAATTTGTTTGTTGGGTTCGAATATCGCGATTTTGAATGTTGACTCCGATCGATTTCCTTGATCAACTCGAACCTGGCGACATAGTGTTCCTAATCCCAATGGAGAATCGGTTAGTTTCTCAAGTTCTTTTACTTCAGGGGACCAACGAGGGTAATTCGTCAGCAGTTCGTGGCCGATAAAATTAAATAGCTTATCATCTGGCGATTGAATCACTGTGCTGGCCTTTCCTGCAACAGGCTTATCATCAAATAAATTGAACATTAAATAACTCCCTGCATCATATTTTTATAGTAGATATGTATCGATTCCTGCTAGCAATAAATCATACTGAGCTTCTACAATTTCTTTGATAGTATAAGCTGCTAAGCCTGTAACCACATTATTTTCTAAGGCTAACCATCCAATCGCATCTGCAGGTCCAAGACTAACTACATAGCCGATATCTCGGTGTAGATAAGGCTCAAGTATTTTAAGCAAGCCTGAATGCCTTAAAAGATTACGGGCTGCTAATTTTCCTTTGCGAACTGCTGATTGGGCAGTTAAAGCATTAGAACCAATCGACTGATAGTATGCACAGTCACCCGCTACAAAAATATGTTGCAGTATTTGTTGGTCTACGATTACCTGACCAAATGCATTGGCTTTTAATACGCTGCCTTGGCTTTTTCCCGAAAATAAGAAAGTTAAACTTGAAGGAAGTTCAAATTGGTGGCTTGTTTTTTTATCCTCTAATCTTATTTGGCTATGCTGCTGCCCACGAAAATAAGTCGTTGGGTAATATTCGATATTCAGATTCTTCATCGCGGCTTCAACATAGCGCGCAAACCGATCGGGGAACTGTTTTAATACTTGATCTCCAGAATCGATCAGGCGCAATTTGTTTTTATATTTGTGATAGCGTAAGAAGTGCTCAATCTCAAATAAAAATTGAATACCGGTTGCGCCTCCCCCTATAACGGATATAGG
>WBZQ01000963.1_pt1 | contig 20857 bp, 22 predicted proteins | sample 5204251 | NCBI WGS metagenome assembly WBZQ01 (sample SAMN12412402, study PRJNA552823) | activated sludge metagenome | isolation source: activated sludge from nitrification reactor of wastewater treatment plant... | place: USA: Virginia | collected 2017-09
TTTACAGATTTACCCAGGTATGCTAAGATTACGTTCAGTAGAATTTTGGGGTACAAATTTTTATGGCACCACGCAAACGTCCTCAAGCAAAGAAGTCCTCGAAAACCACCAAGACCGCTCCAACTGCTAAGAAGCGCAAGGTCGTCAAGATGGCGAAGGCCGCACCCGTGCGAGCCAAACGATCAGACGGGCTGACGCCTCGGCAGAAAGAGATTCTCAAGCTGGTGTCTCAGGGAAATACGAACCGGGACATCGCCCGACGCCTGGATATCAGCGTGCGAACCGTCGAGGTGCATCGCTTCAACCTCATGCGGCGACTGAAGGTCCGCAATGTGGCTCAGCTGTTGCGCCAAGCGCTGCAGCTGGGATTCCTTCCGAAGAATTTTGCGTTCAGATAACGGCAGCCGGAGCATCGTTGCGCGGAATCGACGCATTCGTCGTTATAGTTCCTGCAATTTCCCCCGAGTCTCCTGAAGCGAACGCGGCCCCCGGGCTTTGAGCTCAGCCGCCAACTCGCGCTCCAGTCGTTCGAAGACGCCCACGCCCTCCTCGACCAACACGGTGCCGACCTGCACGGCCGTAGCGCCGCATAACACATGTTCATAGGCATCGACGCCTTGCACCACCCCGCCGGTACCGATGATCGGGATTCGCCCCCCGAGGAGTTTCCAAAACGCTCGCACGTTGGCCAGCGCCACAGGCTTGATCAACGCGCCTCCCAATCCGCCAAACCCGCCTTTGGGCTTGATCACCGGCGCATCACGCTTGGGGTCGATCACCAGCCCATTGCCGACGGAGTTGATCAGATTCAAATAGTCGACGTGACAACGCCCGATGACTTCAGCCATGACGGCATGATGTGCGGGATCGAAGTAGGGCGGCAATTTCACCCCCATGGGAACCGTAATGAGCGGCCGCACCCGCTTCAGGAGCCGCTCGGAGTCGAACGGATCATAGGCGATTTGCGGTTTCCCCGGGATGTTGGGGCAGGACAGATTGATCTCGATGAGATCAGGCCGAGCCTGATCGATCACGCGCGCCATGGTCAGGAAGTCATCCTCGCAGAGACCGGCGATACTGGCGATCACCGGCTTCCCAAATTGTTTCAACTCGGGAATGAGTTCCGCATAGGCACGATAGCCGAGATTCGGCAGCCCCATGGAGTTGATCGATCCACCGGGAAATCCGTAGTAGCGCGGTTCCGGATTCCCGTCCCGAGGTTCCACCGTCATCGACTTAGTCACGATGGCTCCGGAGCGCGAACGACCCAACGCCAGTAGCTCCTCACGGGTCCTACAGAGGGCTCCGGATGCATTCATGAAACAGCTGGGGAATTTCACGCCCGCAATGGTGATGCTCAGGTCCATTCTCATCCTTTCTCCCGGCAGGAGCGTTGAACCACCAGCCGGCGCTGCCTTCTCGTCACCCCAAGCCGTAGATCGCCACGGAACGTACCCATGGCCTCTCCACGACACCACCGTCTCACATTACCGATGGCCAGAGCGTTCTCTCTGCAACGGCGTTGCGTATCGACTCACAGCGGCGCCTCTCCGGAATCGTCCGGCATTCCCATGAGCGGCTAGGCTCGCTGCCTCACACAGGTCACCAACCGACCATCCTGCATGTGCCACACATAATCCGCGGCCGCCGCGGCGCTTTCGCTGTGTGTCACCAGCACCACCGAATGACCATACCGTTGAGGCAACGTCCGAAACAAGGTGATGATGTCCGCCCCCTGTTTCGAATCCAGATTGCCCGTCGGTTCATCTGCCAGAATCAACCGCGGCCGATGCACGATCGCCCGCGCGATCGCAACGCGCTGCTGCTCCCCGCCTGACAATTCGCTTGGTCGATGCGAACGACGCTGTTCCATACCCACGGCCCGCAGCACTTCGTTGATCCGCTCCGCAATGCCAGATTCCTGCCCCCCTTTCAGCAGAAGGGGCAAGGCCACGTTCTCCGCGACGGTCAGACCGGGAATGAGATGGAACGCCTGAAACACGATCCCGATCAACTCCCTCCGTAAACGGGTCCACTCCATAGGGCTTGCGGAAGTCACCGGCCGACCTTCGAGGGCAATCGTGCCTGACGTAGGAGAGTCCAACCCCCCGATCAAATTGAGCAGCGTGCTCTTCCCACACCCGCTCGGCCCCACGAAGGCGCAGAACTCTCCGGGCTGTATGTCGAGGGTCACATCGTGGAGGGCACGGACGACTGTCCCGCCAGGACGATATTCCTTGGACAGATTCTTGACGCTGACTAGCGTCGGGGGAGGAGCGTGCATTGTAGGAGCCCATACCCATGAGGGTTACAGAGGTTTCCGACCGGTGCATGCAAACCGAGCCTGACAGCGGCCAGGGGCCGTCCCGATACAGGCGAAGGGTGCTATACCACACCCACTTTGCAGGCCACAACCTTGACAGCCGCAGGGGCTTTCCGTGCACAATCCAGTCAGCATGCGTGGATCTCACGCATCACCTGTCCGGATGTGAACTCGCGCGATGATACGACGTCTCCTTAGACAGGCATCACGGCTGCTGCTGCCCATCACCTGTACGACCTGCGCGAAGCCCCTGACAGATGATCCCGTGCCGTTTTTCTGCCGATCCTGCTGGGCCTTGATCCGCCCCTTGCGCGGATCAGCCTGCGCACGATGCCGACGCCCACTCGCCTCCCCAACGGCACTGACCCACAGCCCGACGCACGAATGCCACGACTGCCGCACCCGCAAACCCTACTACGCAGAGGTGTGGGCCCCCTATGCCTACTGCGCTCCCCTGCAGGATGCGATTGCCCTCTTGAAGTATCACAGCAAGGTGTCTCTGGCTGACGCACTGGCCGAATTGCTCATTCACACGCTCCCGGATCACCTGGAGGGTGACGTGCTCATGCCGATTCCCCTCCACCCCAATCGGCTTCGACAACGAGAGTTCAACCAGTCGCTGCTCCTGGCCGATCGTGTCGCGCACTCGTTGAAGTGCCCAGTTTCCTATCGAAACCTGGTTCGAATTGTCGATACCGCGCCGCAGACCACGCTTTCGCGGTCAGCGCGCCTGCACAACCTCCGCCAGGCATTCGCCCTCCGTGCACCTCAGGAGGTGGCAGGCAAGCGGATCCTCCTCATCGACGATGTGTTCACTACCGGCACGACGTCCAATGAATGCGCCAGAATACTATGCGACGCCGGGGCCGTGCGCGTCACAGTCCTCGCCCTGGCCCGTTCGGTGGAACCTGGTATGGTGCCGGATGCGTGGTTGCCGCCGACCGATTCACGAGAACAACCGGAATTGCGAGCCTAACGTATGCCGATTTACGAATACCGCTGCCGGGCGTGCGGGAAACGCACCACACGACTGGTGCTGAGCGTGAGCGCCGCGGCACAACAAACCTGTGCCCATTGCCACAGTGCCGACCTGGAGCGGCTCCTCTCCAGATTCGCCTCGCCGAAATCCGAGGAAGCCCGGCTTGAGGCCCTCTCTGACCCGAGTCACCTCAGCGGGCTCGATGAAAACGACCCCGCGAGCATGGAGCGGTTCGTAAAAAAGATGGGGGAGGAAATGGGCGAAGACCTGGGCGATGATTTTGACGCGGCAATGGGAGGGGACGCCTCCTCCACCCCCGATATGGACATGACCGACTGAGACGGCCGGACGCAGTCACCAATATTCTCTTGACAGGATTGCCCATGTCTCCTACCATCAGCCTTGACTCACATCAAACCTACCCATTGCCGGAATATGCACGCAGACGTGTTCATGTCCGGTACTGTGGTGTGCGTGGAGGATAGCACTCGTGTTTGCCGGTGAACATCTTTGCAAAGTCGATGAGAAGGGACGGTTTCTGATTCCCTCTCCGCTGCGGGAGCAATTCCAGGCTGAGGGAAATCAGGTCATGTTCCTCAAGAACACCGAGCAAACGCTGTGGATGTACTCAGCCAAGGAATGGGAACAGGTGCTGGAGCGAACCAGGGCGACCCTGGATGAAGATCAAAGCCGTCTGTTCATGCACCATGTCATGGCGCAAGCGGGTGCCTCGGATATCGACAAGGCCGGCCGGGTGCTGATTCCTAGCCGACTCCGCAAACTTGTTCCGATGGATGAGGACCAGGAAATCTACCTCGTCGGTATGTACCATCGCCTGGAAATCTGGGGACCGTCTGAATGGCGGCGGTATCTCACCAGAAACGAAGACCGGGTCGAGCAGGACATGGCGAAGATCCAAAACCTCCTCTAGTGTGATAGGCAGGCTTTTGCGCCGCGTCTCCCGTCCTCGACAATCCCCGATTCCCGTTCGATCCACCTCATTTCGCCCTCAACCCGGGAAGAACACGCCTCCGGCGGCTGATGTTGTGGTCAGGAAAGCAGCCACTCGCAGTCCTTCTGCTCCCAGTCCGGGCGTTCCGGTTCACGCCGATTTCAAGGTCTCCAGCGACTCCATCGCCCTCACGCTACCCGTTCCCCCTAGTGTGAATCACCAGTATGCCACGGTAAATGGACGGCGGCTGCTTTCTGCCAAGGGCCGCGAATTCAAAGCCTTTGTGGGGCAACAAATTCTGGTTGCGCTTGCCCAATCACCCTATCGTGGTACTCTAAGACAACATTTGCAGCAGGCGAGCCTGTCTTTATCGATCCGGTTCTTCTTTGCCTCCGCCCTGCGACGGGATGCCGATGGCGGGCTCAAGATTGCACAAGACGCGCTCTGTGAAGGCCTGGGACTGAACGACAATCGAGTGGTGGAAACACACCTGTACAAGTATCAGGACCGCGACAACCCTCGTATGGAGATCCTTTTGTCGGTGGCGCCAGACCTACCCGTACCATCCATGGAATCTCGCCGCACCAAGACCGGCACAGAGATGCGCCCAGCCGCTTCGTCCATCCCTGAGCACACCTCATAAGGCAGACACGAGCGACCCGCGCGAGGAGCCACGAGCCTCCCACAATCACACGGTATGGCACACCGCCCCATCACAATAGACGCACTCAGAATAGGGATGCACGTCGCCAAGCTGGACGTGGCCTGGTTTCGCTCCCCCTTCATGCGCCACTCGTTCTTGATTCGAACCGACGAGCAAATTGAGAAGCTGAAACGGGCGGGAGTGAAACAGCTCAGCATCGATCCGACCCGGGGGCTGGACCTTCAAGACACACCTGTTTCGAGTCCCGAGCAGCCCCAGGCCGTCACACCGTCACCGTTTGCGGCCGAGGCGCCATACCCGGCAGTTCGCTCCCTGGCGAGCATGACGCAGGAACTCCTGGCCGCCAGGTCGGCCCGGGCCCGCCTCGAGGAGTCGGTCCAGTCCACCTTCTCGCGCATTGCCAAGACCGGCATCGTCGACCCGGAAGAAGCGAGTCACGCGGTCCATGCGATCAGCGCCGTGGCACAGGCCCTTAACTCGCACGCATTGTTCATGGTGTTCACCCAAGGGCGGGACGCCAATGCCCCGATCAGTCAACATTCGCTCGCCACGTGCAGCTTTTCGATGATTCTCGCACATGCCGCAGACTATAATCTGGTGGCGATCCAGGAGCTGGCCACCGGCGCCCTGCTGCACGACATCGGACTGTTACAGGTTCCACCGGCCATTCTCCAGCGCGTATTCGACACCTCCACACGCCTGACCGAGCAGCAGCGCCGGACGTATGAGGCCCATGCGCGCGAAGGGGCCATTCTGCTGGAACGTCGGGGCGGATTCACTCAGCCGGTCGAACAAATCGTCGCGGAGCATCATGCCTACCTGAACGGCAGCGGATTTCCCGAAGAAACCGGAGGGGCGTTCACCTCGGACATGACCAGGATCGTGATGATCACCGATCGGTATGATGAATTGCTGACGGGATTCGGCGGCGCCTCACCGCTGACCCCTCATCAATCCTTACAGCGTCTCTATCAGGAGGGACAGGAAGGCAAGTATGAGAGTCGGTTGATTTCTCAGTTCGTGAAGGTCATGGGCATTTACCCGGTCTACAGCTATGTCGCCCTCACCACCGGCGAGCGGGCAATTGTCTCCGTCATCAATACCAGCAAGCTGCATCAACCCATCGTCACGATCACCCATGATCCGTCAGGAGAGGCCTACATCGTCCCCCTTGTGATCGACCTCGCCAATCAGGACGCAGAAGCACCGGTACGCGGCATCCGCTCGGTCCTGGGAACCATCCCCGAAGAGTTCGAGCGAGCCTACCATTGACGTCGGCCTCACGCTCTAGACCGTGGCGGCATGGTTCCGCGTCTATTCGTAACGAAGTGCCTCGATGGGATTCAAGCGCGCGGCCTTGTTCGCGGGATAGAGTCCGAAAAAGAGCCCCACGACAAGCGAGAACACACAGGCCGTCGCAATCGATTCGAATGAAATGATGGTCGGCCAGCCGGCAATCACCGTTGTCAACCTCGCGCCGGCGACCCCCACGATCACACCGATCACGCCTCCCAGCAGGCTTAATGTCATCGCCTCGATCAAGAACTGCGTCAGGATATGCAGGCGTTTCGCACCCACCGCCATACGCACCCCGATCTCTTTGGTCCGCTCGGTAACTGAGACAAGCAGAATGTTCATGATCCCGATGCCGCCGACCAGCAGCGAGACCGACGCGATCGCAAACAACATGGCCGTGAGAGTTTGGCTCGTCCCCTCTTGCACCTTCCCGATGTCTACCTGCGTCCGAACGGTAAAATCATCCGCCTGATCCGGCTGCAGACGATGTCGAGCCCGTAAGACCTCGCGGATGTGCTCGACGGCCTCCGGTAAATCAAGGCTCTGTTCAGTCGACGCAAAGAGTGCGCCCACCGACCCGAGAAACTGACTCCCGAACACCTTGCGTTCCGCCGTCGTAAACGGCACGAAAATGACATCGTCCTGGTCGCTTCCCTGGGCCGACTGCCCTTTTGGCGTCAACACGCCGATGACTTGAAAGGGCACGTTCTTGATGCGAATCGTGGCGCCGACCGCCTCCTCCCCAGGATCAAACAAGTTTTCCAGGGTCGTCTGACCAATCAACGCCACACGCGCCGCGCTTTCCATGTCGGACTGCGTAAAGGGACCGCCGCTCGAAAACGACCAATCGCGAATCGTGAGATAACTGGGAGACACGCCGTTGACCGGCCCGTTCCAGTTACGGTTCCCGTTCACGATCTGCATCACGTCACGCTTGGCCCAGGCCGTATCCGAGAGCAGGGGGCTCCGCTTTTTCATCTCAGCCGCATCGTTGACGGTCAAGGTCACCGCACCACCCTGTCCGCCCCGCACCCCACTGACTGTGGTGGAGCCCGGCATGATCACGATCACGTTCGTCCCCATACTCGCCACTTGTGCTTGCACCGCAGCCCGAGCGCCCTGGCCGATGCTGACCATGGCAATCACCGCGCCCACGCCGATGACAATACCGAGCATCGTCAAGCCGGCACGCAGCCGATTCCGGCTGAGAATCCGCAACGCAGTCATGACGGTGAGCCACACAAACGCCGACATGGATGGCCTATGGAACGACGGGCACTCGTGAGGCACGGCGAACGTCCTGCACGATCTGCCCGTCTTTCATAATGAGTTCGCGGGTAGCGTAGGCCGCGATATCAGGCTCATGGGTGACGAGGATAATCGTGATCCCGTCTTGACGGTTGAGTTCGTCGAGGATGCCCATGATTTCGCGGCTGGAAGCGGTATCGAGATTCCCCGTCGGTTCATCCGCAAACAGGATCGACGGCGCGCCCACCAGCGCCCGCGCAATCGCGACGCGCTGCTGCTGGCCACCGGAGAGTTGCGAGGGATAGTGCTGCTCACGCCCCGCCAACCCGACACGGTGCAACGCCGCGGCCGCCCGTTGCCGTTGTTCCTTGATCGACACACCACGATAGAACAGCGGGAGCTGCGCATTTTCCAGCGCACTGGTCCTGGGGATCAGATTGAAATTTTGAAAGACAAATCCGATCTGCCGGTTGCGCAATTCGGCCAACAGATCGGGCTTGGCACTGGCGATGTCCAGCCCGTCCAGTTCGTAGCGCCCTCTGGTGGGCTGGTCCAGACACCCAAGCAGATTCATGAGTGTGGATTTGCCGGATCCCGAGGTGCCCATCACCGCAACAAACTCACCGCGTTCGATGGTGAGGTTGATCCCCCGCAACGCCTGCACCTCGACGTCGCCGACGCGGTACACCTTCCAGACGTCCTCACAGACAATTAAGCCGGACATAGAGACATGTTCATCCGCTAGAGCCCCCGGTCACGCCGCGTACCACGCTGTTGCCCATTGCCGAATCCAGGGGGCAGTTCTGCTCCCTTGCGTTCGCCGCGCGGGGCGTCGATCCCCACCACGACCTGGTCCCCCTCCTGTATACCCTCCGCCGAAATTTCCACGTACGCCCGGTCGGAAATGCCCATCACCACGGGAACCCGCTCCAGATCATGCTCCGCAGTCAGTTTCCAGACGCCCCATCGGCGTGAGGGCGGTTCTGCCGTAGCTCCAGCGGTGCTGGGCTTCTCCCCCGCAGTCCCGGCCTTCTCTTCACGAACCGCCTGGGGAGGAGTGAAGCGCAATGCGGAACTCGGCACCTTCAAAACCTGGTCCCTCTTGTTGATGACGATCGATACGTTTGCCGTCATCCCAGGCTTGAGACGAAAGTCCTGGTTTTCGAACTCGACCACGACGTCGTACGTCACGACGTTCTGAATATTGATCGGCGCATTGCGCACCTGCCGCACGCGTCCCTGAAACGGCTCCCCGGGATACGCATCCACAGTGAACGTCGCGGCTTTCCCCTCGGCAATTCCACCGATATCGGCCTCGCTGACATTCGTGTCTACCTGCATTTTGGTCACGTCTTCCGCGATCAAAAACAAGGTGGGAATAGAGAAGCTGGCGGAAATCCGTTGGCCGACCTCGACTTGCCTGGAAATCACCACTCCGTCGACCGGTGAGCGGATCACCGTGTACCTAAGGTCCAACTCGGCGGCCTGCAACATCGCTTCGGCCTGCTTGACGGCAGCTTCCGTCACCTTGAGCTGCGCCAGGGCGCCCTCTGATGCCGTCAACGCAACATCCACTTCGTTCTGGGAGATGAACTGCTGTCCGATGAGGGATTTGGCTCGATCCAGCTCGCGTCGCCGTTGTGCGAGATCGATCCGCGCCTTTTCCCATGCAGCCTTGGCATTGGCGAGACTGGCTGCCGCTTGATCGCGCCGGGCCTGATAGGGAAAGGGATCGATGCGCGCAACAACCTGGTTGGCCTTGACCCGGGAATTGAAATCCGCGTGGAGACTCTCGATCATGCCCGACACCTGACTCCCGACCTGAATGGTCGTGATCGGATTGATCGTACCCGTAGCAGTGATCAGTGAGACGACCGTCCCGCGCTCTACGGCCACCGTGCGATAGCGCACAGGGACCTTTCGCTCGCCATTGAAAAATACGTAGCCGGCGATCGCAAGGCCCAGCACGAGCACAGCAACGATCACGGAGACACGGCGCATCGGCGGAGACTCCTTCTGTCGAACGGTGCAGGCATTCTAACAGAAAACAATTTGGCCGGGGAACGCGCAGCCTGCGTGAGACCCGTCGTGTGCCGGCACACAAAAACAGAAAGGCCGTTTGCCATCCGGCAAACGGCCTTTCACACGCTCACGGTATCGCCGACTCCCTGCGGTCGGCTGAGCCCACTATGGGCTGACGGTAATACGATCCTTGATGTCGTCGAACACGTCTTTCGGCACCACATTCTTCGCCACGAGCTCGCCCTTCACCTTATAAGGACGATTGCTCACAATGCGCTCGGCCACATCCTGCGAAATACCCAGGGTGAGGACGAGATCTGCGGATGGCGCCTTATTGATATTCAGCAAGGAGGCTGCGGGTGCAGCTGCCGGGGCTGGCGCATCGAACGGCGACGGGGCAGACGAGGGTTTCGGCGCAGACGCCCCTGCACCTGAGAACGGAGCAAGTCCGCCAGACGACTCCATCGTCGGAGACAAGGAGCGCGACCGCTCCTTCATTTCCTTCTGATATCGTGCGACCAGCGACTTCAGCTGCTCGTTATGGCGCCGGGCCTCTTCGTATTCCTGCTTGACGTTGCGATTCTGCGCCGTCAGCTGCTTGACCTTGTCTTCCAGCTCTTTGGTACGAACCTCGATCGTATCTCGTTCTTTATCGCGCCCATGCTGGATGCGTTGGAGTTCATCCCGGGCGATCTGGCTTTCGGAGCCAAACTTGGCGTTCAGATCCTTGAGTGTCTTGACCTGTTGCTCCAGGGCATTCTTCTGCGACCTCGCGCGCTCCAGTTCGCCCCTGGTGGCATCGGCATCGGCAAGCGCCTCATGATATTTCTTCTCAGTTACGCACCCGCTGACCGCTATCGCGCTCACGAGCGCGAGCCCAGCCATCCACACATGCCTCATGCGCCCCTCCCTGTTCGATCTGGACCGATCGGACCTCTTCTCTCTTGTTGTGTGTATGCCATCACCTCAACTTTGTCAACAAGTTTGCCGATTGTGATCTGCCTCGAAACGCTCACGAGCGAGGCCACCGCATCGCCGCAAAATCCCACGGCGCTTGACTGACGGTAAGTAGTCTGGGAATATGCAGCGACTGTTCGACGAAGTGTCGGAACCAACCACCCACATCCCACGCACCATCTCGCACTCACTATGATGAACTGGGGCCCGGAGCTTGCCGTCATTCTCGGCATCATCGAAGGATTGACGGAGTTTCTCCCCGTCTCCTCCACAGGCCATTTGATCCTCGTCGGCCACGCCCTGGGGTTCACCGGCGACATCGCCTCGAACGTGGAGATCTCGATTCAGCTGGGCTCCATCCTGGCCATCATCGCCTACGAGCGCACCAAGCTCTCGTCCCTGGCCTCGCACGCACTTCGGGAACAACGTGATTTTCGCGAGCTGATCGCCACCCGTGGCACGAGAGCCTGGCCGGCCCTCATCCAAGAGTCCATCCGCGCCCAGCCGAATCTCTGGTTTGTGATCGGCTTGGGGCTCGCGTTTTTGCCCGCCGCGCTGGTGGGATTCCTCGCCCACAAATCGATCAAGGCCTATCTGTTTTCTCCAACCACCGTCGCGATTTCGTTGATCGTGGGAGGCATCATCATTCTTGTCGTGGAGCGCATGCAGAATCGCGTGCAAGTGAAGGAACTGCTGCACGTGTCGCCGCGCTCGGCCCTCCTGGTCGGCCTGGCTCAATGCGCCTCACTGATTCCCGGCATGTCACGCTCCGGCTCAACGATCGTCGGCGGGCTGCTGGCCGGATTGGACCGGCGTGTAGCAACGGAATATTCCTTCTTTCTGGCCCTGCCGACCATGATCATCGCCACGATCTATCAAATGCTGAAGTCGCAGGCCGCCTTCTCCCAGGACGACTATATCGCGCTTGGAATCGGCTTAGTCGTGTCGTTCGGGGTGGCCTGGGCCGTCATCGCCGCGTTTTTGACCTACGTGCAACGCCACAGCCTCAGCGTCTTCGCCTACTACCGCATGGTGCTGGGCGTGATCGTGCTGCTGGTCGTGCGCTAACCCACCTCACAACAAGGAGTCGTGTCGGCATGGGAAACGAGATGGACAGCGTCCACGTCTACGATACCTGGGTCAAAGGGAAGAACGGCAAGTTGCACTTTGATGTTATGACCACAAGTCAGGAAAAGGCCCTCACCCTTGCCAAGCAATACTTGGTCGGCATCGGGGAACCGCAGGCCGTGATTACGGTGAAAGAATGCCAGTTCTGCCACAGCGAACCGCTCGTGATGTTTTCAGTAGAGCAGCAGCGCCAGTTTCGCGAGCAGGGCGGGTTCATCATCACGCTGCCGGTCTGACCGAGCAGCACGGCTCTCAGGAGGAGGGATTTTCCGGAGCAACCGGGACGTCCTGCGCGTCCTTTTCCGTCGCAAAATGGAAAATCAGAAAGACGACCCCGACGGTAATGGCTGAGTCGGCCACGTTGAACGCCGGCCAATGGTACCCGTTGATGTAGAAATCCAGAAAGTCGATCACTTCCCCGTACCGCAACCGATCCAACAAATTCCCGACCGCCCCGCCTAGAATACCCGCGACGCTGAGCCGCCCCATCCAGTCGTCCTTCGGCATCCGCACCATAATCATCCCCAGCAAGCCGACGGCAAAGACCGAGGTCAGTCCGAAAAACACAAACCGGAATGAACTGCTGCTGGAGGAAAGGAAACCGAAGGCCGCGCCTGGATTACGAATATAGGTAATGCTGAACAGGTTGGTGACGACGGGGATGGACTCATGGAGCCGCATGGACTCCATGACCGAAACCTTCGTGACTTGATCCAGCACGACGATCGCCAGGCTCAGCGAGGCGAGCAGCAGGTACCGGATGGATGGGCTCATCTGACGGCCTCAATGCAACGGTCACACAGGGTGGGATGTTCGGTGGAGGTTCCCACGGCGGATCGGTAGTTCCAACAGCGCTCGCATTTGGTACCCGTCGCCTTGTCGACCGTGACGGCAAACCCGGGGGACTCCGCAAGATGCTCGGCCCGCGTGAGCACCACATCCGACACAATAAAGAACGACGAGAGGTCCTGCTGATACCGCGTTAGGAATGCATAGCGTGCAGCATTCGCCTCGATCACCACCCTCGCTTCCAACGGCGCACCGATCACCTTCTCGCGCCGTTTGACTTCCAGGGCGGCCTGGACGGCCGTTCGCACCTCGAGCACCTGTTCCCAGCGCGCGGCCAGTTCCGGATCGGCCCAACGGGGATCAACCTCCGGAAACATCGCGATGTGGACGCTCTCAGCCTTCGAATCGACCCGCACACTGTCGGGCAACATCCGCCAGATCTCCTCGGCCGTGAAACTCAACACCGGCGCCATCAGCTTTGTGAGCGCCACCACGATCTCGAACAGCACCGTCTGCGAGGCGCGCCGGGCCGGGGAATCCTTCCGGAAGGTGTAGAGCCGATCTTTGAGAATATCCAGATACACCGCGCTTAAATCTACCGAACAGAAGTTGTTCAGCGCGTGGAAGATCGAATGGAATTCGAACTCGTCGTAGCCTTTCCGCACGCGCGGGATCAAATCACCCAACCGCATCAGAGCCCAGCGGTCTAACTCAGGCAACTGGTCGAATGGCACGCGATGCTGCGTCGGCTCGAAGTCATACAAATTGCTCAGCAGGAAGCGACAGGTGTTGCGAATCTTCCGATAGGCCTCGATCAGATGATTCAGGATCTCCTGGGAGATCCGAAGGTCTTCGCGGTAGTCCTGCGCCGATACCCACAGACGGAGAATTTCCGCGCCTGATTGCTTAATCACATCCTGCGGCGCCACGACGTTCCCCGCCGACTTCGACATTTTCCGGCCTGCCCCATCCAGCACGAACCCGTGCGTCAGGACGGCCTTGTACGGCGCGCAGCGATCGGTGATCACACCCGCTAACAAGGCGCTATGGAACCACCCGCGATGCTGGTCTGAGCCTTCCAGATACAGATCCGCCGGATACCACTGGCGACTCTTCAGCACGGCGGCGTAACTCACCCCGGACTCGAACCACACGTCCAGAATGTCGCGCTCCTTCTCGAACTCGGTTCCTCCGCAGCCGTCGCAGCTCGTGCCATCGGGGAGCAGGGCCTTCGCCGGATTGGCAAACCAATAGTCCGTGCCATGTTGCCCGATTAAATCCGCTACATGATCGATCACCCGGGGATGAGCCAGGACTTTGCCGCATTTCACGCAGGTGAAGCCGGGAATCGGCGTGCCCCAGACTCGTTGGCGCGAGAGACACCAATCGGGACGATTCTTGATCATCCCTTCTATGCGATCCTGCCCCCACGGCGGCACCCATTGGACGCGGCCGATCTCGGCCAACGCGGCCTGCCGCAAGTCGTTCGTTTCCATCGACACAAACCACTGTTCGGTCGCACGAAAAATGACCGGCTGCTTGCATCGCCAACAATGGGGATACGAGTGCTTGAGCGACCCGGATCCGAGCAGACGGCCGTTCTCCGTGAGACGCTCCACGATTTTCGGATTGGCTTTGAACACATGCTGCCCGGTAAACTCCGGCACGGCGTCGGTAAATTTCCCGCCATTGTCGACCGGCGCGAGAATTTCGAGGCGCTCGCCCACGCTAGACTTGGCATTGTGCTCCAACACCAGCAGGTAGTCTTCCATGCCATGGCCCGGCGCGATATGGACACACCCGGTTCCCTGCTCCAGCGTCACAAAATCCCCCAGCAAAAGCGGCGAGAGACCGGTCGTCAACGGACGCTGCGTTTCCAACCCTTCGAATCCTTCGTTGCCTTTTTTCACCCCGACGATCGTGTAACTTGGCAGGTTGCACGCCTTGGCGACTGACTCCACGAGCTTTTCAGCGATCACGAGGACTTCCTCGCCGACGTGCACAAAGGCATAGTCGATGTCGGCGTGCAAACACACGGCTTGGTTGGCCGGCAAGGTCCAGGGGGTCGTCGTCCAGATCAGCACTGACGCGCGCGTGGCCGTCGACGGAAATGCGAGACCGCCGAACGCCTTGCTGAGGACAGGCAGTGGGCTCACAAGCGGGAATTTCACATAGACCGACGGCGAGGTATGGTCGTCGTATTCCACCTCCGCCTCCGCCAATGCGGTCTGATCCTGCGTGCACCACAGAACCGGCTTTAACCCCTTGTACACCCCGCCCTGCTCCACGAAGCGACCGAACTCACGAATGATCGTACCTTCATAGGCGGGATTCAGTGTCAGATATGGCTGTTGCCAGTCGCCCAACACGCCCAGCCGCTGAAACTCCTCCCGTTGGATCCCCACATACTTCTCCGCATACTCTCGACAGAGTTTGCGGATCGCAAGCGCATCCATGCCTCGCTTCTTGTCACCCAGCTCTTTCAGCACCTGATGCTCGATCGGCAGGCCATGGCAATCCCAGCCCGGCACATAGGGCACCTGATACCCGGACATCGTCTTCGACTTGATGATGATGTCTTTCAAGATCTTGTTGAGCGCATGGCCGATGTGAATGCGGCCGTTCGCGTAGGGCGGGCCATCGTGCAGCACATACCGAGGGGAACCCTGACGTGATTCCTGAATCCGCTCGTACAAGCGTTCCTGCGCCCAGCGAGCAAGCATTTCCGGCTCCCGCTGCGGCAGATTCGCCTTCATCGGGAAATCGGTCTTTGGCAAATTGAGGGTCGATTTATAGTCCATATGATGATCTATCTCAGGAACAAAAGAGTCATGAAGTACGCATAAAGAAAGGACTATACCGAAACATGGCGAGAGGAACCAGTGGTTTGTTGGCAGCCGGAGCCATTTAGGAAGGTGAGTGGTGGGGTCTGGCTGTCCTGCAAGCTGTTCAGAAAGGTCGTCCAGCAAGGCCACAGCAAGGGAGCATGTGAGGCGTACCCTTGCGGTACGTTGAACATGCGAGCGACGCGAGAACGCCGCCGGCGGCCTTGCTCAACTGCTTGCTAGCTGAGCGCCATCATGCGGTCCAACGCCACCTTCGCCCACTGTTTTTCATCCGGCGGCACCACGATGTGGTTCACCACATGGCCGTCGACCAGGTTCTCCAGGGCCCAGCAGAGGTGCGGGGCATCGATGCGGTACATGGTGGCGCATTGACAGACCGTGGAGGAGAGGAAAAACACCTTCTTGCCTGTTTGCTCGTGCTTCAGGCGATTGACGAGGTTCAGTTCCGTCCCGACCGCCCAGGTGGTCCCCGCCGGGGCTGCCGTGATCGTGCGAATGATGTACTCCGTCGATCCGACCAAGTCGGCCTTGTTGACCACATCTTCGTGACATTCGGGGTGCACAATCACTGTGACCTCGGGATGCTGCTTGCGGAAGTAATCGATGTGGGACGGCTGAAACATCTGATGCACGCTGCAGTGTCCCTTCCACAAGATCAACTTCGCCCGCTGAATGGCCTCGACCGAATTGCCGCCACGCGGCATGTAGGGATCCCACACGATCATCTGCTCGCGAGGAATGCCCATCTTGTTGGCGGTGTTGCGGCCCAGATGTTCATCCGGGAAAAAGAGGATCTTCTCGCGTCGCGCCCAGCTCCATTCGATGACCTTGCGCGCGTTCGACGACGTGCATGTGAGCCCGCCATGTTCGCCGCAAAACGCCTTGAGGATCGCCGCGGAATTCACATAGACCGCCGGCATGACCGTCTCCTCGACCGGCACCACGCGCCCCAGCGCTTCCCAGCACTGCTCTACCTGTTCGATCGCGGCCATGTCGGCCATGGAACAGCCCGCCGCCATATCGGGAAGAATGACCGTCTGATTGGACCGGCTTAACACATCGGCGGTTTCCGCCATGAAGTGCACGCCACAAAACACGACATACGGCCGCTCGGATCGTTGTTCCGCCACCTGCGCCAGAATCAGGGAATCGCCACGAAAGTCGGCATGTTGAATGACTTCATCCCGTTGGTAATTGTGCCCCAGAATCATCACCCGCTCGCCAAGCGCCCGTTTGGCCGCACGGGTCCGCTCGAAGAGTTCTTCGGCAGACAAGGATTGATAGTCGGTGATAGGACGGGGAAGCGTGGCGACTGGTTTCACCTGCAGCCTTTCGGTTGAGTCCATACCCTGTGTCACGAAGAGACACAGCCGGAATAATTCTACGACACCCTCTCGCGGCTACGCAATGAAATGAGTCGGAGCAGATGGCCTAGGAAGGATTGAGAAGATAGGGCAAGGGGGCCAGGGTAGAACAAGCGTTGTAATCAGGAGAGCCCTCTCGAGTCATGGCCGCACACACACCACGTGACATGTATTCTCTCCCATCATTTCTTGCCTTTTCACATCACGCTCTCTCCCGCCTCCATAGTGATGGATACCCCTCTGACTTTGCGCTAAACTTGGCCGCAGCAGACCCTGGGCGCGCCGCTCCACATCGAAGGAACCACCATGCTGGAACTCAGACCGACCTGTGAGCATTGCAGCAAAGCTCTGCCACCCGACTCATTGGACGCGCGCATCTGCTCCTATGAATGTACGTTCTGTGCCGCCTGCGTGGAGCACGTGTTGAGCAATGTCTGTCCCAACTGTGGCGGCGGTTTCGTGCCCAGGCCCATCCGGCCGTCGAAGAACTGGAACGGTGATAATTTTCTTGGCGAGAACCCGGCTGGCATAACCATCACATACAGGCCGGTTGATCTCTCGGCTCATGAGTTGTTCTCGGCCGCTATTAAAACCATACCGCCTGAAAAACGGTAGCACGTGAATGCGGATGGTCAGAAGCAGGCGTTCCTTTCAGACTTGCGGTAAAAAATGTACTTGGGAATGAGTCGCCTCACCCACGGAGGCTCGCATGCCTCTCTTTCGCCTCACCGTGATAATTTTGCCCTCCGCCTCGGCCACCCACTAGGCCGCACCATCCACTCAGAAGCACGCAGGCTCCTTGCATGGGTTCACTCGTGAGGGCGAGGCTTGGCGCCACCAGCGCTCAATATGGGCAGTTCGTCCACGGGCGGGCACTCGTGGGTGAGATAAGGATTGAGAACATCGGCGTGATCACGGGATCGTTCTGGTATCCGATGCCATACGTGGGCGGGTCTGATGCCATACAAGCGCGCGGCACAAGCCGCGCATGCTCGCGCTGGGCTTGCCTGCAGGAACGCGCCGGACAATTGGTATCTCGGGGAATTTGGGCACTGAGCCGTGGTAGCAGAATCGGTGAAGGGAATATTGATCGGATCGCCACGCGCGCACTGAACCCCTAATTGCAGGACGTGGTGGAACTTGTGTCTATTGCGGCAGCGGAATCGTCAGCAGAATTCCTCCCATCACGTCCTGCGGTTTGAAGTCTTTCTTGGGGCTATTGGGATGGGCGTTGTGGCAGCCTACACAGGACTGTGACGCCGCTTTGTCTGCGTAAATAGCTTGAAAGACGCGGGTGCCGCCGTCCGTCGTCACGGCCGTGTACGGCCGATCGGGGTTCACGAGAATTTCCGTCAGCCCTGCCCGCTCGAAATCGTTACTGGGCTGGTTCTTATTGTTGATGGCCCAGTGGCTGATCAGCCGATATTGCAGCCCGCTCCGCCCGGCGGCCACAAGCCGTCCCGTTTCCAGCAGGTACTGAGCGGGAAGCGGAAGCCGTGACGTCTCCCGCCAGTTTTCCGCGGCAAAGGCAATCCCCCGCATCTGCATCCGTTCCACCACATCGGTCGTGTAGAACGTGCGATCCGCCTGAATCACGCTGTGCAGATACTCGGCCACCACGCCTGCCTCAATACAGGTGGACTGGCTAACTTCCTTGCCCGCAGCCGCAGGACCCCACTGCCCCAGCAGGCCCATCGCGCTTGCACCCAAGACCAGTCCCAGCCAAAAGCCTCTGCCGTTCATGATGCGGCCTCCATTTCTGTGAGCGCAGACCATCATGCACCCCGACGAAAATCTTACGCCTCTCACCTCACCAAAGCGAGGGTCCGGCGGGGGAACCGGTCGTGATGTCGACCCGACGATGTGAGTGCACTGACGTGGGGAATGGCGTGCGTTGTGACCCGGAACCGAGTAAGATGGGCGCCGGTTGGACCGAGACAGCCCCCTTCCTGACTAGAGAGGAGACGGCACGATGAAGCTCATGACGACGACCTTCGGCGGGTTCGTGTTTCTGCTAACCCTCGGCCTCATCCCGAATCCCGCGGGAATCGGCACGCCACCCGCCGCCCGCGCCGACACGCTAAATGCGAAACCCGGCGCCTGGGAGATGACCTTCACCAGCCAATCAAGTGGCTCGCTCATCCCGCCGGATGTCCTCGCCAAAATGCCGCCGGAACAGCGGGCCCGGGTCGAACAGTCGATGCAGGCGCGCGCCGGAAAACCACGAATCCATTCCGTGAAGAGCTGCGTCACCAAAGAAGACTTGGATCAAGATCGCATCATTAAAGACAGTGACGACGATGAACCGGGATGCAAGACCAGCGTCGTCTCCAAATCAGCCACTAAGCTCGTGCTGGCACGCACCTGTCCATCCCCTCACGCCTCCACGTCACAGGTAACGGTGGAAGCTCAAACCCCTGAGTCGTTGGTGGGGAGCATGGACACGGACCGCCCGCAGGCCGGAAAAGTCCACCTCGACTTCAATGGCCGTTGGATCGGCGCGAGTTGCGCCGGTATCGTCGAGTGAGACTTCTGGCCCTCTGCCCCATGAGGCCCCCCGGCCACTAGGCCTTCCAGAAGATTGACTTCGACCCGGCGGGTCGGTACGATCACCAACGACAGCTAGGGGTGCCATCCGGCTGAGAGTCCGAGCGATCGGACGACCCTCACAACCTGACCTGGGTAATACCAGCGTAGGGAAGCGACCGGTTCACTGGCTTCGAGATCGCTTCAAGCCGCACCCAAGCTGGATGCGGCTTTTTTTATTTGGCCGTCAGCCGCTCACTTTCGACGAAAGGATTGCTGCCATGAGCGAGGCCCATACACAGAACGGTTCACAGAATGGTCACAGCGCCAAGCCTTCCACCGCGCGATTGACCACCACTCCCTTTGCCGCCTCGCGCAAGGTGCATGTTGAAGGGTCGCAGCCCGGTGTGCGGGTGCCGATGCGGGAAATCAGCCTCTCCCCGACACACGCGACCAACGGCAATGGCGGCCAGCCCAACCAACCGATTACCGTCTACGATACCTCAGGCCCCTATACCGATCCTCAGGTGACGATCGACGTGCGTGCCGGCTTGCCGCCCTTGCGTCGAGCCTGGATCGAAGCCCGACAGGATACGGAAGAACTCCCGCAAGTGACGTCGCAATACGGCCGTCAACGGGCTGCCGATCCGAAACTGGCAGACCTGCGCTTCACGCACATCCGCAAACCGCTTCGCGCCAAGGCCGGACGGAACGTCAGCCAGATGCACTACGCGAAGAAGGGAATTATCACGCCGGAGATGGAATTCATCGCCATCCGGGAGAATCAATCCCGGGCACGCGCCAAGGACCTGATGGCCTCGAGCAATGGGCATGGCGGGGGCGTCTCCCAACATCCCGGCCAAGCCTGGGGCGCTCGAATCCCGAGCATCATCACTCCCGAGTTCGTGCGCGATGAGGTGGCCCGCGGCCGCGCTATCATTCCTAACAACATCAATCACCCGGAGTCCGAGCCCATGATTATCGGCCGGAACTTCCTCGTGAAGATCAATTCCAACATCGGCAACTCGGCCGTCGCCTCGACGATCGAAGAAGAAGTCGAAAAGATGATCTGGTCGATCCGCTGGGGCGCCGACACCGTGATGGACCTCTCAACCGGCAAGAACATCCACGAGACGCGGGAATGGATCATTCGCAACTCGCCCGTGCCGATCGGCACGGTACCGATCTATCAGGCGCTCGAAAAGGTCAACGGCAAGGCGGAGGACCTGACCTGGGAGATTTTCCGCGACACGCTGATCGAACAGGCCGAGCAAGGGGTGGACTATTTCACCATCCATGCTGGCGTACTGCTCCGCTACGTGCCGATGACGGCCAAACGTATGACCGGCATCGTGTCGCGCGGCGGCTCCATTCACGCCAAATGGTGTCTCGCCCACCATCAGGAGAACTTCGCTTACACGCACTTCGAAGAGATTTGCGAAATCATGAAAGCGTATGACGTGGCCTTCAGTCTCGGCGATGGTCTGCGGCCGGGCTCGATCGCCGACGCCAACGACGAGGCGCAATTCGCCGAACTGGAAACCCTCGGCGAGTTGACCAAGATCGCCTGGAACCATGACGTGCAGGTCATGATCGAAGGGCCCGGCCATGTGCCGATGCATATGATTCAAGAGAACATGGAAAAGCAGCTGAAGGAATGTCAGGAAGCGCCCTTCTATACCCTTGGGCCTCTGACGACCGATATCGCACCGGGATACGACCACATCACCTCCGGCATCGGCGCCGCGATGATCGGCTGGTAC